>JAABUH010002545.1_pt1 | contig 17341 bp, 26 predicted proteins | sample 5559121 | NCBI WGS metagenome assembly JAABUH01 (sample SAMN10711871, study PRJNA513364) | rock metagenome | isolation source: Antarctica rocks | place: Antarctica: Victoria Land, Battleship Promontory nord | collected 2015-12-28
GACTTACCAATCCCTCGAGCACGACCATATATGTATCTTCATCCTTCTGCGACCTCTCAACCCTCTTGACCTTAGCCGCTGTCATACTAATGAGCAATCGCGACTCATTCCTGATTCAGCCGAACTCACCACAAGCCCATCTCCCGATCCGTCGCTCGATCTCCACGACCGGTACAACCGCGATCATCCTCGCCGCATCCTCGACCTTCTGATCGCGCACATTATCGGCGATGGAGTCCATGACCAGGGCGAGATGAGATGAGGAGAGGGGCACCGAGATTGTGAGGTAGGGATAGAGGAGTTGCGGAGGTGGCAAGGGAAGGAGGGGGAGGGTGGAAGGGAGGAAAGGGTTAGACCCAGTAGATCCCATTGTGAGCGAATGAGTGCCAGTTGAGATTGTTGCTGCGAGAGATATTGGATCTATTCAGCCCACAAGATGACCTCGAATGCACCAAGATAGATCGCTCTTCAACTGACTGACAGGGTCTGCGATCGGGGGATAAACGGCCGGATGCATGGGAATTGACGTGTAATTGTTGATTCCGCTTTGTTCTCTTCTCGCTTTCTTTCGGTCGACTCGGTCTTCGAAACCTCCTTTCACCGCCTTTCTGACAAAACCCGAGATAAGACTGACTTGATCTCTTCTTGACCCTCTTCTTGACCCTCTTCTTGACCCTCTTCTTGACCCTCTTCTTGACCCTCTTCTTGACCCTCTTCTTGACCCTCTTCTTGACCCTTGCCACCTTCAATCGAACCATTCGCGCAAGATGATCGATCGATTATGACTTTGAGCTTCTCCTTCATCGCCAGAGCCGCCAGTTTGGACATTCACATCAACATGGTCATTCGATGTAGAAGCCAAATATCCTTTGCACATCCTACTGACCAACGGCGGGCATTGACAGACAGTCGACGGATACCTCGCCGGCTACCTTGCCGGCGACGATAGACTCCGCACATCGACGTCACCGACTTCCACAAATCACCCAATGTCGCCGGTTGCGGTTTCCACTCCCACATCGCCTAAGCTTGCTGCGGCCATTCCCCGGCGACCCTCACCATGGCACAAGCTCGCCCACTCCCTCTCCTCAACCCCTCTGCCTTCCATCAAGACATGTCGATCCTCCTCCGCCAGCATCGTACAGCCCCTTGACGATCCCGATCAGACCACATCATCACCTCCACTTTCGTCCTCACAAGCTTTGCGCGAATGGGAAGCCCGCCTATCCCATCCCGATGCCCCAGTCACACGGCATCACCTCTCGCCCCGCCCAACTTCCGCCCCGAAGCTGGCTGCTGAGAAGGACAAGGAGGGACATATCGAGTACAAGCTCAAGCTCATCGACCCGACGCCTGAGAGGTTTGAGAGGTTGGTCACCCAGATGATGTGGAGGTTGATGCAGGGCCGAAATGAGGCTATCTACGAGATAGGGCTTGCAGGTTCGTGCTGCTTTTCTTTCTCAGGTGTCGTGCTGACTCGTATAGATGACGGCACGGTGATTGGCTTGACTAGAACGGAGATGGATGCTTCACTTCGGACTCTCGAGCTCATGGCTTCGGAACTCGGCGCGACAGTCCTGGTACTCAAGGAGATCGTCCTGGCCGGCTCTACCATATCACGGAGCACCTCTGTCTCCTCCTCCGCCATCTCGATCTCCTCGAATCCCTCTCCTTCTCCGACAAAAGGCTGGCAGATGCGACGACCGGATCTGGAGCACGGCAAGTCGGGATCGGGAGAGCTCAAGGGGCGGCGAGTGAGGCGGAGAGACTTGTGGACATCAGGTGGTCGTGTAGAGAACAACAAGGAGAAGCAAGTGATCTTCGATCCGGCAGATCTCGAGGCGGCGGACACCGGCTCTGACGATTCATCAAGCCGTCGCCTGAGCTCAACAACGGACGAAGATGTTCCACCTTTCCAACTGGACCTCGAGGATTCGGTTCCTTCACCATCAACTCCCTCTGTCTCGTTTGACAGGTGGAGGCGGATACCGAGAGCTCCGCCCCAGATGAGCGAGGCGGATAGGGCGGGAAAGGAGAGGAAGGCGGAGATGAAGCGTGTCAAGTCAGTAGCCCGGCGCGAGGAGCGTCGGCTCGATCTGCTCCGCGGCGATGGGAAGAGCCCACTCTTCATTTTGGGTTCGTCAGTACATGATACTCCCCCGATACCAGCGCTTCCGCACAAACTTGCTCGTCCATCCTCGCTTCGACTGGCTACACCGGCTTCACTTGACGACGGACTCATCAGCGACCTTCTGCATGTCCCGCTCGACTCGCTGTCCCTCTCTTTTGCGGAAGTCCGTACGGTCACCTGTGATGACGAGCCTTCCCCTTCCACCTCGGCAGACACGGTGTATGCCATCCCGCAAACAGAGGAAGATATGATTTGCGTGGAAGCGCTCGTGGTCCGGAAGGGTGGGTTTGGGGGGGAAGACGAGGGTTGGGGTTTCGGGGGAGAGGAGGATGGGTGGGGTTTCGGGGGTACTGATGAGGTGGAGGAGCTGGATGGGGTTGAGGATACGGACGACGTGTGGGGTCTGGATTGGGGTGACGACTAGCTGCGCCCGGAGAAGGCATCGGATCGGATCTCCATCAATATCGGATCGCTCGCATTGTATTCATTCGGTGTATCACGCATATAAAAAGGTGTACATTATTTTCAGCTGAACGATCGGGTTCTCGAGGATCCTCGGGAGCCTCCTGCTCAGCGTGGATTAGATCAATGGGGATTACGGGCACCTCCAGACGAGCGGTTCGGGGTCGTCCCATGAGCCACAGCGTCATCTTTGAGACTAGACGAAGCGGAGTCTTTCGAATCACTCGTCAGTAGTGTCCCATCCCTTGGAACAAGGCTCGGAACAAATCCCGATCGGAAGCCACCCTGAAACGTAAGGCACCAACTTGATGTGCCGTAAAGACGATTCGACGCGCCACTCCGCCCGTCTGATGGAACAAATTCAAACGGGGGTCCTGTCTCTGGCTCATTACCCCCCTCTTGTAATCTTACATCAACACCCCAACATTGATTCTCACTCTCGGCACCCTTGACCTCGACGGGTGAACGAAACGGTGAGTGCTTTCATCTGACCCCCAAAGCTGGAGCTGGACGTCCTTTGTTCGGCCAAACATGGTGCACGTTTCGGGGTTGCGCAGGGGCCTCGGAATGTAGGGTCCTTCGTATTGAATGATCACCTTTCCCGCCATCTTTTCCAGTGTGATGCCGCTAGGACCCCTTTCCGCCGAGACCACCTTCTTTCGTTGATCAACCACCCTCGATTTCCTCGCTTTGCTAACTCCCCCATCATCAGCAATCGATACGACCCACACTCCTTTCAGCGACACTACATCGACAATCCTAACGAAAAACAACGGTCAACGATGCTCGTCTCCGCTCTCGTCCCCGTTCTCGCACTCCTGGCCACCTTCGCCTCAGCTCGCACTTCCCACCCCAACACAGGTGGTCGTCGCGGTCTCGCCCATCGACACATCTCCAACGAACATGCCCGTAACGTCGACAAGATCACCGACGCCATCGAGCGCCGTGAGGCACTGGCCGAGGCCAACCCGCGGGCTCTCGAGGATGCGCCTCGAAGGGTGGTGAAGAGAGGTGCGAAGGGATGTAGGGCCAAGGGTGGCAGCTACTACACCCTCACTGCTTCGACGACTGCTTCGACGACTGCTGCGATGACTGCTTCGACGACTGCTTCGACGACTGCTTCGACGACTGCTTCGACGACTGCTTCGACGACTGCTTCGACGACTGCTTCGACGACTGCTTCGACGACTGCTTCGACGACTGCTTCGACGACTGCTTCGACGTCCCCCGCCAAATCCGCCTCTAGCACCGCCGACTCCGCCACTTCCAGCACAACCGCTGCTGGAGGGGAATACTATGCACCCGCGTCTAGCGTGAGTAGTGTACAGTCCTGTGGATCAAAGCTGACTCAGGTCCATAGGGGACGGCTGCCTCGTCATCCGCCGCCCCCGTTGCATCCAGCGCCTCCTCGTCATCTTCCAAGTCTGGAGGGGCTAGCGGTCTCTCACCCAACGGCATCAAGGCCGGTCTGTCCGGTGGTGACGCCTTTGACGAGACTGCCAGCCACGTCTCGTGGTGGTATGGTGAGTTGTCTCCAGCGGTCAAATGTCTGTGCTGATCGATTTAGACTGGTCCGCTAACCCGTCCGGACACTCTACCAACGGGGTCACCGCGGTCCCCATGTTATGGGGTGATGGCCACACCAGCGCCGAGGATGCTCAACGTGTCGCGGATTTCAAAGCGCTTAGTTACAGCCCGGCATACATCATGGGCTTCTACGAGCCAGACTGCTCTCCGCCCATGAGCTCGGACCTTAACCCCTCGAGCGGTATGTTATCTTGCACGTCGTGGATCTCCCGCTGATCGCTACAGCTGCCGCCTTGTGGGAATCCCTCATCGTCCCTCACCGTACCAACGGCGGCTCCGTCCTCCTCAGTCCCGGGATGTGCAAGCAAAAGGAAGAAACTTGGCTTACTCCCTTCAAGAACGCCTTCTCAAACCCGAGCAGCATGTGGGACATCACCGCGATCCACATCAACAAGAACAACATGGACGGCGTCAGAGCAGATATCGATTACTACTGGAACACCTATGGTAAACCCATCTGGGTCACCGAAGTGAGCCATTTAGACCTGTTTCTTTCCCGAGCTAATCTGGAATAGTTCGCCTGCGTCGACGACAACACTGGCTTTACCCCCTGCACCAACCAGGGAGAGATCGACTCGTACATCAACCAGATCGTGCCTCTTCTCGAGGCTGACTCTCGGGTATACGCCTACGCCGCCTCTGGCGGAGAAGGTCTCGGCGAAAAGTGGGCCGCGGTCGTCAACGGCGCACTCACGTGGGTCCCTCTTTCAATTTGTTGTCCGTATACTGACGTATCCATCCAGTACGTCCGGCCAGACCTACATCAACGCCATCTCCTCCTTCCACTAGTCCGCCTCCACCTCGTCATGCGTATACCCCATTCGTTGGCACCTCGGGTAGGCGCGCCCGTCCCCCCTCCCTTCACTGGTGGAGGGGGCAGGTGATTGGATTTCGAATACCCCTTCTTCTCATTTGGTCTTCTTCGAGCGGCACAGCAAAGGGTCGGGAGGATGTATGTTTGCTGGACAGAATGCATCTTAGTTTCCGGCTGCCTCACCTGCCTTCCCATCAAAACACATATACGAATACAGAAAGATCAGACGTTCAACGCTACGTTAATCCCAGCCACGCACCCTGGTCTAAAAGGCCATGGATATCTTTTCTCTGCCATGATCCGGCAATGAATTCATGCGGACAGAGACTCGTGCCACCCCATGCGAGCCGTCATCGTACCTTGCACCCTTTGACCGCCGCGGTGTAAACCCGATCGGAAGTACCTTCATACTCGCAAGCCCAGACACACATATGTGACTTTACATCGATGTCAACACGCTGGCCCGCCGATGTAGTGTGGCCATAGCCCATCTTTCTCATCACAGACGCATACGACTCCCCTCAGGCCCGCTTAGGTCTTTCCACGACCCTCGCCATCTCGTCTTCCACAAAGTCTTCCGCGTAAGAATGCTGCCATTGTACCAGAAAGGCTGTCATTGCACCCATACCCACTAGGGTCGGGATCCGTTCGATTACAGCACATGTGTGTCCAGTTTGGCGCAAAGGGGTAGAAGTCTCACTGGATGCTGACTACTGGAGGTCCTGGACCTTTCCGAGGCGCTGGAGAGAATGCGATTGAAAAGCGCCAAGGACTGTTCGTCTGAGACGCTTCCGTTCCATCCGTTTCTGAGGCGCTGCTTCAACCCCATGCATCGTTTTTCTGCACGCGTTGCCAGTGTTAAGTAGTCGCAAACGCCAGGAAACGTTGTTCAGGAAGATGACCTGCACGTTGATCGTTCAAGAGCGCGAACAGGTGGTCTATCGCGGGTCAACGCGTCGGTGATGCCGCCGACGTAACCGGCCGTGATCTGGGATCGTGAGCTGGCGGTCACCCCAAGGATCGCTCGAGATTTCTGAACTACGTGGTGCTCATGACCGTCGGCCTGCTTGCGGGCTAGCCGCAGGTGGACCTGAACTTGAAGCAGATTCCTGTCCTCGACGATACCGGCTTAAGCGAGCCGGTTGTGGACGCGAAAGCGAGGTTCGCGGTGCCCGCAGAATGCAGCATAACGTCTTCGTAAGCGTAAGCGGCAAGGGGGAAGAGAGAAGGATTGTCACCGAAAGATACGGACATGACGATCCGATCGACAATTTGTCCCAAACGAGAAGCCGGCCTCTTCCCTAACCGCTTTCCGGGACGCGCAACAGGTCTCCCGGCTAAAAAAGTGTCCACCCCCCCCCGACGGGATGGCTCAGGCTCGACCCGAAGCGGGATGGCCGGTAAGAGAAATCACTTTTACCGGCAGACGGGCAAACTGTTGAAAACTTTGATCGACGTCCTGCCGAAGAAGGGGATCAGTTGACCCTTTCTCGGGCCTGGAATCCACCCCGAAGAGTCTGCTTCCCCCTCCCCCTCCCCCCCGGGGGCCCAAGAACGCCCATGTGCTCATGTTTTCCTCAAACCGCGTCGCGCTCGCGGGGGCCCTGAACTCCGGCTGTTGTTTGTACATGGTACCCGATCCGATCGTATTGTTCCCTTATACTTTCGGGCACAAAGCCCCCTCACCCTCTTCACAACGCATCTTTCACTCGCCAAGTCTCAAAGTATTACTCAGCTCCATCCAAGGTACGTTCCAGCGAGATGGTGTTGCGTCGCGGCCCGAGTAGTCTCGCTGACGTGCTTCTTTTGCTGCAGCACCAGTCAACACCAGGCAACATGGAGCACGAGCGACCCCACCGAACCATCTCGACCGTTGAGCCGGGCTATGCCGACGCCGCAGCTGGCCACCAATCAGCCAGCAAGCACTGTCAGTCGTTTCTCACTCATAGATCGATGCGCACGTACTAACATTTTGCACCTTTACAGCTGCCATCCATGCTCCGCCTCCTCAATTCCTCATCAACTGGGAGGAGAGGCGTCCTCGTCTCGCCATGGAGCTGTTTGCCGAATTCGTCGGGGTCTTCTTCTACGTTTACTCTGGTGTCGGTGCCACCATGTCCTTCAACCTTACGAGCCTGGCAGGACAGGCCGGTTACGGCAGTCTGCTGAATATCGCCTTGGCTTACGGCTTCGGTGAGTCCCGACGTGACCGTCAGCTACGTCTGCTGAGACGAATCATCTGTAGGCATCGCCTTTGGCATCTTGTGCACGGCCAGCACCTCTGGCGCTCACCTGAGTCCCGGCTTTACCCTCGTCTTTGCAATGTACAAGGGCTTCCCTTGGCGCAAGGTCCCGATGTACATATGCGCCCAGATCGCCGGCGGGTTCGTCGCTGCCCTCATGGTCTACGCCCAGTACCAGCAGACCGCGAGGGAAGTCCTCCTCCTTCTCGAATCTGTAGGCAAAGCCGAGATCAACTTCACTCCTGCAGGGCCTGCTGGAGCGCTCGCCATCTTCATCCGACCCGGTGTCAGTCTTGGCCTCACCTTCCTCAACGAGACCATGTGCACCATCTTCATCGCCGTCCTTGTCTTCAGTGTGCTTGACCCCAGTAACTTCTTCGTTTCCTTTGGTGGCGCACCCTTCATCATTGGCTTGGTGAGCCCGACCGTCTTCCCTCGCGAGTGTCAGTGAACTGACACTCCTCGCCGTAGTCTTATACCGTCATTATCCTCGGCTTTGCCGTCGGCGGTGTCACCCTCAATACCGCCCGTGACCTCGGTGGACGATTCGCCTGTGCCGTCATATACGGCCGCCAAGCCTTCCCCGCCAAATTCTCCGCTCTGTCCGCCTTGACCAACATCTTCGGCACCATTATCGGCGCGACCATTCAGATCTTCCTCCTCTCTGACCACCGCCGCGCCAAGGTCAATGTTCCTCCTCAGTTGCCCGGTGAGGCAGAAGGCAGGCCTTCCCCCCACAGGCTGAGGTGAGTCTCTTGATCATCGAGTACGAGGAGAACGTTGATCTGATCGCCTGTCACAGCAACGCGACCGCTTACCACGGAGCTCTTGGTGGCGGCGCCGGCACCGTTAGCGACGTGAGGATGGACATGGAGAAGGTATGAAGGCCGAATCGCACCCCGATCGATTCCCCTCGTGATCAAAGCAACGCGGTGTCTCCCTCGCCCTCCATCATTCATCTACGTACTTTTCATTGAACGCAGTGACTGGCATAGCAGGCTCTGGAATATTTACTCGTATTTTTTGTTAGCCTTTTTGGGAATGTCACAAATGTCTGAAATTCGCTGTTGACCAATGGGTGGGAAGTGAGATCGACGAGAACCTGCTGTTCTCTGGCTTCGCAGTCGGCGGGAAGGAGCGGAGGTGAGAGTTGATAGACGTATTTCGAGGGAGGTACGCAAGCTTGGGGCTGGGGAGGACCGCTTGGCGATGACGGTAGAGTGCGAGGGCGAAAGGCGACCTGAACGAGCAACAGGCAAACCTTGGTCTGGGATTGGCTCCTGGGACTGATTAGGGAACACTTGATGCAAGGCCAGGACCTTGTGATCACGTCGGAGGTGGCGGATGACTGATGTTTACAGAGGTGAGAGGAATCTAAGGATATTCAGGACTGATAAAGTAGCATTATCGCTGGAGCTCGAGGCTGATGGGGGTGATAGCGATGAGTGACATAAGCAGTCCGAGGAAGTCAAAGTAAAAATCACGCTCGGTGCACTTGGGAGATCAACCATTGTCCTTCAACCCGTCTTGGATCAGTCAATCAATCTCAACATCATTTTGAGTATCCTTTGACGCTCCGCTGGATAATCCAAGCTGTTATGAGTCCTCGTTCTCCTGTCTCGGAGAGCTTCAGCCTCAAAACGATGAATCCTACTCTACCCGAGCCGCTGGCGGAGACGGAGGAGCTTAATGCAACAGCCAGCGATTCGATTGAGGGCGATCAAAATACCGCCGAGAGACTGGAGCCAGCGACAAACCCTTCGACTGGCATTGGCGGAGGCGCGATCAATGGCGAACTCTTGGAAGGTGCAGAAGCAGACGGTGGGAAGCTAAACGTGAAGGAGGACAAGGGATCAAAGCCAAACGCCGGGGGAGTGAGGAAGGTGCTGAAATCTGGTATCTTCGGAGGTGAGTCAATTCCACTATCTGCGTCCGGTATCAACGATCAGGCTGATTACGATCAGCTGGTTCTCCGAAGCCACCAGCTCAATCCCGACCTTCCCAGTCAAAATCTTCCACCGCCCTTCGTGCTTCACTCGCGCCCGCCGAACGTGCCGTTCCCGCAAGCACCAGACTATTGGCCTCTACCTCCAGTCGTGCTTCTCTCAAGTCGTCGACTAGCGTCACTCAGTCTCCAGCGCGAGCGGTGTCGAGCAAGCCGACCGAGCAGTCTTCGCCCGCCAAACCCGCCGTACCCAGAGCGAATCTATCTAGCTCGACAGCGACAAAGCCTATGACTATCTCGCAGCCAGCAGCCGCCTCGTCTGTTATCACTGCAGTTCGAGCACCACCAGGGACCTTCGCTCGATCATCGACGAAGCCTGAACCACTCCGCGCATCCACCACTACCCGGGTGACTCCCAAACCGCCAAGCGTCGCCAGCACAAAGAGCGCGCCTCCGTCCGCAGCCAGCGTGAGGTCCAGAATGAGTCTCGCTCCATCCGCTCGATCTACTGTCAGACTGCTGGCCGGTAGAGCTAGTATGGCAGCCCCGAGTATGACTCACACTGTAGGAGCCGCTCAGAAAGCTCGGGCAGGATCTAGTGCTCCTGTTGCTGTTGCTGCGAGGCGAAGTGAAAAGGGCGACGATTCGGGGCTCAAGGTGAGCTTGTCGTATCACATGAGGGTGGTCGTTTAACGCAGGATAGGCCAAACTTCACGATTCGGAGATGGCATTTCAAGGCGAAAAGGCACGGTACGAGGAGAAGCTATCTCAGAAGGCAACGGAGAGAGCTGAAATTGAGGAGAGGTACGTATATTTACGCAAGTGTAGGCGAAATTGACGGGAGATAAAGCCACGCCAAGGCAGTCGCAGCCCTCAAAGCGGAAGTAGTCGCTGCGGCCCAAATTGCTGGTTCACGAAGCGATGAGAAGGTACGTGAATTCTGAGCGAATGAGACGATGCTGAATGAGGTCATAGCTCGCCGAGCTGAAGGAGCTGCATGCGGTGGAGCTGGCTTCGTCCGAAGAGCGACACCTAGCATGTGCAAGAGACATGGATGAGAAGACAAGTCTATAGGCGATGGTGCAAGAGCTGGACGAGCTTCAAGGGAGTAGCAAGAGCCAGACAGAAGCTCTCCAGCAGGCGACGAAGGACAGCGCCACAGGTCACGAGGAGCTCCTGGTAAATTCCTACGTCTCTGTAGAGCCATCTGGCTGACAGGGAAAGGCCCTGCGGACCGCGCACGAGCAGCTTTCGTCTGCACATACCGAGCTGCTCGAGTCAATCAAGAATCAAACGGATGAGCTGGCTGAGCTGCAGCGTACCCATCAAGACGTCGCCAGAAAGCATGATGAAGTCATCTCCGAAGCTGGGCGGAAGTATGCCGCAGCTGCAGACATGCAAAGCACGATTGACGGGTTGAAGGAAAGTTTGGACGAAACTGAGACGGAAAATGCGGTCCTGCAAGAAGCTAGAAGGGATCTCGACGAAAAGAAGGCGGCTTTGGAAGTAGTGAGTTTGACTGCACACCCTCGTGAGCACCGACTGATCATCATCAGGAAGTAGGAAGGCTTGAAACGAGCGTCGAAAAGGCGAAGGTCGAGGGCGATGAGAAGCACAAATCTGGGTATGGCGACGGCAAGGTGAGTCTTACTCTCGTCCAGCGAATCTAGTTCATGTTGTGTGACGGTGAGCTATCTGCCGATGATCATCTCGAGCAACTCGCGGCGATCCGCTCGGAGATTGGTACGATCAGAGACAAGCTTCAAGAGGCCCATGCCGCTGAGCTCGAGTCCCTTTCTGCCTCCCAAGCTGCGAAACTGGCGAAAGTCTATGAACAGCATACCAAAGAGCTCTACTTGATGCAAAACGAGCTCAATCGCGCCCAGGATCTTGCGAAGGACAAGGGAGATCGTGTACAAGAGGTTTCGGGTGAGACGACACGTCTGCAACAGGAGATAGAGCGGCTCCAGAAGGAGCTAGTAACTGCGCTTTTCTTTGATGGGGATGGAACTCTAAGTGAAGAATTGCGAAAAGCTCGCGCTGCGGAGGAAAGCATGAGGGAAGAGCTGGAAGGACTGAAGCAGGTGCGTCCTGATTTCTCAACGGACTTTGCTCAGCTCATGATTGGCTAGGTATGGGCGATGAACAAATCTCTATTCGAGAAGAGCCTTGATGACATGCAAGCACAACAGTCGACATCGCTCGGCACTCGAGGAGCAGAGGCGGGAGAGCAGAGAAAGGCGTACGAGGGAGAGCTGGCTAAGGTCAATGCGGAGATCGAGAGATTGAGACAAGTCCTGCAGGTCAGTATTCTCAGCCGTTTTGGACAAAGGCTGATGGACGAAGGCTGAGACCGACGCAAAGAACAATGCGCTAGCTCGATTGACGGTATGACTGTCTGCCAAAGGTAGACAGAGGCGGGTCCTCGCTGATGAATCCAGGCGCAAACTCCTCCAAAGTCTCAAAGTGGATCGGATTCGACCGGTTCTCCACCGACAAAGCAGGATGTGGCGAAGGTCGTAGCTCGAGACGTTAGGCCTCGTGACTCGCTGCATCTGTTCGCAGATATTAAGTAGCCAGGCTGACTTGCAAGGGGTAGGATCACCCAGGGACCGGAATGACGAGCTGAAAGTAGCACACTTATCAGATGCGCCCGTGGAAAATGTACGTGCTTAACCCGCTCAGAGATTCCACATCGCTCATGTAGCTGGATAGGGAATGAAAGAGGCAGAGACGTTTCGACGAGTTTTCACGACCAGCGATGCGCATGATGGACATTGATTTGATGCGGACGATATGTGGATTCCCTGCTTGATGCAGTCTTAAGAAGGATGATTTCTCGGATATCCTGTCTTGCAGTACTACTTGGTTGGCAATGTCGGGACCTCAGCTTGAGGCAGGCTATCATTGCGTAGTCAGAGGATACATGATATAGATCCTACTGTACAACGGTCATATCTCCCCAGAAGCAGCTTTCGCGTCGTCCCTGGAAGGCGATGGACATCAGCGTCTAAACCAGATACTCGTCCGACATCGGGTGAAGAATGGTAAAAGCGTGATGTCCACGTACTTGGCATTGAGTAGTGATAGGTACAGCGTCCAGGCGATCCCGCATGTCGATTGGAATGGCACTCGATATTGAAGGGGCATGAGCTTGAAGTTGACGGTCTGTAGTAGAGGCCAGACTTTCCAATTCGCGATGAGGGCGGCTGAGAGACACGTTAGCTGAGAAGTCCGGTTCGTGGTAGGCGGGAGGAATCACGGAGATACATCTGTGCTTTCCGTCAGCATGTTCTAGGATTAAGTTGGGACGCGGCATACATCGGAGAACTTGGCGGATATCTCTTCCGAGCCTTTCCCCTCCATCAACCCCATAGATCCGACAAACAATACCAACTGTCACAACCCATCAGCTCCTGCCCTGTCTCCTCTCTCAATACGATCTCACTCCAATAGGTGCCCTTGACATTGCCGTCAGTGGTGAAGAGAAGGCTAGAAGCGGTGGACGAACATGAACGCCTGATCTGCCAGGACTCTCTTGGCGAGCTGTAGTGTATTTCCGCTACTCCCGGCCTTTATGGGTATTCCACGTTCGAGGATCCGCATCCACCGTCCTGTCCATCCGCTCAGCTCGTTACTCCATTAGATCAGGTATCTGAGGAAATGAGGTCGACGTACCGATGATGGGTCCCATCGCCATGCCGTAGACTGCGAAGCGGAGTGTCCGTTCGGGATCGTAATCCCTCAATGACGAGCTGGGGTCTTTCGAGAGCTATCACAACCACCCTCAGAACATTGTGAGGAGGTTTGAAAGAGAGACGCACCAGGATGCTGGATGTTTGTGCCTAGAGTGACATCAGTAAGCTGGAAGGAGAAGCTTGAGAAAGGAGGACGCACAAGGGCATCGGCGATAGTGTTGAGGATACCATTGGTTATGATAAGCGTCGGGATGGGTCGGCGGTCGAAGTTGGCGTTGTAAATTGAGGCGAAGCGGAGTAGCGAGGCGGGAGGCATGTTGCGTTTACGCCTGACTTTGGGCGAAGCAGGGGGAGAGGAAGGATTTGCGGTATGGCCGCCTGTGAGAGGAAAGAGGAGGATGGTGGTTCGGAATGGCGTCAGTCTATGCACAATGTGTGCGCCTTCGCGATACGGTACAAGGTGAGCATACATTCGTGAAGGATCCTGTCCTCCAGGATAATCACGTGATCACCTTCTACCTGTGGACTTCTCAGTATAGACCGTTGTCCTATAGATCACCCAAAGGAGCGAAGATGATGGTCCGACAACGCTGTGGGATAATGGGAGCACGCAACGGGATCCATCAGTCCTTGTACAGCATCTTTGATGGGAAAATCCCATCCAGATACCAAGATTTTGCGGGACCAGAAAGCGGCGCGTGGCGCGTCGGGGATCCAGCCCTGACGAATTTCCTCTTCATCTTCCTCCCCACCATTCATTGTCCTTGTTCTGTGAGTGATATAGAGTATCATGGCGCCTATCACAGTCAAGAAGATCTGCTGTAGTGAGTTGAGCACCCACTTTCCGCTCGGACACCGCTTCGAGCTGTTGACTTGACGGAGAGCTTGTCTCGCAATCATCAATCTGATACCTGGATGTCGGCTGACATATGCTCTTGACAGTCGGTGCTGGTTATGTCGGTATGCTACCTTTCCCGTACCACAACGCTGCCCCGGTCGCTTCTCAGTAGGCGACGAGGAGCAGCTCGCATAGGGAGGTATCGCTGATGATATTTTATTATCCGGATCAGGCGGTCCCACTTGCGCTGTCATGTGAGCTATCTCTTCCCAAGGAGCGACAAAGAGCACGTTAGATCTTGAGCTCTGCTGATCATACCCCTTCTTCGCCTGAAAAGTGCTGCAAAATGGTGAGGAGCTGTTTCGCTTTCCCCCTCTTCCCGTCCGCCATCAAGTCTTCTATTCCTGCCCTACACCTTCCACTCGATACCTAGACCATTTCTGCCTCTCCCAGTCCTACGCTGACATTGTCCCAGCCCCAACATCCAAGTCACCATCGTCGACCTGAACAAGGCCCGTATCGACGCCTGGAACTCAGATAGTCTTCCCATCTATGAGCCGGGACTCGATGAGGTCGTCAAGGGCGCGAGAGGGAAGAACCTGTTCTTCAGTACGGATGTGGACAGGGCGATCGCGGACGCAGAGTGAGTGGTTTCTGTACCATTACGATTCTGCGGCGGAGCGGATTCGAACGCTTCCCTGGACCTTTCGGGAAAAGGAGTACTGCACAGCGTGGCTGCTTGAGTCTTCGACGGCAGAAGCGAGCTTGAGAGGAAACGGGCACCGCTGATCTCAGATTTGTAGTCTCATCTTCGTCTCCGTGAATACCCCGACCAAGAAGTCCGGTATCGGAGCCGGCTTCGCCGCCGACTTGAAGTGAGTCACCCTGGTCTCCTCGTTTTCAACGCTGACGCAGCCCCCAGCTACCTCCAGCTCGCTACGCGCCGCATCGCCGAGGTCTCGAACACCTCGAAGATCGTGGTTGAGAAGTCGACCGTGCCGTGCCGTACTGCTGAGTAAGTTCAAGCTGTGATGTATAATTTTGCATCAGGTGGCTAACGTCCATCTAACAGGTCCATGCGTACCATCCTCGAGGCCAACTCCAAGCCTGGCTGCAAGTTTGATATCCTCTCCAACCCTGGTAAGTCAATGCCTGCGGCCTCTACACAGCTGACTGATTCGCGCAGAATTCCTCGCCGAGGGTACCGCGATTGCCGACCTCTTCAACCCCGATCGTGTCCTCATTGGTTCCCTCCAGACTCAAGATGGTCTCGACGCATGCGCGGCTCTCATGTCAGTCTACTCCAACTGGGTTTCCCGAGACCGAATCCTCACCGTCGGCCTTTGGTCGTCTGAGCTATCCAAGCTTGCTGCGAATGCCATGCTCGCTCAACGTATCTCATCCGTCAATGCCCTTTCCGCGATCTGCGAGGCGACTGGCGCGAATATCGACGAGGTGGCATATGCGGTCGGCAAGGACTCACGCATGGGACCGAAGTTCCTCAAGGCGTCCGTAGTAAGTAGGGCACGAAGTCCCTCAGATCGTGGCTGATGATTTGCGCTTTAGGGATTCGGCGGGTCTTGCTTCCAGAAGGACATTCTCAACCTCGTTTACCTCTCCGAATCGCTGCATCTGCCCGAGGTGGCCAAGTACTGGCGAGCAGTGGTTGAGATGGTTGGTCGATATCTTGCATCCAGGGGGGAGCCCTTGACCAACGCGCCCAATAGAACGAGTACCAGAAGAGCCGATTCGCCCGCAAGGTGGTTGACACTCTTTTCAATAGGTGAGTCTAGACTAGTCTCCTCTCCTTTACTCCTTGATCGCGATCTGCTTGTAACAAGAGGGCCTGCTGACGTGGTCCTCGTCTTTTACAGCATCACTGGCAAGAAGATCGCTATCCTGGGCTGGGCTTTCAAGAAGGACACAGGCGACAGTAAGCGTTCAGCCTTTAGGTCTCGCACACAGTGCTGATCTGTCGTCAGCCCGCGAGTCCCCAGCAATCACCATTGCAAACCACTTCCTGTCTGAAAAGGCTCGCATCACCCTCTACGACCCACAGGTCACCGAGTCTCAGATCTGGCTCGACCTGACCGAGTAAGCCAAGTCGAGGTGCGCTCAGCCCAATGCTGATCCCCCACCTAGCTACGGAGACATCCCGGCCGAGCCGAGTGAGTCGCTATGAGAGGAATAATACAGCTCGCTGAGACTCCACAGTCAAGCCTCACATCAACATCTGCAAGTCTGCTCTTGAGGCTTGCCACAACGCCGAAGCGATCGTCGTCTGCACCGAGTGGGACGAGTTCAAGGACCTGGACTGGGAGAAGAGTGAGTGCGGGCGCGATCGGTATGACATTGGGAGTTGATGTCCTTCGAAGTTTACGCCAACTGCCCTCGCCCGGCCTTCGTTTTCGAGTGAGCCGCTTGCTATCTCATGAAAGACTGATACTGATTCGTCTCAGCGGCCGGCTTATGCTCGACCGCAAGAAGCTCCAGAATATCGGCTTTTCGGTCGTCACCATCGGAACTGGCGACCGCGTGTAGAAGCAAGGCGTTGGTCTTCTTGATCTGCGCATGACGTTGTAGTGAATCCGCCCTTCACAAGTGGCACTTTCGCTGGTGCAAACTTGTTCGTCTCGGATTCCTCTTGCACATAGATGTCATTGGATGGAAGCATGGCTGGAGATGTGGTTCGGGTCACACATTGATGCGTAGTGTGCGACTCGTAAATCCGGCATGAAAGAAGGGGTGATATGAACTGCTGGAGCCCGTCAGCGGAGATGGAGGTCCGTGCCACATCAAACCATATGGCTTCATGTCTCAATCACCATCATCACTTTGAGAAACTCATGCTGTCTCTCAAGGAACAGCCAAAGTCACGTCTGTAGGACTACCGAGCTCTCGACTGTATCCCCTTGCTCAGCTTGATCAGACATGTCGCTCGCACCCAAATCAGCCAGTCCCGACCACGCCAACTCGGCTACTCCAGCAGTCTCCGAACTCGAGCTGTACGTGGCGATAGCCACTCTGCATCTCTTCTGCGCTGATCAGATCCCAGTGAGACTGCACTACTACGATCCATACCCGAAGCTCGACCGAGTGAGCTAGGCTGCTCCGATAGCTGGACACGAGCTGACCAAGGCGTCTCGTCCACCCCATCTCCTCTTCTCCTGATCCCACCTCGTTTCGCTACCTTCTTTATGCGGTCCAATCCAATCCCGAATACGTGTGCGGATGTGAATACAGTCGGCAGGCACAAGCACTTGATCATCATCACCGTTCAAGCGGAGATGCATCGTCGGACGGGGCGGTGGATCCCCACTTCTGATATCTGGGCCAAGTTGGGAGAGCTATACGATCTGGAGGCGCTAGACGGGATGGTGGGTGCCCTCCCTGCCAATCCCTACGTTTTCGCATCACCCACACCTATCCATCCTTCTTCTTCATTCCCTGCTCGATCATCAGCGCTGTTTCCTCTGCTCGCTCTTATCCTTCATCTCCATCCCATCCCCATTCCGACTGGATCCAATCTCGGATTCCTGCAATCAAGCTAAACCTGCTGCCCATCGCAGAACTCTTCCTCCTCCCCCTCCCTACCCGCAACCCCGCCCCTCCTCTCCCCACCT
>JAABUH010002546.1_pt1 | contig 17325 bp, 11 predicted proteins | sample 5559121 | NCBI WGS metagenome assembly JAABUH01 (sample SAMN10711871, study PRJNA513364) | rock metagenome | isolation source: Antarctica rocks | place: Antarctica: Victoria Land, Battleship Promontory nord | collected 2015-12-28
CGTGGCCGTTGCTGATGAGGCGGTTGCTGCCGCAGTGTCCGCAGTGTAATGTTTGGGTAAGCATAGAATATTCTTACCCAATCAGACGAAATTGAGCCACTACCCCGATATATTATGCTGAGTTAGCTGTCGAAAGGCCCAAACTGCCATGACAACTAATCCCAATGAAAGAAGCAGGCCAACGACTAGACCAAGATGGGAATGCTCCATTAAGCGTACTGTCCACAAGTCTGGAAATCTTGCGCCTCCACTCCGTATAGGATCGCGCAGGAGAGCTTCTGGTGCTGGTAACGGCCTACCTTGGACTCCTAGGAAAACGCCTTTCCACACTGCCATGTGCTGATAGGGCAGCAATGCATACGGATTCAAGGCTTGTGGATACTCAGTCAAGGCTAGGTGCCAGTTTACAAGGGATGGGGCAAGACATAAAGCGGCAGACAAGGAAGCTAGAGCAAGGAGCGGCGCCCGATGTGTTTTCCATAAGGCTTTGAGTGGAACCGAGACAAGGAAAAACAATATCGGCAACACTGAGACCAAATAGCGTGGTCCCCAGCCGAACGAACCCCATCCACGGAGTTTAGCCAGGAACAGAATATGCAATACCGCACCAATTCCAAAGGCAACACACATTTGCTGCGTTTGCAAGGGAGTCTTTTTCCAAACAACAGGTAAGCATAGCAACAGCACGAATATTGGCGCGAAAATAAGCAGCCCCTTGTTGGGCGAAATAATCAGTCCATACAGACCGCTGAAAACATTGCCGCTCATATCGGCCGTGCCAGCGACAATATATGCCTCCGCTGTTGTCGCTGGGCGCAGGGGCGAACCCATGCGAATGTAGTTGTAAACGAGTGTGGGGGATATGCCTATGCTGAAAGCAGTAGCGCAAACAACCCAATTCCACACGCTGACATTACGCCTCGAATAGTATAAAAGCATTCCCACACTCAGAAGAAGAAATGGAGTAAGCGAAAAACGGAAAGAACAGGCAAAAGCGGCTGCTAGACCCATGTATATTGCGCTGGTCGTGTATCGCGCTGGTCGTGTATCGCGCTGGTCAAAAGCTTGGCGGAGAAATAGAGTAGAATACAAACGAAACAAGACGCTCCCAAAACATCCCAGGCACTTTTTGTGTAGGGCCAGAAGATTGTTGTTGTTACAAAACTAAAGCTGAGAAGAAATGCCGCTCTTACGCTGTAGTACAAAGCGAAAAGCCGAAACATAAAGAAGCACCCAACGGCGCTGAGGACGGAATACGTCAGCGCAGTGGCAACTCTGGCAAGGATCGGCGGCGATTGGATTCGTGCGGCAACAGGAGACTTTGAACGAATCGAGCTGACCCAAGCCGCAGGATACATCAGGATGACGTTTCCAATATCGTGGCATTGGTAGAACTGGCCTTCTCTGTTCTTCACCCAAAGACCATGACCGCCCGCCGCATCAGTAGGGGGCGTTTCGGTTCCAATTCTTCCGGTATTCGCAAGCAGCATAGCCGCTTGCAATTGAGTCCCAGCATCACCACTGGCGAGCCTACCGCTTGACGTGAACAAAAAGAAACATAGGTAGAACAGCAAAGCCAATCCATTGATCCGCAACATTGATGCAGTAAATGGCAAATTCTGTCCGTCTTGAATATGATGCTGCTGATCTTGTTTTTCCAAATGATCGCTCTTGTGGTGGTAAAGTAAGCTTAGAACATGCCGAATTATCGTTTGTCGTCGCCTTGTCTTTTCTTTGTTCAACATAGCCCCGCCGCTTTCCTGCTTGCTCCTAAACCGATTTTATTCCTGCCTCTTGCCCCGATGCGGTATACTGTCGGTATCTCCCGTGCTCCCGACCATCAAGCCTAAAACGAACCAAGAACTCAATCATGCAAGCCACGCTTGACGCTATCACCGAAGACCTGCACGCGCACCGGACCGCCGCCCTTGTCCCCAAGCTCGAAGCCGGGCTGAACGAGCAGCAGCGGCAGGCGTTCTTCCATGACACCGGCCCGGCCCTTGTTTTGGCAGGTGCGGGCAGTGGCAAGACGACGGTTTTGACGCGGCGGGTGGCGCGGCTGCTCGCCAAGGGGGTGGACCCGCAGCGGCTGTTCGTGGCGACGTTCACCAAGAAGGCCGCCGACGAGATGGGATCGCGGCTGGCGACCCTGCTGGGGGACGGCGGCGAGGCGACGGTGGAGAAGATGTGGATGGGGACGTTCCACGCGCACTGCCTGCGGATACTCAAGCATGAGTGGGCGCATCTGTACGGCAAGGCGGGGTACTTCCAGCTTGCGGATGAGAACTGGCAGGTGCGGGTTGCCAAGGCCATTCTGGGCGACAAGGACTGGATGGCGCGCGGGCTGCCCTCGCCGCCGTTCGGGCTGAACACCGCGTATGACCCCAAAGGGGCGCTGTCCGCCGTGTCCGCCGTCAAGAACCGGGGATTCCGCGTGGAGGAGGCCGAGGCCGCGTTCCAGGCGCACGAGCCGCTGTGGGCGGACCCGACAATTCAAACGCTGTCGAAGTTTTGGCGCTGTTACGAGCAGGCCAAGCAGGCCAAGTTCGACGTGCTGGCGAAGAAGCCGTCGCGGCGGCTGGACTTTGATGATCTGCTCATCGAGGCCCTGATATTGCTCCAGGAGCAGCCCGCGATTCGAGACAAGTACCAGAACTTCTTCCAGTATTTGTGCATTGACGAGACGCAGGACACGAGCGCCGTGCAGTGGGAGATCGCGCGGCTGCTGGCGGCGCGGTCCGGCAACATTTTTATCGTCGGGGATGTGGGGCAGGCAATCTACAGCTTCCGGGGCTGCTCGCCCGAGGCGACGGTGGGGCAGTTCGGGGCAGCGTACCCCAATGGGACGGTCATCCGGCTGCCGGCCAACTACCGGTCGTCGGCGACCATTGTCCGGGTCGCCAACGAACTGATCGGGCGGTCGGGCATTGACGCCAAGTACCGGCTGGAAATGGCCGCGATCCACCCGGAAGGCGAAGACTTGTCCCAGCACGAGCACGAGCACGCCGAGGCAGAGGCGCAGTTCGTGGCCGAGACGCTGAAGGAGTTGCAGGCGGCGGGGACACAACTCAGGGACTGCGCCGTGCTGTTTCGCACCAATGCGTACTCGCGCGCTCTGGAAGAGGCGTTCGTCAAGGGCGGCGTCCCTTACGTCCTGCAAGGGGCAATGGGCTTTTACGCGCGGCGCGAGGTGCGCGATTTGTGCGCCTTTTTGCAGCTCTCGGTGGAGCGGGACACGCCCGCCGCCGACGAGGCGGTCAAGCGGGTCATCAACATCCCGTCCACCTCGTTCGGCAAGCCGACGCATTTTCTGGGGCAGGCGTTTCTGGCCGAGGTCGAGACGCAGGCCGGGCGCAAGGGGCACTCGCTGTATCGAGCGCTGGCCCTGGGGCAGTTCAAGACGACCAATCAAGGCTTGGCTGTGAAGGACTTCCGGGACTACGTCAAAGGCGTCGCCGAGGCCGGCGAGGGGGTGGAGGCGCGGCTGCGAAAGGCGCGCGAGATGGGCTACGACGACTGGCTGCTGCGCGAAGAGGGGCACGTCGAGGACGAGGGCAACTCGCGCCTGGACAACCTGGAAGAATTGTGCGTGGCATCGGGCGCGTTCCCCACCCCGGCGGACTTTCTGGCCTTTGTCGCCGCCCAGAACAAGCCCAAGGAAGAGTCCGAGGTCGGCGACGCCGTGGAGATGATGACCATTCACCGGGCGAAGGGCCTGGAATGGCCGGTCGTGTTCGTGGTCGGCTTCGCCTTCGGGATGCTGCCCCACCACCGCTCCCTGCGCTGGGGGGACGACGAGAAGACGCAGCTTCTGGCGGATAGCATCGAGGAGGAGCGGCGCTTGGCCTATGTCGCCATCACGCGGGCCAAGCGGCGCGTATACCTGTCCTGGCCCTTGCAGCACCAGACCCGCGCCCTGACGCGCTCACCGTTCCTGGGTGAGATGCCCTCACTGGGCGAGGTGTTCACCCTGCCGCCCCTGGTGACGGAGGCGATGCCGGGGCTGTAGAAAGCCCCAGCACGAATCGTCCTTCGGACGAGGATTAAGGATGATGATGCAGGCCCTTATCTTCGCCCGTGAGGGCGCTTCTTTGCCGGGGCTTTCTACAGCCCCGGCCCGCGCCACATCAACCACTGACACAAAAACGCCCCGGCTTCTTATCCAGAAGCCGGGGCGCTTACGTCTTGCGCCGCGTCTTTACTGTGTGCGCCGGTCCACGACGATGGTGTCGCCGTCGCGGGTGACATTGTCCGCGTCGCCCGCCGCGTGTGCGCCGCCGATTTTCGGCGTTGCACCGTCACCTACACCGGTCACGGTGTTGTCGTTGTCAACTTTGTCCACGGCGGCCACGCCGACGCCGCTGGCGGCGCCCCCGGCGACCGCGCCGATGACGGCCCCGACCGGGCCTCCGGCCAGAGCGCCGACGACGGCGCCACCCACCGCGCCACCGACCGCACCCTTCTCGGCGTCGTTGTTCGGGTTGTCGTCAATGCCGTGTTGCACGCCGTCGGCGCGCGTATCTACTGTGTTGTCGGCCATGATGTGAATTCTCCCTTGATGTCCCGGTCACTGGGAACAGTGTTATTGTTCCCCGAACTTGCCCGCCTGACACCTTTTTTTCGCGCCCGCTCGGGCAGGCGGCGCGGCGGGAGCGACGGCCGGAGCCCTTTTGGTGGGTGTGGTCAGGGCCGTGCGGGTTCTCCTTGCGACGGTTGCTCAAATGTGTTATCATTATGATGCGCTTCGGGCAGAAAGTCTTCTCGGATTCAGCCGTTATGGGCGGTACGACCTGACGCGGGACACGCTGGTGTGGCTGTTCCCCGGCCAGGATCATATTTTGCTTGACGAATTTGAGGACCTTGACGAATCTGAGGACCATGCCCTGTGGATAGGCGTCTTCAAACCCGCGCTGCTGGCGCGCGTCTGCGTCACGCCGACCTCGGCAATGCTGCGCGAGCCGGACCCGCCGGGCCAGTGGAGCCGGCGCTTGGCCTCGGAGCAGAGCGCGCCTGGGAGCATTGTTCCAAGAACCGCATCTTTAAACAGCAGATGGGGTGCAGCCCGGCGGAGTACCGGCGCAGACTGCAAGAGGGGCAGAATGAGGAATCGAAATGATGGCGGCTGTCGCGCGCCCGTGCCACGGGTTGAAACCCGAGGCTGGAAAAAGCCCACCGTCCAGGGGACGGCCTGTGACGTTTGGCTTTTCTCTATTGCGTCCCCTGGACGCTGGACACTTCGGAGCCTCGGAATTCATTCCGTGGCTCTTCTCGCCCTGCTCCTGCTAACCACCATCACCCCCCACGCGCGGGCCGCCGCATTGCCACCGTCCGCATCGGGCATTGCCGTCTCGGTGGATGAGGCGACCGGGACGTATAAAATAGCCACCCATAACCCTGCCTGGACTTTCATCGGAAGCCTCGGTGTGCGGCTCTCGGACGTGACGACGGCGCAGGGCCGGGACCGGATCGGGGCGTACTCGGAGATCGCGTTCCACTGGCAGGCCCCCATGCCCGCCGGAGGGGGGGCCTACGGCGGCGCGATCCGGCGCTACGGGGACAAACCCGTCGTGTTGTTCTCCCTGACCGCGCGCCGCGCCGCGCGCGCGAACGAGGAGTTCCCGCGCTTCACGGCCTTTCCTCAAAACCTGCACCCGATGAGCTTCGAGGACAGCGCGTTCAGCCCGCACGCCTTCCGGCTGGCGCACAACGCGACGCCCTGGGTGCTGTTCGACGACCAGGCGCACACCGCCGTGTTATCCGCCGCGTCGGACTTCATCGTCTCGCAGATGCACGGCGACGGGAAATCCCTCCTCGGCAGTGGCTTGAACCCGGAACTGACGGGCCTCCCGGCGGGGTGGACGCATCGGAGCCTGCTGGTCGTCGGCGGAGGCGTCGGGCAGACCGTGCAGGCGTGGGGCCGGGCGCTGACGGACCTGACAGGGAAACAGCGGCCGGGCAACCAAGCCGACATGCTCCTTCGGTATTTCGGGTACTGGACGGACAACGGCGCGACGTATTACTACAACTATGATAAGGAAAAGGGCTACGCCGGGACGCTGCTGGCGCTCAGGCGGCGTTACGCGCAGGAGCATATCCCGATCCGCTACCTTCAACTTGATAGCTGGTGGTATCAAAAGACGCGCACGTCCCCGGCAGGCAAGCAGGAAGGCCCCAGGAACGCAGGCCTCCCGGATGGGACGTGGAACGCTTATGGCGGGACTTTGGATTACTCGGCCTCGCCGGCCCTGTTCCCGCAGGGGCTGGCCGCGTTTCAAAGGCAGCTTGGCCTGCCCCTGGTCGTCCACGCGCGCTGGATTGACCCGACTAGCCCGTACCACAAGAAGTATCAAATCTCCGGCATCGCGCCGACCGACCCGCGCTGGTGGGACGACCGGGCCGCGTACCTAGCGGGCAGCAACGTGATCTGCTACGAGCAGGACTGGCTCAGTGAGATCTACCCATACTCCCCCGAGATGGCCCGCAGGCTGGAGCCTGGCGCGGCCTTCGCCGACAACATGGCCCGCGCCACGCGGCAGCGCGGGCAGACGATGCAGTACTGCATGGCGACACCGCGCTTTTTCCTGCAAGGCGCGAAGTACGGCAACCTGACGACCATCCGCACCAGCGGTGACCGGTTCGAGCGCGGCAAGTGGAACGATTTCGTGTACACGTCCCTGCTGGCCCGCGCCCTGGGCCTGTGGCCCTGGGCGGACGTGTTCATGAGCACGGAAATGGACAACCTGCTGCTCGCCACGCTGTCTGCCGGCCCGGTCGGGACGGGCGACAGGCTGGGGCGCGAGTCGCGCGCAAACATTCTGCGGTCGGCGCGCGCCGACGGCGTCCTGGTCAAGCCGGACGCGCCCCTGGTCCCGACAGACGCCAGCATCCTGGCCGACGCTCGCCAGGCGCACACGCCCCTGATTGCCGCGACCTATACCGATCAGGGGACGGGCCGAACGGGGCGCACGGCTTACGTCTTCGCCTGCACCCGGCCCAGCGACAGTTCCGCCGTGTCGTTTGCGCCGTCGTCGCTCGGCTTCCCCGGCCCGGTGTACGTCTACAACTACTTCGGTAAGACTGCGCGGCGCATCGGCGCTGGCGGGACCTATCAGGACACGCTGGGGCCGGCGGGCCGCGCTTTCTACGTCGTTGCTCCCATAGGCGCTTCAGGCATCGCGCTGCTGGGGGACGCGGGCAAGTTCGTCGGCACGGGCCGGCAGAGGCTCGCGGCCCTGCATGACGCGCCGGGGCGGCTGACCCTGGTCGTCCTGTTCGCGTCGGGCGAGGCGCCTCTCACGCTGCACGGCTACGCACCGTCCGCCCCCAAATTGGCATCGTCGGGCGGCGCAGCGGGGCTGGTGGCGTATGACCGGGCGACGGGGCATTTCGCGGTCATGGTCTCGCCCGCTCCCGCTGCGCCGTTGTCCAAATCGGGCGGCGACCCGACGCGGCGTGTGACGCTGGTTTTCGGGACGCGCAAATAGGGAAGGGATAAGCACGGTCAAAGGCGAATCTGGCCGCACAGTATTCAGCCAAAGAAGGACACGAACGAAATGCCGAAAATACCCATTGCATTGCAGATGTATACCCTGCGCGACGACACCGCCCAGGACTTCGCCGGGACGATCCGAAAGGTGGCCGCCATCGGCTACGCCGCGGTCGAGCTGGCCGGGCGGGGCAGCTTGTCCGTGCAGGAACTGTCGTCCCTGCTGGCCGACAACCACCTGCGCGTGGCGGGCAGCCACATCGCGCTGGACGCCCTCGAAGCCGACCTGCCCAAGATCATCGAGGAGAACCTAGCCCTGGGCAACCGCTACATCGTGGTCCCTTACCTGGCCGAAGAGCGCCGCCGCACGGCGGACGACTACAAGCGTCTGGCGGGGACGCTGAACGGGTTCGGCGAGACCCTGCGGTCAAGCGGCCTGACCCTGGCCTACCACAACCACGATTTCGAGTTCAAGCCGCTGGACAACGGGCAAATCGGCGAGGACATCCTGCTGGAGAACACCGACCCCAGCCTGGTCAAGGCCGAGGTGGACACCTACTGGGTGCTCAAAGCCGGTCACGACCCCGTCGCGTTCATCAAGAAGCACTCGGGCCGCGTCCCGCTGATCCACCTCAAGGACATGGACCCTGCCGACGACTCGTTCGCCCCGGTCGGCACGGGCAAGCTGCCCCTGGACGCCCTGGTTTCGGCCGCGCCCGAAGTCGGCGCAGAATACCTGATCGTCGAGCAGGACGTCTGCAAAGGCCCGGCCATTGAAGCCGTAACGCTGTCCTACAACAACCTCAAGGCGAAGGGTTATGCGTAGCCTTCGCGCCGAGCGAATGGCCCCGGCCCTGAAGGGCCGGGCTACTAGAAGTGGAAGTCGCTCCGCGACTGAAGACTAGGTTTACGGTGGCTTGTCTTCAGTGCCGGAGGCACTTTCACTTCGCGTAGCCCGGCCCTTCAGGGCCGGGTTCCCAGAAAGTCCCCATGCCCCGCGCCGCCTTCGTCTACACGGACGACTACGTCCGCTACCACCTTTCGGACACCCACCCCTTGCAGCAGAAGCGGCTCCTGATGACGCACCGCCTGCTGGACGCTTATGGGGCCTTCGACAGACCGGATTCCGACCTCATCGCCCCCACCCCCGCCACCGAAGCAGACCTGCTCCGGGTCCACTCGCAGGAGTATCTGGACGCCCTTTGGAACCTCAGCGAAGGCCGCGCCGTCCCGGACCGAAAGCGGTTCGGCTTCGGCAGTTCGGACAACCCGCCGTTCCCCGGCATGTGGGAAGCGTCCCTGCTCTATGCGGGCGGCTCGCTGGACTGCGCCCGGCTGGTCTCGGAAGGAGGGTATGACGCCGCGTTCAACACGTCGGGCGGGCTGCACCACGCGCAGCGGGACCGGGCGGCGGGCTTCTGCACTGTCAACGATTGCGCCCTGGTCGCTCACTATTTACTGGAGCGCGGTGCCGCGCGGGTCGCGTATGTGGACATTGACGCGCATCACGGCGACGGGACGCAGGCGCTCTTTTACCACGATCCGCGCGTGCTGACGCTCTCGATCCATGAGACGCCCGAAACGCTGTTCCCGCGCGTCATGGGCTTTGCAGACGAGATTGGGGAAGGGGCCGGTTTCGGATACAACGCCAACCTGCCGCTCGCGCCGGGCAGCGGCGATGCCGTGGCTTCTGAAGCATTTGAGGCCGTTTTCCTGCCCCTGCTGCGCGCCTTCAACCCCGACTATATCATCTTGCAGGTGGGCGCGGACGCCCATTTCCAGGACCCGCTGGCCCACCTGTGCCTGACGACGCGCGGCTGGCTGGGTCTGGCGCAGTCGGTGCTGGCGCTGAGAAAACCTGTAGTTGCTTTGGGCGGGGGCGGCTACAACCTGAAGACGGTTGCCCGGCTCTGGACGCTGCTTTACGGGACACTATCTGGGCAGGCGTTCCCCCAGGCCGTGCCCCCGGCCTACGCCGATGAATGGGGCGTCACGCACCTGCACGACACGTCAGAGCCGAGCACGGACGAGGCGGCATTGGTCTTCGACCAGGTGTACCGGCGGCGTCACGCGGCCAGTGCTGTCACGGACGCGCGGGCTTATACGCGGCAGGGGGCTGAGATCATCCGGGAGCGTGTTTTCCCGGCGCATGGGATTAACGATGTGCCGTGACAGGCATAATGGGAGCCGGGACGGTTTGGAAAGTTACCCGGCCCCCGCCTGACCAAATAATCATGTTGCCCTGTTGATGAGAGTCACCCCGCGCACATTTCCAGGCGTTGTAACGGTCGCACATACTCTGGCCCAGCGCATCCAAGGGGTTCGACGGCGGGTGGGGGTCCACACCGCGCATCGTCATCAGGAGGTTTCCGTCGTTGATGGTGGTGGCGACCTGCCCGCCTGTATGCTGTATTTGCACTGTGCGCGTCTGACCGGGAGCAGGCGGAGCCAAGGAAATGAGGCCGGAAGGGCGGGACGGCGTGGCTGCTCCGGGGCGCGACAGACCGGCGGCGGGTGCTGTCAGTTGGTCATGGTAGGCGGCGTACCAAGCACCGGGCAGGGCCAGTACCAGGGCGATCAGAATCCCGCCTGCCAGAATGCCCGCTCGCGCCGCCCCCGGCTTTTGGGACCGTGGATGCCTTCCATGTGTCTGCTCCCTACTTCACCGTCAGCGTCGCCGCGCCTTTGTTCGTGGTCACAATGGTCGGTGTGGCGAACAACAGGAGACTGCCCCTGCCCTTCGCCGGGTCAGATGAGAGCATGGCGAGGACCAGCGTGTCCCTGTTCTGAACGGTGCGGAGGGTCTTGATCTCACGTTTCGCCGTGCCGTCCAGCAAGACCAGGTGGAGTGCGAGTGTCACGGAGTCGTCGCTGTTAATGCGGGGGGTGACGGCAAATGTTTCGGACAAAACCGCCTGCGAAGGAAGCGTAGTAGACTGGGCGATGCTGGCGGCTACGTTGTTGGTGGTGGTAATCACCGGAGCCTGCGTGACGGCGCCCCGCTTCGTCACTGTTTGCAGCAGCAACGCCACCGCACTTCCGGCAGCGTACTTCGTATCAGGCATCGGCAGGGTCAACAAACTGGGCAGAGGAGCGGATTCAAAAACTACGCCGGAAGCCTTCAGATCGGCATCGGTCACATGGGCCAGCGCCATTTTGATCTGCACCTGGCGCGGCGCGATGTCCATCATCTTGATGATCTGCCGGACTTGGGCGAGGCCGGCGGGCGTGGCGACGACCGAAAGGGAATTGGTCGCGGGCTGGGCGCTGATCTGCGTGACGCCGGCGGGCAAGTTGGCCGCCTGGTCCCAGTGCAGGGTTTTGAGGATTTCGCCGGGGACAGCGTTCTGCAAGGGCAGCGTCTTTGCTTGCACGACACCGGCAGGCACGGCGGGTGAATCGGCAAGAGCGGGCAGCGCGCAGAGCAGCGTCCCCAGCGTCAGGCAGGCGGGCAGGAACGCGCGGCGGTTGGGCGGCAGAGTCATGGCGGTTCTCCTTTTCGGGTGACGTGAGAGAATACGCCGCGCGGGGCAGCGATTCCTCTATTCCAGCCCGCCGGGCGCGTCGTCTTCCATATCGCCGCTCTCGGCGGCGTCCATGTACTCGTCGAAGTCGTCTCCCAAGTCCTCGCCCATCTCCTTGCCCATCTCTTTGGCCCAGCGACGCATCGCCTTGGGATCGTCCATGTCGCCGATGCTGGCGGGGTCGGCCAGATCGTCCATCAGGTCATCGTCGCCGCGCCCGCGCGCGAAGCGGGTGACGCGCTTGGTGGCCTGGTCGCCGCCGCAGTGCGGGCAGACGTTCGTGTCGCCCCCCGCCGTCATGCCGATGAGGACGGTATAGCGCTTGTAACAATGGTTGCAGGTGTATTCAAACAGTGGCATAAGAGTATTATAGCACGACCGTAAGCACGGTGCCGGGCCTGACGAGCGAAGTCTTGACGTGCTCTACTGCCAGGGCCTCAAAATGACCTTGCCGCACTCGCCCGTGAGCTGCAACTCAAACGCCTCCCCGACATCGCTCATTGGGAAGGAGTGGGTGATGAACTTGTCTAGGAGCGCACCGGCCTTGCGGATGACCTGTAGGACGCGCGGCGTGTCGGCCCGGTTGTAGTGCCAGCAGCCGTGCAGGGTCAGCCCCTTGCGGAGCAGATCGCTGCTGACATGCAGCGGCAGATCGCCTCCTTCCCCGACAAAGGCGAGCTGGCCCCGGCGGCGCACGGCGTCGATCAGGAGGCGCTGCCCGGCGATAGACCCGGAGCAATCTATGGCCTTGTCCGGGCCAACGCCGCCGGTCAGGGCTAAAATCTGCGCTACGGCGTCCGGGTCGCGTGGGTCCAGGACGGTTTCGGCGCCGAGTTCCAGGGCCAGCGCGGCCCGGTAGGGGTGACTTTCGAGAGCCAGAACGCGCGCGCCGCGCAGGACGCCATTCAGGACGCCGCCCAGGCCGACCGGCCCCAGGCCGGCGATCAGGACGGTGTCGAGGGCGGTGACGCCCAGCCGCTCCATCGCGCCGAAGGTCGGCCCTAGCCCGCAGCAGGCCAGCGCGGCGTGCTCGGTGGAGATGTCGTCGGGGATCGGCACCAGCAGCCAGTCCGGCTTGAGGAGGCGCTGGGCATAGGTCGCAGTTCCGACCATACTGCCGGTGATCCGGGCCATGTCCAGACCATCCTGACAGTAGATGAAGTCCCCGGCGAGGCAGAGCGGGCAGACGCCGCACGGGTACTGCGGCATGACCACCACACGGTCGCCGACGCGCACCCGTCCCGGCTGGGCGACGGCGGCCACCTCGCCCGCCGCCTCGTGGCCGAGGCAGGAGGAGGCCCAGCCTTCCCGGTATCCCTTGTATTCGGTACACATCGGGGCGACCGTGACCTTGACGGCCACCAGGTCCCCGACCGGCTCAGGGTCGGGCTGCTCCGTCAGACGGACCTGACGCGGCCCCGTGATTTCCACGACCTGCATCTGTTACGTTCCCTCCGCCAGTCCCCCGGCCCCGTCAGCACCTAACCCCCCAGCCCCCTTCCCTGTTAAGGAAGGGGGAGTCAGAGGAGTAGGGGCGCCGCTTGCTGCGCCTTCCTCTGGTTCCCCCATTATTGGGGGTTAGGGGGCTTTTACTCCCCGATCTCGTACCACAGCGTCTTGAACTGCGGCCCGACAGTGAATGTCAGTCTGCCGTTCGCGTAGGTCGCGGGCACGTCCCCTACCCGCTTGCCGGTCCCGTCCAGCGCCCACACATGGCGGGCGGCATTGGTTTTGAGTGTCACGGTCGCCGGGATGCCCTCGGCGACGGTCGGCCCATGCCCCCACTGGCTGCCGACGCTGGTACGGGCGGCGTTCCAGCCCATGTCCTGATTTTCTACTTTTCCCGCCAGCGTCAGGAGCATCTTGCGTGACTGTGCGAGGGGATGCTGGTCCATCGCCGTCAGCGCGACGGCGGCGAAGTTGTTGCCAAAGGCAGGGAAGGCGAGCGTGTTCCGCCCCAGAGTGACAGTCTGCCCGCCGACGTAGCCGGTAACGGACTGGGCGGCGGGGCTGACGGCGAGGTATTGCCCCCCAGAGGCGTTCTTCACTAGGGCAATAGGTGCCTTGGCAGTCATGTAACGCTGGAGAGCCGAGGTAAGCACGGTCGCAGATGGAGAAGTGTGTTTGCCGATAGCGCCGTCCGTTCGCTCAAAGCCCAGGGAAAGCTTCCGGCGGAACATCTGAGGTGCTCGACCAAAATCAGCTTTTCTCCAAACTGACGCCGATGGTGCTCCTACAACTTCTTCTCGTAGCAGTTTAACCTCGGTGCCTGTCGTCGCAACCGGGAATACGCCTCCCCGGAAGATCAGGGCGGCGGCGGGTAGGAAGGCGGTCTTGGCCGGGTCGCTGCTGATGCCGAAGTAGCCGTTGATCTTGTCATTCTGCGCTCCGGTGCCATAGTCACCGTAGTCGAACAGGTAGATCATGTCCCAATCCTGAAAGGCGGCGAACGTCGCGAGTTCCGGCAGGGTCTCGGCGCGGTAGTCGTTGGGCGCGGGGTGGTTATACTCGGAAACGCTGTAGGGCTTGCCCGCCACGCGGTACTCGGCGAGGGATTGCAAGGTGCCGCCCTTGCCGTCCGCGAGGTCGGCGACCATCGGCGTGTTGGGCATGGTCCAGTCGTTGCCGTCCCAGGCTTTGTGCGGGAAGGACGGGTGCTGCCAGTAGGCGTGGCTGTCGGCGAAATCCATGTTTGCCTCGCGGCCCAGACTGGTCAGACCACCGTAGCCCATTTGGGAGCAGAGGACGTTGGCCCGGACGTGCAGGTCGTTCTTGAGGTAGGCGCGCATTTCCTCAGCGTAGCCGCGCTCGGTGTCGGCCAGGAACGCGATCCAGTCTTCGTGCTGCGTCTTCAGCGCGGCTGTCGGGATGTCCACGGTCTTTGTCAGGAGTGACTGACCCTGTTGCAGTCCCGCGCCCTCGGCGCCGGGGTGGATTTGCAGATCGGAAATCCAGACCGCCCCGGTCTGCCCGCCCAGCGTGAAGGCGATCCGGGCGTGGCTAGGGACTGTGTCATGGGCGGTGAAGACGTAGCGGAAGCTCTTCCACTCGGTCGTCAGGGCGGCGTTTGCGGTCAGGCCGACGTTGTGCCAGTCGGCTTGGTCGAGGCTTGCGCCCAGCGGCATCGGGCGGGGCTTATCAGCTTTGGCGATGAACGACACGGTGTAGGTAGTGCCGTCAGTCAGATTCAGGCCCGTCTGATGCACCTGGACGTGCCAGTCCGTGCCGTCGGTTTGAGCGACATTGACATGGAGGACGGGGGGGTACAGGCCGTCCCGGCGGGCCGCATCCGCCGCCTCCGTGGCTGTCAAAGGCACGATCTCGGCCTGCGACGTTCCCTGATGCTCAATGGACCAGGGCGAGGTCTGGGTCAACATGACGGGGCCGTTGGGCGTCAGGCCCGCCGTCCAGGCGGCTTGCAGCTTGGCGTCCGTACCGTACTTTTTGGTCAGCCAGGCATTCCAGAAACCGGCCAGTTCACCCCGGAACGGCTCCGGCAGGGTGTCCAGGTCCGTGCCGTAGGTGCCTGCCCACCCGTCGCCCACTAATGAGTTCTCGTTGTTGATTTCGATGACGGCGACGGCGGGGTCCTGGGTATAAGACAGGCCCGTGTAGGGATTGACGTGGGTGAGCAAATCATGGGCATAGTTCTTCTGCAAGAGGATCATGCGGCGGTCGAACTCGTCCACGCGCTTGTCGAAGCCGAAGGAGATCTGGCTGACGCTGGCGGGGAAGCCGTCGGCCTCGGAGAACTGGCGCGAGACGTGCAGGTTGATGTTCGAGTAGACGCCGTTCTTTTTGAGCTGGGCAATGAGAAAATCTAGCCTGTCGAGCTGGGCAGGGTCAATGTGCTGGCGGTCTTTGACGGTCGTGTCCCAGATGCTCGCCCCTGCTCCCCAGCCCGTATTATCCATGTGATGCAGGCGGACGAGGTTGATGCCGAGTTTCGCAATGCGGGCGGCGACTTTCTCGGCGTCCGCGTGGGAGGGAAAAGCGGATCGGGCGGCGAAGTTGGTGCCGAGGAAGCGAACACGCTTCCCGGTCTTGCTTTCGACGAAGTGGCCGTTCTTGGGAACGATGTCGCCGTTGACACCGGCGGGCTTGGCGTTCAGAAAGGACACATCGGTGATCGTGCCCGGCGCGGCATCGTCCCAGGGGAGGACGAACGGAAACATCGCGGGCGGCGTCACGCTTGCCTTGATGGGGGCAGCAGGCGCCTGCGCCCATGCCGCGTGGGCCAGGGCCAGCAGCGCCCCGGTGAGAGGAAAAAGAGTTTTGTTCATGGAAAGTGCCTTTAGGCCGTTCAGAGCGGGAACGGCCTGAGATTGATGCTTTTGTCCCTATTATAGCACAGCCTGTTGACTTGCCGCAGCAGACGGGTTACAATGACGGCAGACTGCTCTTTGCGAAAGACACCCTCATGGCAATTCCCACCACGCCGCCTACAGGTGGCAAGCCGCCACAGCCGACGGAGACGAGGCCGGTAGACCCGAACGCCCTGCCGGCGCCGCACCGCTACGACAGCGCGCTGGGGCGCTGGCGGCACATCCTGTTCGGGCGGCCCCTGCCCACCTCGCGGGCCGACGAGCAGAAGCTGCCCAACTTCATGGCGCTGCCGATCCTTTCGTCCAACGCGCTCTCGTCGAACGCCTACGCCACCGAGGCCATCTTGGGCGTCCTCATCCTGGCGAAGTCGGGCGGGGGGGCGTTCCACTACGCCGTGCCCATCGCTTTCGCGATCTGCGCCCTGCTGATCGTGGTCACGCTGTCCTACATCCAGGTCATCTACGCTTACCCGGAGGGCGGCGGAGCGTACCCCGTCTCGCGCGACAACCTGGGGCCAGTCCCGTCCCTGGTGGCGGGCGCCTCCCTGATGGTAGACTACCTGCTGACGGTCGCCGTGTCCGTAGCTGCGGGGGTCGCCGCCCTCATCGCCATGTTCGCAGGTAACGCATTCGGCATCTTGCTACAAGACCACATTGTCGCCGTCTGTCTGGTTTCTATTCTGGCGCTGACGCTGGCGAACCTGCGCGGCCTGCGCGAAGCCGGGGCGCTGTTCGCGATCCCCACCTATGTATTTATCGCGGCGATTGTCGCGACGGTGATCGCGGGGCTTTACGCCATGGGGACCCACCCGGCGTATGCCCAGCCTGCCCTGCACGAAGGGCAGGCGAACGCCCTGAAGGGGGCACAGGCGGGGGCGCAAGCGGTCGGGCTGATCCTGATCTTGCAGGCGTTCTCGCAGGGCTGCGCTGCGCTGACAGGCATGGAGGCGATCTCCAGCACGGTGCCCATTTTCCAGAAGCCTTCGGACAAAAACGCGGTGCTGACCATGTACATTATGAGCGGCCTGGCCGTGGTGATGTTCGCCGGGCTGACTTATGTCGCCGACGGCCTGGGCACACCGGTCATGGACGCCAGCAAGCCCGGCTACCAAAGCGTGGTCAGCATCGTCGCCGACCGTGCCTGGCCGCATGCCCTGCACTGGGTCTTTTACGTCGTCCAGATCTCGACGGCGATCGTGCTGCTGCTGGCGGCCAACACCGCCTTCGCGGGCTTCCCGCAGCTCACCTCCATGATGGCCCGCGACGGCTTCCTGCCCCGGCAGCTCGCCAACATCGGTGACCGGCTCTCGTACTCCAACGGCATCGTCATCCTGGCCTTCGTGGCGAGCGCGCTGATCATCATCTTCCACGGGCTGGTGGACGCCCTGCTGCCGATGTACGCCATCGGCGTCTTTATTGGCTTCACCCTCGCACAGACCGGCATGATCCGCCGCTGGCTGCGCCTGCGGACAAAGGGGTGGCAGACCAGCCTGTTCTTCAACGCTCTGGGGGCGGTGGCAACCGGCGTCGTGGTCGTCATCATCGCGGTCTCCAAATTCGACAACGGCGACCCGATCAGTCCCTACTTTCACGTTGGCCCGCTGCATCCCCATTATGGGGTCTGGATCGTGCTCGCCCTGGTGCCGCTGATGGTGATGCTGTTCCTGCGTATCAGCACACATTACGCGGAGATCGGCGACGAGCTTTCGCTGGACCGGCTGGAGATGGCCGCCCCAACTCACAACACCGTGCTGGTTCTGGTCTCGCGCCTTCACCGTGGCATCATCGAGGCGCTGTATTACGCGCGCCTGACCAGTGGGGATGTCCGAGCGGTCTACATCGAGACGGACCCGGCAAAAACGGCGGCGATGAAAGAGTCATGGAACGCGCACGTCCCGGACCTCCCTCTTATTATCATGGAGTCGCCCTACCGCTCGCTCGTCGGCCCCCTCCTACGCTACATTGATGCCGTCCAGAAGGAGAGAGGAGA
>JAABUH010002549.1_pt1 | contig 17296 bp, 14 predicted proteins | sample 5559121 | NCBI WGS metagenome assembly JAABUH01 (sample SAMN10711871, study PRJNA513364) | rock metagenome | isolation source: Antarctica rocks | place: Antarctica: Victoria Land, Battleship Promontory nord | collected 2015-12-28
TGATTCTTTTGCAGATGATCAATCGTAATGTTGTGTCTGAAGTCAATGGTTGTTTGTCAACGGGAAAGGAGGCCAATGTATATCACGCCCTTTCGATATCACAGGAGGGCACGGAGGGAGCTGTGAGCCCTCTGCATCGAGCGATCAAAGTCTACAAAACTAGCATCCTGGTGTTCAAAGACAGAGACAAATATGTTACCGGGGAATACAGATTTAGACAAGGCTATAGCAAAAGCAATAATCGGGCTATGGTCAAAGTTTGGGCGGAGAAGGAGATGAGGAATTTGAAGAGAATTCATGCTTCTGGAATACCGTGCCCGGAGCCCGTGCAGCTGCGTCTTCACGTTCTCGTGATGGGCTTCCTTGGGGACAAGAAAGGCATTCCTGCACCGAGATTGAAGGACGTCGAGCTGATTGGTAGCGACATCGAGGCGAGGTGGAAATCATTGTACCTACAACTCCTGGGGTACATGCGAATCTTGTATCAGGCGTGTCGATTGGTTCATGCAGATCTCAGCGAATACAATGTTCTATATCACGAAGATAAGCTGTGGCTCATCGATGTAAGCCAGAGCGTCGAGCATGACCATCCACGAAGTCTGGAGTTTCTGCGGATGGATGTCAAAAATGTCACCGACTTTTTTCGACGAAAAGGTGTCGATGTTCTGTCCGAGAAGGCCACATTTGGTTTCGTCACGAGTATTCAGGGCAGTATTGGCCAACTTGAGATGGCCAATACTTTGCAGAATTTGTTAGATAGTCGAAGCTATGAAGAGACGGAAGAAGACGGCCAGGCGGAAATTGATACTGAAGTGTTTCGAAATCAGTACATTCCCCAAACGCTTGAGCAGGTCTACGACGTTGAAAGAGATGTCGGAGAAGTGGCAAAGGGTGGCCAGGACAATCTCATCTACCGTGATTTGCTAGCAGAAAAGCTGGCATCAGATGCTCCAGCAACGAACGATTCGCATTCCGCGGACGATGCTCAGGATAGTCAGCAACCTCCATCGACTGCCGAAGAAGAAGATAGCGATGTCGAAGATCCTTTTGCTAAGAAGGGACCTCGCGGGAAGCGCTTCGAGGACAAAGAAGTCAAAAAGGAGCACAAAAAGCAAGTGAAAGAAGAGAAGAAAGTGCAGCGAGAGAACAAGATCCCAAAATATGTCAAGAAGAAAATGATCACCAGTTCGACGCGACGGAAGCATTGAGATTTTATAAAGTTTGCAAAATCTATGGAGGACTCGACCGATCATGATGCTAGTTTTGGAACACAATGATTAGATGTAAGTTGTGCATCAATGGGATTCTGACACTTTCGATGACGATTCCACACACTTGAACTTATTATTCCCCCTTTGGTGATGTAGCGTACCTTGCTTGCACAGGAACCACATAAATCCGACCAAGGGGTGGAAATTGAAGCTGGCAGGCTTCGCATGCAGAGAAAAGAGAGCACTGAGAATACTCCTGTTTTGCCATGCTAATGCTCCCTAGACGTTTTATAAAGTTCGCGCTAACATGTCGTCATTCAGTTACAGTCAATTATCGCAAACAATGACTATTCTACCGTCTAACCCTTCCCATGGATCCGCCTTATAGCTTGATGGATTACTGACTTCGAAATATCAGGCACTCTTCCCACCACGTCATCGAGCGGCGATATCTCAAATCGCAGAGGCTCGGCCATCAGACCAGGCCAGATGTCGACCGGCAGAAAATCGCCTTGCTCTTTCCTGAATGCTTCTCGTTCCTCCGCATCATCTTGATAAAGCTTATCAAGACGAGCTCTAACCCCCTCAACCTCTTTCTCCATCCTCTGCTCCATGGCCTTTCTCCTACCGATCTCAATGAGCAGAGTATCGTACGCTCTCAGGAATCCGTCATAGAATTGAGTCAAACCCTCCAACTCTTCCAGCCGTTCATCTATTTTGGCTTTCTCCGAATCCCAGCGGAGTAGGAACACCTGGCTTTGTGTGACATAGCTAGGTAGCTTCCGCCCAATGGCCTCCAGCAGTTTGAACGCAGCAATCGCAGAATCATGGTTCCTAGTGAGTCGATCACTATGCGTTTGCACTCGCTCGTGAAGGCTTTCCATCTCCACCAAATGACTCCTAATATCTGTTACTGCCCCTTCGACATTACCCGCATCTTCCTCTAAAATTCTCAACATCTCTCTTCTTTGTTCGTCGTTGATAGGTTCAAGCGGCCCAGCGACATCCTCTCCGATATCGACACCTTCTGGTAGGTTGTCTGCAAATTTGGTCGCAGCAGCCCCACCACCTTCTGTATGCTTAACAGCCGTGACACACAGATCGTAATGATTCACCAGTGCTTCCAGATCCGTCGCCATACCTTTGGCATAACGTTCCATTTCGTGAAGTATGTCCGGCAAAGGAGACACCCCTTCAACCGTGTTTTCAGAATTGTCGAACCCATCCAAATGCCTCTTCACGTCTTCAACATCATGCATGAATCCCCGGTTGGTTTCCTCAAAATCTTGAATTGATGTCCCTGCCCCATCAATAGTGCTCTTTATGACCCCAACCAGTCCTTCCACCCCACCCTCATCCACGAAATCTAACAGGCTTCTCCTCTGCTCCGCTTCTGGCCTCAGTCCCGCCTCCACAAACGTCTCCCTTAAATCCTCCAACGTTCCCCCTAGCCTCCTGTCCGCCTCGTCTAGATCCCTTGCCGCAGCCTCAAACTCCACTTTTCCCTGACTTGCAGTGTTGGTGGCACTCTGTTGTACTTGCTGTAACACGTAGGTCTGAGAGATGATGCCACTGCGGAGGAAAGAGGTTCGCGCTGTGATTACTGCGGACTTTTCGAGTGACAGGCGGGTGGAGTCGCAGAGTTCGTTGGCGCGATAGACGTGGGAGACGGAGGAGAGGGAACGCTTTGAGGCGAGTAGGTGGGGGATCAAGGATTCGAGGGTGTTGGTCGACCTAGCTGGAAGGGATTGGTGTGAAGAATGTGCGGAGGGAGGTAAGAGGGATGAGGTTGAGGAATCCATCCGATAATGTCCTAGCAAAGATAATCACTTTCAATAAAAGACATGTGTAAGCTTCAAAGCAGTTGGATTATAGACAAGCACCGACTACTAGAGGCTTAGCCCCAATTAAGAAGATGATCAATGCTTGTTGGTAGCTTCTAAGATTTCTTAAAACCTGTAGCAATGTCAGAGCTCTAGACAGTCAACAACCATGACGAGGATCTGCGGCCCAGCACCTCGGCCGCTAGAGCTAGCTACAGCGGGAACAAGCGAGGGTGCCAAGACGGTACGCCCTGCGCTCCGGGCGACGCTAACATACCTTAGTCAATTCATCTCATACGGATGTTGTTCCCACTGCAGAAGCGGAACCTATGGCATCCAATGTAGGCATCTATTCGGCAGGGGTGTTCCCCAATGAAGGAGTGGAATCTGTGGCTCCCAGTCTAGACTTACAAACTACCGAACCACCGACTACTCATATCTGAACTTCATCTCCAGCTGTATCTTTATCATCGGCAATAGACGCAACAAAGTTCTGGCGACATCGGCACAATCGTTGCCCTCGGCTTCGCTATCGCCCCTGCTAACGGCGCCACCCTCGGCGACCATATTACCGCCGTCTTCTCTGGCTTCTGCTCCACATCACGGCCTTGCCAGATCTGCCAAAATTGCAATTTGTGTCAGTAACCCAGTCGCGGTCATCGTACTTTCCCGATAAGCATCCTTCTGTGGCGCAGGAATGGGAAAAGACCGTCGGAAACTCCTCGGTAGCAGGATTTGCCAGCCGGTACCGAGAATACACAGCTATGGCTTTAGATCAAAGGGGAACTAGACCCTGAGTAACTGAGGAGGTACGAATTAGAAGCAAAGCAGAGAGGGTTCGAATTGCATGTCGAGGACAGGATACATGACCTCCCTGCAAATAATAGGACCGGGAAGAAACCATAGGAGGTAATCCCTAGAGAGCCAAAATAGAATGACATACATGAGCAGAAGAAGCTTTATGAAAGGAAGGCCGATCAAAAAAAATTCTCTCTCGGAGTCTGGTAGATTCAATGAGAGTGAAAGATTCCATTTTATTTTGCTTCTGCATGCCACTATGCTTGACACAGGTGGTTGACGTTCTTAACAGTTTATAAAGAATTACTAATCCCGCGAACAGATCGTGAAATCAAGGTATCATTCGCAATCTCGGATGTGCTTTACAGATTATGACGTTTCGCTGGTTGTTTGGAGTACTAACTTTTCAGTATCCTGCATTCAGAGCTGAAGCGAGCCAACGGTCGTTAGTAGAATTGTCGCTCAGCTCCATGACCCATTGGCTGCAACTTTGGCACCACCTAGCAGTGCAGAATTGCAAGGATTCTTACTACAGAACTGACACTGCCTTTGTTGCCTCGTTTTGCCTGCGGCTCTTTGACAATGTTTCCCGCTTCTAAAGTTTTTGAAGCAACGTTACAGCATTGAAACAGTGAGATGATCAGACTTATCATTCTCCTATGTTTCACTCTGGAGTTAAGTACGGGTCAGAGCGCAAATCAGGTGTCTCTGGAGCCAATCACCCTTTCAGCACAAACTGCCAAGGATCGTGAGTTCTTTCTGATGACGCTTTCGCTACAACGTAAGACTGACCACCAAGCCTAGCACTTTCTTGTGGAGGTTGTACTCTCAATCCGGCGATCACACAGATTATATCTGCGAATAGTGCAGGCGCCCCTTTCTTAAGATCCAACTTGACGTAGGTGACCGCGCGAACTTGCAGCTTTCACACCTAACAACAAGAACGATTAGAGACTCAGCCGCGCAGCCAATATCAGTGACGCCTTTGAGTGCGTTCGTCCTGTTCACGGCGTACTCAATAACTTCCGCGTACCTATCAGATGGAGTTTGCATCACAAAGTCCGGCAGCCCGAATTTGCTACCGAATGTTTCAGTTCTCTCGTCAGATACTGCCGATCCTACAGCCTTCCAATCCAGCGCACTTTCAGCGCTTATAGCTTTCCTCGGCTTCGAGAGTTGCGACAATGGAGAAGCTGGGTTGGTGATCTATCCAAGCGCAACAGACAAATCCCCCGTGATACAGGCTTCAGCCAGCGGATCGACAGCGGCACCTGCCGCTTTTCTAGTATCTGTAGTCTCTACGATAGCGCCGTCTCTTGCTTCACTAAACACGAGCGTATTGGCAATCCCCACTTCAGCTTCGACAGCAAGTTCAGCCTTGACATCAAGTTCACCCCCTCAAGTCGGAACATCGAGGCTTCCAAAGAGGGATAAAGTCGCTATTAGTGTTGTCGTTCCTATCATATGTATAGCGTTCATCCTACCTAGCGCGGTCTTCCTTCTACAAAGACGTCGAAAAAAGAACGGTAACGTAAAGGATGGCAACAATATAATAGAATCTTCCGAGGATCATCCGCCGTACCTCCAGCCAAAAGGCGAATTAGAGGCTAAAGAGAAGAGACATCTCGAATTAGACGCCTAAGAGCTAAGACAGGAGCTGGACGGAATCGACGTGAGGTCTGAGGTCGAAGGTGTCGATGCTGCCCGTGAGATCTCCGCTATAGGGACAGGAAGGAGTTTGTGTTCTCGTAGATTAATGCATGAGTTGAGAGGAGAGGAACATTCGAAGGAATTGGAAGGGGCGACAGTCCCATGAGGTGAAATTGAGAGAAACGAGAGATTGCAACACTCGTGTCGTGTCTCTAATTACGAGAAATGACAGGTCATACTTGGTTAGCCAAGCCATCCATGAATAGTAGGCTTTTCCATGCATAACAGTGTATATTGATAGAAAAGTAGTTCCATGAGATGGGTGGTAGGCTCCATCAATCTACACGATTATCTATGGAAAAGCCTACCATCCATGGATTATGAGTATCCGAAGGGGGTATGCAAATAGTACCGGGTACGTGGAAGACTGCGAAGATTTTTCGCCGAGTGATCTGTAACTTTCAAGTAGTCAGCAAAGTTCGGCATACATCGCTCCACGGATCTACTTGGTCTACACGGCGTATACGACAACAACCTCGTATTATGGGACTGGTGGAGTTTGCTCTACGATTTTCAATGATGCAAGCACGTTAACAGTGCCATACTCTGTTACTAGCCGACAGAATCTCAATCCTGGAGACGTTGCATACAGCGAGAAATTGTCCTCAGCCACTTTTCTGAATACAACATCATGTACACCCGCACCGGTGTTAAACGCAGGACCGACTACTACAAGTCTAAGTCTCCCAGACCCATTCCAGGGCCTACAAAAGCGTCTGAGATCGCAATTGGAGTCGCAGTTCCAGTAGGGGCTATCGCCTTGGCAGCAACAAGATTGTTCGCCTGGCGCTTCTTAAACAGCGAAGACTTGCTGCAGCCACTGCCGCTGCTGCGGACAGCAATAAGGATCTCCCAGCCATCCCTAAAGATAAGCAGTAGCCATACCTCGCACAGGAGGCTGAGTTGGAGGCCGAAGAAAGGAGGAAATAGGAGCTGGAGGCTCAGCAGCGACTATATGAGTTATCAGGCGAAGATACAATACGGGAATTGCCCACAGGAGAAGAGAGGAGTAGAGTTTCGGAGCTTCCAGGGTCAAGGAGCGGATAGAAGTCTAAAGAGATGTTAGAATCTGACGACAAATGATGGAAGAGAAAGCCGACTACCTGAATCTCTGAGGGGCAGGAACACTATGAGACGTACCCGGCCATTGATGCGTCAATGATCATGTCATCATGCCATCTCATTTCGCAAACATATACAATATCGATCATGGATGGTTGAGATACTGCCAAGAGAGAAATGCAGGGAAACTTCCAGAATGGGTGACATGCGTCGTCCCTGCAGGGCATAAGGCTACGCCTCTCGCCTCACCTTTACGCTCAGGCACTTGTTCGTCTTGTGTCACTATCCGGAGCAAATATTGCCTATGATCATACTTGAACCCCAAACTTGCGTAGAGATCACACCACTGGCCCTCTTATTGACCGGATGGTGCTCGTCTAGGAACGCTCAAGATCCAGAGATCCCAATAAACTAAGAAGATCTGTAATAGCTTTCTTCATTTCTTGATTGACTTTTGTTATAGCCAGACGTTGTACAAACAGGAATGGATCATGACACTGTGAACACCACGACTCCAACAAATGCTACTCGTGATCGGGACACAAGCCCAGCGGGCCAGCACATATTCAGTTTCTTGATAGCTCGCTCGGAGATATTTCGCGAATTGGCTGACTTAAGAGAAGAGGTGAGATTTTCTACTCTTTACGCCGGTCACACTGATGATATCTGCTAGGGATGGCGCAGCTCGAAAGCGGACATACATTTCGAGAAACAGAAACAAAGGGCAGATGAACCCACGAAGAAGAAACGAATGATCTTTTTCAATATGATGCAGAGAATTGGAGACGAGATGCAAGCGTCTACTGGTGCGCTGAGCCTACCTGGACCGAGTCCAGAGATCCTGGATCTTTGCATGGCTCCAGGGGGTTACAGCGCATCAGCGCTAAAGTGCAACCCTTCTGCTTTGGTCGCAGGCCTCACACTTCATCTTTCCCTCGGTGGTCACCAAATACTGATACCGTATGGACGCCGTGATTTACGTGTGGATGTTCTGTTCACGGACATTACAATGCTAGCAACGGAGCTCGGCGTCGAAGATATTCCAGAGGCTCATCCCGAGTTTGCCAGCTTCTCTCGTGAGAGACTCTGGGCAGGAAGATCTTTCGACCTTGTTTTCTGCGATGGTCAGGTGTTGCGCGCACACAAGCCGTACAGGGCAAGCTATCGTGAGCCGAGCGAGGCAACACGGTTGACATGCAGCCAACTTTCGATGGCAATGCAGCGCATCAAGCCGGGTGGTACTTTTATCATGCTGCTTCACAAGATCGACTCCTGGAGGACGATAAAATTGCTCAGTCAATTCGATAGCTTTGCTCAGATTGAGCTTTTCAAGCCGCTCACAGCTCACAGGACGAGGAGCTCATTCTACCTCATCGCTAAGAGCGTCCAGCCATATCAGGTAGAGGCTTTGGTCGCAATTGAGGAGTGGAAAGCAACCTGGAAAATGGCAACGTTTAGGCCGCTAGTGACGGAAGAACCGGGGCAGTCACCCGACTCGATCGAGCAGGAAGTGCGAGATGGGCAAGTAGCGCGTGTTCTTGCGAGCTTTGGTGAAAAAGTGATTGTGTTGGGAGAACTTGTATGGCAAATCCAAAGCAATGCATTAAAAGAGGCTCCCTGGTGCAAGAATGAAGAAGCCAAAGCCCGGGATGAAAGCGCTAGGGCTGATCTGGCGCTCGCCTCCAATGTTTCAGGAGATTCTCTTGAGTTGGATCTGGGGATGCGTTCCTTAGATATCAGCAACTGATGTTTAGTGCAATGGTAGAGTAGCAGGAGCCTTTTGTCATGGATGTGTATGGATAGAAAGCAGTCACATAGAATAGCAGTATTGGATACGCCAGTCGAAGACACGAAGAATGTTGTGAAAAAGGTCGGACGATGCAATAGCTGTGGTAGGTGATCACCAGCTTTGTGCTCAATGTGACTGTGTGAATTTGCGACTGACTGATAAATATGTGGGCATCGACATCTTCTCTGTTAAAGGCGGAATACCATCAGTTCCATTCCAGACAAGCTGCGTCGAAAAGGAGCGCGGTCCCAGTTTAGAAGTAGATCAGTGGATATTGATAGCGTTTAAAAAAGCTTAAGACATATAATTGTTGAAGCTCTAGACAGTCAACAACTATTACGAGGATCTGCAGCCCTGCACCTCGGCCGCTGGAGCTAGCTCGGCTTTTATTAGCAGCGGGACTAAGCGAGCGTGCCAAGATTTAGCGTGTGCAAGTTTATCGAGATTCCTTGGCACCAACTTCTACACTCAACCCCGCCCCGCGCCCGCGTTTTAGAGAAAACAGACACCTCAGTATTTAGGTAGGAAGAAGGATACATTGATTCTATGAAGCCTGCACGACTAAGTGCTACAGTGGCTGACTAAGCTATTTGCCACCCCACTTTCCGTGGTTGGAAGTAACGCCCTTCTTCACGTATAAAATAAAACAAAAGAAGAGCCCCTGCGACACCTAGCTAATAGCAATAAAGCATAAAGCTCGCCTTAGGGGTATCATTACTTCCATAACTCCTATCCCTTTCCTTATGAGCGGAAGGCCAGCTCTAAAATTTAGCGTACCCGAAGGTATCTTGAAGGTCTGATTTATCCGTTCAATGAGTCAGCTTACTCTCAGAATCTGCTAAGAGGTGAGTAGACTAATTAGGTAAGTGGCCTTGCTTCGGGTACGCTAGATTTTAGAGGTGGCCTTCCGCTCACAAGGAAAGGGATACTCTTATAGCCGTAACAACAAAGCGAGATCCTCCTTGCTTCTATAGCAAAATGCTTTAAATTGTAGAATGCTTTAGATTAATCCGAAGCATTTAAGCCTCAGCGTCTTCGTCTAATGGTCTGTGAAAGTGGTAGGGATAGTTCATGTACTTCGATTAGGTGACCAGTCGTAGGTAGGAAGGTTTTAAGGTGGTCTCTATGGAAGGTCCCACGTATCCTCCGATTGTTCAGCTGCTTCAATGTAAATGACGTAGCATGACTCCCTCCATAGCCATCAATCCTGAAGGGTCCATGTGGAATGTCCACCTAGGCTGCTGCTGGGGGCGGGCCTTCTCGGTGTGGTAGGAGGTGAGCAATGTGTCAATTTGGGCCTTCGATAAGTTCTGTTAAGCTAGGGACTTATAGAAGCGAAGCTCGTCTATGCGGACTTCTTCATCCTATAGCTTCTTAATTTTAATGTTGGTACGCCTTGCTTCCTCAGCTAGGTTATAGATGCTTTTTAATAACCGAGTTATCGGAGCTATGCCACGGGTTGCTTCAGCACGAATTATGCTATCGCTTAGCCCACGGATGAAGGCACTAAGGATGGTGTTAAGCATTGCTGATTTAAGGGTAGTAAGGGCTAGAATGGAAAGTTGTGATAAAGGTCGATCCTTAGCTCCCACACGTTACATTAGGCTGATAACCCTCTTATAGTAGGATGAGAGTGACTCGTTAGGCTTCTAGCGTAGGTCTCTAAGCTCGATATCGAAGGGGATAGGACTTATCTCAACGGCTTTGCTTAGGAATCGTTTATATAAGAGAACCTTAAAGTTCTCGACGGTTTAAGAGCTAGGGCTTACTTCGTTAAGTAGGCGGATAGTATTAGGATAGCTTTCGGACTAGTCCGCAGCTTCATCTATAAGAAGTATACTTAAGGACTTAAGATATATACTTACTAGAATGATTCCTTCGACCTTATAGCCCGACATCTTATATTCATATTTCTTAAGCTAACGTTAGGTAGATATCGAACCTTAGCTAGAGAACGTGCTATAGAAGGTAAAGGTTAGTCCTATCATTTAGTAAGCCATAGCTAGTGTAACGGGAGGGGTAGCTTCGATAGTAGAGGGTGAAGCTGAAGTAGTCGTAGGGGAAGGTGCTTTAGATGGATCTAAGTGGATAAGCTTCGGGGGTGGTAACTTAGGCTAGGTCTCGTAGGATAAGAGAAGTTATAGTAACGAAGGATATTCTACTGCTTCGGAAGGAGTTAGAGGCTCCTTCTTCTCGTAGTATTCTCTAAGAGCTTAAAAGATAGACGGCCTAGAAGCTAGGGTTAACGGTATCTTCCGTAGTAGGTAAACTACTTTATACGGATCCTAAGGATAGGTAGTAGGGAAGCTAAAGCTTCTACCGATAAAGTAGGTATACTTTAATAATAGAAGAGCTTAGTTATATAATAGAGAGAACGAAGGTTAATAATAAAAAGGTGGGGTTAAAGTATAGATATAATAACGGAGCGATTAAGTTAATAACTCGTACTGGGAACGAATAGCAATAATAACATAATCCAGCTCTAGGGCTACTTAAGGATCTAGGATAGACCTCCAGAAAATAGACACCTTAGTATTATAGGTAGGAAGAAGGATGCATTAATTCTATAAAGCCTGCACGACTAAGTGCTACAGTGGCTGACTAAGCTATTTGCCACCCCACTTTCCGTGGTTGGAAGTAACGCCCTTCTTCACACACAGGCTCAGAGAATAACCGAGGACCAAAGATTGGCGTTCAGCTAGGATGCTTAAGGTTAGCCCGGCTCACATCTAGTCCCTTTTTGGGCATCGCTTCAAAGGTCCTCATAACTGCGATTTTAATGTCTCGCAATTTTGGCAGAGCGGAGGGAGGGTGTCGAGACAAGAGGACCTTATGCATGTACGACTGCGGACAGACCCTTCTTAGCTACGTCCTAAGAAACCGCTAATCCTCCAGTGGAGAAAACGCCTTGTCCCGAGTACCATTTTTGGTGGGGTAGAGGACGAATTCATACAACAGCAGTAGCTTCAAGACCTGTCCCTCTCATCAAAGAAAAGACGGAGGTAGCCGTCAAGGCTGAGTCTAGCATGTTCAACGGCCGCTTCAAAGCATTTGGGCTCTCATCTTTCCTCAAACAAGCCGCAAAGGCAGCTATATCCGTTGATCTGACAGCCTGATCATATGACGGAGTACTGGTGCCGCAAGGGAGCTGCGGGATTTATGGGTAATCATGACACCATTAGTGAGTATTGATGCCTCTGAGCCTTGGATTTTATGATGGTCCACGAGGCCTTTCGCCGATCGATGAGATGGCAGACGGAAGATTTCAATCAAAACATGAGGAATGTTGGCTTTAGAGCATTTTGTTGTTGTGATATGCAATAGAGCTAGTCGAACACAGGACGGCTACTTTCTGATTTTTTCTCCCACAGAGTTCAGCACTGATTACCAACGTTGGCTGAGTGCCTCCACACTCGGCATTCTCGGTGATGAGCACCCAGGTATATTTACTACGTGTGTGGAAGGAAAGGTCATCATCATAAGAAACAGGGACCTATGTTGTCGATTTCTCAAAGCTTTGGCTTGGCTGCAAGGATTTTTTAGCATTCATAACGAAAGGATTGGTCAAAATGGACGACACATACTACATGGTTTAGGCTCATCAGTGAGCGATTTCCATTTCGTCTCCCATTCTTCAAGCCATTGACGCACAGGTGTGTCTCCTCGGGGGTTGCCAGCAATATTATTGCCCATCAGCTTTCGGTACTCGTCACTGCCAGGAAGGTAACTGCCAGCAGCTGAGGGCGAATGGCAATCATCGACTTTGCCAGGAGTGAATGTAGAAGCATGGGCGGCCTTGGGATCGTTCCCGGTACTTGCGGTGCTGGCAGAAAGGTCAATACGATACAAATGAGGAGCCGGTTATCCCTGCTTGGCTTCCGGTCCCAACAAGGAAGTTGGGAAGTTACAATAAATGACGGCAGTAGCCAAGCACACTGCTCAACATGGAAAAATAGTTGGGGCCAAGGGAAGACCTTGACCTTGAAAAGCAGGGGGAAAAAAAGACTCACGTCATGTTCAGCGAAAGAATTTTGAACCAATCTCGGTAATGAAATAGTTGAAAAAGGCTGAGGGCACTGAGCAGTAGAGATATAGGAAAGATTGGATGCCTGGCACTCTGAAAGGTCTCTAGGAAAAAGAAGGTCGGAGACCATTCTATATGTGAGGAAGGACTTTGCCATAGAGAAAATCAGGCATGGGTTTGATTATGCCTCTTGAGATCATCAAGACGGGACGTAGGGTAGGTTGGCTGAATTGAAGCGGGCGCCCTACGCGGATTGCAGCTGACTTAGTGTGATGCTGGGAACAGTAGACGTAGTGGTGGAGTTTGGATGGCTAATGCACAACCGTCTGTCCATCTCCAAACCACGCTAATGCACGACGCACGCTTGATGTGATGTGATTGCTAAAGTATCTCCCATTGGGCAACTCTGCATGTAATGCAAGGAAGATCCGCCAAACGTTCCCGGAACCTGATGGCCGTAGCCAGGCGGGATGTGGCACATACCCCTTCGGACCCTTTTTCGTCTGACTTGTCTAGCAAAGGCCAGCTAAGTCTGGCGTATCGGCCGGCCACCTTTTGTTGGTTACGGACCAGATGTTGATTTTCCCCACTACCGCAAAAGCCTTTTACTACGGCCAAGTGACGTGCATTCGGTGACCTTCGTAGCCTTGCGTGATTTATGGATTGATCATCTACGATCGAGCACACTTGGCTGCCACAATGCCATTCCTAGATTTTGGCAGGATCGATCGGAGCTTTAGACGAGAGATGCGGTGAGTCAGATAATTGATGGCCTCAGGGATTCAAGAAACCGCTCATAGTTGGCTGAGTCCAACTAAGCGACTAGTAAAAAATTATCAGCCTGAATGAGGTCAAGGCTTCCACATGCTGGCAGGAAATATCGCAACAGACGCCGAACGCAAGGATCAGTCTCATGACCACACGAGACCATCTGGCAAAGCCATGAAAACCAGCTGAAGTGCTGGTAGCTGACTGGGGATATCCCAGCAGCAGGCGCTTTCAGCGTGGCGGCTAGGCGCTAGTAGGCGTTTAGGATTGCTAGTGTTACACTAGCTGTACTAGATTAAATACTGGTGGGATGCAACAGTCCTAACATTCCCACAGGTCGCTGAATTGAGAAGGAGCTCTACTTTTTAGTCCCGGCTGACGAAATGCGCGTTGCCGTTGGATCCTGCTCGTATCGAGGCTGGTATTCTGGATGGACTCGGCGATGAGAGAACGAGTGGGCTGTTTTTAACGACGCAGATCCTTTTCTAGCTGTCCTCCGAGGACGGCACAAACCGGAATTCCTCGGACTAACGAGATGACGCCTAGGCTTCCAATACCGAGAGGCCACGGCTATTGGAGACGCCCAGAGGTCTGCGTGCTAGGATGTGTGAAACCCTTAGCCTAGCGCGCTTGGATGCAACGTCAGTCACGTGATGCGGATTGGCGAGGCCAATTTTCGTAATCCTACGCTACCAGCTAGGCTGCAAAGTTCAAACCGTGCGAAATTAGTAGGAGTTTGTAAACTTTCAAGATTCCCACTCGCCGGATTAGTTACGTTGAGCAGCCGAGTGAGCGTACACTTGCAAAATAGCACCACGTCCAGCTTCAATGTGCACCCGGTCCTCGACGTTCTAGAGCTTAACCAATCTCAAGATCGCGGTAACACCAGAGCCTTCGGTAATGTTGCCTCCGAATATATCCAGGAAGTCGGGTCTGAAACTTCATCTCCCAAAGGGGTGTCACTTAACTATCAACAGTGGTCCTCACACTCGCGCCAGGAATAAGTTTCAGGTTGTGAGCTTCTTGTTTTCCCAGATTCAGCAAGCAGAACAGAACGAGGAGCGCTGAGTTTACAACAGCACTTCAAGCTACCTAAGCAGGAAAACTTCCAAGATAGTATGAATTCGAAAGATTGTGAGGATGCGCACAGCTTTGTCAACAAACTCATCGTTCACAAGCCATCCGTTCTCCTATCATTCCTTTCATCCGAGAATGCATATAGTCCCAAGCGTCCTTACATATCATCATTCGTCTTATCCAGAACCTTATATTCTGGGTTCGTATCATGGAAAAAAAAGAAGAAAAGAAAGTAAGAAGGGTCAAAAACCTAGACATAATCCCTCTTTATCTAGCTGCAACCTATTTCTGAGCATCGCGGGGCTGAAGTTATCCGTATGTCAAGCAGCGTAAGAATAATAGCGTCGACTATGGCGTGGAGTCTTTCAAGACCTGGATGGGGAAGCGATATCCTACTTATCAAAGCTTGGGTTTCGCTTGACCTTATTAGCATGAATGCATGAAGCGCAAGGGGGGAAAGTCATACTCTCTGGCTTGCCATCACCGGTGATCGCATCCCATTTTCTCTCCCATTCCTGAAGCCATTGTGGTATGGATCGATTACCTCGAGGGTTTCCGCCGACACTGCTTCCGAGGTATCCATTATAATTCTTTCCACCCGGGAGGTATTGACCGGTAAGGGAAGAAGACTTCTGAGTCTGGGAAGCAGCCTCGCTGGACCTGGTGCTTCCTTTCTGGTCTGAACCTCTGAAATAGAAGTTAGCAAGGGTTGGCAGTCAGGGTAAGACGCAATACTTTGGTCGGTCTGACGAGGATGACGGAAGGGAAATTGGAAGTATCATGCAACGTCTGAAGGGCTAGCTATGAGGTTGAGAACTGGACGACGTTGTAAGAGGCAGGGAGAGACCTATGACCACTGGCATAAAGACATACACTCACGTCATTTTGTCCCTTAAGAGGAATACTAAGGTAGTCGTTGGCTGTGTATGCTTTGATGGTATTAGGTGAGGATCAAGGGAGAGCTAAGCCGGCATGCCCAGGTTCAAATTATATTTTTCCATGAGAAAGAGAAAAGCAGGGAAAAGGCTGTATAAGTAGTAGACAGAAGAGAATTAGATTGAAAGGCAACTCTCTACACTATTCGGCATTCGCAATGGAGCGGCCATTGCCTTGCAGAATTGCAACGGTGATGTGCGAGAATTTGGGGCAAAGGATCGCCGATGTTGTAGTTTGACGAGGGATCCAACGCCCGGGCCTATTTTCTCACTGTTTTAGGTATGGACGAACTGGAGACAGAACATGCTTTATCATCGGGAAAGCATGCGCAGGCTATTCATCATCAAATTGTTCTGCGATCTTTCACATCTAGGGAATTAAAGCTCCAAGATACCTAAGTCGAGGTACGTAATTGGGTGGCATGGAACATCGTCTACCTCTGGTCATTGTACGCGAGCTAATCGTCTGGTGTGCCTCTAGTTCAATTGTGAACTGCAAACTTAGACTGTATGAGGCTTATGATAGGCCTACGACCAGATCTGTAACAGATGCTAAAACACGAGCTACTGTAAGAACCTAACCGTGGCTGCAGCTTGTCTTCGTCGGGGTTTCCCCGGTCGCGCCTGTTCCTTGTCGCATGGAAGCACAGCCATCAAGCGCCTCGTGCTGAAAGCATTTAGATCGCAATCGGATAAGACGGTTCGGTCCTTACATGGTGCGTGGTACTTGATTCAGTCCTTGGACTACAGGGCACAATCACACTGGTATGACAGTAGCGGCGTCCTATTACAGTCCGCAAGGGAAGGAATAGTGCAGACCTAAGTCGCGCAAGCGCCAGGGGTGACTTCCCCCCCACGGAAGGAGCTGACGATCGCAACGATGACTCCTTCGACATGTCGTTAGCATTGACGGGGTCTCTCTCACATCAGATTTGAAAACGGCTGCCAGCTATTTGTCTTTCCAAAAAGCGCCTGCAGAAATTCAAGAGGAGCGATGGACTTGCCGCGCCACTCTAGACTAAAGTAATCAACAAGAAAGCACCCCCATGACAGCACAAAGTTGTTACATTATGAGTAAGCGCACGAGAAATTTCAAAACAAACCTCAATCACTACTTTCTCTTCTGCTAGTCCTTCGATCCGAAACCTCACATAGCGCCTAAGTGCCTTCAGTTATCATCGTTCGGCTCCTCTGGAATGTTGGGCCTCTGTCCCAAAGAAAAAAGAAAGAAGAAAAACGAAGCACCCCGCATGCCACTTCTCTTCATGCAGGTGCATCCTAACCTACCCTCGTAACGAATCGGTGGACAACGCTCTCATCAACGACGATTGTGAAGATAAACGCATTGATCACATTGTGGGGCAATCGGAATGTCCGTCGCAGGCCTCGCTGAACAGGGTTCGGCTGATCAGAGCTGGCGTTCCGCTGGAACCTCATCAGCATGAGTGTAACAAGGGTAGACGAGTAAGGCCGTATAATCTGGCTTACTATTACTTTCAATTCCCTTCCATTCCAACTCCCAGTCCTGACGTCCCTGCAAACTAGGTTGACTGCCCGGTGGGTTGCCGCCCGCATTTTTACAGAGACGATCGTCATATCTGCTGCCCTCCAGATTTCGACTTTTAATGGAAGGTGGGGCGCAATCCTGAAGCGGAGTGTCGCCCGATTTGGTTCTGTCATTCTGAATTGATACTGTGAAATTTTATTAGTGATATTGGCAGTGAAGTGGCAAGTAATTCTTCGGTCGAAATGCTGACGACATCGAAAGCTAAAGAGTTTGAAAGAATGTTGGTGGTCTTTGGTAGAATATCTAAGGGCCGTGATGCAGCTAAGAGATGGAAGGGCACGTATTATTCTGCAATGACTAGGACAACGATGGTAGACTCACGCTATTTGAGGGTTTATAGGGGCCGATTAGATCAATTGTGGACTGTGAAAAGTCGCAGAGAAAGGATCGCGGTCAACGTTGAGCTCAATTGAATCTCAATTGCTTGTGTAGGAGAAAGAGGCGGAGAGACGGACAGAGGAAGCAGCTTTATATCTACAAGATAGCACGCAGGATGACAAGGTGACGCACTAGTGCTGCCCGCTGAGACCAT
>JAABUH010002550.1_pt1 | contig 17282 bp, 16 predicted proteins | sample 5559121 | NCBI WGS metagenome assembly JAABUH01 (sample SAMN10711871, study PRJNA513364) | rock metagenome | isolation source: Antarctica rocks | place: Antarctica: Victoria Land, Battleship Promontory nord | collected 2015-12-28
ACCCCCCAACGAAGTCTCAAAGCCCGCACCCCCGTTTCAATTTCCGCGCCGATTTCAGAAACGACGGGGAAAAAACCAGTAGCTCCCTTCTTCCGTGTACGTACGTATCCATCCCATCCTCACCACCCACCAAAACTTCCTCACTCGCATGCCTCAGCACACTTCTAGCGCCCACCACTCCCATGACAATTGCCATCCGTCCTCACAGGGCAGTAATAATCCCGCGTACAATTACCCCACACACACTCAAAATTCCCACCCTTCAACCCCTCCTCGAAGAACGGCGTGACATCTTCCTGATGTGGCGCATACCCCTTATCATTCACCCAAATATCCCGGCCGATCTGAGATCTATCTCGGCAGGATTTGCCGGTGTTCCACAGCTGCTCGCTGCCGCCCACTTTGTGGTGGTTTGGGATATCGCATTCGACGGACAAGGAGTAGCCGTCCACGAGCGAGAGGTCGCAGTTGCCTTTGCCCGTGTGCGGGAAAAAGCATTTGAGCTTCGTGTTGCCGCCGACGGGGGTGTGCTCGGTGCCGATGAAGAGAGCGCCGCCTGCGCCGTTGTCGGGGGTCGTGGGAAAGCAGAGTTTCTTTTGGCCCGAACCGAAGCTGCCGGTGCCGACGCTGGATCAAATTCCGTCGGGGTGGTAGCGCCAGTTGGAGTTTTCGGAGGTGAGGGTTATGCATTTGGTTTGGATCGCTGGGGCGGTGAGACGGGTGAGTTGGGGGGTTGTCCTGTGGCGGCGCTGTTGGCTGAGTGGGGAGCGGAGGAGGGGTCGGCGCCGAAGTCGTCGGGGTCGTTGGGGTCGGCGATGGTCTGGGGTAGGGCGAGGGTGGTGGTGCTGAGAGCGGTTGTGAGGAGGAGGATGTAGGTTTGGTGGGAGAGCTTCATTGTGGTGGTGACTTGTTGGGATTATGGGAAATGAAAGAGGGACGCCTGGGTGATCAAATGAAGGGTGAGGACAACAGTCTGTGCTGTGAACGATGCTGGCGAGGGAACCTTGATTGTTGAGCAGAATGGCCGAAAGATGGCTTTTTTATATTGGAAAGTCCAGCCAGGATTAGAGGAGTGAGAGCTCAGATGGTTTCAGCTGTCGTTTCCGACACAGGAGCCATCCTCGATCTTGGCTAGGGAATCAAACGACGTTGGCGTTGACTGGGCAGTAATAGCTCAGCATCGAGCCCCCCAACGAACAACTGTTATTCACGTGCGGCGAAGGGTACGAGTTGGCGCTAGAATGCAGGCCTACCATGCAACATCGAATCTGACGGAGGGATAAATAGCTCCTCGCCCAAAGTATCCTCCTTGTCTAAATCGTTCTGTATGGATGTGAGAATTAGCAGGTTCGTATTCAGAGCTTCCTTCAATTAGCGACATTCTTCATGGGGTGGATCAGATGAGGCAGAGTTGCATCGAGATGATGTGAGCCACTCTGTAACCGTCAGAGTCAGAAATGTAGTTCTGCAAAGGAGAATGCCTTGGGCGCTCATTCCACCAGGCTTCCAGAGACAGAATGAGCGTGGGACAATCTTGACGGCTAGATTGAGGAGCATTGCCTCCTTCTGTTGGTACATAGCGTGGGTCGGTAAAGTAGACGGTGCAAAGTCTGTGTTGCATTTGCAGATGATCATTTTCTTTTGCATTTCTCTTATAGAAGACATGAGTTATATGAGATGTTTTGACAAAGAAAAGGCTCGTGTACTGTACATCCGCTCAATAAAGTTCGGTCGGGAGATATTTTGTGTAAGCAATTGAAGGGAGTATAAAAACAAAACCTGCAGGTTATAGCTACATAGAGCGTTGCACAAGAGAGAAACGGTCAGTAAGTGAGTGTCTCATGCTCATCATGCTTTCTCATGGATACAGAACGTGGAGCAATGGCAAGATCGCTCTGCCATAGTCACATCTTCGGAATGGCCATGTAACGTCTGCCATCGGCAACTCCGCCCACGAAATTCCGTGTCAGCAGCTTGTGAAGGAAGAATGTTTCGAAGTTACGAGAAAACCTTCTCCCTTACACCTGAAGTTACACACCTCGCCTACGCTGCGAAGATAGTCGTTACATTTGCCGTCTTCATTGCTGACGGTCTTGGCGACGAGGTGGCTATGAAGTTGTATCCCTTTCCTTGTGTACGGGAGGTACACGCTAAGCTTTAGCGTATCTAAGGACATCTTGATGTTCCAATTCGTCCATTCCATGATCTACAGATGACTGATAATTCTACCAAGAGCTGAGTGATTCAATCAGAGAGATAAGATTGCTTCGGATACGCTAGTGTTTAGCGTGTACCTCCCGTACACAAGGAAAGGGATAAGGAAATCGCGGTCTGCCTCATACAGATATGATGATGCAGATCGTTGCTGAATAAGCAAGAGCACTGGTTGGCCCGTTGTATATGCGCTAGTCTATCGCAGCTGGCCCTGTATGTTTGTTGCCAGACTACTTTGCCAGCAAGCGAAATTGGCCATCACAGCATAAACATTGAGATTCTGAACGGAAAGAAGATCTAGAATGTCACGTTTGTAATTTGCTGTCACTCTGTCATTGATATAGGTCTATCATTCGATGAGAACTCCAGTCTATTGACATAGAAAATGTGTTGCAAAGCACGAACGTTGTGAGGTATATAGATGGCAATGATGCCGGGACGTTACCACAGCTGGTGTCCAAAGAGTCAATTTCTTCGAATTTCACAGCCAGATGAGCCAGATAGCGCCACCTAACCATGCTTCACGTGAACCTTCTCACCCGAATCCGAATCCATAGGCTCACCTCCCTTAGGATTGACATCCAAGCTCATGTGCCTCGGGATCAAGCTTCCCTGGCGGCCATAGCCACCGTTCTCGGGATCGCTGACGCTGTTACCACGGCCAGCCTGGAGGAGTTCGGGGTTTTGCTCCTTGAGGATGGCGAAGTTTCGCTCGGCTTCCCAGTTCCAGATGGAGTCGGAGGCGAAGACGAGATCCATTTCTTCGAGGCTGCGTTGGTTGGTTTCGGGGTAGAGGGCCCATACCATTACGAGTGTGAAGGCGTTGACGGCACCGAAGAGGTAGAGCGTCTTTTCGTCGAGTTTTTTGAAGATGGTGGGGAGGAGCAGCACCTGCACGTGTCAGCAAATAGAGCGTTTAGTACTTGTGATGCATATTGCTTACAGTCCAGCCGTTACCGATTGACCAACCGACCACACCCCATGCATTACCACGAGCACGGACTTCCAATGGGAAGATCTCAGCCGGGTACAGCCATGGGACGGTAAGCCATGTGGCGCCGAAGATGGCGGTGAAGAGGAATACGAAGAATGTTGCAGCACCACCGACGCCTGAGGCGTCTTCACCTTTGGCGACCTTGTTGATGGTGGCGCGAGCGAGACCACCAGCGGCGAACATGCAAATCCCTTGACCGATGGAACCCCAGTAAAGCGTCCAGCGACGACCGATACGATCCAGTGTGAACACACAGAGGAGAGTGGAAAGCTGACATTGTCAGTTTACATTCTCAGCAACTGTGTCTTGGACACTCACCATATAAGTGATATCGTTGAGACCTGAAACCCACTGGCGGTTTGCTTCGGAGATACCGGCAATCTTGAAAATTGTAGGCCCATAGATTGTAATACCAGCAATCCCAATCCTGAGTCATCGGGTCAGCTTCCATAATAGTTTTGAAGAAAGTGTGTCAATGAGAAATCATCATACCATTCTTGGAAAATCTGCAGCCAAATGACCAACTGAACCCGACGTCCGGTATGGAGTTTTCCAGAGCCCAACCCAAAGAACATATGCACGTAGCTCGACTGTTTGGAGGTCTTGCGCTCGAGCTCAACGATGTTGCGAACATCTTGGAACTCTGCCTCAGCGACGCCGCCTTCTTCGCCACGGAGGCGCCCCAGGATGAATCGTCCCTCTTCTTCCCGGCCAACCTTGACCAACCAACGTGGCGATTCAGGCATGAACCAGACGACGATGAGGAGGAAAATCAGGGGAACAATCTGGAAAGCGATGGGGAATCGCCATACGAACGGCGATCTACCGTCACCGTAGAATGAGGTACCGCTATAGATACATTAGAATGGAAAGTTGGCACAGCAAGGGGAGAGTGCATACTATTCAAGCCAGTAAGCCGCAACGACACCGAAGATGTTGAGAGTAAATTCGATAGCGACAAATTGACCGCGAGAAGTGTGGCTGGCAGTCTCTGTAGCCCACACAGGGGTGATAGCGTTCAGGATACCAGTGCCAATTCCGTTGAAGACACGAGCTACGGAGAAGTCAGCCGGGAACCCTTCCAGAGATCACCACACAGACAACATACCGCAGAACATCCAGTCGGCGTTTTGAGCGGAGGTCTGAAGGGTCGCGCCAATGATGGCCCAGACTGAGGCTAGCGCGATGGTCTTGATGCGACCATATTTGTCGCCAAACCAACCTCCCAAGAACGCGCCGAACAGAGTTCCAGGGAGATAGTAGACAGCGACCTGCACTCCCGTCAGATTTAGCTTCGCAGGATCATACAAAGCCTCGACTCACGATTCCTCCCTGGAGAAGCGGTTTGTTGATGGTGACCGTTTTGTCTCCAGGCTTACACGACCCAAATCCCATCGTTGTCCCATAGTCACAGTTGTTGTTCACGCCGCCCATAACCCCTTGGTCGTACCCGAAGAAGAAGATGGAGAGGGAAGCGACGGCATTGATGAGGATGAGTAGAGAGCGTTTCTCGTAGCGGCGAGCCACGTTGAAGCGGGAGATGTTCTCCATGATTGCTGAGCAGACTTAAGGAGAGAGGAGGGTAGTACTGCGCATCCAAACGGGCGGATGCAGATTGAAATGAAGAAGAGCGAAGATGGGGAAAAGCAGGGAGATGAGGGCTTCAAGATGGTTTAAAAAAGCGGGATGAGAGACCCCATGCACATGGGACGAAAGGATCTGCACGCCTCGCCGGCCCCATTATACATTGGGGTAGACGCGACACGCGCATAAAGCGACGGACAGTGAGACGAGGAGAGTGCTGGTCGCTGGTCGCTGGTCGCTGGTCGTCGCCGGCTGCCATTGGGCGCGCAGATGGCCCAAGGAATTGCTGGCTGCGCTGGCGTGACGTGGGTAGTCCGTCAAACCCCACATTTCGACCCAGAGATGGGGGCTGCACGGCCCGCTAGGGGCTTTCGTGCAGGGCCCTGGGGTGAATCATGCCCGGGACCGGCGGACCCGTGCGGCCCAGGATTGGGTCGCTTGTAGCAGCGCTTGGACGCCCGACTAGCAGCGAAGTAAGGAAGTTAGGTGAGTCGTGTGATGGCGTCGGGAGTTTTGCCCATTCGATTCGTTCCCTCGGTCGCAAGATTGCAGTTGTCCACAGGGTTGGCATGTTTGCCATGCGCACCAGATGGCACCCAGCGTGTTTCGATTCCTCTGAGAGGCGCGGGGTGGCTTGAAGCACAGGTGAATCAAAACACACTTCGCAAAACATTCCCCAACCTTATGAAACGAGACATTGCCATAGGCTAGCGAAAGTATCAACGGTCTGCCTGACTCGATCGTAACTTTGCCCTTGTCATTACTTCATCTTGTCCGCAGCCACTGGGAAGCTCGGCAGGTTGTAAACTGACGGCGCTGATCAGTGCGGAGCTGCACCCCACGATGGCAAACCACTTAGCATAAAGTAAAGTTTCTGGTGAGAGTTGGGAATTAAGAATAATGAAGTAGAGAAGGTGGTGTCAGAAGCAGACGTCAAGATCCCTATCAGATCCACGCACGAAGGTCGTTGATCGCTGCCATCGAACCTTCGAAAGTTCTACCCGCTCCACTTTTTCCTTCCATGGCTTTTCTAGCGGCCTTCTAGCCTCTGATCGGCGGTGCTTCGATATGATAATCGCGTGCTCCCCCGCCTTCCAAGTCAAGTAGCAAGTAGCAAGTAGCGGTCCCGCTGGTGCTGGGACATTCGGCGGGGAATAACGTCACTCGTGGTCCTTCTTGCCACCAGGAGGAGAAGACTTGAGTCATGGACGGTGAGAGACACATGACAAGAAAAGCAGCCCGGCCTTTTTCCTACAAATGCACGTGAGCCAGGGTCGTCAACAAAGTTTATGAGCCTCAGCCAGCCAATTTCCGCCAGGCAATGTGGAACCGTTCATTGGCTTGCATCGGCGACAGCGGCTACATACAGGATCCAATCGATTCGTGCAGGACGAAGGATCCGTGGGAACTGTATTGCCGATAAGCTAGCATAACATACTCTACCATGGGACAGTCAGACAGGCATCCATGCTGACCACTTCTGCATCTCGCGTGATCGCCGGCGTGCTTTCGACCGTCGTGGGATTGCCAATGCCCTCACGTGCATTGCCGACTCTCCGCATTTGCGACATCTGAATCCGTCTCCTCGCTCTCGCAGTCGAGGCCTACATAAGCCTCTTGGCCCGTAGCTCAGATCCTTCCGTATGCAGATAGCATGCGTAATATCGATGGTTGGTAGCAGCATGTGCAAGGGGGACGAAGAGCTTGATTCGGCCGATTGTAGAGCGCTTGAGGCTGTATTTGGAATCAGACATCGAAAGCCATCCATTGTAGATAGTCTCGGGTCATTTGCAGGGCCTGGACATTCGATGTCCTCGTTCGATCCATAGCTCAGGATTCAATGACAGCACACTCAAGAAGGCACTCGCAACGGCTCCTTGCATCGAACTTTGAATCTGAAGTAGCTTCCTATCGGCCGAGACCGGTCGATAGATGCAGTTCAAACAGTGTATCCATTTGTGGAGGAAGAGGATTGTTGTTGTGATAAGGTATGAATCTTGGCGTTGATTCGGCTGACTAACAAACAACCCACTTCATGATTGGTCAGTCCTTCCTTACTCTCCGAGATTCCTCCTCAATTTGTGCGTGTTTTCCGAACAAGGCTCCTCGAACCTCCTACATTCTGCCTGATAGAAAGCATTATTGAACAGATCAGGAAAAGCACAGTCACTGAAAGGGATTAGTAAAGAGAATCAGAGCTCTTGCTGCGTCTCAACCACAGACATCATAAACCGACGGGCATTTTCATAGTCGCCATGCTTCAATCTCCAGACTACTTGCCCTGAAATATGTCAATTCTACTGGAAGCCTCCCCTCCAACTCATGCGACGCCAGTCCGATTGAATCTATGCCACCGTGGCCACCCCGCCTCACCTTTGGACTCCTTATCTGTCAACAACCCCCATTTAGAAACGTTTCAATGTCAGCAACAAAACGATTGACGTATCGCCTAATGCTTTTATCTAGCCTTTCCACCACTATCATATTTCGTATCCCATTTTCAAAAGCTAGCCATGTTCTCCATCGCCAAATACTCTAGCGAAACATGGGAAGAAACCCCATTCTGATGATGATGTCGTTGGTTTCTAGGAGATTTAATTGAAGCATGAGGTTCAAATGTCATCAATGTCGTGAGGATGTGTATCTATATGCATCGTAAATCCTAGGATGAGACAAAACAATCGGGAAATGAGGAAGATCTACAGTCGTTTCAGAAATCCATCAGCACCTACTCACGCCAGAGAGGCTTTCGTAATATCCTTCACCGTCCTACATCCCGTCAATTGCATGCATCTCCGGAATTCGTTAAGCAGAGTCTCCAGCATGAGGCTCACACCGGCTTCGCCATCATACTGCAGCACAAATCGTTAACGTCAGCCCAAATGATTCACATTTGTCTGGACGAAGTAGACCAGGAATCTCAATACTTACGGCCAATCCCCACAACGCCGGCCTACCCACCCAACAACAGTCCGCACCCAGAGCCAACGCTTTGAAAATATCCGTACCCGTCCTGAATCCGCCATCCACATGAATGCTGATCCTCCCTCGTGCGGCTTCCACGCACTCCGGCAAAGCATCAATAGTAGCCATCACCCCATCCAACTGTCTCCCGCCATGATTACTCACAACAATACCATCACACCCATACTTAACAGCTAACTCCGTATCCTCCGCAGTCAGCACGCCCTTGATCCAAATCTGCATCTTCGTAATCGATTTCAACCACGGGATATCGCGAGCCCAATTATGCGCATCATCGTTGAAAGCCACGAAAATGGAATCGTGCGTTCGGCTCCTGAGTTTCTCGGCCGTCAGCTCGACGATGGGGAAGTGGAGATGCTCAGGCGTGCGGAAATCGTTACGCCATTCGTTGTATCGGACTCCGAGGACTGGTGAGTCGGCGGTCAGGAAGATGGCAGAGCAGCCGGCTGCTTCGGCGTTGCGGATGATGCGTTCTTGGAGAGGCCGGTCTTTCATCGTGTAAAGCTGTATGGCGTAGGATATTGGCCCGAGTTCGGTTCCGGCGTGGCGAACGGCTTCAATGGTGTGGTTGGAGAAGGAGCTGATGGCCATATTGACGCCTTTTCGGGCGCACGCTCTGCTGGTTGCCAATTCGCCATCAGGATGAGCCGCTGCTTGCAAGCCTGTGGGAGACACGGAGAGTGGGAAAGTGATTTGACGGCCGAAGACCGTGGTTGACGTGTCGACGCCGGAGACATCGACGAGGACGCGGGGTCGAAGGCGATATTTTGAGAAGGCGGATGAATTTTCGTGGATAGTCACTTGCTCGGTAGAGCCAGAATTATAGAATTCTAGAGACGAGATGAGATGTTAATTGATGAGAAAAACGAGAGAATGTAGCAATCATGGGGTCTGCGCACGCTTTGCAAACAGATTGGTAGAAAGGAAAACCGATGGATGATCCAAACAAATCGGTACGCGTTTCATCGAAATCTAAGGAATGGGGGACCTCGCATCAACTTATAGGACCTGAATGATTACCTTGTACGTTACTAGGAAGCCTCTTAGAGGCGGCCTCCTTCAGATCAGCAATACACAAAATATGTGGCTGCGGTTCCGAAACAGGGATGGGAACAGGGGCGCCACCAGCCATCGCAATGACCTCGACTGTTGAAAACTTTGGCAAAACAGTGGGGATGTGTAGAGCATCGTCACTGAGGAACTGCTATCTTGGTGGTACAAACTACGTCACGGATTTTGTCTATCGCCGAAAGGGGCTATGTGTGGAAGTAGCGATTCTAGTATTCACTTTACCTGGCTTCAACGTCCAAATTTCTTTAACAAAATACAACAATATACTCATTGCACTGGCTTTCATTTCTATCGTTTGCATTCTTTACGTTTCAGGGTGTGAAAATTGCGAAACTATCTTCACTTACAGTGATGGATTAAGCCTTGACTGACCTGCATATTCTCGTACTGATCTACAAATCCACGCCTTTCGTACGATGCTAGTACACAGGCCTGACGGAAATTTCTTTCTTTGCTCTCGTGCTTGCTTTGGAAACTCCTTCGCCCTGTTCTTCTCGCCTTCACGACGATCAACTTCTCTGTTTGATTCCACTTTCACCTCGCGATAGATCAGTATTAGGGACCGACACAAAGGCGGACTCGCCTCGAGACGCTCCGAACTCTTCATCCCTTCAAGGACGTGGCGATACACGAATGGCTGAAACGTCAGCTTCCGACTCACCCCCTTCAAGTCACGACGATGCACAGACGACCGAAACGACGAGTTCCGATTCAGTTTCTTCAAGTCACGAATTAGAGTGCGGTGGGCCTGATCCGTTCGCCGAAGATCTCTCACAAGACGAGAACAGCGTTGCAGATAACGAAGTCTTAAAATCCAGCCGGCATGATGCCTTCGCCGAAGATGTCTCACAGGACGGGGACAGGATTGGAGGGAAAGAAGTCGTTGTAGGGGATCCAGGGCACGGCAGGTTTGGATCTTGTCCAAATGAAATCAAACTCGCAATCTTTGGGTACCTAGAAATCTGTCACCTCTTTAAAGCTCAACGTGTATCGAAGGGGTGGAGGGAGATTCTGCTAGACCCATTTTGCGTCAGAAATTCGCTGCAATAGTGGTTTGAAGGGAGAATAGCCCAACTGCAGGTTCCACTAAAGGGTGACGTTCTCACAAGAAAAGCCGAGCAGATCGACGCTTTCCGCAACGGAGTTGCATTCAGCATGACGATTCGGATATGGTTTGAAGACAACGACTATGATGAGACCAACAAAGGTTCTTGGCGTTTAGCGTACGCAGCCGGCTTTCTTGCGTGGGTATTATCAGGCACCAATGAGTTATATCTATTTCGGCTGGTTAGCAGTGTGTTCACAACATTGAGAGCTCCTCAGTCAGAAGAGATCCAAATTATGGCAATTTCCACCACCATGTTGGCAGTCACCACAAAAACTGGCAACTGTCACGTCTGGAAATTGAGCGGGGCCGAATTGGAAGAAATTGCTACTACTGTCCCAGTGACTTTTAAGCTGCGGAGTTCTGAGGTATGGCGACTTGTAGTCTCGGCATCGACTGTTGCAGTAGTGTACGATAAAGCCACTGAGAAGCGAGCTGACATCACCATCTGCGACGTTGAGACTCTTGAGACAGACCATCGACTTCTGCCTTCGCAAACACAGCTCTCACGAATTCGAGACCGATGTATTGTTGCCACAAGGCAAGGCAAGTACATCGTTCACGCCGAGGTGGTTCATGGCGCTGCCAGAACAATCCATTTCGCAAAATTGAAGGCCTCGGGAGAAATGGAGTCAGATTGGTCGATTGAGCTCAACGACGTCGGCGGGTTCACAAAGCTCCCCCAATACGCTACTCCATCGAACAAGACTGGCTGCGAGACTCTCTATACATATATACAATGTACACCAGCAACTTTGCCAGATTCCAAATCTCGGTATAAGTGGAAAATTACTCGAGTTTGTTACTTCTTCGATGACGATCGAATAGAGGTCAAAAGGCAAACCGCGCACGGCATGGATCCGCAGGCATCAAAGCCCGGAAATTTCTTCTGGCGGAACAACATCGCATACTTCAGAGACAAGTCAGGGGAGGCTGGAGAGCTAGCAGTGATGGATCTGAATGGAGGGTCCTGCAGGAAAGCTGAAATGAGCGCCCCGGAACTTATCCCCGAATGGGCTCGAGATGTCATGGAGACTGAGAGGAGTGGGAATAAGACGGACGTACGATCGATAATCCTCGGTGATGAAATTTTTCTCTTCAGTGTCTGGCGTGGATACTTTGTCATTTGGTGCTTTGACAAAAACATTCGTCTTCCTCTCGACTATGAGAGTTACCAGGAAAAGATGCGTGAAGGTAGAGAGCAGCGACGTCGGGCCAGGGAAAACCATCGGCGGTTGTTCGCGGGATAGGGATAGCGTCAGACAATGTTGACGGTAGCCAGTAACAACATTATGCGAAATAATACCTTGATTCTTAATCTGTAGTACCTTCTTGCAGAGCTGTCCATATCTCATGCGCTGGTGCCACGACCTGGGAACAGAATTCCAAAAATCAAGTAATTTGGCGTATTTCAATTTCCCCTGTGATTGAACTGAAGCAATTTAATTGAGGCGATTCTTTTCATGTTGCCGATGATGATATCGGCCATCCTTTCATGGTCTGCAACATCCAAGAACCCCCTGTGCTGGAACTCTGGGGGATCTTGCTTTGAAAGAGGATCCAAGAGGCATTGAGTTCACGACATTGCACTGCCCTAAGGACGAGAAATATCATGACGGCAAGTTGCTGTGTTTCCATCGCGAAGGCGACAGCAAAGAGTCGGCTAGCGAAACTATGCATCTCAAGACCACGAGATGTATGAGCGAGTGAGGCTCAGCTAAAGCTGATGTGTGCTTCCCTCGTCAGATCTTGGACATCTTGACCCTGACCTTCGTAATCCCGCTTCTGCCAAGTTCTACCTCCTGCTCTGTCGATCCAAGCGTGCAGTGTCCGGTCCAGGCCTATTGGTCAATTGGCCGAATAGCACGATCTAGCGAAGCTCGTGCTACGGACAAGTGTAGACCCCTGAGGACTATTGCATACCCCTGGATACGATTTGATGCTCCTCATGTTGCTGAGGATGCATGAGCAAGTGATGCGCGATAAAAATATATATAGGTTTGAGATAAGGGTATCTGGAATTTGCCAAGAAAGCAAGGTACTAAAATAAGCCCTAGAAGGGTTAACCTGCCAACTGAACACACTCCCCAAATGAACAGCTTATAAGGCTGAACTGTGGCTTGAAACATCATTTTTGAGAAGTCATTTCATGAGAAAGCTTTATATATGAAACTTATGTAAACTTTGATTTTAGGAAGATTTTATATGAAGCAATTTTCAGTAGCTCGCGTGGTTATAATGATTCAGAGGAGGTGTTCTGTTGGGGGGTTTGTTCAGTTAGGGGGTTAACCCTTCTACGACTTGAACGCCTCGTACTCCGGCAACTTGAAAGGAACGTCCCCACCGGTTGAAAGATACTCTACGAGTTTCGAGAAGAAGGTGGCTAACCGCGTAGTCGCAAGCCACCCTACACCCCAAAAGGCGGTTTCAATCACTCTGACGCCCAGCCTGGATTGAGGAACGAGGACCCAGGGTACACCAGGAAGTAGCTTCTGGCTGCTCTCAACGTACGGGCGCAGGACACGCTCGTAGGACTCCAGCGCGGCGGGAATGTTGTTCGGCTGCCGAGATATCTCGCCTGCAAGAACGTATGCGCCGATGAAAGCAAGCGTTGTGCCCCCGCCAGCAAATGGCGAAGGACAGTAGCCCGCGTCACCAACCACGGTCACACGACCGCTCGACCAGCGATCCAGTCGGACCTGTGCAACTTGTTGCATGTAAAAGTCATCGGACTCGTGCATACCCTTCAATATCCGAGAACTTTCCCAGCCGGCATCTTGGAAAAGCTCTTGGGTCAGAGCCTTTTGCGATGGGATCCCCTCTTTTGAAGACTGTTCAAGTCGAGCAAGTCTTTCGTCTGACTTATCATAGGATGTATGAAGCAGGAGAGCCCTGGTCCGGCCCACGTTGTCTGGTCGCAGCACCATGACCCGACCCCCTTTCACCCAATGACCTCTCGCCCACATTGTGTCTGTATCGCCTTTTGGAATGGAGAAGTACGATATGTAAGAGTTCAAAGATTTGACATGAGAGGAGCTATTCTTAAAAGCTATGCCGCGGGTCTTCGAGCCAATGCCGTCCGCAGCGACTACCAAGTCAAACGCCGTGGTTGGTGTTCCGTTGGCAAAGCTCACGCCGACTTCCTTGTCTGTTTCTTCCAGGCTCTCAACCATGTCGCCGAAGATGTAGGAGACGTCGTCTTTTGTGACGTCGACGAGAATCTTTGCCAGCTCTCCTCTGAGAATCTCAATGTCGCAGGTAATGCTGTCGCCCTTGCCGGACTCAAAGTCGGCACCAAAACGCGCCAAGCAATGGTTCTTGCTGTCGACGAACTCGATGCCTTCCTCGTGTGAGCTTTTGTCCCGCATGCGGTCGAAGATGCCCATGCGTTTGACGACATCTCGAGCGGCATCGCGTACGTCGATCCCTTGACCGGCGATTCGAACGCTTGGTGCACGCTCGACGATTGTCACTTTGCATCCTGCACGAGCGAGCCAGTAGGCAAGGGCTGGTCCAGCCACGGAGGCACCGCTAATAAGGACGCGGAGTTTTGACATGATGATGGTTGCGGTCTGATAAGCAACAAGGAAATTATGATGGATGAAGCGACGCTGTCACAAGCAGTAAGGAGATTGTTGTGGATGAAGCAACGTTTTATGTTGTACTTATGTTGTACTGTGGGTCGGACTGTCATCGTCATAGTTATCCGCTCCGCAACTCATTTCGGTGAGTCCGGACTCCGCAAGGAGAACGTTCAAACAAATCTACGCTTCATTGGCTCCCACTGGGCTTCAATTTAGACGACATAGTCCAGGCATGGCTGGGAGATGCGTCTTCGCTTAAGCTGCTGTGCCTGGAAAAGCTTGGAGCACACATGCTCGTACTCGTAAGGGAGCGGATAAATATACGCCCCCTTTTGATGTATGTACATCCCCGACTTTAATGCAAGTACACTCCATCAAATCAGGTTAGCTCACGCGGTCGTACGACTAAATATCAAAATGCGTACCTACCTAGGTAGTAAAGAAAACAGGCACCCTAGGTTCTTGTGGGTAGGAGAAGGAGATTTTGTTACTATAAGCCTTCTGCAACTTAATACTCGGCGGCTGACTAAGCCGCATACGCTTCGCTACTTCCAAACCCTGATGTCTACATCTAGTAAAGGAATGAACAAATGAGTGTGGCTGAGATTTTCGATGTCCCTAGGTTCACGTGAGATACTCTCTTGGCGAGCGATCGCAATATCTAACCGAGGAATGGTGAGTTCCTCGGTCGAGAACGCAGAACCACAGTTTCGATCTGCCCAAGCTTCCAATGTGCACAAAGACAACTTAGAATACACGAGCACCAAGACAGTGGTAACGGCGCTTCCAGGCCGTCTGCACTGTACAGAGTTGACACAGCGCAGAGCCTCAATGTTAGAGACTGTTTTCAGAACCAACGGAGAGAAAGGGTATGGCTTTTTGCGTAGCTCGTGAGAGGTCGACTGAAATATATGCCGGCGCGTGTGAAGCTCGGCGCTTCCTATTTTGCAATATTGCCCTGCAGCTCGAAACATGTCTAGACCTGATTGTCATTGAAACCTGTATTAATCAGACACTGCTGTTTTGGAGGATTCACACCTCTCCCATGCAATCGAAGCCCATTGTCGACGCAATCGACTGGATATTTGCGCGGATGTTACTCTCCTCAGCCTTGTTGGTTTTCCCCAAAATTCCAGACCTTCCCTGTGCGGATAGCGTTTTGGCAATCCCACTTCCCTCACTTGCTTCTCTAAAGGCCCATGAAGATTAGGGTAACTTGCCCAAGGTACAGACGTATTACATCGCTTGCATGAACATCTTTCTTTCTATACGTACCACTAGCATGACTGGATGTGAACATCTCCGCGCGTCCGGAGATCCTGTACGTCTTGGTTGGTTGATCCCTGCATAGAATGGCGCTGCCAAAAGATGGAGGGTACACTGACTGGGCACCCGTCCATATGATATCCTGATGACGATGATAGATGCCACAGGGTCAATGGAGATCTTTGGGCGCTCGAGACCTTAACCCAGCGTCTACAGCGAAAGGTAGGCAAATTCCCTTCTACCGCACAAGCTAGCTCAATCCGGTGCGTGTTCATGCAAGCATGCATGTGGAGGGAGAAGAGTTTACATCGTGACCCTTTCTTTTAGCGCCGCGCATGCTTAAATGGCCGTTGCAAATTGCCTTCAGGATTCGCGCTGAATGCAAGCTACTCTATCAGCCTGTGGTATGTGAGCGATGATGATGATGTTTCACCAGCAACCCTACGGTCGGAGATCCAAGGGCGGCTAAGCCGCTCGGATAGGGAGACAGCCACTCAGCTGGTAGGGTGATCACCCAGCTGGTAAGACAGTCACTCAGCTGGGAGGATTCTGCTGCGATCGCTACAAACTCATTGGAAGCACTGCGACCCGGCTACCAAATGTTGCAGCCTCTTCTTCTTTAAGATATTGCAGATTCGAATACATACATGAAACAACCACTCATGTACTGCAGTTTGCCCAACGGGTCATGCTGTACCACCTGGTGGGTTACATGCATATGCTCGAGGCGTAGGCAGATCTCTACCTTTAATGGCTTTCCTGGACGGTGAAAGCGGTCAAATTGTTGTCTTGACTTGAATAGCATAACTTCTTCACCAACGCTCTAACTCGTTGCTAGCACCATATGAAATAAAATATCATCAACGCTGTGTACCTCAGCAGTTGTATTCTACTCTTTCCTCCTTGTTCCCTTTCTTGTGTCCACGACCTGTTTTCTACCCAATGGTACGGTCGATCACGGCAATAGGGGGATTTTCGTTGACGATTATGAACCTTGTAATGGTTGCGAGGTTAGCATGTGCTGTCGCACCGGAAGTTCGCCTCCCGAGAGATGTGTAGGCGGCTTGTGCCACGACCCTTTCGATGGTCACCATTGGAGGAATGGCTGCACAGATAAGACATGGCAGGACCCAGCCTGCTTAAAACTGTGCACCACTGGAATAGGTACAATTTGAAATGTACACCTAAGGGGAAACACAAGACTAATTCAATGTTAGGGACCGGAAGCTTTTTAGGACTTGGGACAAATAGTTCTGAGGGGGCCAATATCGATGCGACCGTCACTCAGTGCAATGACGGGACTTACTGCTGTGGTGATGACACAACGACGTGGGACCAGCTGTCGGGTACAGAATGCTGCGCGCAAGGTAAAGGAACGCGTTTAGAGAACGGGGTGGCGAAATCGTCGTCTGCGATCCTTTCATCAAGTTCAGCTTCGACCCTTTCTTCGCCACCTATACCACACAATATGAATACAGGTGCTATAGCAGGGGGTACAGTTGGTGGTATCGCTGGTTCAGTACTCGTCAGTCTCGTGCTATGGTATCATAGATTCAGAAAAAGAAGGCCGCGGAATCGTTTCATCAATATCACAGAGATGGACCATTACGCAGGTGGACAATGGGTGCAGATGGGGGAGTTGGACCCCCAGGGAATAAGAGCGGAGATGGCTGGGAGCCCAAATCTGAGGGCAGAACTTGAGAGTAGGGGGCAGCGTAGTGTAGCACGCTGATGGTGAGAGCTCTACAATTGCTCCGGTACTCTTCTTAAGTATAGGGAAGACGTAGGAGACTAGGATGATGAGATGCTGATATAGCGGGACTCTGACGTAGGAACAAAATTGAGCCACGGTCTCTGTTCATGCTGGTCAAGACCGGACTGTTTGTCTACTGTATCTTTGACCAAAATTTCCGTTTATTGCCATTGGCAACAGCTTAACCAGAGCACTTGGAGCACTGTCTTCATATCTGTATGAACAAGCTGAACAAAATTAGTGTAAACGCTCAGGCAAAGTTACAGCTGATGAAAGCAATGACCCGACTTAGCTAGTACTATCGAGTCACCCTTTTACTGCCTAGATCAACTTCCGACGAAACAATAGCTCCGTCGCTGTCTGTTAGCTGCTTTGTGACTTCAGCACGGGGGATCTCTTATCCCTTTCCTTGTGAGCGGATGGTCAACGCTAAAGGGAGATCTAGGCAATTGGTCGGCTCTGTCTAGCGAGTGTCTAAGCAGCCTTGGCAAACCTATGCTGACTTATCACCACCCCTACGTGGATCTCCTTTTAGCGTTGACCATCCGCTCACAAGGAAAGGGATAGACGAAATGACGTTTCTGAGTAAGACAGTCTGAACGATTTCTAGAAAGCGAGATCCTCGTCTCTGGTAAGCATGCATAGATCTACCGAGCGCTTTAGCTGCTGGTTCCCGAAGTTAGCACCTCTCAAAATGTGAAGTCCTTGTTGCGTGCCTTGTGATAG
>JAABUH010002551.1_pt1 | contig 17281 bp, 17 predicted proteins | sample 5559121 | NCBI WGS metagenome assembly JAABUH01 (sample SAMN10711871, study PRJNA513364) | rock metagenome | isolation source: Antarctica rocks | place: Antarctica: Victoria Land, Battleship Promontory nord | collected 2015-12-28
TAGCGGGTGCCTCGGACGGGCGGTGCGCCAACCGGCACGCGGTTTCCTTCCCCGGAGGCTTTCAGACGCCGGCCGTGAACCCGGACGCACCCTCATCGACGGCCGGCATCTGAAACCCTTCACAAAAGGAGAAGTGCCGGTTTGGGCCGACGAGTTGGCAAAGCAGACTGAAACGCAACGGGGCGATCCGCAATGATCTGGGATCGCTACTTCGCTCGGACAACGCAGTTGCAGGCTGCCCGCTGCCATTAGAACAGGCCGGCCTGCGCGGGATCGGGCTGGACTGTACAGATGCAGGACGTTGCCCAGCGCCAAAGGTCAGGCCCACGCTCGTGCCGAGCTTCGCACACCGGCCCGTTCCGTCAGACCGGCCGCAGCGACCTGGGCCGCAAGCCGAACCGCTTTCTCGTCAACCGTCTGAAGGATGCCGTTCCGCAGGACGATGCGACCGTCGATGACCACGAGGCTCGTTTCGTGGCCGAGCGCCGAATAGACTAGTGCCGACACCGGATCGTGAACCGGGGACATGAAGGCGCTTCGGGTATCGACCAGCGCGAGGTCGGCTTTCTTGCCGACTTCGATCGAGCCGATCTTATGGGCGAGCCCGACCGCGCGCGCGCCGTCGATCGTCGCCATTTCCAGCACCTTCCGGGCAGTCATGATGGTGGCGTCGCGGTGACACCCCTTCTGGATAAGGGCTGCGAACTTCATGGCCTGGAACAGGCTATGGTTGTTGCTGCTGGCCGGCCCGTCGCTGCCCAGCCCCACGGTGATCCCGGCTGCCAGCATCTCGGGCACCGGAGCGAAACCCGAGGCCAAGTACATGTTGCTGCACGGATTGTGCGATACCTTGGTGTCGTGCCGCAGCAGCAGCCCGACATCGTGGCTGTTGCAATGGACGCAATGCACCGCGAGCACGTCGGGCCCGAGGAAGCCGAGGTCGTGCAACACTTGCGTGTCGCTCCGGCCGTAGGTCCGCATTGAATGCTCGATCTCGAACGGAGTTTCCGCCACGTGAACCGTGACCAGCACCCCGAGTTCGTCGGCCATCTGTCGCGTCTGACGCAGGCTCTCGTCGTCCAGCGCCCAGATCATGCACGGAGCGAGCCCGACTTGGACGCGGCCGCCGGCCTGGTTGTTGACCTTGATCAGCGCGCGCGCGTCGGCGAGGGCCTGCTGCGGCGTCTCGATCAGCTTTTCCGGCACCCCATATTGCACGCCGTCGGACAGGAAGCCGCGGCACACGAAGCCGCGCATGCCCGTCTCCCGATAGGCATCCACGACGGCCTGGGTCAGGCCGGGGCGCGGATGAACGTACATGAGGTCGACCAGCGTTGTTACGCCGGAGCGGATCGACTCGACGCAGCCGTGCAGTGCCGCAGTATGGGCGTCGGATGCCGTCAGTTCGACGGCCGCCGGCCCGGTCATGCAGGTGAACCACTTCTTCAGCACCATGTCGTCGCCCGGACCCTTCAGCAGGGTCTGGAACAGGTGCGTATGGGTGTTGACCATGCCCGGGATCAGGATCTGGCCGGCACCGTCGATCACCTCCGCATCCGGATGCGCCGCCGCAAGTTGCGCCCGGGTGCCGATCGCTGCGATCCGGTCGCCCTTGATCAGGAGACTGCCCCGGTCGAGGATGTCGCGATCGGGGTTCATGGTCACGATACAGGCGTCAGCGATCATCAGGCTCATGCGGCGTGGCCCTGCGCCAGTGCGGCCGAGCGGATCAGCCGAAAAATTGCGGGCGCCGTGAACGGGCCGTCGCTGGTCACGCGCACGCCGAGCGGCGCGAGCGCGTCGGCCACCGCCCCGGCGATCGCGCCGACCGAGCCGGTGGTGCCGCCTTCGCCCGCCCCCTTCATGCCGAACGGGTTGAGGGGCGAGGGCGATTCCATGCTGCCGGTCACGATGCTCCGGGGCATGTCGGCGGCTGTTGGCACGAGGTAATCGGCGAAGCTCTTGGTCTGCAATCGGCCCCGCTCATCGTAGCGAAGCTCCTCGAACAGCGTTCCGCCCAGACCCTGTGCGATGCCGCCCATTACCTGGCCCTCGACGATCATCGGATTGATGACGGTTCCGCAATCGTGCACCACGGCATAATCCGTGACGGCGATCTCGCCCGTTTCGGGGTCGATCTCGATCGCGCACACATGGGCCGCGTTGGCAAAGGCGATGCCCGGCACCTGATGATGGGTCTGCTCGTCGAGGTTGAAGGAGGTGAGGCCGCCCGGCATGGCGTTCCAGGCTGTGGACCGGCCGGCGATCGCCGCCAGGGTCGCGCTGGCGCCCGATTTGGCTCGGGCCTCGCCCTCCGCCCATGTCACCTCGCTAGCCGGGGCCTGCAGCATTTCGGTCGCCACCAGCAGGGCCTTGTCCTTAACCTTGCGGGCCGCCAGCCGGGCCGCCGCGCCCGCAATGGCGCCGCCCCGGCTTGCGAAGGTGCCGACGCCGTCCGGGATTACGTCGGTGTCCCCGTGTCGGACCAGGATTCGGTCAATGTCGATCTCGAGCTCGTCGGCGACGAGTTGCGCAATGGCGGTCGCGGTGCCCTGGCCGTGTGGCGAGGCCCCCGTCAGGACCGTGACCCGGCCGCTGCCGTCGACCCGGACGTGGCCAGTCTCGTAGGGGCCGATGGCGGTTTCTTCGACGAAGCAGGCGATTCCGGTGCCGGGAAGCTTGCCGCGGCTTCGCACCTCGGCCTCGCGCGCCGCCCGGTCGGCCCAACCGGCCAGCACGAGCGCCCGATCGAGGCAGCCCGGATAATCGCCTCTGTCGTAGACCACCTTGCCGGCGAGCACGATCGCGGTGCCCCGGTCGCTCGGCATGTCGGCCGGGGTGAGCATGTTACGCTTACGCAGCTCCACGCGGTCGATGCCCATGTCGCGCGCGATACGGTCCATGGTGAGTTCCATGCACAGCACGGCCTGCGGATGGCCCGCACCCCGGTACACGGCCAGAGGGGTCTTGTTGGTCACCACCGAGTGGGATTCGGCCCGGTAATTCGGGATCCGATAGGGACCGCGCAACATCGCCGACGAGATGGAGGCCGGCGTCACCGACAGGGTCGCGGCCGCCGCCCCATTGTCGGTGATGGAGCGCAGCGTCACGGCCGTCACGATGCCTTCGGCGTCCACGGCGGCCCGCACCTCATGCAGCTGCTCACGCGCATGGGTGGTGGCGATGAAGTGCTCCTCGCGACTCTCGATCCACTTAATGGGCCGGCCAAGCCGGATGGCGGCCACCACGGCCAGCACCTCCTCGGGGTAGTACTCGCACTTGACCCCGAACCCGCCCCCGACATCCGGCGCGATGACTCGGATCTCGGCCTCGGACATGCCGAGGGTTCCGGCCAGGAAGCCCCGCAGCAGGTGTGGGAACTGGGTCGAACTCGTTACGATGATCCGGTTGCCCTGGCCGCTCGGGTCGGCCAGGACGCCGCGCGTCTCCATTGGGGACGCGATGTAGCGATGGATCCGGAAGCGGTCCTCGAACACCCGGTGGGCGCTCGCGAAGGCTGCCTCGGCATCGCCGACGTGTTGGTAACAGGTGTGGATGATGTTGCTGCCGAGCTCAGGGTAGAGGACCCCGGTCACCTTGGCGTCGGCCGCCCGTTCGGCGTCGAGCATGACGGGCAGCTCGGTCAGCTCCAGGGTGATCAGGGCAGCGGCCTCCGCGGCCAGCCAGGGATCGTCGGCGATCACCACCGCGACCGGCTCGCCGGCAAAGCGCACGCGATCGAGCGCCAGCATGCGCTGGCAGGCGGCGTTGCCCGGACCGGCAAGGTCGATCGACGGCAGCTTGCCATAGGCCGCGACATCCTCCCCGGTCAGCACGAGCCGAACCCCCGGGACGGCCTTGGCGGCGTCAACGATCACGCGGTCCAGCGCGGCATGCGCCACGGGCGAGCGGGACACTGCCATGTGCAGCATGCGCGGGGCTTCGATATCGGCGACGAAACGCGCCTGCCCGAGCAGGAGTCTCGCGTCCTCGCGCCGTAGGACGGGCGTTCCAACCAGGCGACCAGCAGCCATCTCAGTGCTCCCCTGCGTTGCCGACGGAATGCAGCGCTTCGGTGATGCCGCGGTATCCCGTGCAGCGGCACAGGTGTCCCTGCATCATGGTGTCGATCTCCGGACCTGTCGGATGCGGGGTTCGACGGAACAGCGCCACGGCCGACATCAGGAACCCCGGCGTGCAGAAGCCGCACTGCAAGGCATGGTGGGCCCGGAAGGCCGCCTGGATCGGGTGAAGGTTGTCCGGCGTCCCGATGCTCTCGACCGTTTCAACCGCCGAGCCGTCGGCTTGCGCGGCCAGGGTCAGGCAGGACCGGACCGGTTCGCCGTCGAGCAGAACCGTGCAGCTTCCGCAAGCGCCCGTCCCGCAGCCGACATGCGTGCCGGTAAGACGGAGTTCATCGCGCAGGAGTTCCGAAAGGAGCAGGCGCGGGCGTACGGCGCATTCGGTCTGCTGGCCGTTGATTGTAAGGGCGATGGACAGGGTGGGTATCGTCATGCCGACGGCTCCCCGGTGGTGAATATGGTGAGATGTGAGAGTGCCCTGATGGCGGCCCTGCGGATCAGGACCGGCAGGACGTCAAGCGCGTAGGCGGCCTCGGGCAGGGCGGTGGAGGGCTGCAGCGCAGTTATCGCGCCACTAAGCCGCTCGATCGCCTCGCTGGCGGGATAACCGATCATGGCCACCTCGTGTCCGTCGCATCTGGCCGGAACGCCTGCAATGCCACCCGCCACGATGCGGGCGTGCTCGATCAGACCAGAAGCATCGACACGCAGGCACACGGCCACGCAGCACAGCGGCGGAGCGCCGGCGCGGGCCGCGACCTCGGCGAAGCCGCCGGCGACCGGTGACGCCGGGTTCAGCGGGATGCGCAATTCGGTCACGAGTTCGCCCGGCTCGACCGCACTCGCGTGCGGGCCGCGAAAGAAGGCGTGGGCCTCGACGGACCGCCCGCCGACCGTGCTGCGCAGGACCAGTACGCCGCCGAGCGCGACCGCGACCACGGGCAGCTCGCTGTTCGGACTGGCGCGCACGAGATTGCCGATCAGCGTTCCCCGATTGCGTATCGCCGTCGTACCCACCGAGTGCAGAACCTCGACCAGCAGGGGGCAAGCGGCCGCCACGCCCGCCGTCATCGCGGCCCCGAGGGTCGCAGCCCCGCCGATCGACACGCGTTCGGTGGTAACTGTGACGTGGCGAAGGTCCGCCAGACGACTGATGTCGACCAACAGCGACGCTGCGACGCTTCGGTCGGTCAGCATTGGGATGAGGCTCTGACCGCCCGCCAGCGGCATCACGCCGGGTTGACCAAGCAAGCGCAATGCTTCTGCGACAGAAGTCGGCCGGGTGTAGCTGAAATCCGAAGGGATCATGTCGAGGCTCCCTGGAGCGATCCTGATTCTGACGTCAGGAATGCCAGAAGCATGCCAAGCGCGCCGGCTGATGGGAGTTGCCTATGCCCGAACTGGCACGACCGTCGCCGACAATCCTGACGATCGCGTCAGGTTCTCCGCGTCGGCATTCCATGGCGATTGCACAATGCCCAGAAGTCTGGAGATCGCCTGATGTCCGACTTCCTCAAGCTGCCGCAGTTCACATCGACCCGGCGCCGATTCCTCGGGGGCGCAGCATCCGCGGTGGGCGCCCCGATCCTGCTCGGCTTGCCGGGGCTGATCACATCGGCCCAAGCCGCCACGCCCCTGCCGCGCATGGACGAGAAGGACGCGGTCATCGCCTTCGGCCACCCGCCACGGGCTGAACCTGCGAGCCGTGGGTGAGAACCCGGCGGCGGCCGATGCGGCCGGCCTTCCGGTCCGCCGCCTCCGGTTCACCTATGTCGTGCTGGGGTCGGCCGTCTCGGCCGCTGCCGGCGCCTGACGCTCGCCTTTGTCCCCTCCTGGTCGGAGGGGATCACAGCTGGTCGCGGCTGGATCGGCGTGGCGCTGGTGATCTTCACCGGTTACCAGCCCTTCGGCATCGCGATGGGGGCCCTCCTGTTCGGCTGCGTCTCCGCCCTTGGCTATGTCGGGCAGGCGCAGAACTGGTCCGTGCCCTCCGCCATCCTGCAGATGCTTCCCTACTTGGCGATGCTCGCGGCCATGATGTTGCCCAAGCTGGTGTCCTCGCGCGCCCGTTTCTGGGGAGCCGCCCCGGAAGCGCTTGGTCGGCCCTACTTCCGCGACCAGCGCTGACGCGCCGGTCAGCCCGGCAGTTCGTCCGGCCGGCATCCGGCGATGACGAGGTCGACCACGGTCTGCACGGCCGTCTGGTACTGTGCGTCCGACATCGGCATGCCGCCGAAGAACACGTTAATCTCCTCTGCGAAGTTGGCGTAGTATTCGGTGGCCGCCCAGATGATGAAGAACAGGTTGAGAGGGTCGACCCGCCGGATCTGCCCTGTGGCGATCCAGGACTCGATCAGCTTGCACTTGCTGGCGACGATCGGCCTGATCTCGGCCTCGACCTTGCTCAGAATGTTAGCATGGCCGCCCAGGATATCGGTGGCAAAGATGCGGGACGCCTGCGGGTAGTTACGGGAGAACTCCATCTTGGAGCGGACGTATTTCTCGATCTCGCGCAGCGGATCGATCCCGTCGTCGATGTCGGCGATCTTGGAAAACCAGAGCTGGACGATCTGCCGAAGGACGTCGTCGTAGAGCGTGTCCTTGTTCTTGAAATAATAATGCACCGTCGCGGTTGGCATATCGAGGCTCGCCGCGATTTCGGCTATGGTCGTTCCGTGCGCACCCTTGTCCGCAAAGGCCACGATGGCGGCCGCCCGTATCCGCGCCTCGTTGACCTGACGGATCCGCGCTTTCGCGGCAACGGCTTGTGCTGTGCCCCGCATCGTATCCTGGAGGTTTGCAAATTGGACGAGCGGTCTACCCCAGTGCCGAACGGCCCGTCAACGTGGCTCCGAACCGGCCACTGCCGATGAGCATATTCGAGATAAGCAGGTTTGAGGGCCTGCTCGGCTCGCCTGGGCGGTCAAGCCGCTGGCCTGCGTTGCCACCTCACGGTCGTGAAGGGGTACTTGACCAAGCTGCTCGGGAACGTCCGCGTGACGCGGTTTCTCACCTTGCACTACCCTGATTTCCTGAAGCAGTTCCGGGGCATAGCGGACATCGTGTCCACCAAGCCGGCGGACGAGGCTGCCTTAGCTGACGATTGTTGCTGCCGTGCGACATTCGTGCATTGGCACGCCTCGGATGCCCGAACGTGTCGAGCGTGCTGTTGCATTGTTCCTGCGCGTCTAAGGTCAACCAAATGCGCGCAAGGGCAGGTTCGGCCGTAAGCCCCCACGAGGGGCATTGTAGGCTGTTCTGGGTTCGTGCGCCCTAGTGTGCTATCCTGTTCGTTCCAGAGCGTTACCCCAATTCGTCGTTCTCGAGCAGCGTAACCCAGGCTTCCTCCGTGCGGTTCTACGGTCGCTCTTCGTGTCGCAGGGCCGTCCGGGGTTTCTTAGCCCTGTAGAGGTTCGATCGTCGCAACACCACATCAGACGTCCTCGCCATCGGGTCAGCCGTTTCCCTGCGTCAGGTCGGTCTTGAGCGAACGAACGCCCGAAGGTGCCCAGGTTAGATGAACCTGTTGTCGACGAGCGCCAGCCGCCTCACCTATCATTAGCAAAAATCGAGTGGGATTGGGATTCCCCCGGTTTCGATACTGCTGGCGAATTTCTAAACCCGTTTGGGCCGCTCCGCGCCGTCCAGCCCGGCGCCTACGGCGCCCCGCTCCGCGGCTTCGGGGCTGGACCGCGCGTCCCAGCCCATGCCGTCGGAAAGCCGATCCCCGGCAGCCTCATCGAAGCCAATGCGCTTCTCGGACCCACGTCCGGACCGACCCAGGAACATTCAAACGCGGCAACGACAATCAACCGTGGGGAACATTCTCGAATGAGGCAATACGACCGCTCATCCTAATTGTCGCTGGGCACGCACCACACGTATCGGCGTGAAACACCCATGTGACCGGTCTCGGACGGGGGCCCCCAGCCCGTCCAAGGATGGACCCCAGGGATCAGTCTTCGAGGGGGATGCCACGCGTCTCCGGGCCGAGCCAGATCACCACGGCTCCCACCACGTAAGCGAAGGCGACCGCGCCCGCTGCGGCCGGAAAGGAGCCGAACTCGGCCACAAGCCACCCGGCAATGAGCGGACCGATGGCGGTGAGCGATCGGGCGGCATTCCAGCAAAAGCCCTGGCCCGTCGCCCGGACGCGGGTCGGGTAGAGTTCGGGAAGGTAGACCGCGAAGGTTCCGAAGCCGCCGATCACGAAATACCCGTAGACCAGCATGAACCAGAGCAGCGTGTTCAGGTCCCTGATGTACCAGAACAGGCACAAGGACGACAGCAAGGCGCCAATGTTGAAGATGAAGTAAGACCCCCTGCGGCCGAGCGCATCCGTGGTCCAGATCAATGTGAGATAGCCCAGGACCGCGCCTACCATCATAATCATGAACGCATAGCTAATCGTCTGGACTCCGCTGACGCCGCCCTGGGCTCGGACGAGCTGCTGGATCCAGCTCGGAAGCAGCGTGAGACCGCCCCAGCAGCCGATCATCACCGAGGACGCCACAAGCCCACCAACGATCGTACGCCTCAGCAGGTCGGGCTTGAAGATGGCCGTGAAAGTCTCGCCCACCCCGGCGGCCGCGTGACTGTCTCGCACCGCAACCCAGCGCTCGGGCTCCGGAATGAACTGTCGGATGAAGAGGCTTCCCATCGCCGGAACGGCGCCAGCGACGAGCACCCAGCGCCAGCTGATCGGACCCAGGAGCAGATTGTCGAGTGCAGCCGCGAAGAACCCGAAGGCGAACGCCATCTGCATGCACTGCATGGCGCGGGCGCGATGTCTCTCCGGCCAGGTCTCGGCGATCAGCGCGGCGCCTGCCGCCCATTCGCCACCAATGCCGAAACCCGCGATCGCCTGCAGCGCCGCGAGCTGTCCCCAGTTCTGAGCGAAACCGCTGAGACCCGTGAAGATGGAATAGATCACAATCGTGATCACCATGGTCCGCGCCCGACCCCAACGGTCGGCTACGACACCGAATAGGATGCCACCAATTCCCCAGCAGAAAAGTTTGATGGCTAGGATATAGCCGCCGATCTTGGCAATCTCGGCAGGATTAGTCAGGTGGGTCAGCTCGCCCACGCTCGGAAACAACACGAGCGTGAACAGGTTGAGATCCATGGAGTCGAACATCCAGCCCGCAAAGGCCGAGATCAGCACGAGCCATAAGTACCTTTTCGGCCGATCGTCGACCGATGTTTGGGCATAGGCGACCGTTACCATATCGTTTGCCTTCCTCTCGTGCGACGCGTTTAGATCCGCCGCTTCATTCTTGTCGGGACGCGACAGTCCGTAACCACCTGAGCCGGCATTCCGTGTCTATTCGGCTGCATCCATGAACACGCGTCGGCCGCCGATCTCCTCTGTGATCCGTGCAGTGCATTCCATCAAAAGCTCGAGAAGCTTTGTCTCCCCACTCCGATCGACCCGCTGCTCGGGCACCGTCAAGCAGACGTCGCCGACCACCTCGCCGCCCGATCCGAAGATCGGTGCCGCGAGCCCGGTCGCGCCTGGGATCCTCTGTCCGCGCGTCGACGCGCAGCCCCGTTTCCTGATGCTCTGGAGTTCAACCTCGAGCCGGTAAGGCTCCGTGATCGATTGCTCGGTGACGGGTGCCAACCGCGTCCGCTCGATCACGGAGGCGATCTCATGAGGTTCGAGAAATGCGAGGATCGCGAGCCCCGACGCGCCGACATGGATGGGCAGCCACTGGTTGAGCTCGATCACGTACCGGAGCGGGTGGGATGACTCGATGCTGGTCGCAAAGATCATCTCCTGCCGACCGCGATCGAAGATGCCGAGCAGCGCGGTCTCGTTGCAGGCATCCACGAGCCTGCGCATGTACTTGATCGCGACTTGACGGATCGGAGCCTTGGCAGCCGCGATATTGGCCAGCCGGTAGAACTCGACCCCGATCGAGTAGCGCGCCGTCGCCATGTCCTGGCGAAGGATACCCTCCTCCACGAGTCCAGACAAAACGCGATGAGCGCCGCTCGGCGAGATCCCGAGCGCAACCGCCATCTCGCGAACGCCTGCCCCCCCCGACGGCTCCTCTATAAGCCAGGTGAGCGCCCGGAAGGCTTTGGTTATCGGATTACGTTCCATTGTTCCGCTCAAGCGTACACAAGCTTCGCTTCATGAACTTTAGCCGCAGTTGCTCAATGTTCCAACAGGCGGCAAACGTCAATGGTCACATTGACAGCGTCGCATTCGTTCGGTAATTTTTGTCTAAAGAGACAGGTGTTCCGTTCAGCGGAGCGTGGGAGAAGTTACCCATGGCATGGTACAGGCCGACGGTCGATCATACGGCGGTGATGCGCGGTCGCGGAGCGGGGGTATGAAGCCGGCGCCCTTCCGCTACCACCGTCCCGCTTCGGTCGAAGACGCGGTCCGTCTGCTGGGCGAGTTGGACAACGCCAAGGTCATCGCCGGTGGGCAGTCCCTCGTGGCGATGATGAACTTCCGCTACGCTATGCCGGATCATCTCGTAGACGTGATGAGGTTGCCCGAGCTGACCGGCATCACGGTTGATAAATCACGGGTCAGGATCGGCGCTGCTACGCGCCAGCGTGAGCTCGAATTCTCGACGGCACTGGCCGAGGCGGCTCCCCTGTTCGGCGCAGCACTCCGCTATGTCGGCCACCGCCAGACCCGTAATCGCGGCACGATAGGGGGCAGCTTGGCCCATGCGGATCCGGCCGCGGAACTGCCGACTGTTTGTCTGGCCTATGACGCCACAATCGAGATCCTGGGGCGCGACGGCCCGCGCCTCGTCCCAATGCGCGAGTTCGTCGCCGGCTTCATGACCACGGCGGTCGGTCTCGACGAGCTTCTCTCGGCCATTCATGTCGAGCGCTGGCCCGAGGGGCACGGCTTTTCGTTTCAGGAATATGCGCGGCGGCACGGCGACTTCGCGGTCGTGGGCGTCGCGGTTCTCTTGACCCTCGACGAGGATGGCGGGGTCGGGCGGGCCTCGATCACGCTCTGCGGTGTCGGTGACGGCCCCGTGCGCAGCGAAGCGGCCGAAGCGCTTCTTCAAGGTCAGACGATCGACGACGACCTTGTCGCGCGCGCCGCTCTCGCGGCATCCCGGATCGATCCGGTCGACGATATCCACGGCACGTCCGTCTATCGGCGCCACTTGGCGCGGGTGCTCACCGGACGTGCGATCCAGGACGCCTGGTCGCGCACCCGGCTCGCGCAAAGAGCTGCCGCATGACTGATACTCACGCGATCACGCTGATGGTGAATGGGCGGCAATACGGCCGCGAAGTGTCGCCGCGTCTCACGCTCGCCGATTTCTTGCGGCACGACCTCGGCCTCACGGGCACGCATCTCGGCTGCGAGCACGGCGTCTGCGGCGCCTGCACGATCCTGATCGACGGCCGCTCGGCCCGCTCCTGCCTCACTTTCGCGGTACAGGCGGACGGCTCCAGCCTGTCGACGATCGAGGGCTTGAGCCAAGGCGGCACGCTGAACCCGCTCCAGTCGGCGTTCCAGGCGCACCACGGGCTTCAGTGCGGGTTCTGCACGCCTGGCATCCTGATGAGCCTGACCGAGTTCCTGGCCGACCATCCGGATCCGACGGAGACGGAGGTGCGCGAGCTTTTGTCCGGCCATCTCTGCCGCTGCACCGGCTATGCGGGTCCGGTTCAGGCTGCGCTCTCCGCTGCCCGAGAGCTTCGCCAGCACCTCGACAGGGGAGCAGTCTGATGGGTGCCAAGCTTTTCGGCGCGAGAGTCGCACGCTTGGAGGATGCGGCGCTGCTCTCCGGCAAGGGCCGCTACATCGATGATATCAAGGCACCGGGCGTCCTGCATGCCTGCTTCCTGCGAAGTCCGCACGGACACGCTCGCATCCGTGGAATCGATGTCTCTGGCGCGCTGGTGCTGCCTGGGGTGCATGCCGTCATAACCGCCGCCGACCTCCCCGAGCGGATGCGATCGCAGTGGATGCCGCTCCTGCTTCCCAACGCCACCATGTCGACGCTGCGCACGCAGCACTGCCTCGCCGTCGACGAGGTCTGCTACGTCGGCCAGGCGCTCGCGGTCGTGCTGGCGGACAGCCGCTACATCGGCGAGGACGCATTGGCGTTGATCGACGTCGATTACGACGTGCTTCCCGCCGTGAGCGACGTCCGGTCCGCCGTCGCTGAGGGCGCGCCGCGGGCACACGTCGATCTCGACAGCAACATCGTGTCCGAGTTCGTGATGACATACGGGGAGGTCGAGGCGGCCTTCGCGTCGGCTCCGCACGTCTTCCGCGAATCGCTCTGGCAGCATCGAGGCGGCGGCATGGCCATGGAGCCGCGCGGCGTGCTGGCCCAATACGACGAGTCGGCAGAGCATTTGACGGTCTGGTCCACGACCCAGACGCCGCACATTGCGCGGCGCATGATGGCAGAGATCCTCGACCTCGGGCTCGAGAACATCCGGGTCGCGGCCCCGCCGGACGTCGGGGGCGGCTTCGGCCCGAAGGCCATCTTCTACCCCGAGGAGCCGGTTGTGGCGCATGCCGCGCGCGTGATCGGCCGTCCGGTCAAGTTCATCGAAGACCGTCGGGAGCACTTCATGTGCGCCACCCAGGAACGCGACCAGTACTGGGACGTCGAGATCGCGGTCGCCGCAGACGCGCGCATCCTGGGTGTCCGCGGGACGATGTTGCACGACACTGGCGCCTACGTGCCCTGGGGCATTATCATGCCCTACATCGCGGGCGCCACCATGCCGGGCCCCTATGCGATCCCGGCCTATCGCCTGGACTGCCGCGTCGCCTTCACGAATAAGGTCGCCACCACGCCTGTTCGCGGAGCCGGGCGTCCGCAGGCGGTGTTCGCGATGGAGCGACTGCTCGACCGCGTCTCTCACGAACTCGGACTCGATCCTGCCGATGTTCGTTGGCGGAACTACATCCAATCCGAGCAGATGCCGTACTCGGTCGGTCTCACCTTCCGCGACGGCAAGCCGCTCATCTACGATAGCGGCGACTACCCGGCCGGTCACGAGGCCGCTGTCCGCATCTCGGATTACGCGAGGTTCAAGGAGCGGCAGAGCGAAGCTCGCCGGACCGGGCGATACATCGGCATCGGGATCGCGTCCTATGTCGAGGGCACCGGGCTTGGGCCGTTTGAGGGCGTCACGGTCCGGGTGCTGCCGGACGGCAAGGTCAAGGTCGCGTCGGGCGCTACCAGCCAGGGACAGGGAACCCGAACGACGCTCGCCCAGATCGTCGCCGATCGGGTCGGATGCCGTCTCGCGGACGTGACGTTAGCGATCGGCGACACGGCCGGGATCGCCAACGGCGTCGGCGCCTTTGCTAGTCGGCTGGCCGTGAACGCGGGATCGTCGGCCGCGATCGCTGGGGATGCCGTCCGAGGCCAGATTCTCAGGCTGGCGTCCCGGGTACTCGGGATCCCGGAGAGCGACATCGATCTCGAGGATGGCGCCGCGACGGGCCGGGGCGGCAACCGGCCCCGGATCCCGCTCGGGGAGCTCGCGCGTCTGGCACAAGGGATGCCCGGCTTCTCGATGGAGCCTGGGGAGCCCGTAGGGCTCGAGTACACGGCCCATTTCACGCCTCCGCAGGCCGTCTATTGCAGCGGGACACATGTGGCCGAGGTCGAGGTGGACATCGGCACGGGAGCCGTGTCGGTTCTTCGCTACTCGGTCGCGCATGATTGCGGGAACGTGATCAATCCACTGATCGTCGATGGGCAGGTGCAGGGCGGTGTCGCGCATGGCATCGGCAACGCTCTGCTCGAGCAGATGAAGTACGACGAAAACGCGCAGCCTCTGACGACGAGCTTCGCCGACTACCTGATCCCGATGGCGACCGACGTGCCGACCTGCGACATCGCGCATGTCGAAACGCCGTCTCCGCTCAATCCCATCGGCGTCAAGGGCGCCGGAGAAGGCGGCACCATACCAGCCGCTGCGGCGATCGTAGCGGCCATCGAGAACGCTTTGTCGCCCTTCGGTGTCCGGTTCGCCGAGACGCCCATTATGCCGGACCGGATCGTCGCAGCGCTGGATGCCGCCGGCGCTTACGCCGACGTCGCAGCATGAGCCGGGAGAGGCGATCGTGAAGATCCACAATGAATTTACCATTCCGTTGCCGATCGCGGAGGCCTGGGCGATGCTGAACGATATTCCGAGCGTCGCACGGTGCGCGCCCGGCGCGGAGCTTCTTGAGCAGAAGGACAGCGGCAGCTACATTGGAACCATCTCGGTCCGCCTTGGCCCAGTCCTGCTTAATTTTAAGGGTACTGTCACGTATCGTGAAGTCGACGAGGCCGCATTCCGCGTCACTGCGGACGCGACCGGGACCGAGACGAAGGCCCGGGGTACGGCGCTCGCCGTAGTCGTCTTCTCTCTCGCCGCCATAGAGGGCGGGAGCCGCGTCCTGGTTGACACGGACGTGCAGCTCGCCGGCTCCATCGCCCAATACGGGCGCGGCGCGGCTATGATCCAGAACACCGCTCAGGTGATCATGAACCAGTTCGCCAAGAATTTCGCGGCCCAGGTGGCCGACCCGAATGGCGAGCGGACCGCCGCCGCGAAGCCGATCTCGGGCTTCAAAGTCATGGCGCAGGGTCTTGGCAGGACGATCAGGGGCTGATGGCGTTGAACAGCGCTTAGAAGGGCAGAGATGGACAGGCCAGCTTTTTCAGTCACGAGCGACGCGACCCTGCATTTTGCGACCGTCACGCTCACCCGGCCGGAGATCGGCAACCGCCTCCTGACGGAGGACCTTCAGGCTTTCGGCCGCGCGATCTTGTCGGCCGGGAGCGACCCCTCGATCAAAGTGGTGCTTGTGCGCGCGGAGGGCGAGCAGTTCTGCATGGGGCGCGATCCAGGACCCGGCGTGCCGAGTGCGAAAACCGCGCTGCAGACCAGGGCCGGCGTAGCCGAGCCGATCCTGGGCCTCTATGCGGATCTGCGCGCCACGGCGGTTCCGGTGATCGCGGTGGTGCAAGGCGAGGCGCGAGGCTTCGGATGCGCTTTCGTCGGACAATGCGACTTGGCAATCGCGGCGGAGACCGCGACCTTCTCACTCCCCGAGATGGACGTAAATCTTCCGCCGACGCTCGCCATCTCGGCGGTGCTGGGCAAGGTCTTGCCGAAGCGTCTCATGCACCTCGTCTATACACGGCAGCGGATCGGTGCGCGGGAAGCGCTGGACCTCGGGTTCCTGAGCGAGGTCGTCCCGCCGGCGGACCTCGACGGCGCCGTTGCGGCGACGGTCGCTTGCCTGACCGACCGGACCCGTCCGGCTCTGGAGGCCGTCAAGGAGTACTTGTTGGTCGCGCCCCAACTCGATCCAGTAGCGGCCTCGCGGTACGCGTCGTCGCTTCTCTCAGTCGTACTGTCCTCGCGCGCATGAGGTCGACCCTGCGCGGAACCCGGCCGCATTCGCTCTGCGCGGTACCCATCGTCCAGCCATCGTCTCGAAGGCCGTCGCCCGGGCCTCGATATCGGAGTTCCACTCATGAAGCATCGACCAGAATACGACACGGACGGTTTTAAGAAGGGGCTCGAGATCAGGAAGGCCGTGCTGGGCGAGAAGGCGGTCGAGCGTTCCTTGTCGGCCGCAACAGATTTCTCGGCCCCACTCCAGCAGATCGTAACCGAGTACTGCTGGGGGCAGGTCTGGTCTCGGCCTGGCCTGGACCGGAAGACACGGAGCTTACTCAATCTCGCGATGCTGACAGCCCTGAACAGATCGCACGAGCTTCGGCTACATATCCGTGGAGCCCTGAACAATGCCGTCACCCGGGAGGAGATCCAGGAGGTCTTCATCCAGGCGGCGATCTATGTGGGAGTGCCTGCGGCGCTCGAGTCGACCCGCATCGCGGACGAGGTGTTCAAAGAGATCGCGAACGAGGTGACGTAGCCAGCGAGCCTGCGCCATCCCGCCCGCCAACAATCAGGGGTGCTTATGACTTTCTGCCAAGGAGCCGCGTCCGACTGCGCCTTGAACGTCGTGCGGACCGGCCGGCGGTCCGGCGCGCTCGTCGTTCTCGTCCACGCTGTCGGGCTTGACCTGACCTATTGGGATCGCCAGATCGAGGCTCTCGAGCGCGATTATGACGTGGTAGCGTTCGACCTTCGCGGCCACGGCCGTTCGACCCGGCGCGAGAGCTACGATTTCGACACTCTGGCTGGCGACCTCGCGTCCGTGATCGCTCAGGCGGAAAACGGACCGGCTCACGTGGTCGGCCTCTCGGTTGGCGGGATGATCGCGCAGACGCTCGCTGTCGCGCAGCCTGAGGTGGTCCGCTCGCTGTCGCTGATCGACACGACTTCAACCTTTGCGGACGGGGTTCGGATCATACTGCGCGAGCGGGCGCAGAACGTCCGCCTGTCCGGGATGGGCGCGATCTTGCAGCAGACGCTCGAGCGCTGGTTCTCGCCTCAATTCGCGGTGCGGCGCCCCGATGTCTTGGATCGGGTCGCCAAGACCCTGCTGGCCGCGGACAAGGACGTCCACGCCGCAATGTGGGACACGATCGCGACCCTTGAGATCACCCCCCGACTCGGCGCCCTCCGTATGCCGACAATGGTGCTTGTTGGGGAGAATGATCCGACAACGCCGCCGGCGGTAGCGCAAGCTATCGCGGACCGTGTCGTCCAGGCGCGGTTTTCGGTGCTTCCAGGCGTCTCGCATATCAGCCCGGTGGAGGCTCCAGAGGTCGTCAACTCGCATTTGCTTAGCTTTTTGGCGGCTTGCTGATTGGTGATACGATGTTGCCCCGTTGTGACGGATATCGGGGTTATATCGCCTACATCTCGGCTTGATTGGGAGTTCTGTATCCAAGGGCTGTGTAGGGCGGTGACAAACTAGGCCACTGGTGCACCAGCACATTGCTGACGCGGGCGGAGGAATCTCTGGCCAGTGGATAGGGCTCCCGTTTTGGGGGCCGGGGATGTTCGTGGTGGAGATCTACGCCGCCGTTCGGCATTTCGTGTTCCTAGAGGGGCACAGCCGCCGGGAGGCCGCCCGGGTTTTCGGACTGAGCCGCCAGACCGTGCTGAAGATGTGCCGATTCTCGCTGCCTCCCGGGTACACGCGCACGAAGCCGCCCGAGAAGCCGAAGCTGGGGCCCCTGTTGCCGGTGATCGACGCGAGAAGCAGCGTCACTCGGCCAAGAGGATTTTCGAGAGGCTCCGGGACGAGCATGGCTTCACCGGCG
>JAABUH010002552.1_pt1 | contig 17280 bp, 16 predicted proteins | sample 5559121 | NCBI WGS metagenome assembly JAABUH01 (sample SAMN10711871, study PRJNA513364) | rock metagenome | isolation source: Antarctica rocks | place: Antarctica: Victoria Land, Battleship Promontory nord | collected 2015-12-28
AGAAAAGAGGGTGTTGGGGCGCGTGGTGGTCTTCGGAGGTTGGGATATGGTCTGTATTGTGTTGAGAGATTTGTCTGCGTAGTATCATCTGGGCTGGCCGTCAGCCCATATTGGTGTCAATAATTATCCTAATGGATGCTGTAAGTAGTCATACTACAACTTCCATGCAGAGTTTGCTATGCTCGAGCGGCTAGAGCGGCGGCTTTATTACTGAATAGTAGCATTCGCTTTTCTCCCCGTCTGTCAGCAATCCTTCACATCTTTTCGAAGTGACTGCGCTTTGAGGCGGAGTCAAGGCGAGGCGGTCAATTCATTGCCCCCACTCAGCTCCTGCTCTCAACGAAGAAGTGGACTTTCTTGCAAGTCTTAAAAGTCTATGCTTTAACATTTAACTTAGGAACTTCAAGCGCCGGGCGCAATGTGCAAAACTCCCTAACCTCCGCTTCGCTCGCCGCTAACGTCCTTGCTCTTGTTGGAGACACAGTGGCTCGAAATTGCCGGCAGCATAAACATAGAATCGTTGAAGCAAAATCAACCGCTAAGACTGAGACAGAAGGAGGGTGGTAAAGGGACAACATTCAGCAATGACCTCGCAGATGACTTCCGTAGTGCAACAATCTCGCTGGAACAAACGGCGGGATGCTCTCGTCAGAACAACATCAACGAGGCTTTACATCATCCTCATCCTCGTCCTCATCCTCATCCTCGTCCTCGTCCTCATCCGCTTTGTCGTCCTCGTCATTTTTCTTCTCGTTTTGCAATGCTAAAACGAGGTTATTAGTTGCCCTGTTGTATACCTGAAAGACTGTGAACATTACCATTTTCGTCGTACTCCCAGACTAGAACAGGCTTAATGTGCCTGAACGCGTACTTCAACAAAAGCCGAATCACATTCTCCTTCAAGTCTGAGAAATGATGAACAGATTCGTCGACTGAGTCGGTGCATGCCATTCGAAAGCTTTTCACCAGTTCAGCTCTCGTATCACTTGTCATACTTTCCGCCGTCGGTACAGTGGACAGGGTGCGTTGTTTGGAGGTTTCTTTAACGGCCTCTTCCTGAAGCCAGGACCATTTACGGTCGGCGTACCCTATCACCATTATAAGGTATTCCTGTATATATTGTTAACACGTTGAAGATCAGGACCAGCTTTGGCGATACTCTACCAGGGCTTTTTTAAAGTTTTCCTCTAAGGTACCAGGTGTCGAGGCTTCATCCCTAGGCTTTAATTTCTTGGGCAGAATCGTCTTTGCCAGGCCATCTGTAATCCTTTTGCCTTTCCAGACAATTCCACTCTTTGTTCTATGATTGTCTTGGGCGGGTAGAGTGAGATTAAGGCCTTTGAAAGATCCCGAAAGTGGGTTTTTGCTATACGATACTGCTTCTGTTGCTGTCCCTTGAAAGCCACGATTTTGAACAGCATGAGAAGTCGTCTGTGGACGATTAGATAATGTCAGTAGGGACGAGATATACTGTTTACCTCAAATGACAAAGTATCAGCGGTAATCTCATGAGACTCAGGTTTTCGTAAATACAAGGTGTTCTCGGTCTTTGCGGTTGGCAACTTGATTTCTTCTGTTGGATTAGACATTGATGTCTGTGATTTATCTGATGAATATGGTGGTAGATGGTGGACAATTTCCTTACTAGTAAACTGTTACGGATTTTACGCAGAGTATGAATAATTTTGCAAGTTTAATAGCAGTGACAGTCTCTTACTGTAAATGAATATTGTGCCGTTTTCCAGTGTTCAAGCCCGCATCACCCCTCTCACCTGCAGACTGCAAGGTTGTCCAAATCCGGTTGCCGGTCCATATGTTCTTACTTCTGTCGATCCCACCAAATGATTTCTGTACACCTGTCATATAATTCGGCTGCGTTGATTTGCTGCCTTCTCAGGTGCGTCGATGGAAGTCAAATCACAATCTGGGCCAAAGTCGTTTCCCCAGTGGCATTACATCAGGGGTGTGAGATTGCACAGAGCGTCAAGGACAATTTAGGGCCCCGAACTCCACTTCGCCTGTGTTGCCTTCCTGCAAAAGACCGTGCAGCTTTAGTCTCATAGACAAGCATAGCGCTTCTCGGAGACCTGGATAAGTCTCTGATACGCTCAATAGAGCAGAGTCGAAAGAGCTAATCAAGCACGAGAAGGCGGCCGGTGGATTTGTAATAGCAAAGTCCTCTTAACCCCAATCTCGACACACTTCAACCCATGCTCTAGATCATGTTTCACAAGTTGACTGGCACCGATAGCACAAGCGTCACTGGGATCTGGTTCATCTTGGCAGATTTGGCCCTGTTCTCTTTGAATTCAAAACTTCCGGTTTTTCCGCCTGACTCTACACCATCATAATCATGCCCATAATCATGCCACTGACAGTTTATCTTTCTCCGTTGGCCTAAGATTCAAAGTCTGCATTGCAGGGGGTCAATGCATTACGATTATAATCGTCGCACCTGATGGTACGTAAAGATTAACCCTGCATCTCCACCCCCGATTTTGACTCGACACTTCGGCCTTGGAAGCAAGTGAAAATGCAGCCTCGCTTTTGGCAATCGAATCCCTCCCACTTTGAAAATTGAGTTTGACCGGATGCAAACACGAGACCCAGATCCGAGCAAGGCGGAGGCGATCCAGCCGCTCATCTTTGGAGCAGGCATCCACAATGCGGTTTAGGTTTCATTGGGCAACATGGCTTGTGATAGGCTTGATAAGGCCATGGCACCTGTAAGCTTTACATGTATTAAAACCTGACCTGGGTCCCCACATATCATCTCAAAGAAAAACACAACCAAGACATCCTTGGGAAAAGGATAGAAGACAGCAGAGCCAGAAGACCGATGGAAATAAAGCAGCTAGCCAGTTCAAGTGTTGCCATCGCTAACACACAGGAGTCCTCCAAAAAATTTACGAAGCCGCCGAAGGTCAGTGTGAAGAACTCTCTGGGCGAATAACAGCTGACATTGCTACCAAGCCAAGCTTACGCAATTCTTCTCCGATGATGTTGGTGCTCGAAAGCCCCACAGCTGGATTCGACTGGGTACAGTTTACTGACGCGGAATTGGGTATGGGTGGGAAATTCGAGGCTACACTTGAGGCGAACGTTGGGACCGGCAACCTAGAGCCTTCCGAGAGCTCTACAGCTGGGCTGGCCTGTGCGTCAGACCTACTTGAATCGGAGTCTGCCAGGAATGAGAACTCTGAGGCGATACTCACGCCAGACTTGACAATCGACAAATCAGAGCCAGTCGAGGGTCCGCAATCAAAGATCGACTGGACGTTCGAGGTCGTTTATGACAAATTTGGAGATCCGCCACAGGTTCGGTTTCCTGTGGAGGGTGAATGGTTCCACGTCCTCCGCCTTTGTCATTCATCTTACTCCTTGCTTTGGACGTGCAACTTACTCATTAGGCTGCATCGACGTGTGCCATGGGATGATTCTGATCTGTACGAGTCGAATGAATCCGACTTGCAGGAGCTGAAGAATGCCTACTCCATCCTCTGGGCGACGGTGAGCTCCGCCTTCACTCGGCTCTATTATCAAGGATGGGACCGGCTTTCAGCATTCTCCAGCCATGATCCCTGCTTCTTGCCAGGCTACGATGAGCATGACCGCTGTGTCTATCAGCTTGTCATGAATATTGGGAGGAGGCTTATATCTGATGGTGGCGTTCACGTCCTCTTGGCGGTATATTTTGATAGAAGGCAACCGATCAAGCTGACGCTGCTTCGGCGCATGGATGGACGAAGGCACGAGAAATGGGTGGAACAAGTCAAGTTGGTAAGTTTGAGTCCAGGCTTCCAACTCCTCGACGATCGTTACGGTACGCCGGAGCAGGCATTCACTCTTGAGCCGATCCCTCCGCCGTCTGAACAAGAGAAGCAGGCATGGGCTTTTCCACTTTGAAGCGTTAACGAGCTCTTAGTTAAAACAGCTTCGTAGTATAGCCGAGATGAATCCTAGATACAAAGGTGATTTTCTAAAATGTTTAATGCCCCCACCATCTGGGTCAGCCACCCCGTTCCGGGCAAGCGGCCGCGGTACGCGCACACGCGGCTGGAGTCTGACTTAGCCTCTAAAGAAACTACTGTCCAATATATACCAGTTCGCTGTTTGAACATGACACCTTAGTGAATGAGGCCGTCAAGTCCATCAATATGTGGGATCATACACAGCGACAATGCCCATTCAGCGGGGGTTTCCCCCATCTTTCTTCGACCTCTCAGCTAACCACCGTTGATCATGCTCCTTCTGATTGCAAGAACCTACGATATGTTAAGTTTTGGAAGTCGGTAAATTGACATAAAAAGACGTACTGCAATTTTCTTGTGGCCGCTGCTCCCTACATCAAGCTCGAATTCAGCCTCACTGTGTGCTTAGGTGACAACAATGATGGAGACCGACCATTTTATCGGATTGGCACCGCATCGGACGTGCGTCTGCTGATATTGAACACACCAGGTCTCCGCTTCATAAATTAGGCAGCCACATTTGTACTTGATTTCCTTGTGGTCGCACATTCTGTGCAGACGGCTGAAATGTATAGTGCTGAGAAATATTGTTGGGAAGCAGCAATCAATTCTTCTTGTGAAGGTGAAGTGTCTGACCACCAGCTCTTTATATTTTCCAGTAGCTACAAGAGATTTAATAAAACCAATCTGTAACCCTCTTCCGGCTCTCCCCACTTTTTCTTACTGTCTCACTACTGACTCGTTTGCGTAGTCCTTTCGTAGGGACTTGGAGTTGAAACATCTCTGCTGAAAGCTTACTCCTTGGATGGACCTCTTGACTGACAATGTTAGTATCATGGCAGCTTCTGAGAGGTTCGTCCACCGTACTTGCTCTCAGGGTAGAACCAGGAATATTGGATGGCAGTGCATGTACACAGGGTATTAGATGGAAAGGGGAAGGTGTAATGTATGTCTGCAGCTTCGATTATGTATGGCATCCCTTATTGAGGCGGTGGAACTATGCTATCATCGAAAAAAATACTCCACTGAATTGAGTCGCCAGAAGTCGCTTTATTGACTACTTTAGAAAGCATTCGACTATCTTCAGGCACAACGCCTCGTTCGGTAGTACTGCAAACGCATAGTTGCAGTGTACGTAGCAGCTTTCTATCCTGCATTAAAGCGGCACAGATAATAAAGCTTGCAGATAACAGGGTTACCGACGAGAGGCCCAAGTGGATGGCCTCGTCATTGGCCATATCGCACGGGCAAAGAAGTGCAACAAGGCAACAGAAATGTCATATTTAGAGGCTTTGCAGCCTCGCGGCCAGCTGGATCTATATATGAGCATGTGTTCCATGAAAGTGTTGCGACCAATTGTTGAACGAACCGAAGCAGTCAGAAGCGGCGTTGATCTGCGTCCATAGTGTTGCGGGAGATTGCTCTAGTGCTGCCGAGATTTACTTACCCCTGCAAAGTTTTGCGCGCGCAGAACTTTACAGGGGTGCGTGATGACAAAAGCTCCCATCATGTTGCTATCATCCGTTGGCCCCAGGAAGGAAAACAATTTCAGCTTTCCGTCTTGTCATCACCTCATCGTTAAGAATGGGCATCGCAGCCAGTCGAGAGTTCGCTATCGAGATTGCTAATTGTGCTGAGAAAGGTTTCGGCCTCGAGAGCGTCTTGGAGAATCCTAAGGTTACAAACTGCCACGTCTTGCTCGTAATGAGGTCGCTGACTATCAGATTCTACTGCAGTGGAAGCTCGCCTATAAACGACTACCCCTTAAATCACGTCGGAGCATTCAAAAAATCACATCGACCCCGAAGGAGGATTGTCTGTCGAGAGTACGACAAGTTCAGAAGTCGGACATTGGCATCTCCAGAAAGCTCCGACCACACATTGAATCATGGAAGCATCCAAGGAGATTTTTCGATCACAATAGTTCGGTTGTGGCGGTGGCAGATACGGTCTCCCAGGTCTATCTAGAGCTGCGACGCATAGTGGACCGACGCGTTGATGACCTTATTCGTGCCCGAATCTACGCTGTCGCGCTCTACGACTTGCGTCTTTTGTTGGATAGGGATGAATCTCTGCAACTCAGACCAGAAGTGCAGGAAAAGATTGAACAAGTCATTTTCGACTCGCCGCTCGTTGATGACTTGCTGGAAGACGTATCAAAATGGACCAAAATGTTTTTGAAGTTCGGTGAAAGGATGAAGGCGATTGCTATGGGTAATGGAGGGCTTGGAGCTTTAATTGTTATTCCCTCATCGCTCTTGTCGGTGCGCCAGTGAGTCACCCATTCCCAGGGCTCAATTCATTGATCTAATCGCCATTCAAGGTGGGCACAGAGACTCAACGATATCGACTTTGACCACGCAATACAACACTTGCAAAGTATTGAGGTCGCTAAAGTAGCTAAGAACGCTAAAGCTCATACGGTCGTAACTCGGATCCATAGCCTTATTTTGCAGAAGTTCACTTCTGGGACCATCGAAGACCCTGATGGGGACCATGATGAACAAATGGTAGATGAAGAGGAAGATGAAGATGCCGAGAACCCAGATGAAGGCTCGACAGATGATGAGGAGATGTTCGATGAGGATGACGGGTCATCAGTCAACAGCCAATTGACATACAGCAATACTACGTCGGTATGCACAAGTGTTGATACTTCGGATCAAGCTGTTTACCCACGTCAAGAGCATTCAAGTCAAGTGAAAGTAGGAACTGGGCAGGAGATGACGACCGAAAAACCAGTGGCCCTTCACCTGGCATCAGCATTCGTCGATCGACAGACAAACGGTATGTATCCGTCTAGGAATCTTTGACACTTTAACTTATGTGGAAGCAGTGAGTACCGGTTCGCCATGGGACTTCTTATCTCAAGCAGCGAACCTAGCTTATCAACGTAGGTGGTCTCTTCTCAAATTCGGTTACTGTACTAACAGTTGCAGAAAACGGGCAACAAGCTGAAGGATTTAATCTTATATCCACTGCGCCCACCATCCAGAGACCTTCGGCATCTCTTCCTGGTAACTATATGGGGGCCCAACAGCAACGTAATTTTGGGACGGGTAAGTCAAGAACCAGATTAAGGAATTGTTTATCGCAGCTAAAAAAAAAGAAGAATCGAACCAAGCCCCAACAAATGCGGGCCACGACCCCTTCAGACTTGCCACTTTTCCTAGCGCTGCACCAACCAACCCCGGAGGACATGATCTTTGGAATTCCTACATCTCCTCCTACATCGTCCCCAGCGGAACACTCGTCGACCCAACAGAACAGAACCTTTGGAACTCCTACATCGCTCCCGATAGAACACTCTTCGACCCAACAGAACAGAACCTTTGGAATTCCTACATTGCCCCCAATGGGACGCTCGTCGACCCCACAGGCAACAACCTCTGGAACTACATCGCCCCCGACGGAACGTTGGTCAATCCCCTGGTGTACATTGCAGGTCCATCTTGCTGACCAGCTACGACGGTTGAGAAGTAATAAACAGAATATCCACCGCTGGCGCAACTTCCACCTCTTCCGTGATGTATGTTGTCCAGCCCATGTTCAGTGGCAGAACCTTTCTCCCTTGCTCTGCATCCTGTCCCGATACTGTTGGGTTGCCTTCTATGATTCGCATCGGTGTCATAGAGTGCGGCGCTTTTGCGTTTGGAGGGCCCTTTGGATTGAAAGGTTTTGGCGGACCAAGAGGTGGTACTCGTCTAATTTGATAAAGAGGACGAGTGAACTAGACATTCGTCAGCTAAAATTTGACATTGGAAGAACAACCCAACCTTCTTGATTAAGTCCATCTCGCACAATAAGTTCCATGTCTTGCCCAAGCTTTTGTCTATACATATGTTGCTCTTAGGGTCGAATACTGCATGAGATAGCCAGTCCTCTAAGCCTTTCAAGATACCTTTATCGTTGTCGGTCAATGGGTCCTGCATGAGATGTGGTGTGGCCTGCTCTGTTGTGGACATCGTTATAGATTGGTGCAAGTTAGAGTAGAAGGTGAATGATGTGCTCTTGCTCGCTGATGTAATATGTCTGTCGAGGCTGTATCACAATAAAGAGCACTGGGACTGGAAGCACCGGTGTATGAGCGATCCGTAAATCCGTTCCGGTTGATAGTGAGGACACGATGAGTTGTTTTGGGCGAAGTTTCCGTTTGATTACCTCATAGTCTGTCCCAACCGCCAACTACTGAGGGGTAAATATATACAGGGAAGCTGACTAAGCCCGAAGGCTCCTTCCACAGTTTTGCCCCCCGCAATCGAATGTTCGCCATTCAGATTTCCACCGCCCCAACAGCTCGACATTGCATCAAGCTGAACGATATGACACGTTCAGTGAAGCCCAAGCGCAGGACGCATAGGTGGCTTGTCATTTTCGGTCTGCAGTAGCAGTAGCGGCGACGGGACAGGGGATGGATGAGCTCGAGGCACCTCGTTCAGTGAAGATTCAGTTGTTGACGACGATATAGATATAAAGCATTACCTCTCGCGAACAGGTCAGATTTGGTTCATTCTCTCCCTGCTCTTTCAAGTTTTCTATCGACTCAACTGTCCATTTGCCGTGTTGGGGTGGACTTGAACAGGTAAGAGCTTGCCTTCAATCTTCTGCTGATGGTTTCAATCTTTCTGACACGCTTATAGATCCTGAGTTGCCTCAGAAAAGCTTTTGAGTTGTGCAGCCTCCTGTAAGCCCCTTGATTCGGTCTCGACATTCTTGGCTGCCTGCCATGAGTTCCTCCCCAACCTCCACCGAACGCATCCTTCAGCCCACATATTTTGGGCACATTGCGACAAAGCAAGACCAATATCTTCTCCTTGAAGCCTGCCTGTCTGGAGTGTTGCATCACATACCTCGATTTCCCCGAACAAATGAACTACAACACGTCGTTCGCAGCGGAAATATATTCATATATGCTGAGATTCCTACCGGCACTGGAGACTGGGAGGATGGCAAAGACTGGATGTTCCTCGGTCGTGAAGATGGATTTCTTGTCAAACGCGAACACTTTGGCCATGATGGCCTCTTTAAGAAGTCAGGGAGTATTGTTGTACAAGGAGTGCCTCACAATGTTGTCTCCTATCACAAAGTAGAGAACACCATGAATATGACCTTGAAAAGACCTTCCCAGGACTCCAAACTTCAAGGGATCTCGCTTCGCCCGGCTTTGGCTGTCCGTGTTCCAAGTCCCTACACCGATGGCATCGAGGCACAGCAAACTTTGTGAAGCAGGAAGAGGAGTGGTGACAAACTTTTTTTCAAATAAAGCTTATCGGTGATTAAAGCACAATGGCATCGAATTCTCTGTTTCCCGTCGTGATGGAACGGAGATACTAAGATTAAAAGCGCTCTTCATGATTATTAATGCCTCTCCTAGAAGACCTAGACATTTCGAACATGTACCTTGCGCGTGAGAATCTCGCTACTTCTGCTGCCAAACCGCTTTTGCAGCCCATCCACACTTTGGGCGCCTCCTAGATATGCGCTCTAGAAGAATTATTCGCTAAGAGTACAAGTCCATAAGCATTGCGACAGACATGCCCTGGCATATGAAGGTTCGACGTGATGCTTCAGTGATGAGCTCGTACTGAAGACGATCTGGAAAGAGACGTGGTGACTTCGTATGTCTGCCAAGACCCTCTATCCGAAGTCTCCCACGACCTCCACTATGTTGACAATGAAGACATGTCTATTGAGGCCACGAGAGCTTCATTTAGGTGGGTTCTGGATAATAGTGAGAGAAGGCCTCTGGAAGAGGCATATAAGGACCCGCGGCTGATTGCGTCTTTGGACGGTGGTAGCTCCGCTGTTCGAAGATCATAAGAAGATGGAAACAGCGCCGACAGCTCCATGGAATCGAAAGGCTGATTGGTCAAGCTTCTTCAGTGGTGGAACAGGAAGATTCTGATGATGGCACGCTGAACGTTAATACGAGAGTCAGGGACTGGACAAACCTGGCGCGGCATGACAGGGAGTCAACGGAGAGTGGCACCAAACACTTTCATCTCCGTCAACACGTAAGTAAAAGCATGGACTAGCAATAAATACATCGTGCAAAAGCACGAAGACTAAGACCATACGCTGGCAAGCGACGTATTTAGGGGATTCCTCATCACAAGGCAAACAAAGCGATGGCCATCAATGTATTCAATCGAAGTTCTATCTAAGCCATAAGCAGACCATATATTTCCATTGGTCACGATAAATCAGCTATTCCTTATGCCAATATGATTCGTTCAGGGGGCATTCATCGCCGAATTTTTAGAAGCTGCTAATATGCGCTGCGTAAAATCGTCTTGCATCGCTGACCTATCCGTGGATACGGTATCGCGGCGAGTAATGACGGTGTCGAAGCTTGCGCGGAAATGGAAGTAGTAACGGTGAGGAGGCGGTTCCTTCTAGAAGGTTTGGTTGTATGTCTCTAATTCGCATACGTTCAACACGTTGTGTGTTATTTTGTTTAGGTTGCCGTGAGGGTGCTTGGCATGACGCACCAATGCAACAAGAAACCAAGGTACTCTTGAGATTGCTAACATTGGCCTCGTTATCGTTCGGATAGGTGTAGGCTGCCCCCTCACAGGCTGCGAAAAATGGTGGAGCGGGTCCATTGGCAATGTTCTGAGCGGAGTTCAAGCAGACAGGACCATCGACTTGATCGTTGCATGGGATACCCGGCTGCTTGAATAGGTCAATGTTGCAACCGGACACTGCTGTGCCCTCGGAAGAGCACGTTATAGGTACAGAATAGCCATCCACATAGCTAACATCGATATCAGGTGGGCCCGTCGTATAGCTGCCTTCAATCTTGCTGCCATCGGGGTTGAGGTTTGGGCCCACATATACCCTTCCTGCCCATCCAGTTGGGAAAGCATACTGAGTGGAGGCATTATCAGGAAGTATGGTGGCTGAAGGATTACCTACCGGAGAGGGGCCACCAGCATTTGAACCAAAGGAGAGAGACAATTGATTGCCGTACATATTGGTCATCGAGATCGTCATGTAATTCCCTGAGCCATCCGTAGTTGCAGTACTTCCAGCGTCTGGAGCACTCGTAACTGGAACGGTACTTGAAATTGATGTGGGATCCCGGTTCCCGAGGGTTACTGTCACAGTACGGGCCGGTGGGCAGTTGAATGGAGTTGCAGCTACCAGAGCCGCGAGCCCCACGAAAGCGATCTGATAGGAAGTTTTCATTCTGGTTCCAGATTGTCCAGAAAATGACTTATCCCGGAAAAAAGTTGGGCTTTGGTTTCCTTTTATGTTGCATCGGGATGTCGCCTTTGGATGCTTGTCAAAGCATCCAAATATGGAGCCACGATGTTATTCTCTCTTGGCTTGGAGCAGGGTCCTCTGAATACGCTTTGGAATGCGAGAGCGATGTATGGTGAAAGTCTATATAGTCGATTGTATATGTATCTTCTGGGATCCTCCAGTACCACCTCAGCCCTTTCTCTGATAGCCGGCAAACCATTGCCATATGGCCCCTCTTTCTGAGATGACCGGCTGTAGTACTGATTGGCCATCATGCAACCCGAAGCAATTTATTAAGTCTCTTTTCGACGACTCATCCGGCACAACGAGGGCAGGGTCAAATTCCTAGGGAGAACAAGTCATGCAGTATTCTAAGTCTTAAAGGTTAGGGGTGAAGCGTAGCCCTAGTACTGTAAGAGGCTGTTTTGCAAGGCAGGCAGCCATCACTTTAACATGGTCAGGCTATCGCTATAGAAGTGTATTTATATAAAGATCAGCCAGCATGTATCCTATTTGCTCTCAAGGCATCAAATCTATTGGAAGATCACATCCCATTCAATTGCGAAAGCCACCATGAGCGAAAGAACCAGCACGCCGTGCTCGCCTGATCGTAGTTCAGCAAACTGTAGCACTCTAGCCACCTCATCCTCTAGTGGGCCCCAATCAGATATCGACCTAGGGGGCTTGTCCAGGACAGATACCCCCGCTCGTCAGCCGCCGAGAAATACAGAAGGCAACTAAGATGTATAAAGCTCTGTATCAATAAGACCGACCAATCATTTGCTGAAATTTGAGAAGGCAAACTTCAAAGCTTCATCGACTTTATTTCCGACAGCCCTTGAGGATCTTGCGTTATTGTCACCCTTCCCTTTCCATCTAGACTTGCGTGCTCATTAGTGATTCTCACATTACTGTAGTGTCGCTTGATGCGAGACGTCTCATCGTCACCGCGGGAGAGCTTCAAAGGATATTTAAAAATGAATCACAGCTCTGGACTCAATCCTCTCTGATCCTTCCGGTCGTCGATCAACCATATCTCATGGTTCCTGTGTCGCATGAAAGTGGGGCGGCGATAGTACGAAAGCGTTTAGAGTAGTGTCTTGGTTTAGCATTTTCGAACGTATCTCACCAAGGGTTGTCCGCGAATGAGAGCATCGCAGCCGCTCGATAAAAACAGCATCTCGACTTTCCCAGTGTTTTCTTGCGTCGGCTTTGTAATTATGCTCGTGACCATTTTCCCTTCCTTGTCGAACGCTCTGACAGCACCCTCACTACTGGCCTTTTTTACAATGACAGCCATCGTATACTCTTTGTCTTTCACCATCGACATATCCACTGCGGTCTTCCAGGCCTCGACAGTACACCCTTCATAACCTGTCTATGAAGCGTATGAGCCATCTGAATCATCTGTCTGAGCATGACACGTACTTCGGTCTTGAATGTATTTTTAAGTTCATCTTCATCATCTGCAAACTCCCCCACCGAAGTTGACCAAACACCGTCTTTCATGATCACTAAGAATGATGTTGTCACTAATCTTCAGTTGTACCGACGTTGTCGCTTAGCTGGCGTCTATTCTCCGCGATGGACCAAAAAAATACTGTAGTCGATGCTCCTCGGGGCCACAGCATGTAAAATTTAGGGTAGATAGGTGTAGGAGTAAGAGTTTGTATGAGTCGCCGATAGGTTGAGAAGAAGTGTCTCTTAGGCGGCTACGTTGACCGAAGGTTCGTACGTTGACGTTTCGACGTTGATACAGCTGGAATATATAATTTAGGCATTGTCCAAAGAAGATACTGAAGTGATGGTGACGTACCGTCTCGTGAGAAGTCTGCTCAGTTATGAATATTTCTGTGGAAGAGAGGTGAGGGAAATAAGTAAAATCCGTAGAGCTGGGGTGGATGTCGGCTAGAGAAATCCCTAGGCCAGTGTTAGAAGCTTATCTAGGTGTCAAGTACTCAGTTGCGCAGGGTAAGAGATTGGAGAGGGAGGACAACTATAAGCGCAAAGCAGAAAGGTGAAGCTTCGTAGTTGAAGGGGATTTTGCGGGCTTTTATGGACTGTCGGGCGCAATATGTGATATGTCGAAGAGGAATGGGAAACGGCGTAAGAACTGAATGTTGATGCCCCAACAGCAAATTTTAATCACAAGACGGCTTTTACCCCACCCAGGTTCTAGATTAGTCATCCAAAATATCCGAAACGTTTCGCCATCGCGTCGCAAACCGTTCTCCTCCATCAACCTCCAGGTACTGACTACCAATCATGGTCGATCTCTCTCATGACGAGCTAGGAATCATCGAAACCTACTGTATCAATGACGGACTACATAGCTTTCGTGCAACGTTCAATACGACGTTTCCAGATACAAACGCTGCAGAGCTGGGGTCGCGACTACTCTCACACGATGGTAAGCCTCAACTCTAAGCTTTTAAATGCATTGCTAATGGATTTCCAGGTAAAAACATAGTCCTCAAACTCATTGTCGCGTTGCAAAACCTCACAGCAGCTCTATTTCTTCGTTCGCGAATTGGGAATGGACCTCTCATTGGCGACATTTCGAGCCTAATTGTCCAAGTCACCTCAAACACGCTGAAGATCGAATATATCGCCCACCTCATGAAGCTTGTTCTCACAAAGGCAGAAGATGCGGAGATATGGACAGCTATATTTGACCTCGTCGCGCGCACAAAACCCATACTGCAACCGACAACTCCTCCCCCATCCCAGCCATCATTTACATCATCGTTCCAGCAGACCCCTTGGTCCTTCAACACGGGCAATTTCGCAGACACATCCGAGCACAGAAATCAGGTCGATGACGCACTGAAAGAAGAACTCCTCCCAAGCCTCCGACTCGATATCCCTGACCTCGTCCACGCCGTCTTCGGGCAGGTCCCGCGACTTGATGAGCTGGCAGAGGAGGTGTTCGATACATGCCGGGAAGGAGATGCACCACTCTACATACACGGCTCCGGTTGGACGAAGTGGCCTCCGAGTGCCGAGGAGGAACTTGTACTGGAGTGGCTCCAAAGCCTTATGGCGCGCTTCATGGTCTGGGTTCATGAACGTGGCTTGCATCCTGCATACTGTCGGTGGATATACCAAGGGCCTGGAGTCTACCTCGACGGATCCACTGCTAAACGGAAGATGGACGTTGGTATTACAGCACATCATGGACAGAGCAAGAGAGGCGATGAAAGAGGTAACGAGAAGACCGATATACCAATCTCCGATTGGGCTCAGATCCTCGTGGCTGGAGAGTTAAAGAGCAATCCCATCGAAGATGGGCAGACTCCAGCATGGCTGGACCTGGCCACGTACGCTCGCGAGGTTTTCCGCACGCGAGACCGGAGGTTCGTTCTTGGGTTTACCCTGTGTGGATCCCTGATGCGGTTGTGGCAGTTCGACCGGTCGGGCAGCTCCGGATCTTCCTCGTTCGATATCAACGAGGACGGGTTCAAATTCGTTCATGCCATGCTCGGCTATCATCTGATGAACGACATGCAGCTCGGTCTTGACCCCACAATTCGGCAATCAGACGGCAAGTGTTACGTGGAGATCACTCGAAATGATCAGATCGAACGACTCATTCTTACGCAGCTCATCAAAAAGCAAGCGGTGATTGCTGGCCGGGCGACGACTTGTTGGAAAGCGTATCGCGACGGAGACAAATCGAAGGAATCTCTCATCGTCAAAGATTCATGGCAGTATGAGGAACGACCTGAAGAGGGGGAGCTCATCAAGGAGGCAACGGATAAAGGCGTGCGAAACATCGCTCGGTACTATCATCACGAGACGGTGCAGGTTGGCGGGAAGAACGATGACACCATCGAGAATGTACGGAGAGGGTTGATGAAAACATGCGGTCGCACTACATTCAGACAGAGATCCTTCGTCGAGTTCGAAGTACCAACCTCGGAATCTTTGGGGAGAGCTGTGGCAGGCCGAACTCAAAGTCCAAGTCTATCGCGCAAGCGATCGTCAAGTTTGGCCCAGATGACGCCGCCACCTAACAAGAGGTCCTGCTCAAGCCGTCGATCAAGGGATCCAGCGACGCCTACCCATAACCGAATCCGTCGACGTGTTATCACTCGCGATGCCGGCAAGACCATCCAAGAAGCGACTTCTCTCATGGCTGTCCTGAACGGATTGGTTGGGGCTATCAATGGTACGTAGCGCATCTTGAGCGCCGCGAAGCTCGCTAATGGGTTCCAGGGCACGAATCTCTGTTGGACGCCGGCATCCTCCATCGTGACATCTCCCATGGAAATATCATGCTCACCGAGCAAGAGGATGACGGGTTTCTAATCGACCTCGATCTCGCAGTCAGACTGGATGACAACACAGCATCTGGGGCACCGAGCAAGACCGGTACGAAGGTGTTCATGGCGATTGGTGCACTTAAAGGCGAGCATCATAATTCCATGCATGATTTGGAGTCATTCTTCTGGGTGCTATTCTGGATCTGTATCCACTGGGATGGACCTCATCGGAAGCGAAGGATAGTAACAGATTTCAAGGACTGGAACAAAAAGTCAATCAAGGAACTTGCGAAGTTGAAGATTGGACTGGTTCTGGAAGATGATTTTAATAAGGAAATGAAGGTCAACTTCTCTGAATACTGCAAGCCGTTGATTCCTTGCATGCAGGAGCTGTGGAAGGAAGTCTTCCCAGGGGGGAAACGGTGGCTTAGTGAGGATCGAGAACTTTACTCCCGGGTGGCTGATGTTCTTGAAAGAGCAAGGGAGAACTTTGCAGACAATGCTTGATGTCGAGAGATAGTGCCAACCTATAAGCTCCTTGCGGTCCTTATGGCCCTTTCAAGGGCTTCCAAAAGCTTAGGCCATTTCCTACTTTTGTAAATACCTATGTAAAACGTCACAGGAAAAACCCCTGTCGATGAGAAGCTGGACCATTTGATCACATTGAAACCCCGTCACTGCAGAGTCCAGTGGCGTTGCTCCCTTCTTGTCCCTCGCAGATACGTCAGCTCCTTTTTCAAGAAGAATGGTTGCCACTTCCGTACGTCTTGCCAGTCCAGAGATCCTGTTCATTATCGCTAGATATAACGCTGTCTGCAGATTGTGCTGTCGGTCAGAGACACATGCGCCGAGCAACAGAGTGATTTTCGCCATATGGTCATTGACGGCAGCATTCATGAGTGGCGTTCGTTCAACTTCCCGCCGAGCTGGTGCACTTTTTTCCAGTAATCCTGCATACAATTAAGTCATTCCGCTTATCACCAGTATTGTCTGCAGGCGTATCAGGTGGGTTCGGCCCGCGCCGAGACTATTGCCAGACGAATCAGAGAATATTCTAGCACCGGGTTTGTCCTCGGCTATGCAACGCTTGAGCCTTGGGCCCTTTTCTAGAAATAGAAACTGGGACGAATTGGGATGCTATGCGGAAGGATGAGGCGCAGCAAGAAGGTTCGAGAACACTTGAAGGTGACCACGATTTCTAACTCGAGAAATGAAAGACATTGGGATGAGTGTTCTGAGGGCGAGACTGTTAGTCCACAACAGACTGTAAGCAAACGAGAGCGACATAGTCGGACAGATTTATCTTCAAATTAATTAGAGATAAGCAACTTAAGCACTGTTTTGCTACACTTTATCTATAAGAGAACCAGAGAGTTTTCATCACGTGATGGAAGTTCTTTCCCCCAGGGCAAAGAACTTCCATAGTGTGACCAGACAATGGGAAGTGAGACAAATCAGGGATGGCGTGTAAATATGAGTAAAGGAATCGGAAGTACCCGCCCATGGAGCACTCGCCAGGGCTAGATCCTTTCAAAAGTTGAGGGGAGCACTCGCCAGGAGAGTACTCGTCAAGGGAGTACTCGCTAAAGGTAAATCCTTCAAAAACCGAGGGGAGTACTAGCCGGGGGAGTGCTCGTCAGGAGAGTACTCGCCAGGAGAGTACTCGTCAAAGGGAGTACTCGCCACAGGTAAATCCTTCAAAACCTGAGGGGAGTAATAGCCGAGGGAGTGCTCCCCTGGTGAGTACTCCCTCTAGTTTTTGTGGGATTTTCCCTTGGTAGTACTCCCCCTACGAG
>JAABUH010002554.1_pt1 | contig 17274 bp, 25 predicted proteins | sample 5559121 | NCBI WGS metagenome assembly JAABUH01 (sample SAMN10711871, study PRJNA513364) | rock metagenome | isolation source: Antarctica rocks | place: Antarctica: Victoria Land, Battleship Promontory nord | collected 2015-12-28
GCAAAACAGTTGCAAAACTTGCACTGTATTCGGCTGTCGGCCAGCAGCTGCACGAGCTCAGGTTGACTGCACTTCCTGGGCGGGAGGCGAGTGCTGTGCATGCATGCGCCCACATTGGTACAATGCGTTTTAGCCTTTTGTGAAGACCGTAAGCGCGAAGTGCCACAGATGTTGCGCGCTGGTGCCGGGGCGCTGGTGCCGGGCTGCCTCTGCACATTGGCTCAGGTGCCCTGGAAAAAATGTACTCATGGCTGCCTGGCAGTGTCAGCGCTGGCTGATCACTCTGCAATGCTGCGCCGCAGGCGGCCGCCAGCTGCTGGAGGTTGCCTCTGTGTCAGCAGCACCGTCCGGGATGATGGCAGGCGTCCCGGCGCCTGGCCCCATGGCTGGCAAGCCCATGGCGGACATCCACTTCACAATCACTGCGTCGCGCGCGGTGCTGGCAGACAACACGCTGACGCTGAGCGGTGTCGCGCCCGTGGCGCTGTACACCACCGCCGCGCAGGGCGTCGGCATGACTACCGTCAGTGCGCGCCTGCCTGGCCTGTACTAAGAATGCTGCTGGCTGCTGGTCTTGCACCGAGTGTATCACTGAGGCCTGCCTCTGCAATAGCATCTGCAGGAAGCCACTGAGCACACTTGCAATCTTGTGCCTGACGCGATGGTTTAGGGCAGCAGTGCTCTAGTCAGCACTTCACTGCCTGCATGCATTGCTGCACGCATTGGCGCATGTGCCCTGGCTTCCTGCGAAGGTCAAGTCTCCCCTGACTCTGAAGTACGCGCGGCGCAGAGGACTTTGCCAACTCCACTGCACAGGGCGCGTACGTCAACTCCGCCGGCCAGTGGCTGGCTGACCCCGCGGCCGTGCTGGTCGGCATGACGAACGGCGCGGCCAGCAAGGCGCTGCTCAAGCTGTCCAGCCCCGCGCTGAGCGCCGACAGCAGCGCCCTGACCTTCCAGGCGCGCACCCGCATGTCTCGCCACCGCCGGGCCTCTGTTATATCCATGCTGTTGTTATCTGTCCATGCTGTTGTTATTTTAGTATTAAAAATCTAGTCAATAAGCTTACCACCTTTGTCCTGTCGCACACACAGCGTGCTGTGCATTTGATGTCATCAGTCTCTTGGGTTCAATTGCGTCAACTGCTCCTCTGCCTCGCTGCCATTGGGGCTCGTGGCCTGATGCCTCTGGCAATCATGTCCTGTCATTTCCATTTCAGTTTAGACAGACTACGACAGGCAGGGGCACGTGTCTGCGTCAGGATATTTGGCAGAGGCTCGAGTGCTGCACCGTCAGGCTGAGGTTGGCAGCCCACTCGGTGCACGTCGTCATGGTGACTGACGGCGTGCGCGCGGAGGCGCAGGTCGCCATCCTGAACGCCGACTCGGCCGACGCTGTGCCGTACGAGGGCGGCGCAACGGCGCGCCTGATCGACGACAAGCAGAACGGCCTGGCCAGCAGCCTGATCACGTCGGCGGCGAGCGCGCCGCTGACCGACGCCGCACTGTTCATTGACGCCAACTCGCAGACGCTGGGCCCCGACGCGCAGACCAAGTTCCTGTTCTGGGGGCCCTGGTGGGGGTGCGCCCCTTCCCCCGTCCCGGGCGGCTGCTGGTTTGGAGGGCGCTGCTGGTGAGAGTATTCAGAATGTCACAGACCTTTTTTTATCATATTGATTGAACAGTTCCGCATATGAGCATTTGTACAGTAACCCCTGAATTGGATCAAGATGACGATGAAGGCGGGAGACCTGTACTACACATCGTTCAAAGTGTCACTCATCCTCTGACATCAAGGTATCCTGCGATGGCAGGGGCTGGGGCGGCGGCTGGGGCGGCGGGTGAGCGGCCCTGCTTCTCTGTGTGTGTGTGGTTGCTGAAGCTCGGTTGCAGGCTTTCAGTGATATAGGGACATGCCCGTTATGTGTACGGTTGATTGTCTTCTGTCGATCATGTCATATATTCTCCTTGTATGTGGCCCTGACTTTTGTGCATCAGTGCGCACATTCGGCCTGACTCTTTGCGTGCCTTCCCTTGCAGCTGGGGCGGCGGCTACGGCGGCGGCTACGGCTGGGGCGGCGGCTGGGGCGGCGGCTGGCGCCACCACGGGTGGTGGGGCAAGTAGGCGCCCCACTGCTTGGGCGCTGCTGTGGACGCTGCTGAGGACGACAACTCTTGAGGGAACTCTTTGGAAGCCGGGAACCGTGTATGAAAGGGCTGTGAAGGCGAGGAGGGTTTCAAGTGGTTTAGCAGAGTTCTCCCCCAACCTTGAATGGCATGCAACGCGCAGTTGGTGCTAGTGTGAAGCACTGTGGGGGCTGACCTCGGCAGTCCAACAACCAGCCTGTGTGAAGCTCGTGCTTTTCTCAGGTTGCCATCGGACTGTGGGTCAGCTCAGGTGCTTTTTTCAAGATATGTATGGCGCACGATATTGTGGGCCCAAGCTGCATGCAGCTTTGGTCGGACTTGAGCGTTGCCTTGCCTCTTTGTTGCATGTGCAGCATTTGTCGTACCGGCATGGAGTGTTGTGAGTATCAATGTGTCTGCAAGTATGTGATTCAAGTATGTGACGTCTGGACTGTGGTCAAGTGCACAAGTTGCTTAGGCATGATGTAAATTGATGGTGTTCTGAAGTGCGATTGTCCAACCCAGCAACGCATTGGTTGCTTCTCAGCAAGTCCAACTAGACAGTGGTATGCGACCTAACTCCATTGCCTTTGTAACTCCGCAGCCTACAAGCTAGGGTGTCTGCACTTCATGACGTACCGAACATATCCAGAGAACGAACCCAATAGCACAAAGTGCCGAACGTGTACTTGCTCAGCACATTGGAAGCCTGGTCTGTGAGCATCTGCCGAGGAGGCCTGTAGGGCGGCAAGGATGGGACGCTTCCAGCTGCTGGCTGGCACGGTTTCGCTGGCTCTGTTGGCATGCTGTGCAGAGGCGGCTGGTGCGTCACCATCCCTGAGCGTCCTTTGGGCTTGTTTGGATTGGATCATCGTTATGATCACATTTCATTCATGGAGGGAAGAGGCTGTACCCCCTTCTGAGGGCTGCATTGGCTGCCAGAACGCTTGTGTGCTGCGTCTCCGAGTCGGATGCTAGCACGCATGGTGCTAGCACAGTCAGGCCTAGGGCGGTGCAGTGACATAGAGAACTGTTTTGAGAGGTACATGTGGTGTGCGTGGCAGCTCGGCACTCTGCTGTGAGCTTCTGGCAGGCATAAGCGCACACGGCTCAAGGTGACGTTGGCGGCTTTCGGGCGCATGCGCTTGCATGTGGTCGCGCAGCATTTGTACCCCGTTAGTGACGTTACGTCACTATGCTTCACACAGGCAATAAGGATGGCACTGTGTTTGCGCAGGCAGCCGGCGCGGCCTGTCTGGTGCACACGTCGCGGCAGCGCCGGTGCAAATGTCGGCGGGCGCGCCTGCGCCTGGAGCGGGCAAGCTGCCGGCGGACATCCTCTTCACGGTCACAGCGGGACAAGCGGTGCTGGCGGACAACACGCTGACGCTGTCGGGCCCCGCGCCCGTGGCGCTGCACACCACGAGCGGCATGGGTGCTGGAACCACTCCGCTTGGTGCGCATACAGTGCACCGTGCAGGAAGTGTACTGGGGAAGAATATGTGCCTGTGGTGAGCAGCTGTGTCTGCCTCAGCTCATTATTTAAGTAAAAATATACTAAACATGTCTAACACGCTACCAGCGTGAGACCAGCTGCTGCAGCTGGAGGCGCGGGTGACCGCTGCAATGCTGACTGCGCACTACGCAAGCACAGCAGCAACCGAGGCAGAACGAGACCTGCGCCGTGGGCAATGCCACTGTGGCTGGGCGCAGACGCGTTTGCCAACGCCACGGCGGGCGCTCTGTACATGGACGCTGCCGGCCACTGGCTGGCCGACCCGCTTGCGGTCCTGGTTGGCACGAATGGTGGCGCGCCTGCCAAGGCACTCGTGCGGCTGTCCAGCCCACAGCTGGCCGCCAACAAGTCCGCACTTATCTTCCAGGTGAGCACTCCTTGATCAGTGAATCTATGACCTAGCAGCAGCGAGAGCACAATTATTGAGCACCCGAACTGCTGGGAGTGCTCGTCACGAGTGGTGTAAGGCTCAGCAGTGACTGGAAGGGAGAGCACGACGTTCTTGACAGTCATAGTGGTACACTCCCGGGCTGTTGCTGATGCGTGAATTGCGTCCAGCACGTAGTTGACAGCGAGGTTCCCGTGCCAGCAACGCTCGCTCTGGCGGCAGGTGGCGATCCTGCCGGCCGACGCTCCGGAGGCAGTCCAGTATGCGGGCGGCGTCACGGCGCGCCTGGTCGACGACAAGGCCAACGGCCTGGCCAGCGGCCTGCTGACTGGCGCCGCGAGCGCGCCGCTGACAAATGCGGCGCTGTTCATTGACGCCAATTCGGGCACCATCGGCCCGCAGGCGCAGAGCAAGTTCTTTGGCCTGTTCTGGGGCCCCTGGTGGGGCGGCCCAGGGTGCGGACCCTCGTGATGTGAGAGCATGACAGCAAATGACTGCTACGCTGTGCGTGCTTGCTTTTGTCGTGTGTTGCTTGCGAAGTATGACCAAGGTGTCAGTGAGTGTGAGTGGACGGGCAGTCCTGCTTTTGTAGCTGCGCCTTGCAAACTTGCAGGTATGCAGGTTGAGGAGTCTTGTCCGGAAATTTTGTCAGTGATCTCAGGTAGCTGCTGATATATGTGCTGGATCTGCAGGTGGGGTCCTGGGTGGGGAGGCCCCGGGTACGGAGGATGGGGCGGGTATGACCGGGGGTGCGGACCTTGCTTTGTTTTTCAGCTGACCTCGTGCTGCCAAGCGAGTGTCTTGTCTGCTAGGTCTGTGTTTGCTGCGCATTGTCTGCCTCAAAAGTGTGGCGCGGGTATGCATGCTGTGCACAGTGGCACGCCATAGTTGCTTCACAAGGGCTGTATTGCGCTGGACCAGTGTGATGCCTGCTCCTGGAGGTGCCAGCATGCCCGCAATCTGTCGCATGTGCATGGTCTGAAGTTTGTGTCCTGCCTCCAGGTACGATGGCTACGGATGGGGCGGGGGGTGGCACCACGGCTGGGGCAAGTAGTTGCGCCCGCAGGAACGGAGGGCGTTGAGCTTGCTCGGCTGTGCCATCCAGGCAAGTCGAACGCACTGCAGCAGAGCCAGAGTCTGGTTTGTACGTCATGCTGAGCATTGTCATCACCCCTGCTTGGACTGCTGGTGTTTTGAAAAAGTGGAGCTCCACAGTGCTTGAGGGTGTCAGTGTGGCAGAGGGTAGCGTTTGTGGGTGGCTGTTTTCCTGGAACGAGAGATGGCAGGTTTTGATGCGGTGTGTGTAGATGGTGAGTGGCTAGGTGTAGTGCGTGTGCTGCTTTGCGTCCGTAAACTGCAAGTGATGCTGCTTTGTGTGTACATAGGGTTTGGCGCCACTGTAGTGTTTGGCATTTACATAGCGTTTGACAGGTGTAGGTGGTGGCATGCCGTGGGAACAGTGATGGCAGGCAAGGTGCAGGCACATGTCATTGCTGGTACATGCGTGCTCATGTATCTGCAATGCTGGTGGCTCCCGCATGCTGTGATGACCCATTTTATCATTTGTGTGGTTCAGGTCCTGGTTGTTACCTGCTACATGTTGCTGGTGTGACGTGACTGATCGGCAGGCATCTGGCCTGGAAGCATGCAGTGATGCGGGTCAGCTTGCAGCTTTTTGTTGGACGGTGCTGTCATGTTCCTGTGAGTGTGTAACACGGCAATGCGTGCTCGCTTCGGTGATGTATTATGTCGACGTCGCAGTACAGCCAGTGTGCAACAGACGTACGTGCCCTAGAATACTACACACCTGGCCTCCTGAAAAGACGGACCTGGGAACTAGCTATTCTGACCAAACACATGCCTTGGCAGCGGTTCCAGCAGCCACAGTGCATATTTGTTCCTCTTCTGATGACACACCTGATCTCCCACTCAGTTGACAACGCAGTCCACCACCCTGCAGCGACATGTTTGCAAGCGCAATAAGAACCTGCACAAGCTGGCCTGCAAGACAACACCATGCACGACAGAAGCTCCTTAACCCCCTGGCACAGCTTGTTGATGCTTGCGCGCACCAGAAAGTTTATGACGATGCCGCCGCCACTGCATGCAGGCCCCGAGGTAACAGCCAGCCACTCGCCAGCGCAGACCTCTCGAGCGGTGCTGCACTTAGATCCTAAGCAGCTGCACCAGCACCAGCACGGCCCGCCTGTCCGGTCGCGCCAGTGGCGAGGAACACAACCAGATATGTGGCTGATATGTGTTAGAGCGCGCACTGGCCAAGTAGGAAAAAGCAGCGCTCCAACGACGCAGCCAGTCTCTGTTGCACCGCCTGGTGGGCAGGCAGAGTGTCAACATTCGCATGGCAGCCAACGGCACGCCTGAGGGCCTGCCAAACTCACGCGGCCCCCTCGCCTGGATGCGCACAACGCGCCCCCACACGGCCGCACCACTGGGCAAGCAGCCGTGCGGGACGGCGAGGAAGCCCGCGGCCAGGGCACAGCATGCAAGCCCCGGCGCGTGAACCCGCACACAACCCACACACACAAAGTCATGGCTGCGTTGCCCGAGCCGCGTCAGTCTCGCCCAAGCCCCACACGCCACGGAGCCCCACACACCCCTAAACAGCCGCATCGGAGGCTGAGCGGTCGGCATCGGCGAGCGAGCGCGCGCTGGCCGGCTGCAAGGCGCCCGCCTCCAGCAGCGGCGCCCCATGGTCGCCGTCGAGCCCGTTTGCGGCGGTGTCGCCCTCGCCCCCCACCTGCATGTACAGATTATTGACTGACTCAGCCATCTGTCTTACACTCTGTCCTGCTAGCAATGTTGCCACGCCATAAGCTGGACAGTGCAGGTGGCTTGCCAGTGGGCCTTGCAGCGGGTTTCTGACGCCCCTGTGCCCCTAGCCTGGAATCCCTGAAACAAGCTGACGCGGCCGACTTATGCAGGTCACGCGACACTAACCTGTTCATCTGCCCTCATCCCGAGAACAAGGCGGCTGCAGGCAGGCGCGCACGCGCGCCCGCAACAGCCGTGCAGCCGAGCGCCCTGGTTCGCGGGCCGGCGGTGGCGGCGCGGGGCCGCGCCTTCTGGTGCGCGGGCGCCCTGCCGGCGCTGCGTGCGGGCGCGTAGATGATGTAGTGCTGCGTCATCAGCACCACATCGTAGAACAGCGACACGAAGCCCAGGCCGAACTTGACCGGGTCGCCGGTGATCAGGGACAGGTCGCGCATGACGAGCGCCTGCGCAGCGCGAGCGTCTGGGGTGAGGCCGCGCTGCCATTGCAGCATGCGAGAGGCCCGCCCGGCCCTTCCCGGCCGTTCTTTGACCCAGCTGAGGCTACACTCACGTTGGAGCAGCTGCTTCCCCGACGCGTCGTTCAAAGGTGTGCTTGAAGGTGCGGCGTCAGCCTTGCCAGGCAGGTCTGCGGCAGCATGCGGCCTTCTGTTTGAGTTTGGGCGCACACGCACGCTGTTCTGCATGCATGTGCTGGCCTCGCCGGGGGGCCAGCGAAAACCCGTTCTGATGCACCAAGCCACAAAGGTGTCTCGTGCATCAGCGCGCAAGACACGTGCCACGAGCACGGGCACATGCTCTGCACGAGGCCAGGGCGTGCCGAGGGTGACGGAAGCGGAGCATGCAGGGGCGCCGCGCGCACCTCAAGACACAGCTGGAACAGGGACAGCGACCCGCCCGCAAAGTCGCACAGCACCTGCGCGCGAAGGCGCCCCGCGCATGACGCCCAGCACGCGGCCCGACAGACAAAGAACTGGAGCATGCACAGCGTGCCGCGCCTGCGCGATGCTGAAGCCGCTGGTGCTGCGACGGCGGCGACTAAGGAGGATTTGGGGGAGGTACTTAGCCAGCGTCACCGCAATCTTGATCATGCTGAGGTAGTACAGGAACCTGCGCGCCCGGGCACTGGGCTGTGCAGTGGCAATCTTGAGTGCAACGTCTCCAGGGGGCTTTGCCAGAGGGGGCTCCAGGCGGGGGGCCCAGGAGCAGACACAGCTGCAAGGGCCGCCGCAGCTCTGAGCATGCATGCGTGGTGCTCCAAGGGCGCGCGCATTCAGCCCCGCAAGCGAGCGGGGCGCACGAGATGACGGAGATGTCCGCCGGGAACAGCCAGGCGGCCGCGGCATAGGTCACCGTCAGCGGCAGCACGATCGCGAACGCCAGCCGCGTGTGCTCGTGCACGCGCTGCGTGCCGCGCTCGAACAGGACGCACTGGCACAGCGTCAGCGCCGACAGGCAGAATGCATGGCCCGCAAAGAAGACGTCGTTGATCCGCACGGAGCTGTCTGTGCCGTGCTGCTCCCTGCCGCGAACGGGAAGGCAGCTGGGTCAGAGCCCAGCGGCCTGCAACGGCTCCGTGCAGCGCCGAGCAGGCGCCTGCAGAGGCACGGTCTGCAAGCGACGCTGAGCGTTCCGCGCCGTCTCTGCAGCCACCGCCGCAGCTAGTACGTGTGTGGCATCGCACCAGGATGTATAAAGCCAAGCGCACACGCACCTGTAGGCCTGCCGCACGTACGGGCTGAACGTGAAGGAGCCGTAGTAGGCCAGCAGGCACAGGAACCCCGCCGGGTTGAGCAGCGCCAGGTCGAGCGAGAAGCCGACCACGGAGCGCCGCCGCCAATTATTTACAAACTGCGGGTACAGCGACAGCGACCAGGCCATCACATAGATCCAGCCCGCCACCTGCCGCCGGTCCAGCCCCTAAGGCTCGTTGCGCACAGGTGGCAGCACTTCAGAAAAACAATTTCTGGTGATCCCCAAGTGCGTCGGGGTACGCGCCTCGCCGATGCGGTTCCAGGGATATGGCATGTCGCTGTCGGCGGGCAGCGTCATGCCGAGCGTCACGCCGAGCGTGAGCGCGAGCACCAGCAGCAGGCCCGCGCCGTCCTCGGACAGGCAGCCGCGCAGCCGCCTGGCAATGCGATCCCGCAGGCGCTGCCAGCCATCGCGCTGCTCGAGCGCATCAAGGCGATCTAATAGGCGCGCACTGGGGCGCAGCCCGTGCGGGGCCCCCTTTTTCGGGGTCGCTGGCAGCGCTGTCTCGAGGCTCCGCGCAGACCAGCTCTTGGTGAGCGTCGGCATAGGCAGACGCAGAGCTCGCTCGCCGCTGCCTCAGCTCCTGCTGCACACCAGCCTCCGCCCTTCGGCAGCAGCAGCCACGCAGGCGAGCGGACCTCGCATTGCTGTGCCTGCGCCCGGTGCTGGCCCACGCTGCCCCAGGCGCCGCTCACCTACCAACTTTTGAACTTGGAGCAATCACCTCAGAAATGCCCAGCTGGCCCAGTGTCGGGGGACACGCCTGCTGGCGATCTCAATCAAGCGCGAGGCTGCCACAGGTGAGCTTGCAAACTCTGCAGCACGTTCTTTGGCTGTGCCAGGAGCTGGCACCAGGGCACCAGGCCCTACCCAATAAACAAAACACCCCACACAGAGCAGCAAAGCCGTGCCTGCGGCTTATGTAGCAGAGCTTATTGTATTGATTTTTATTCACTGCGCATCAGTTCAGGCGGCATAGTGACAGGTGTCAGAAAAGAAAGCGCTGCTGGTAGAAGTTTCCTTCGCAAACGAGTAGCCATGGCCGCTCCCGACTGGAAAGGTGCGCTCCTCAAGCCCCACTGAGCACGTTGATGAACCGTGGCTGGTGTTTGCCGTGGATCAGTGTCCAAGGTTGCTTTCCTGGAGCATTACGTCACGCGAAGCTGCCCGCACGGAGTAGCGAGCCGCGTGTGTTGTCTGCACAGGACCAAGTTCAGGCTGTTGCCTTTTTTGGAGTGTAGTTGACTTTTGCTGACGTGTTCGCGCTTGCCGCACAACAGGTCTGTTTGAGTGGAGCATGCGGCACCAAGCAGACGGCACACAGCCGCCTGACCCCGCGGCCGTGCGCACCATCTCGGAGGAAGACCGGCGGTTCCTGGAGGCCGCAATGCAGGAGTATGCGCAGGAGCCCGTGAAGCGCATGCAGGAGATCGAGAAGCAGCTGCACGAGCAGGCGCCAGGAGAGGAGGCTGTCGCCCGGCAGGAGAGCCTTTTGGAGGAGTTGGCAGAGTTGACAGAGAACATAGATTTCGCACGGGACTTGGCCATGATTGGCGGCCTGCCGACGCTGCTGAAGCTGCTCCAGAGCCCGCACCCAGGGCTGCGAGCGCGCGCGGCAGAGGTGCTGGCCACGTGTGCCCAGGCAAATCCGCCGGTGCAGGTATCGCCCCGTCCAGGTATAAGCAGCGGCCATGTTTCCATGTATGTGCTGTTGGGCTGTGTTGGTCTCAGGAGTGCACAGTGATGATGTCTGAGGATGTCATCTTCCAAAAAAAATTAGCTTGTTGCGTCGGTACAACAGACTAGAAGGCTCTCGCACGGCAACAAGCGAGCAGACGCACATGCAAGCAGGCACCGCATGCTGCTCCTGATTACCCCTGAGAGCGCAGGACTGGTTCCTGGAGGGAGGTGTGCTGCAGCCGCTGCTGTCGCTTGCGAGCGATGCAGACGACACGTGCCGGTGCGCCAGTGCCGTAGTCGCGCACACTTGAGGCGACTCCTTAGTGCTGGTTCCCGGGCCTTTCAGGAGGTTTACGGGGTGTCCAGGCGTCCGCGCAGCATGGCCTGCATCTGTCCTGGGCCATGCGTGGCTGCTGTTCTCCACCTGCCCCCTGTGAAGGCTCCCATGCACTGTTGATATAGGGGAACTTTATGTGGGCATGATGCGCAGTCATCCGTCTCTCTTGGGTGTCTCAGGACTGTCCAGAACCGGCACGCATGCCCCTGTTTCACCAACAGCGTGCCAGGCGTCTGCCGTGCGCGATGTTTGGCTTCAATTAGGGGGGTGAGACCGCGACAAGGGTCCGCCCGACGGGCCTCGCGCGCGCCAGGACCAAGGCGCTGCTGGCGCTGTCGTGCCTGGTGCGGCACCACGGCCGCAGCCTGGACGCGTTCCGCGCCGCGGGCGGCCTGCGCCTGCTGGCCGCCGCGCTCGGCGACGGCGCGCCGCGCGCGCAGCGCAAGGCGCTGCAGCTGCTCCGCGAGGCGCGCCCCTGGTGCCACCCATACCTTTGTTACCAGGTCAGGGAAGTGGGGCCAGTACCCGTGGCGCGCAGCACTGCGCCTCTCCTGAGTTGCTCGTACAGTAATGGGGCTGCTGAATGATTGAGCCAAGAAACGGCGCCCGATGCATCGTGCTGGCGAGCGAGGCGTGAGCGTGTCAGCTGTGGAGTGGCGAGCTCGCGCTCCGGGTTCACCGATCCTTCCGTACTACGAGCGCACGCAGCTGCTTGGCTCCTGCGTGGGCGCCAGCGCGATCCGCGCACGCCAGCGCGCCGCCGACGCCGCGCCCGGCCACGCGCCAGGTGCTGCACGAGCGCCCGGGCGACGCGGCGGCCGCGTGCGAGCTGGGCCTGCCGCGCGCGCTGGCCGCGCTGCTGGCGCGGCCCGCCGCCGACACCGGCGAGGCCGCGCTCGCGCTGCTGGTCGCGCTGGCCGACAGCCCCGCCGCACGCGCGCGCCTGCAGCAGGCGCGCGCCGCGCCCCCCTCCCGCGCATCGCTCTTTAAGCAGGGTGGGGAACCACCGCAAGGTCCAGGCCCTGGTGGCGGCAGCGGTGAATTTCGGGAGGCTGCGCGGCCGCGGCCGCACTGCTCACTGGAGCTTTTTAATGAACACTGTGGCTGTACGCATGCACACGCAGGAGCTGCGTTGCGTCGTGAGGCCTGAAGCAGCGCAAGCAGAGCTGGAGCAGGCTGATGACTTGTGTGTGGATGCTGTGGATGAGGCCTCTTCCGGCCTGAATTGCTGTGAGTTTTATGCCAGGGTGGTCATCCATGCCTCACATTGTCAGGGAGATGTGGTGGGCGGGCACGGGTCCGTGAGCCGAGCGCGCGCGCGCGCCCGGCAGGAGCCGCGGCTCATTGCGGCGCTGGACGCGGCGGTCACGCGCCTGACCGCGCTCGACCTGCCCGACCTGGAGCCGCGCCGCGACGAGTTGCAGCTCGCGCGCCATGCGCGCGCGGCCCTGGGCTCCCCCGGCGCCTGCCCCGCCGGGCGCGCGCCGCCTGGGACCGACGCTGGTCCCGAGCATGCCCGCGCAGGAGGAGCAGGCCACGGGGGGTCGCACGCTGGGGCAGCGCCTTTGGCGCCCGGGGTTGCAGCGGCTGAGGTGGGCGGGAGGGGCGGGGCGCGCGGGGCCGGGGCAGGGCCTGCGGGGCCGCCGGGCGGCCCTGCTGGCGGCCCGGCAGCGGAGGCGCCGGCGGGGGACGGGGTCCGGGCGAGCAGGGCGGCGCCCGCGGCGGGCGCGACGGTGGCGCCGCTGCTGCTGGGGCCGCCCTGAGGACGGGGGGGCTCGGCTCTGGGGATGGTTGAGCGTGTGGCCTTGCTGGGGAGCGGCGCTGCTTGGCGGCGGCCTGCGTCAGGCAGGCGGGCAGGCGCCTGCTTTGGGTTGACGCCCATTTTACGGCGCCATCAGCAGCCCCGCTGCTCCGCTGGTTACGGGGAGGTACACATGCTTCTGTGCCATTGCTTACGCATGCTTGTGGCATGAGTCACGGAGCCATGCATGCAGGCAGTCCGCTTGTGCCAACTTCATGCAAATGTGGGACTGGGTTGTATGTGCAGGGCTCATTAGAAACATGCTCATGCTGAGAGCGCGCCGCTGGCGTCGCGAATCAGAGTGCCAATGTTAGGTTTTGCAAGAGGGCAGTTTGGTCGCGATATGATGCACTTGTATGCAGAGAAGGCTGCGGGTGGGAGGTGTGCGCTCCACAGACATTGCGGGGAAGCTGGCAATGACGAAGTGCGTCTGCGCAACCTGCATGTATAGGGTGCATGAGGACCATGCTAAAGAGACCCTGATGCATGACACCCAGGTTACGACGCGGGCATGCGAATGTGAATGACGCATGAGACTCCGCTGCAAGGCCCTGCACTGTGACCAAGTGCGTCTACAGCTGCAGCGACGGCTGATGGCTGGCCAGCCCATGATGGCCATGAGTGGCATCTCGACAAACGTGCCGCAAGGCAATGGTGAAGCGCGTGCATGGAAAGCAGCAGAGGTGCAACCACCCGGACCAGCAGCCAGCCGTTCCAGCTGCCACATACTTCATGCGAGCGCCCCTAGGCACAGCGTACCGCAGCTCGGCCACCTGTGCAAGCTTTGGCGCCATAGCGGGCCCGCCCAGCGGAGCAACCGAACAGGGCAGCGAGCACCGCTGCTGGCTGCGCTGCGATCCACCGCCTGCATGTCTGAGGAAGGCCGGCGCCAAGCGAACTGGCGGTGCGCAGACAAGGGTTTCGCAGACAAAGGCCGCCGGCAGCAATCATGCGTCAAACTGCCTGTGGCTTGAGCACCTCCCCCAGATCACGCCCAGGCCGCCCCGCCGTCAGAACGTCTGCAGCTTGAACGACGTCTGCGAGGTCAGGCCGGTGAGCGGCCCGCCGCTCGAGTGCGCAGCCGGGAAGATCACATAGTGCTGCGCCAGCAGGACGCTGTCATACACCAGCGACACGATGCCCAGGCCGAGCTTGGCCAGGTCGCCCGTGACGAGCGACGCGTCGCGCGTGACTGCCGCCTGCGCCCCCACATCAACATGTTGCCATCGCTCCTCTGCGCAAATACAGTCTGCGAGTCGCGCGGCAGAGGTGGTGCGGGTGCATGTTTTCAATAGCCCAGTGCCCTGCGGAGCTTGTTGGGCAGCATGGCGGCAAAATGTCCAGTCGATCATGATGTGTAGGCCTGCTTGAGATGCGTAGCCACACCACATGCCAAATAGCAATCGAGGCGGCGCCCTGCCAGCAGCACTTGCACAAACTGCGACATGGCTGCCAAGTCTGCTGTTGCCACCACTCGAAAACCAGGCCCAGATTCGGGCGCCTGCCTCGATCGACTTGAGCAGTCCTCAGCTTGCTGTCTAGTCGACACACAGCAAGCAGTCTCGGCAACGTCAGGGGGCCCACATTCTGGCGGGCGCTGAGGCGGGGTGCGCACCTCAAGACACAGCTGGAACAGGGACAGCGACCCGCCCGCAAAGTCGCACAGCACCTGCGCGCGAAGGTGCCCCGAGCGTGACCGCGCCCAGCACGCGGCTGACAGGCAGCGCGCAGCCAACCGCCACAGCACATGGCAAGTGAGAGCAAAACAGATCTGGCTGCAGCCTGACTGCCTGACGCCGCGCCTGCGCGATGCTGAAACCGCTGGTGGAGCGCCGGCAATGATTAAGAAGGACTTGGGGCAAGTACATCGCAGTCGCGACGGCCACCTTGATGTAGCTCAGGTAGTACAGGAACCTGCGCGCCGCCGCGCGCGCGCGCTGAGCTGCCGGACGTGCGGCGCGTAGCGCAGCGCAGGCCGGACCACGGCCCCAAGGAGCCTCTTCAGACCCTCGCTGGGCCCTTGTGATGCAGAACGATGCAGAACGATAGATGCGCGGGCACGAAAGTCGCAGACATGATGTGCACGCGCATGCCGCGCGTGCGCACGCAGGAGCACAGGGTTGCAGGCGGCACGCGCGCGGGCGCGCGCACCAGAGCACCGGGAACGCGTCCGGCAGCAGCCAGACGGCGGCCGCGTAGGCGGCCGTCGCCGGCACGGCCAGCGCAAACGCGGTGCGCGTGCGCGCGTGCACGCGCTGCGAGCCGCGGTCGTACGCCGCGCACTGCGCCAGCGTCAGCAGGTTGATGCACGACGCGTGCGCGGCGAAGAAGACGTCGTTCAGCCGCACCGAGCTGTCCGTGCCGTGCAGCGCCCTGCGCAGGGTCCGCGTCAGAGGCTGATGTCAGCATGATAAGGGGGCCGCACAGGCTGCACGAGCCGTCCTAGTGTGAACGTTGCAGCGCCCATGTGCGAGGCAGGTTCATCGCTAGGTTGACTGGTGGCATGCGGAGGGTACATTTAACTCTGGAGCACTACCCTGCCAGTGACACAAGTGACACCCCATGGAAACGCGCAGGCCACAACAGGTCAGCAGGTCTGAGAGCAGGCATGCAACCAGGCAGCTGTCATCCTACTACATTCACATCAGGGCACACCCGCCTCCCGGCTGGTGCACCGGAAGGCAGGCGCGCCCGGCAGCGCCCAGGCGCGGGTGGCGGCAGGAGCGGGGGCGCGCGCCGGTAGGCCTTCCGCACGGAGGGGCTGAACGCGAAGCTGCCGTAGTAGGCCAGCAGGCACAGCGAGCCCGCCGGGTTGAGCACTGCGAGGTCGAGCGACAGGCCGACCACCGAGCGCCGCCGCCAATTATTTACAAACTGCGGGTACGGCGCGAGGCCCCAGGCCATGACGTACATCCACCCCGCCACCTGCGACAAGCAGGGCTGGCTCTACGCAGTTCCAAGGGCGCCGGCTACCTCTGTATTATCCGGCCCTGAGCAGCTCACACGAAAGTGCGCGCTGCGCCACGGCATGTACTGGCACTGCCAGTGTTGCACTGCCAGTGTGCTGTGGCCCAGCACGCTGGGCAGGCTGCTCACTACTCCACTGCAACACGGGCAGTGGGCAGAGCTGCACAAGGGCACAACACAGCCGGGCTTACCAACCACAGCCTTACTCAGCTGCGGTCCAGAGCAGCGCTGCTTGGCTGATAAGAGGCCCTGGACCACCATGCGACCTGTCCTCAAGTGAAGGGTCAAGAGGTCAGCACAAGTGCGTGTGTGGGCACGAGAGGGAAGCCGCCTTGAAGATGGGGCCACTTTTTCAGAGGGCAGAGGGCCAAGCACCTCGCCGACGCGGTTCCAAGGGTGCGGCATCGCGCTGTCCGCGGGCAGCGCCAGCCCCAGCAGCAGCCCGAAGAAGCACGCCAGCACCAGGAAGCCCGAGCCATCCTCTGCGAGCGCCTCCAGGCGCTGCGCGGCGAGCTCGCGCACGCGCTCGTCCAGCCGCGCGGGCCGCGGCCCCGGCGCATGACCGTTCTGGTGGTGGTGCTGGCGGGGCTCGCGCTCCGCCTCTGCAGGCGTGCCCGGCTGCGACGCGGGCCGGTGCAGCGACACGGCCAGCTGCCCGGCGCGCATGGCGCTGAGCGCGCGCCGGGGCCAGCCGTGCTGGACTCTGGCGGCGGGGCAATCTCAAAAGCACTGCGCTTGCCCGTGCCGTGCCGCTCGCGGGGGGGCACAAAGCAGGCCTTTCAGCAGGCGGGCGCCGGCGTCCGGCACGCCGGAGACTGTAACCTTCCCCAGCGCATGCGCTTCACAAATGCAGGCAGCGCAGGAGGCCGAAGGATGAGTGGCTGCACAACTGCTTCGCCAGAGGTGCACTAGCTATCGCCAGAGGTGCACTAGCTATTTCCCAACGTCGACACGGCGGTGGCGAAGGTATCTCGCTGCTTATGCGCAACTGCTCCTGCAGTATCTGTCCGCTTCGTGCTCAAGTCTACCCTGGCTTGGGTTAGGTCACCCAACACTGCTCACCCAATCGATTCTGCAAGGCCATGCGCACTCCAAAGCCTTTTGGGCTTGGCTTGCAGCATGAATGGCGTACATGACTAGATCACTCACGTCCACTTCACACCAGGCCGCCGCCAGTGCCAAAAGCTGCATATTTCTCACCGAATGTGCCCGCTACAGTGCCTCGCGCACTGAGGACACTGTGCCTTTCTAGAGCTCCTGCCTCACACATGTCACACACACTGGCATGAACACACATGCATGGTCGCATGCAGTGCCAAGCCAAGGTGCCCGCTGCCCGCCGCGCCTAGAAAAATCAAGGCAGTGCTGTACCTGCTGCTCGACGCAAGCTGAGAGTTTGAGACCCCCCTTTTGCCAGACAGATAACACAGGCGCATGCACACACGCTCTGGTGCGCAGATGTATGCTTGAGCACGCAGCGTTTGCATGCGCTCACAAGTTTTACGCACGCGGGGCGATGGCGGCAGAGTGCTGCCCGTCCTGCCCGGCTGCGCGCATGCCGTGGACGCCAGAGTCTGTACACGCAGGTCTCTCTGAGACGACAGTTGGCTGCACACGCGCGGCTGACAGCGGTGCATCACAGCGGCCCGAGGAACCACAGCGCGTGCGGCTGGCTGCTGCACGTCGCGGCTGCCCATGTGCGCGCGTGCCAGCGCCCCGAGTCGCACAGCTCTGTGTCAAGCGGCTGCTAAGTCCATGGGTCGAACAGGCACGTCTCACATGCAAAGTGCTGCCCCGCGGCTGGCTACCGCAGGCCGAACGCGGCCATGACGCGCGGCAGGTCTTGCAAGCCGTCCAAGATCACCGCGTCTGCGCGCGCCACGCAGCCTGCGTGAGTGCACGCGCCGCGCTTGC
>JAABUH010002555.1_pt1 | contig 17267 bp, 25 predicted proteins | sample 5559121 | NCBI WGS metagenome assembly JAABUH01 (sample SAMN10711871, study PRJNA513364) | rock metagenome | isolation source: Antarctica rocks | place: Antarctica: Victoria Land, Battleship Promontory nord | collected 2015-12-28
CGATTCAAAGTGGAAGAGAACGCACCTCCAAGCCCAAATAACTCAGCGACCATGAAAGCGCTCACTCCGTTCCCTTCGTACGCCAGAGTGAACAGGGCCACCGTGAGTTGATACAGAGGGGGTGCTTTGGACGTCCACGAGCAGTGACAAATATATCATGCGATTCAATGAGGGATAGGATATATTGGAACTCTGCTTTATCCACCCGAAGCAGTCGCCTAAAGTCCCTGTCTGTTTTCCTGTGAAGTGTGTCGATTCGAGCGCGCCAGCCTTTATCCCGATTCATGGTGTACCGATGTCCGCGTTCGAGATACCGAGAACGGGTCGTAGCATTGTGTAAAAGCCGATACAGCTCATAGGGTGAGTTGGGCGAGGGATCGTCCTCCAAGAGCATGGCCAGCGGTAAGAGGTGCTCTAGGCTTCGAAGAAAGTGGATACGTTTGGAGTAACGGGGCATGTTGAGTTCTGATAGAAAGAGCTAAGCCCAAATGCAGCCGTTATTGACTTTGTCAAGGACAATGAACTGGGATATCATTCAACGAAGTAACATGGTTTTGGAAGCGGTAAATGCGGGGCCCCATACTGACCGTTTGGCTCAGTAAATGACTACCCCTCAAGGTGTAAAGTCATTTCAGATCGAGATATCCCTGAGCTAAGTCCTATGGGTTGGTTATGCTCAGGAAGCTTTATGCATGCATTTCACACTAGGAAAAGCCATCCCCGAAAGGTCGAATTAAGTAAATGAATACCCCTATTCTAGGAATATCTGTCACTCTTTTAGCAGTCTTCATTGCCGGTGCCTTGAGATTACGAAAGCAGTTCTCCTTCCAAGTGGGGTATTCTTCGTCTTGCACCGCTGCGGCCTCCTCTTTATCGTTGATAGTTCATGATGAACGCCTCCCACACGGCTAGTACGACAATTGAGCTACCTGTCATCCTCTCTGAGTTAGGAAACAAGTACGAACCCGGTCCATCATCCCCACGTTCCCCTCAACGTTCCCCGAAGGCAGATGATGTCGAAAATATCGGTTCACCTTGCGTTATTGGCCGAGAAGCAGGCGAGCGGGACCCTCTCCTTTTCCGATCAAAAGTCGTCAGTGACGACGAGATCGACGGTTTTCGCCAGTAAGTCCCCTTCCTCGGTCAATCCAAGTCAATTCAATGACAAATCAGCCGAAACAAAGGCAAGAATCTAGCTCGCTTCTACTCCGCCCAAAACGACCACATCAATGACCTTCTCAAACCTCTTTCAGCACATACAGCCGATGCGAAACAAGAAGAGAAAGATATGGCGCTGAAGGTGAAGCTGGCGGTCAACATCTCTTTCGGAGCGAATATCCTTTTGGCGATATTGCAGCTCTACGCGGCGATAAGTAGTCTGAGTTTGGCGCTTTTTGCGAGTTCTATCGATGCCGGTGAGTGCTACGAGGTGTGGCGGGAGACTGGCTGATGCCTTTTTGGGCCTCCAGTGTGTGAGTCGTTCAGACAATGAGCTCGACACCTAACTGAGCAAGACTCCAGTCGACCCATTCGCCAACTTCATTCTCTGGCTTGCTCATCGGGCTTCTTCCAGAGTGGAGGAGAATAAATGGCCGGTGAGGGGATCGAGGTTCGAGACTAGTAAGCACGAAAAGCCTCGTACTTTCTGGGCAAGCTGATGGATTTCGCCTCACAGTGTAGGTTGTTTCGGTCATTTTGAAATAAACAGACTGACCATTATCGCATGATAGCGGAAATATAGGTCAGTGCTCTCACCTTCCTCATATTGAAACTGACTATGAGCAGTCTATGGCTCAATCATGGGCGGTGTCAATGTCATCCTCATCGTATGGTTCATGCCCTTCCAGAGGTCCAAGCCGACGAACGCTACACGTAGGTTGAGGCGATCCAGGAATTCATCACACACAAAGGTAGTGACAAGAAGGCGTTCCACCTCGTTGCCCTTATTATTGTTGGAGTGGCTTGGGGTACGTTGCGTCGAAGTCTTGAAGCTTTTTGACTGGTTACCCATTTGCGCATTTAGGCACGAAGTTCTGCTTGTTCCTGTACTGCTATTCGATCAAGGGCTCGTCGTCACAGGTTCAGGTTTTGTGGGAGGATCATCGGAACGACCTCTTGACGTGTGCTGCCCCTCTAAACTGACAAATACAAGCTGACTTACGCAGCAACGGCTTCGGTCTTCTCACAGCTGCCGGCGGGGCGAAGCTGGCCTGGTGGGTGAGTACCTGGAACGGGGCCAACCCAATGAACGCTAAGAAGATAGATTGATCCCATGGGCGCAACGATAATCGCTGTATGCATCGTATCCATTTGGTCCCGTACGGTATTTGGTGAGTGAACCACCTCATCATCCACCGTTCCGCTAATTCGGTCACAAAGAGCAATTCACCCATCTCGCGGGGATCACCGCGCCAGCAGAGTACCAGAACTTGGTCACATACAAGGTCAGTCAGTCGCGTTTTTACGTTCTCGCATCCAACGGTTTCGCACCTGCTGATCCCCTTCAGGCCATGACTTTCAGTACCGAGATTTTGAAGATCGACACCTGCCGAGTCTATCATTCCGGTCCAAACTACTTCGTAGAGATCGATATCGTTCTTCCACCTGAAATGCCGCTATGGAGAGCGCACGACATCTCGCAAGATTTGCAGGACCAAATTGAGGCGTTGCCGGACGTGGACAGATGTTTCGTACATGTAGATCACGAAGTTGATCATAAGCCTGTAAGTGTGCTATCTGGGGGGTGGGTCTCGCTCTGATGCAAACTCGGAAGGAACACCGAAAGAAGGTCTGAGCGGTGGACGCGACCAGATCGCTCCTTGATGATCCATATAGAGTCGTAGAGTGTTATATATCCCTAATGACAGATTTATGTCGGTAGTACTTCGCCTTTCTCCTGTAGCACATCGAGACTGGACGTTTGTAGGAAATCCTAAAAAAGATACGCCTCATCAACGTAAATGTGCCTGATAGAGATCACTCCAAAGAGTTGGGCTGGCAAGCTGATTCATGTCAGGCGCAGTCTCATCCTACAGGTACCCCGTCTTAAAACCCATTAATATCACAGGCAGGCAGATTTTCAGCGATGCATGTGCCACTTTCGCTTGCAACGGCCCCCGAAAGAAGCAGGGCAGTATTACGTAAGTGCCTTCTTAGCATTTTAGGGGCGTCTTTAATGTTTAGGGACGGAGTTTCGAGAGACTACTCAGGGAGGAGGGACGCAATCCTACCATTTCCACATCAACATTAATCCTCGGCGTCCATCGAGTTTCTTTAACCGCTTGCTTTACCGGGACAACACCGAAGGTTAATACGACCACCACTTCTCTCAGAACTATCAAATTCCCCGACTTTCCGACGCGACTTCAGCCCGAGGCAGGATCAACCAACCTTCAAGCCCCTTTCCTCCAATCTCACATTCATTGTTGGGCCTCTCTCGTCGAAACAATTGACGAGAGATGGCTACCACCGGTGGTTATCCTCCTTCATCCACTATCACATCATCGCCATCATCAACTTTGCCTGAAGTACGCCTAACTCCTGCAACACCGATATCACCCGTCAGTGTGACCTTCTTAGGACCCCCTATCTCATCAACATCCCCATCAACATCCACAATCCCCGCTTCCACTTTCATCCCTCCTTCCACTTCGACGACGATCATTTCACCCGAAATGAAGGAGAAAGGTAATCCTACCGACTCGGAGACTGCCCTGATCGGCTCGAGACCGGAAGGCTTAGCAAGCGATGCATCACCCAAACCTGGTCCCCTCCAAAACCTCTCAAGGCGATTATCAGGAAAAGGTTCAAACTCTTCCGAAGTCTCCCGGACGAACGCCGACCCAGCGAAGGAGAAGGAGCGAATCACTACACCCGTCCCAGCTGGTAAACCATCTATCGCTTCCTCCACTTCGACAGCTCCTTCGAAACCCGCCAACAATATCTCCGCCTCGACCGGTTCGTCGGCCTCAACTACGAAGAACATGCAGACGAGTACCCAAAAAGCTTCGACGAAGAAGAGACGGAAGCGGAAGGGTTTAGCAGGGTTTTTTGCAGCGCTTGGTTGCTTATCAGCAGGGGAGTTTGAGGAAGATAATGAGAAGAGCTCCGGAGCAGGTGGGATCGCGATGACCCAAAAACCTGGAGCTGGAGCAGCGACTCAGTCAACATCGGTGAACAGTGCTCCAGGACCATCGACAAATCCCGTCTCAGCCCCGCTGGTGGACCAACCTGTGAGACCGGTTGATACGACTGGGGCCTCGGGTATTACGGCTACCGCGGCGACGACGGGGCCTAGTACGCTTGTTGGTGCTGAAGCGAATCAGGATGGAGGGATACCGGAAGCGGATGAGGTGAAGCCTGAAGCGGTGATCCTTGCGCCTATCGAGCCTGTGACATTACCTGAAGACGAGGTAAGCTCCCATCACCCGAAGCCCCATTCCCCCCGTCAGATTACCTGGGGAGAGACTCGCGCAAAAGCTGATACAGTCCAGACCGCTGGTGTCACGTCTTCAGCAGTTCAAGCACCAGGATCCGGTTCCGCCCTCCTCTCGACACCCCTCCGACCTCACCCAGCACGGCGCGAGTCCGATACAGCCATCGCAACTCCTGCATCAGATAACGAACGGACCGAGACCTCAGGCGGATATTCTAATATAAGCGAGTCGGACGCGGTGGATGAGAGTACTGGACAAGGAGGGGAGGAGCATGGAGAGGATTTCCCTATGGATGAGGAGTATGAGGATGAGGAGGATAGATTGATAGCACAGGGTGGGATAGGGATACCCCTCGACGAGGTGAGTGATAACCGGTGCAAGGTTTGGTCATATAGGCTGATGAGAGACAGCATGGACAACCTTCGCCCTTGTTACCGGTCATGGACAGAGTGCATGCGGGAAAGAAATGTTTAGTGCTTGATCTGGATGAGACTTTGTTACATAGCAGCTTCAAGGTGAGTCAGGCTCGAACACTATGAGACTTCAGCGATGGACAGCGAGTACTGACTTATAGTAGATGCTACCTTCCGCCGACTACATCGTGCCCGTCGAGATTGAGGCGCAAACACATAACGTCTATGTTATCAAACGGCCTGGGGTGGATCATTTCTTGAAGGAGATGGGGAAGATATACGAGATCGTGGTTTTTACTGCTAGTCTGTCTAAAGTGAGTACCCTTGACCTAATCTAAGAGTGAGTGTGGTGATGATGGTGAGTAGTACGCCGATCCCGTATTGGATATACTCGACGTGAACCGCGTGGTACGACATCGCTTGTTCCGGGAAAGCTGTTATAACCACAAGGGCAATTACGTCAAGGTACATCTTTTCCGTATCCTTTACCCCATGTACCAAGCACTGATGGTATTTTTTGGGCAGGACCTGTCTCAACTCGGTCGTGAAATGGAATCCTGCATCATCATCGACAATTCCCCTGCATCCTACATCTTTCACCCGAACAACGCCGTCCCAGTCTCAACATGGTTCAACGACCCACACGATACCGAACTCACCGACCTCTGTCCCTTCCTTGCCGATCTCGCCACAGTCGAAGACATCCGAGGCGTTCTCGATGGCTCAATCTAGCTTTCGGAGGCGGACTGAGGGTGATTTAGTTGGATTTAGTGCTTTCGCGAGTTCAAATTGGTGACATCCTGCGCTCAATACATAGCGACATCCAGCAGTGATACCCCAACCACGCTGTTTATTACGCGGATGCACATGCAACGGTTTAGCATTGTTTCTTTGCCGAGCCAATCAAGTAAAGCGTTCACGTTGATAAGGGTTTCACCTTCGATAGCGTCCAAGTACACTCCAGTCGGCGGTGAGCACAATTCGCTGATGCAGAGAGAAGCAGAACTGAGCTTGAGCACGATTGACCGAAGATCGGCATTTTCGAGACAGCTTTCTTTTGCTTTGTTGCCAAGAGTAGCCAATACATGCTGACGCTGTATTAGTATCGACCTAGCGCTTCATCTTCTTCTGCTTCTCAATCGAAGCGCGAAGCTTGATCTGCAGCATCACCGCCATCAGAATTGCTCAAAGCAATGAGACGCAGCTCACCTGCTTATCCCTCAAAGACTGCTTCTTCTTCTGCACAACCTTGTTCGAGCTAGTCACCTATCAGCCAACATCCACCCATGAGCAGACTCCACCCACTGCAACGTCATCATGATCGGCTTATTCCTAGCCTTCTCCCGATTCGTCGAACTACTCTTCACCTCCTTCCCTTTCTTCCCCTTCAGACTCCCAAACTTCTCCCTCCCTTCCCTTCCTTTCCGGATCGATTCCATTCTTTCCTCGTAATCCTGTTTCTGTCTCTTGCGTGGACCGAGGATCTCATGCTCGGATAAGAAGCGTTCTGCTTCGTCTGTACCGACGTGTCGCTTTGAAGCTTCTAGCGCGGCGAGCTTGCGCTTTGCTGAGGAACCACCGGAGGTTTCGACGAGGGATTGGGCAGCTTTGAGGCGGAGTTCATTGAGGAGGGCAAAGTCGGCGGGTGTGAGGATCTGCATAGGTGAGCCTGGCATATGAACTCAAAGGGGGCCGTACCTTTTGCTGAGCAAGCAGGGACAGCTTCTTAGTCGTCTGGGACAGCTCTGTTGTTACTGCCGAAACCACGGACTTGCTATCATCCTCATCCTCGTCTTCCTCCATCAACGACTCGAGCTTCCGTTTCTTGGCCTTCACAGGTACCTCATCATCACTATCGCTAATCTCCAGGTCCTCGCCATTCGACGAAACCTCCTCCCATCCGCCCGAATCTGTCGAATCATCCGACTCGACTTCCCAGTCGTCCCATCCAGCCTCGTCATCCTCATCCACCTCGACATCTCCTTCGTCATCGCTAACACCGCCATTCGCCTCTTTTCGCATGACGGCAAAGTGTTCATCGAGGAGCTACGAGTGTATAAGCGGTCTGTTGGTGGATGGTATTGTCAAAGCTCGCCTCCAGACCCTCGATACCTTCGGGCACCACCTTGGTGTGACCATACTCGGGGACCTGTCCGGCGGTGAGACCCATCGTAGCGGCTTTTCCCTGCAGACTAATGAGCATGGCCTGGTGGATGATGTCGTTCTCGACTTACCCTCTCCCTCTTCTTCAGCATGCTCGGATTGACCTCCCTGAACAGCTGCAACAATCCCCTTGCCGCAGTAACCACTCCCTTATCCTTACTCTTCCTATACTCGATCAAGTCTCCCAACAGATCCTCCTCCATACACCAAGGCTGCCTCCTGCATACCTCCCGAATAGCGTTGATACCAGCAGCGATGACTTCCGCTCCGACTCCTGGGTGAACGAACTCTTGAGCGATCTTGCGTATGACGGGAGTGAGGACGTCTGGAGGGGTGAGGTCGTGTATTGATTGAGCGAGGGAGACGAGGATGAGGGTGACTTGGAGTTGGTGGTACGTGAGATATCTAGGTTTGTCAGCGAGTTTAGAGGGATGATATTCGGGGCACAAACTTGATGATGTAGGAGTAGAAACCAAGGACGCAAAGCTTGTGGGATCCCATGACCCGGGAGAGGAGCTGCATGATGAGGATCTTATGTTCGAGCGAGTACTGCTTGTCTGCAACGATGTCAGCTCATTCTACACCTGCCGATTTGTACGTACCATGTCGGTGCAGATTATCGTACAGCTTCTCGCCGAAGGTCTGCGGGTCATGCAGCAATTCCAGAGCCGGAAATCTCGGTGTCGACCCCAACCCAGCAGCCTTGTTCCTCCGTTTCTACCCAATCATCAGCTGGATGCACCGAAAAAGATGCACAATACTCACCTTACTCGCCTCCTTCTTGACCTGCCTCAACATCCTCTCCTTCTTCTTCCCACTATTCCCAACATGCATACTGTGCTCCAACTTCTTCACGTCCCTCCTCGCCTCCCTGATCCCATCGTCCTCGTCACTCGAATCATCCGCGTTTTCCGCGTCTGTTTCTGAGCCCAGGAAGAAGTGTAAAGTAGCGGATTGGACCTTTGTATTTGGATGAAAGGTCGCCAAAGCGACAATTGAGACGGTCATTGCGTCGTTCCTGCCGACGAGTCAACAGAGCTTCAGACAAGAGTGAGGTATTAAGCGTACCAGACACCCTTCTTCCATAGCTCCCGGACCATCATCACAGCCCACATCGCTTCTCCACCTCTCTCCTTGACTTTCCCCTTCCCCTTATCGCCAACCACTTCCCCGCCCATACCGCTCTCGATCATCCCGAATAACAAGCTCTGAACGACCCGGTTAAGTCGGTGGTTCTTCGTCTTTGCGTTCGAGGTTTTAAGGTCTGTCAAGATAGTATGCCGGATGAGGGATCGGAGAGGCGACGAGACGTGCGCGAGTAAGGGAAGAAGAGTTTGCAACAGCCTTCAAGAGACCGTACTATCAGCTTGATCTGGACCTGACAAGGGAAAGCCAGACGCACTCTATCGAATCAATCACTTCCTTATTCCTCAACATAACCAGATTCTTCACCACCGTCCTCCTCAGTTCCCCCTTTGCTTTCGAACCACCTCCAATTCCACCACCAGCACTGCTACCACCGAGCAACAAATCTCTCAATTGCGCCGGCAATTCCTTCGTCTCGGTCGGATAATATTGTGCAACTTGGCATATGAAGGTGATCAAATCCGCGAAAAGCTCGATCGATTTATCTTTGCCGATGATAGGGGTGGAGGCGGATGTAGAAGGTGCGAGGAACTGGAGACGGAGCAAGGAGAGATAGTGATTATGCTGTGCGAGGAATTCTTCTCGGTAGCCGGTTGGGTCGCGCTGAGTAATTGTGTCAGCTAGAAGTGACGATGTGGTGGGGAAGCTAACTTTGATGAGGTTTTGGAGTTGAGGGAGGTTGGAGGTGAGCAGGACTCCTCTATTCCTGTGGGATTTGACCATCTTGCTCGTCCGTTCCGTTAGAAGTGACAGTCAATGAGAGGTACTAAATGGACGTGCACAAAAGTCACTACTCGAGTAGAGTACTGTTTCCTTCCCAACTTTTCTTTTTCTCCCGTCTTTTCTTCGAGTATATCCAGGGATGTTTTCCGTGCGATTGTGTAAACAGAGTGCCTTGTCCTTTCGTTATGAGCTTCTTACGCTGTGCGTAGACAGCCTCCTTGGGCAGGTTTTATGCGATAGCCAATCGGTAAGGATCAGTCACGTTGCCTAACATATGCTACAAGCGATGATCTTGGACAGCGTCCAAGCTATTTATTCTCAAATCCGGCAAGATGTCTAATTGTCTAGATTCTATTCGATACTCGCCACCCCATTGACAAGCTTCATCACCTTTCCTCTTCCTTTCCTCCATGGGACCTATTCCACATAAATGTATGTTAAGGAAGGATAGGGAACTCACCTCGTCATCGTAATGACTGACAATAACCACCGCCTGCTCCGGGTTCTCCTTCCACTCCACTTCAAGTAACTCTCGACATCTCGCCCAAATCACCTCATCCATACCTTGACTCGGCTCATCAAGGATCAAAACAAGCGGTCGGTTGACGATCGCTCTCAAGAATAATAGAAGAGCCTGCTGAGGTGATGTGAAATGTGCAAAGAGGCGGTTGGCCATGCCGTTGAGTCCCGTTGGTTGGGATTGTCCTGCTCTCGTACTTGCCAGATGGGGGATGAATCGCTCCAACAGGGACTGCACCCGCTCTTTCTGACCCGAAGTCAAACCTCGGCGCGAAAAAATGCCTTCGAATCCTGACCCAACAGCTTCTAGGGCGCTCAGACCCATACCTCTCGGGAAGCTTGCATAGATTTCAGGTGATGTATGGCCGATAAGGGTTCGTAAGGTCGGTGTCGGTGTCAGACGACGAGATTTAGAAAAGAGGGTCAATGAAGAAGATGGAAGAGAGAAGGAGCGAGGATGATGGCCGAGGATGAGGGAGAGGAGGGTGGTTTTGCCGGAGCCTGGAGGAAGTTTCGTCAGCACGGCTCGGAATCACAGTATCACGGAGAATCGCACCATTTGCCCCTTGGAGATGCCATCTCTCGCCAGGTCGGATCGTCCATGACACTTTGTTCAGTACCTACTGACTTTAGCTAGGGCGCCTACATCAAGCATAGGCGTTAAACATGCAAACGTACCGGTCGTGTACCTTCCCCATAAGAAACCGAAACGTCCCTTAACTCAATCAACGGTTCCCCAACCATCACTCTTTCCTCCCGCCTTTCCCCGACTTCCTCTATCCGTCCTTCCTCGTCTTGAGCTCTAACCGAATGTTCCCAGACGTCCCGACTACCTATCCAAACGTCCCCATTAAGAACCTCACAGATATCCCCCACCCAATCCGGCATTGACTCCACTCCTTTGCCACGTAGTACCAAGACTATCCGGATACTTCCACCCCGATTCACCTCGCCAAGTACATTGTACACTTCTTCTCGCGATTCGGTGTCCAGTCCCGCCATCGGATCTTCCAGAAGCAATAGCACAGGCCGGGTAAGAAGAGCCGCTGCTATCCGAGCTCTTCTCGTCTGGCCCGAAGAGAGCGAGACGGAAGGTAGATCCAATAAGTGGTCGATAGCCATGATCTGAGCTACTTTCTCGATTTCTTCACGGGTCGGTGTAGGGTGCAAGGCAGAGAGGGTCTGGCGGAAAGATAGTTTATCCTCCTCTCGTAAAGATCCATAGCGGGCTGTGAAGTCTGTGAACTCGCCTGTTGTGGGCGGACGAGCGAACGCGAGGTGTCGGACAGGTCTGGGAGAGAAGGATGAGGAAGGCATTGGTGAGGAAGTTGAGGTGAACAAGGATGGAGGCGAAGGGGTAAGTAGGCGTGTGATGTAGGGGAACGGGCCGGGAGGAGGGGTAATTGGGTGTATGCGATGTCGGCTTAGCAATGTCTTCCATTCTCGTAAGCTGCGATAGATCATATTTGAAAGCATTGTCACCTCAACAACGAGCCGCCGTCCTTGCGCATCTCCCACGATAGCGCAACCTCTCGGCTTCTCAGGATCCCGGGTGATCTCCCATCCTTGCTCTGGAAAGCGGAGGAGGGCAGAAGACCGAGGAGCGGTGGAAGGTGTCCCGAAACGATGAATCGTGGCTTTAGGAGGGAGTCGGACCAGTGGGAGGTGCCGAGACATTTAAGATGGTCTCGACCCTATTTGAAGCTCGTCTGATAGGTTAAATGAGGGAAAGACCGTCGCTCGAGTCGGTGATCCCCATTGGAAACGCGGTGCACCAAGTGAGAGTGGGGAGAAGTGGGCGGAAGATGTGTGTCGGTATTGCCTTGTTTCGGGACCAAGGTGAGCCTATTGCACGAGATGAGACCGACCTGACATCACTCAGACGAGGCCAGATCAAGCTTACATTCGTAAATTCGACTAGACTAGCATGATGATCCAGATGGAAATCTGTATCGACTCTTTCGAATCTGCCGAAGCGTCCGTTTGTCTTCAAACTCATCCCTTCGTAACGGCTACTTATGAGATATGGTAGGATAGCCGAATGCGTCAATCAGAACGAGAATAGGATCGAATTATGCTCCAACTTAATATACGGTGCATTGGATTTGGAATTGCTGATATTCGCATACTGCTGCTGATATGTTCGGTGCCATTCAGGCGGTGGATTGACCCCAACAGTCGGCCTCCTTCGACATTGTACTACCCTTATCCTGGCGCATCGCTTCATGGTACGTACTGCTACATGTATCCTCGATCTTTTGGTCGAGGTCGGATCAGCTGATTCCCTGCATAGATCATGATCCGTCCTCGAACCGGCTCATTCATATATACCTCTTCCGAGATCGAGACGATGTTAGCGGACATAGCGGTCTTCAAGCAAGAGAGAGTGAAGGGCTTCGTTTTCGGCTGCTTGAGAGAGGATGGAGAAGTAGATGTGGAGAGTACGAGACGGTAAGTATACTCCTTCTTTCGAATGGCCGAAATTGAGCTGAGGACAGGAGGCTTGTAGAGGCTGCCAAGCCATTACAAGGTATTTTCATCTTTCCCCTTGGACTGGGGCAGGGATTGATCAGTTCCTTTAGTCACCTTTCATCGAGCTTTCGACGTCACGCCCGACTGGCGGAAAGGTCGGTTTGTCAGCTTTGGTGCTTCTGGCTGATCTCCGTCTCAGCGTTCGATGTCATTCTGTCTATCGACGGGATCACTCGCATTCTCACCAGGTATCTCAACTCTCTACCCTTTTTCGCAACATCAATCTGATCTTGAAACATCACAGTGGACAAAACAAATCCGCTATCGAAAGCACCGAACTACCTCTCCTCACCACCTATGCAATGGACCCTAAACATCCTCGGAAAATCACAATCTGCCCAGCATCAGGTATCAACGCCACCAGAGTTAGCCGATTACGAGAGCGCATACCTTCCATAGAGGAGGTACATCTCTCTTCGAGTCGTGCCGTCAAAGTAGATAGCTCTGAGGCCTTGATGAAAGGGATTGAGTATGGTTTTGGAGGAGATGAGGTTTGGAAGATGGATGGAGAGAGATTGAGAGAGTTTTGGGAGATCATCAAGGGTTGGAACGAGCCAGAATGACAAGTCTCTCGACGCCGCCTCGTGTCAATTTGTCGCAGCCAGCCTTGACTCGCCGAACATCTGAAACAGTCTCAGTACGATGTGCACATTTGCGCGAAAAGATTGTAGCAGTTGCAGGCGAAAATGCGTGGTGGCTGGATCGGCCTCGCCCGACATTGTTCGTTACGCCTTCACCCAGATTTCAAACTCACTATCACCATCCGCGTGTGGGAAGAAGGAAGATGCATAGACATGGTCATATCCGTGAAGGGAATATAAATGCAGTGAGAATCATCGGGACATATGTACAGTGTGGTTTTATACAGTATGATCAATTATGTGCGCAGGATGGGTCGGTACAGTATGATCAATGATATGTCAACGAGAACTTCGCGCCAACCCCAAAAAAGGGTAAATGAAACAGATACAACATATGTCAAACGGGTGTGGTCTCTCGAGTGTGAGCGCGACGCCATTTCCAGCGTTCCTTCGATGTGGTCTTCTCGGTAGTGGTGAAGCTCATTGTCTCCAGAACCGATCGATTGCAGAATGGGCAGTTGCTGGAGCCCTGTAGTAACCACTGGTCGATACAATGGGTCTGTACCTCTATTAGCTGCAATCATCTACCTCATCAAGGAACGGACGTGGAAGACATGTCCACATAAAAGCAGGCGCAGCGGATCCGCTTTGAGCATGATAGATCGACCATTCTCCGGTGGTGAGAAGCTCTCCTGACAGATGGCGCAGGTTGACTGATTTGACATGAGGAAAACAGGCTCATATGGCAAGCGAGTCGTATCGAATGATCCCATACGCACCTTCGATCGGAGAGTGAGTAGGTGCTGGGGGCTGACTGGGATTCTCGGTTGCGTCGGGTACGAAGCATACAATCTTCAATCTTTCGAGCTCATCGGGTGACAGGGTGAAGGTGGAGCTGCACGAGGCGGTTCAGGGGGGGAGGAGGAGTTGGCAGAATATGTAAGCGCCGAAGAGTCACCTGTTCCATAATCAGCGAGTATATCCTGAATCACAAGCTTACACTCACTACCACCGCATGACCGCCGACCCCGACAACAACGACCACGAAGAAGACCTGAAGAAATAGGATCCATCCAACTCCAGTCACAGTTATGACTCCCCACCATAACATCGGACTGGCGCGATAGCAAGAGTCGCTTCGTTTGGGAGCTGAGGTGAATAAAAGGATATTGCTTAGGACGAAGAGGACTGCTGAGATGGCGCCGAGCAGCTTGGAGATCCTGTACACAATCAGCATCGCCCCCTCGTCGGGCGATGGAATTACATCGGAGCGTGTCAGTCGAGCCAAGCCGGAAAGCCCGTTACTGAAGCTTCCTCGTCCGTCCTCTCGATCCCACCGACTATTACACCCGCCTGCATCCGACTTCTCGGCTCCATGGACTCATTTGTGATTCGATCCGACGTCGCCAAGGCAGACTGCAAAGCTGGCCATTCCTCTTTCGCTTCCGCCAAAATCTCCCTAAGACCCATATCACCCTCTTTCGGCTCGGTACGATCATCGAAGCTCATGGAGCTGTTCATGCGAGCAGAGTAGACCGTAGCGGGTGTACTTGACGTCGACCCGCTGGCCATCGAGGTGTTTGCGAGGGTGATTGAGGAGGATGAAGAGGCGGATAGGGAGAGGAAAGGGGTCGAACATGTAGATTGGTGTTGAAGGCAGTTGACTGTGAGGAATCAGCGAGTGTGATGGGTGAGTTTGAATGTAGGGAGCTTACTGTATCGGTGTGCCGGGCGTGATTGGCCGCTCAGCTTCTTCCTGGGCCGGATTGCGGATCTGTGGTCGGCGGTTCCGAAGACACATCCAGCAGCTGACCGCCTTGCAGATGGTTAATCGAGAGATCTGCACGCCCATCCAAGCCTGGAAGAGCTGAGGATGAGGCAAACCGGTGGAAGGTACAGATCGTCGAGCGTATGGAGGTAGTGGAGATGATAGTACCGATGCAAGGATGAGGAGTGTGAGGAGCGCTACGACCTAGTCGATTAAGCTAAAGTTGTGCGATAAGAAACGAACATACCTGTCCAAGCCCTACGCCGGCTTTGAGGATCATGATACTGATCCATGATTGCTTGAATCGCTGGATACTATCGAGCACCGAGCTGACCAGAGCTCGTCGGGTTTCTTGCAGTCCTCCATCCTCTGGAGCGGGTGGTCCATCAATGGCCAGAGTCGGTTCGATGGACATTGGAAAAGCGTAAAAGGAGAGCCGGGAGATCAAGAAGTTTCCGTCAAGATCCTCTTAATATCGTCATGTCGCATCGCTTATACAGTCTGGTGCTTGAACAAGAAGGAGCTGATACGAGTACGGATTTCGCGGGGTGTCTCGGGAATTTTTGATGGCTAGCTTCAGGTCAGATCGATGATCGACATGAAGTCACATATCGCGACCTTGCGATTCTGAAGGTTTCTCGTTCATCGCATCGCGGCCCCTTTTGCGTAACCCCTTTTGATGCGGTTGATATCGAAACGACCCCTTTGATGACCAGGAACATCGAGCCCGCCCTTCTACCCAAAAACCCGCTTCCGAAATTGTCCTTTCCGCGGAGATTGCCAGCCATTCCGCCTTACGTCAACGGTACCTTCATTCATCTCGGTAATACCCCCAAGAATCCCGCGTTGTGGCGGTGTTCTGCGGATGATCAGGTTTCAAAGCATTTCCGTTAACAGCTTAAATCCTTCATCCACCTCGACACGATGTTCGGTGCATTTCGAGCCACGTCTCCCCTCTCTTCAGGCCTACTGTGGTGTGTTTACACTTCCTAGCACGTTCAGAGCTTGGTTCTGATGGGGATGACATTTCAGGAAGAACCCCTGGCGACTTTCCCCCACACGAAAAGCGAATCAACGGAAACGCTTAAAGGCGGTAGACAGCGTCATAGCTGCCGTAGCAGATTCGGGCGTGCAGGCTCAAAGCTTGACGAAGGCGTTGGAGCTGCCTAAGGAGAGTCAGATGGTGCCTCGAGGTTAGTCTCCCTTGAATGTTTGTAAAACCTGATCCTACTCTTGATATAACAGATAAATACACGACGTTCAGCCCACATCATCGGGGATATCGGAAATCGTTACATAAGGTACCGAAGTGGACGAAGGTCTGTTATCTTAGCCATCGGTGTGAGTAGAGCTGACTAGGTTTAGTTGACGATGCGGACGAATCCTAAGGGTTTCTAGGTCTAACGAGCAATATATGTATCATACCATTCGCCGTACCATTATCTCACGACGATCTTCCTCGTCCTACACATGACTCACTCCGCACGCACGTATACTCTACATTCAATCGGTGCTGATACCTGTGGGCACTTCCGCCTTCCTCATACCCGTTACCTTTATGACTTACTGGCGAGTTCGATGTTGTACTACCGAACAAGAGACCAATTGGTCATGCAATGCTACCAACAATTCGATCCCGTCTGTAACTCGTTAAGTACTAAGCAAGTCTCCGCGGATAGGATAGCCCAACTCAGGAGACGCTCTGAATGATGGCGTGCCGAAGACGGTCTGACGGGGATGTGGATCCTCTCAAATGGAGAGCGTATGATGTTGGAGAAGGCTAATTGAGAAGAAGGATCCCTTCAGCCGCCTCGAGTCCCCAGCGATGAGGGGCATAACTGAGGACGACGACGATGCATCATTCGGCTTTCGGAGGCGAACTCTCAGATCTCGTTGGGGGCTAAAAGGCGATTCCACCAAGGATGAAGGTCAGGTCCGGAGCGCGATCCTGATGAACTTACGGTCAAGTACGCACTGGTGATAGGGACGAAACGAGGGAATTACAGGTCGGACAGCGGGCATCGCAAATTGGAGTCAACTGTCATTGAGCACAAGGTTCCAGCTTGTGGCAGAGTCGATAGTTCATCTTTGTAGCGGCAGAGCAAGTCCTAAAAGCAATGCCTGGTCCCGTCTTACTTAGCCAACTCAAGCAACTGCTTTTCGGACAGGAGACGAGCGGGGGTGTCTTCGGCTCGATTAGATATCTTGAACGGCCTTCCGCTTCTTGTACGATTTGCTCGACGCCAGGACAGGTCCGCTGTCGAACGCGATTCTGCCCGAGAGTCAATCGGCGGGTTCTGATGCGCTCTGCCTCATACCTAAAAGATATATGTGCAACAGGGTCCTCCTTAAAAACCAGCACTTTGCATTCGTCGCAAGTATCCCCTTCGTTACGCCACGACGAATCAGCCGACAAAGCCACGACACGGAATTCCCGATAGGCTTGATCCGTGCCGGAGAAGGACTCGACATGCGTGCGATCTCGCAAGTCACGAATGGAGGAGCTAACGCCGAAACCCCGCCAGCGTGGCAAATCACTCTCCTCTGACTTTTCGACCTCCGGTTTGACCCTACCTATTATAAATCTCAATTACTCCTTCATACCTTTCTAGACTATGCATGCCTCGTACCAGACTATTTGACTACGACCGAGGACGAGTAATTGGGCGGTATTTGAGCGGTCAAACAATCGGTAATATTGCCAGGATTGAGGATCGCGCTCATCAGACCATATCCGAGATTATCAACCGCGATATCCAGTCAGATGGCCATCTAATCCCTCCAGCACCTCCCACTGGCCGGCCACGTACTATTGGGAGCCCTAAGCGACGACTAGAGATCAATCAGAACCGACACATTACCACCAAACACTTGGCAAACGATCATCATATCTCCCGACAGTCTGCATACACTATTGCGGCCTCTGCAAACTTAAGGAGCGACAAGGAGGAGCTGGTACCTGACATCCGACCAGCAGACGAGCGTA
>JAABUH010002556.1_pt1 | contig 17264 bp, 29 predicted proteins | sample 5559121 | NCBI WGS metagenome assembly JAABUH01 (sample SAMN10711871, study PRJNA513364) | rock metagenome | isolation source: Antarctica rocks | place: Antarctica: Victoria Land, Battleship Promontory nord | collected 2015-12-28
GTGGGTGCGCTCTGCGCAGCGCGCGCGCCTCCTCAGTGCCGACGCCCTGCACCGCTCGCCCACGCGCTGCTGGCAGCACCTGGGGCCCGGCTGCCGCGGCCAGGCCTGCTTGTGCAAGCAGGCACTGTCTGTGCGGGTATAGCATGTGCAGCATGCCGCGCAGACAGGGCCCGGCCCCAGCAAGGCCTCACTATCCATCTGCCGCGTGCTGCAGGCAGGAGCCCAGCATCAGCCGGGGCAGGGCGGCGGCGGATACGGCAGCGCATCCAGCGCCTTCAGCCAGCTCGCACGTCTGGGGGCGACAGCCCGGCAGAGCATGCCGGCGCGGCCGTCCCAGCCAGAGCAGGCGCGGGCGGGCCACCTTGTGCGGCGGGGCGCGCAGCGCCTGCAGCCATCGCGTGTCCATGTCATGGCCGCCGGTGAGCTCCAGGCGGCCCGCACTACCCCGGACCTGGTACCACACGGGTGCCAGGTGCGTGAATTTGCTGCGCGCGCGCTTGGCCACGTCCAGCCCGCGGCCATTCCTGGTAGGATGGAGCAGCCAGTAGTGAGCTGCTTTGCCGTCTTTGGCTGGTGTTGTGTGTATGCATGATAGGTAGCGCGGCCTCATTCTACATTACAAGATGCCGAGTACAATGCCTTGGCAGCAGACTCCAGCAGAAAGGCTATACAGGCACTAAACATCCAGGCTCACCAAGGCGTCACGTAGCCCAGCACCAAGCCTGTTGTCCTCCTTGCGCTTGACTCCATGCGGCAGGTCTGGTCTTGCTCTGAGATAGCGTCTGTGTCTGCGCCGCAGCCTGCATGGAGCACCGTGCGTTGCTGAGCCTGCAAAGCAAACGCATGGGTACTAACGGCTGAAGCTTGAGATGGCGCCAATGACGCATCACACATGGGCAGGGATGCTTACGCAACGGTGCTCCTTGCACTGGCTGGCAGTGCCGTGCAAGCACTGTCAGGCATGCGGTGACCAACAGCCAGTGCATCGGCCCGTTTACTTAGCAGTGCATGCAATATGCCACACTCTGCCAGGTGAGCCAAACGACAGAGCTGCGCTCCTTCGTATCAGTAATGAAGTCAGTACAGTTCAGGACTCTCCGCCACCAGCGCACTGCTCCTCCAAGCACCATGCAAGGCTGGTCGTCTTGGGCAGACACCCAGCTCCCCACGCGGGTAGGCATCGCTCGAGCATGTCGGGCACCATCACTTCGCTTTACGAGGGACACACCAGCGATGGCCAGCGAGGCCGAGCCGCTCCTGCTGGTGTCGTACCAGGCGCCGCGCGGGGAACCGCGCCGCCTGTGCCCGGTGCTGCCGCGCCCCGAGGCGCGCCGCACGCATGGACGCGTCTACCTCCTCGTCGCCGCCACAGTATACCTGGGACTGGCTGTGTACCTGCTGACAGAGTCGCAACGCCTGCTGCATGCAGCTGAGCTGGCAGCAAAGTCCTTGTGGCCCGGCTCGGATATGTGCGGCCCCGCTCGGTGCCTTTGCGCGCACTGATGACTTAAGTTATGTGTGAACTGCAAGGGCGGCTCCAGCGCGCGAGTGTGTTTCAGTGCGCCAGCATGCATGGCGTGATGATACGCCTGATTGCGGTGGCAGCTTTGGCAACGTGGTGCTGGCGGTCGGCCTGCTCGTCCTGTGGCTCGGTCTGCTCGGCCTGCACGCGGCCCTGGCCGACAGCCCTATCAGCACTGGCATGGTGCGCAGCTAATGCTTTTGCCTCCACGCCGGCCTTGGAGTGCTTTCAGGGTAGAGCCACGCGTGTCGTTCCTGCTCTTGTGCCAATCGGCTGCGTGTCAGGCTGAGTGTGCCGAACCAGTGTGTGTCCACGCTTCCCAGAATCACAGCGCTCACCCGTGTGCGCGCGCATGCCTGGTGTCATTGCTGTGGTCAGCAGACTTGTGGAAGCACCTTGTGGAGGTGTGTGACCGCAAGGTCGCTTGCAGTTTGTGGGCGCGGTGCTCATCAGCGTGCACGTGGAGGCAATGCTGGGTGCCTGCTACTACCACTACAAGTGCGGCCGCAACCTGCACCGCCCTGTGGCGTGCCAGCACCCTGCCCTGCTCGCACTCACTCCGCGAGAGCGACCGCCAGCTGCAAACGCCTGCACCTGGTGCTTGCCAGCACACCTAATCACAAGCAAGGCATCTCTCTGGTGCCTGCTTGTGCACGTGTGGACTTCTGTGCGCGGCCCCTTTCTGCGCACACCAGGTGCCAGCGATAAGCGGGACGCGCAACAGGCTGCTGACGCCCTGCCCCGCGCAGGCCGCTCTTCTGGGCCGCCGCGCCGTTCGACCTCACGGGCGCCCTGCCCAAAGTGCTGCGCTTTATGAACCAGCGGACAGAGGCGACCGCGCTCATTGGCGGCAGCATCGCGGCGCTGCAGGTCGACCACTGTTCTGCCGATGCACTCGTGCATGCCCAGCTCCAGGCACTGGCTGCTTGCAACCTACATCCTGCCTCAAATGCACGACCAACTGCACACAGCCTGGCACAGACCTATGGTGCTGTCACGCTGCTGGCATCAGCGTAGTGCACTGCAGCGCCTGCATTTGCTGCACCCGCAGGCTCTCACTCGTGTGAAACTTGCAACCCCATGTCTACGCTGACTGAGGCTCTCTGTCCTGTGGCCGCAGGCGTTTAGCGCGGTGGCAGGCGTCCTGCACGGCCACTTTCTGTCCAGGCCGGCCAGCTGGCCCCAGAACTGGAGCTGCCGTATGATGGCGTGACCGCCGCGCGAGCCACGCCGCAGCACCCTGTACACACAGCCCCTGTATATACCAGCCTGTGCGCTGGCCTCTGTCTGCTGTAGAACACTGGGGCCATACATGTATCCGTGTGTGTACAACACTGCATTGTGGTGTGCACATTGCACGTGCCCGTGCAAAACCCCCCCTTGCACTCCGTAGGCAGACGTTGGGGTGAGGGGTGCACACCTTGATGCACCTGTGCTTCGTCAGATGCACAAGAGTGCACGACTGCTAGACTAGCATGTTTGCAGGCAACCAACGTTGAGCATGTAAAGGCAGCAAAGCAGCTGAGGTGCCAATCCTGAGTGAGGCTTGTTGTAACCCTAAAAGTGGATGTCGCTCTTCCTGCTCGCAGCTCAGCCCCGTCTGAGATCGCAGCAGTCTGCTCAAGCCTCCCTCTACTCCTTCCCCGCACTCCGTGCACCATGAGCGCGGGCAAGGCCGTGCAGACAACTGCTTCAAGGCTCAAGGGCGTCGTGCAGGGCCTGCAGCAGGGCTACAGCGCGGTGACCGTGGGCGTGCCGATTGCGTACAAGAAGGCGGAGACGGTCGTGTCCAAGCACTTCAACGCCGCGCTGAAAAACAACGCGCAGTATGTCGTGAAGGATCAGGAGGCCGCCGACAAGCTGCTGCAGCAGTGGTTTTGGACCAGGATGTCCAGGTGCCGACCCACGCACCCTGTGCTGCTGGAGCAGCGAGCCAAGTGCTTCGGCACAGCGTTGCGGGTGCCCTGCTGCCCTGAAGCACACTTATGGTGGCGCCTTATGGGGTGCTCTCCCGTGCGCAAAGGGGATGTGCTGCTGCGAGCCCAGGATAGAGCCCCAACGCTGATGTGCAGGCGTGTGCTGCCGCAAGATGAGGCGGAGGAGGCGAGGGCAGAGGCGCTGCTGGGGGTGCGGGAGGCGTTAGTGCGCGCTGGCACAGCAGGCGCTGACACGCGCTGCCGCAGGTTACCGGGGGCGCTCGAGCACGCCGCGGCGGAGGCGAAGGCGCTCCCCAAGAACCTGGAGTGGGGGCACATCCGAAGGGGCGAGGTGACGCTGGGCCAGGTGGGCTTCCCGCTCGCCTGCAGCCCCCGCTGAGTGGTCCTCCGTACAAACGGATATGCTGTGGGCGTATTCCGTCTGGCACCTGCCACCTCACGTCAGCTCGGGGCATCCCGGGCCTGCTCTGGCTAACTTGCACACCCTGCACACCCCATGGCCCACCTAAGAGACCAGTCTATTGGGCATCAATGATATCAGCGACGGGGTTGCGCGCGCAGGTCGGCATCGCACTGGCCTTTACCGCCGAGCTGTATGGCTGGGTTTGCCTGGGCGAGATCGCCGGCCGCGGCGGGACTCTGGTGGGGTACAGCGTGAAGTGATGCGTGGACTGTGCCCACACGTGGTGTGGCCAACACTAGCAAAGCCCGGTACCGTGACAGGCCCTGTTCTGCCTGCAACCCGCACGGTGACTTTGCTGGCACCGAGTCTAAGAGGCATACCGAGGGACTTGATCGTACGGCAGGTAGTGTTCGTGTGTGCGGGCCCTCCTGCGCTGCCTGAGAGCCGCACGCGCTTGTCTGCATGTGTGGTACTAGCTGTGTTCAGATGTGAGCCGACATGGTGTATAGGGTGCTGTGCAATGAGGTGATCAACTAGCTGAAAGTAAGGGTTAGCATGGGACGAGTGAACATAGCATCATGGATATCTGCACGCTTCAAGTATTGCATAGCTGCCCTGCGTCTCGCTCAACACTGTTACTAAGCTCAAATGTACCCTTGCACGCTGTAGCGAGTGATCTCTCGCCCTTGCCTAAGTCAAAAAACAAACTTGCACCAAGGTGCTCATTGTGGCCGTTTCGGCGATATGGAGTAGGTTGTGCTAGTATGGCCCCAATGGAGAAGTCGAAGTCAAGCATTTGTTATCTGGCTTACAACAAGCACATCAGGAGCAGGTCCGTGCTGCACACCTGCCTCTATGACAACTCACCGCTCACTGCTGGACTGTAACTGGTGACTTGCTTGGCATCTTCTCACTGCTGAGCCCTACAACACAACATCAAGAAACTACCTGCGAGCGAGGACAACTGTTCCAGGCGCGGCTTAGCGTGCCATATTCCACTGCAACTTTCAAGTGTTGGCAGGGCTCGCAATGTACAGAATACACACACCCAGGAAGGCCTCTGCATATACACGCAGAATCAGCCTGCTCTCTGAATAAGCAGCCGCAACACCTGCGCGTTCATTAGAGGGCCCTCGGAGGCGTGTTCATCGTAGGCGCGGATGCAGAGAGGCGGCCCTGCAACAGCACTCCCCAGGCTCCGCAGGATGAGCAGGCCGGTGCTCAGCTCCCCCGCTAGTTGTCCTTGTCCTTGACGGTGACTGGCGGGGACGCGCGCCGCCGCCTCTTCGTGTTCGTGATTATCACAGCAAGGTCCTCCTGCAGCAAGGCCAGTTTGATACCAGGTGTGCCAGCCCTACTGCACGACACCGAATCACACAGGCCGCACCTCAATCTCATGCTGCGCCAGAGTAATCTGGAAGAAAGGCCGCTTGTACGGCAGCTGCGGCAGCGGCATGGTTCGGCGTGTGTGCAGACAAGGCTTTTGCTACGGAAGCCACTTTGGCTCCGGTGCAAGCTCCCTCTCACACAGACTTCTGCTGGCAGAGCTCACCAGAGCAGGGTACCACCTCGGGTGCTTCACTCCGATCTGCTGCAATATATTTTGCAATCAAATGGTCTAGAGCTCAGCTCTAGAGCGCTTGCCAAGGCCTGCTGGCGTTGCAATCTTACATCAAGCAGCTGCGATAGAGTGTGCCAGCGGTCTCAGTGCACGTAGCAATGCCCGAAGCAGCTGGGTCCGCTTCGGCACCTGAGGGCGTGCAAAGCGACGATGATGCTCGCAAAGAGAAGCTCCGCAAAGCAGGCCAGGAGTACTTTGAAAAGGTCCTGGCGCAGGTGATGCACAGCCCCCCAGCCCTTGCTTTCAATGCTTGTGCATATGCTGAAAGCCTTGGCTGCTCTGCTGTCAGCCTTGTAGCGCAAGCGGGCACTACTGCGGTGCTCCGGGCATCCACACTCTGGAGTCCCTGCAGTGCTGCGTGCCCGCGCAGGCCAACAAGGGCAAGGACCCATACAGCGAGCCTCCGCGAGGGCGCCGGCGGGCGCCGGCGGACGCGGAGGACCCGGACCTGGAGACCGTGGGCCTGGTCCTGCAGGGCACGCGGCTCTACTTCCTTGGCGGCGTGCTGCTGGCAGCGTCCGCTGCTAGCCCGGTTCTAATCAAGGCGCGTGCCCGCTGTGTGTTGGGACAGAAAGCAGGGCAGGAAGGGACCTGCGGTCACGCACCATTGCTGGGCAGAGCTTTCCGCAGCAATGCACGCACATTGCTTCTTGTCTGGGCGAAAAGCCAAGCCCCGTTCAATGGACCACCAGCCAGCGCAACATGCAGTACACTGACTCGGTGCCAGAGGCGCGCAGTGCGGGCCCGCAGGGGTGGGCGGACACCTGAGCGGCAAGAGAGGTTTGCCTGACACGGGTGGCGCGCTGCGCAGGCGTCCCTGCAGGGGTTGCAGACGCCGGCGATACTGGTGTTCCTGCACCTGGTGCCCACCGTCGGCGCGCTGTGGCTGCTCTGCGACGTGCGGCCGCTGCAGCTGAAGACGCTGCGCGGCTGCTCGATCCAGGTGGCGCTTTCCGGCATCCAGGCGCGCGCCCTGCGAGCCGCGTCCTGCAGTGCGTCACAGGCACTGCAGGTGCTCATGTGGCGGTGAACACAGTGTGTTCCACGAGCATGTGCTCCAACGTGTTACCTTTTAGTGTCCATGCCGAAGCGGCTGCCCCCGGCGGCGCTGCACGCATGCGGGAGCGCGCATGCAGTGAGCGCGCTCGACCGAGCGCTCGGCGGCCGCGGGCGGCAGGTGCTGGCGCTGTTCGGCGCGCTGCTGCACGGCAGCCTGTACCTGGTCCTGGGCGCGACCACGCTGCTGCCGCAGGCGCTGCGCGCCGGCGCGCGCCTCGCCAGCGGCAGGCGGCCGCCCCTGCCGCAGGCGCGCGCCCGCGCCGTGCCGGCCGCCCTCATCGCGGCGGCCAGGCCCGATCAGTCAGGTCATGTTGGTGCCCGCAGCTCTTCACTTGCAACAGTAAAGCATCGACGGAGTGTCCAGGAGCACTGCAAAGCTGAATTTACATCCCGTGCTGAGATGCAGGCGTCAGCAGGCGCGGCTGCCAGACACCCGCTCCTCACCCTTGACACCCACTGCCACCCTAGTCGCTGCGCATGCTGCTGCCGGGCGGCAGGCATGACGGGCGCTGTGGCGGCAAGCGCTCCAGCTGCGGGCGCCCGCTTGTCCTGCATGCCCGCCTCGGGCCTGCGACCACCGCTGGCGGATGCGCAGGTGGCGGCGGTGGCGGCGGGCGCGGTGGGCGCTGCGGGTGCGGTCCTGGCGGGCGCGCGGCCGTCCCCGATGGCCGCCCTGTGCCTGGGCGCTTGGGGCGCGGCCGAGGCGGCCGCAGTCGCCTGGGAGCGCGCGCGGCAGGGCGCCGCGCCCGGCGCGGCGCTGCTGGGTGAGGTCCTCCCCCAGTAGGACTCCTTGGCTGCGCCCTGTCACGGCGCCTACGCCACGACTCAAGAATGGTCGTGGACGCTGCCCGGTGGGATATCATGCAATCCAAACATCACCAATCCGCTCGCTGAGCGGCCATCATGCAACGCGGGCTCGCAATCCCAAGCCGCGACAGTTTGTGAGAAGGTGATTGCTCTACAGGGGCCTATCACAGAGAGCATGAATAGCGAGCGGCAGAGCTGCTGCGGCGGCAGGCGACGCGGTGGCGGCGCGACTGGCCGGCGTGGCGGCTGACGAGGCGCGCGTGGACGCCGCGACCGCGGAGTTCCTGCGCGCTGCGCTGCCGGCCGCGCCCGCGCTGGTGCTCGGCTTCCTGTGCCGGGAGGGCGCGCTGCTGGCGCGGCGCCCCGCGCAGGCCCCCCAGGCGTCCCTCTGCAGTCAGGCGCATCGCGCCCTCGATGGTCGCCGCCGAGGCTGCAGCCAAAGCCGTCATGGTCCTCACACAAACGGGGCTGGGGTGCCTTGTGGTGAGGTCGCCGCGCTGGCATGGTGGTCAGCGCGCGCGTAGCTGAAGAGCCCGGGGCCTGCAAGTGCGCGACGCGTGTACAGATGAAGGGTGCCAGGGTGCCGGCCGGGGGAGCGCCCCAAGCTGCCCGTCCCGGCAGCGCCGCTCTTTGAGCCTCGCCGGCACCCGCGCGCTCGAGCAAGGCTGCCCGCATGGATGCCGACCGGCACCCGCGCTGCGCGCCAGGTGAGCCATGAGCTGAGCGTGCCGGCGGTGACGGCGATGCTGCTGTCGGCGGTGGCGTTTGCAACGGCCGCATGTGCGGGCCTGGCGCTCGCCGACGCGCTGACGCCGCGCGCGCGCGCCTGCCTGCAGGCGCTGGCCGCGCTTGCAGCGCTCGTCACCACCGTCACGGCGCGCGCGCCCTCCCCCCCAACCTGCACACTCTGGCACTCCTCTGCTGCATGTCTGCTCTTCCTGCGGGCATGTGCTGCTGCTGCGCCCGGCGGTTAGCTGGCGTGGCGCGGGCAGGGCGGTGCTGGGTTGGTGCGTTGTGAGGTCAGGAAACGCTATGGCTGTCTGCCGCTGCTGGGCAGCCTGTGCGCGGAGCGCCTCGCGCGCCGCCTGGCCTTTGAACATATACAGGGTTTGTAAGTCAGGAACCGAACGCGCACCTGCAGGGCGCCTGGCACGCTCCCTCGCCTCCGCAGGGCTGAGCGACGGGCTGTGAACGCGCACGTGCGGGGCGCAGATGCACGGGGTGCCCGCTGCGCCGGTGGTGCTGCTGGCGAGCGCGCTGGCTGTGGTGGGCGGCGCGGGCGCGCGACTGGCGGCCATCGCAGAGGAGGTGGAGTAGGCAGGGTGGGCTGCTGAGTGGATGCAATACTCGGCCTCTCCTCTCATTGGAGGCCCGGTGTTGCTTCACAAGCTTGTTTAGCAAAGGTTTAATACTTGAGTCTGAGTTCAGTTCGAAGTAATTCCTGGGGTGCTCAGAGCATGTCTTTAGTAGGTGTTGCCAGCCAGCTGGTTGCAGTGAGGACGGACGCCTTGCAACATAGCCTGTGAGCTGGCTTGCTGTCTCTGTTACTACGTCTCGTTGCGCTCCCCAGTATGTGCTTGCTGCACCGTGTGCAGCTCAGGGGCTGGCAGCCGCTGTGGCGGAGACCAGCAAGCACGCACTGCCTTGCCGCACCTCCCTGCGCTGAGCCGTCAGGTCTCTCGCAATGCTCTCCTCAGCAGCAATTGCAGATGTCACAGTACCTGGACCTGGTCATGGAGACCAATCAGACCATGAACCTGACGGGTGCGAACAGACGCGCTCCTCGACACTAAAGTGACGAGCGGCTGGCACTGCTCAGCAAAGCCTGGCGACGCGACCCGCAGCCATCCGGAGCAAAGAAGAGGCGTTGGAGCGCCACATTAACGACTCTCTGGCGCTGCTGCCGGCTCTGGACGCACGCGTCGAGGCACGAGCCGGACGCGTGCAGCCCAGGCTCGTTGACGTGGGCTCTGGGGCAGGCTTCCCTGGAGCGGTTTTGGCCATCGCGCGGCCGACCTGGCAGGTGTGGGTCGCGCTGACGCCTGAGCATACCTTTCTCTCTCACACCTCTCACACCAGCCTGTCCAGGAGCACACTGGCTCTAAGCTTTGCCTGCTGCTCTGGCTAGCCAAGCCAGCGGCTGCCAGGCCTGAGGCTGCGCGGCGCCTGCCAGCGCCCAGGTGCTGCTCCTCGACTCGCTGCGCAAGCGCTGTGACTTTATGACTGCTGCGGCGGCGGCAGTCGGCGCGGCGAACGTGCAGACTGTCTGGGCGCGCGCCGAAGCTGCGGGCCGAGACCCAGTGCACCGCGTGCGGCTCTCCCTGCTCTGTCCGGGGCGGTGGGCACCGCCGTGCGATGCATGGCTCTGTGCAGGGTCGCCTGCAGGGCCACTTCTGTGTCGCCTTACGCACCTCGCTGCAGCACAGTGGCAGGGCCATTGCCCCTGCTGCAGGGCACCAGGCGCAAGCGCATGCATGCGATGCATTGCATGCGGCAGGGCATGCTGCGGGGCATGCAGGGCAGGGCGCCAGTGACCGCGAGAGCCCGGCGGCGTCGCGGCACGCAGGAGGCGGCCGACGCGGCGGTCGCGCGCGCGGTGTCCGAGCTGCGCGTGCTGGCCGAGCTGTGCCTGCCGCTCGTGCGCGTGGGCGGCTGGTGGCTCGCTGCAAAGGTGCCCCTGGCCGCTGCCTGGCCATGCGCCGTCCCTGCTGTTGGCTGCCATATGCTGCCCGGCGTGCTGGCGCGCGCTTGCGCTCGCAGCAGCAAAGCCTCACCTGACAAGGCGGCCGCCTCAACAGCGCCTGGCGCGCTGACCGCACACCTGCGGTCAGGGGAGTGCCTCGGTGGCACACGCCTGGGACGTGCAAGCTCACCCCCACATAGCCATCCGAGGGTGCTGCCCGCCAGGCTCGCGCTGCAAGCACGCCTGTGCCTCAGGGTGGGTGGGGCCTGCAGGGCGCACACCCCGAAGCAGAGGTCGCAGCGGCGGCGCGCGCGATCCGGGCGCTGGGCGGCGAGCTGGAGTGCGTGCAGCCGGTGGCGTCACTGGCCCCGGACGGGCTGCGCACGGTCGTCATCGTGCGCAAGGCGCGGCCCACGCCGGCGCAGTACCCCCGGCGCGAGGGCACGCCCGCCAAGGCTCCCCTGTGAAAGGCTCAGTGCGCTAGCCCGCAAGGGCCGCAGCTATGTCTGGAGGCCGGTCGCCGGGCCGTGCCATATAGAGCTGTGCCAGACCCAGCATGGGTTGATGGCCTTGGCGCCATGGCCATGGCCATGGCCACAGCACATTGCCATTGCGGCGGCTCTTGGCAGCCTGATTGCCAGCTTGCTGAGGCGGCCAGCTGCTACACCATGTAAATGAGTCCTGCTGCTGAGGGCACCATGCGTTTAAATCCAAAGAGGCAGCACATTGGTTTAAATCAACCCCAAAATTGCACCAGCACCTCAAACTCCGACTGTGCTCTCAGGCATGCATTGCAAAAGCTGCTGTCTGTCTGCATGTGCAGGCATGTGCATGTGCAGGAACACAATATGCTGGAAGCGCCTGCAGCCCATATGGCGGGCAGGCGCTCTGGACCGCTCTGGCCTGTATGTTGCTGCGCCTGCTAGTTCTCAGTTAGTGCCCTTGCCACCACCACAGTGGCCTGCGCAGGCGCAAACAATAGCTCAGGTCATGCGTGGACTGGTGCAGGCCCGAGCACGGCTGCAGGCCGGTTCCATGCACTCTCAACTGCGCACCTCCGTGTAGCGGTCCAGGCAGCGGGATAGGCACTGCTGCTCGCTGCTCCCCAGGCTGCTGGATGGCCTGGTCACGCACACCTGGAAGCACTTGTCGCGCGCCGTCTGCAACAAGCGACACTGTGAGACAGCGGCCTCCGCAGCGCAGGTGCTGTGCGCCTGACCAGCCACACTGCGCCTCACGCCGCAGAGCGGAGCAAATGCCGCCGCAGCAACGCTTCAAGGGTGCACGCACGCTCAAGAACGTCTGGATTTGATTGAGCGTCATCCGCAGCGCCACCTGCGCAGCCACGAGCACCAGGATGCCGTCAGCAACACACACACCTTCAGTTGGCTTACTCGCAGCAGATACAGCTGGTGCAAGAGCACACGCAGCGTCACCTCGTCCATAAGCTGCTGCTCGCTGGCCTGCCCGGCCCCGCTAGAGCTGGCGCCGCCGGGGAAGTCCATGGCCTCCTTGGAACTCCACCTGCAGGCAGAACCGTGTTGCAAGCTCTTGTAGTCGGCGTGCCTGGCGAAAGCTCCTGCTCCTCTCCTACAGCAAGACCACTAAATAAACAGGAGCTCTTCTTTTACCCAGGCCCAGCCAGACTTAGGGTATGTGGGTTACACTTTTGAGACTTCACCGAGTCCATGCCACTCGGTGATTGCTCGGATATAGATGAAGCAGAGAGCTCTTGACAAGCCGCAGTAGTCTGCAGAGCTACGCGCCTCCTTGTGCTTCACGCGCACGCGAGGGAATCGGGCCATGCAGGTTGCGCCTGAGGCGGCTGCGACATTCCTGCAGCGCCAGAAGAATGAGGCGGAGACGCATGTGCAGAACCTGACGGCTACGCTGACCGAGCTCCACGGCCTGAATGAGGCGGAGGCGATGTGCCTGCTGGCCACTGAGGGGGAGCGCGCTGTCAAGGCGCTGAGCCACCAGCTGGCTTCCTGGCGCGCGTTCATGCGCGGTGAAGCAGATCTGTTGGTGAGCAGGCTGCGCACGTGAAAGCCATGGTTTGGCCCTGTATTTGGTGCAAACGCGGGGTAGTGGTGGCACTTTGGCATAACTTCAGTCAGTTTCTCTGCCCCGTTACAACCATTCGTTCCGGTGCCGGGCTTGGCAGCCAACGCAGAGCACCTGCGTGCAAAACAGGCCATAAGCTGGGCCCTCCGGGGTGCGTGGGGCGGCAGAAGGCCTGCGAGACGGAGGGGGCAGTGGACGGGCGTGCGCACCTGACAAACGAGGAGGACCGCCGCGGGACAGTGTTGAACAAGTGCGCCTGCCCTGGCAGCTCGCGTGACCTTGCCAAGGCGCGTACTGCGTGTCAAGCGCAGCCACATGTCAGGCCCGTTGGCAGCGCAGGAGGCAGCTATTAGCAGAGGGTGCTGTGACGCGTCCAGGCTGGCGGCGATGGGTGGCCGGCCGGCGCTGGGGGCGATGGTGCTGCCAGGCATGACCGCGGCCGCGCGCGGCGCGCTACAGCCCACGGCCAGCCCGGCGGCGCGCGAGATCCTGCGCAACCGCGCCTCCGCCGAGACCACGCCGCCGTGGCAGCCGCGGCCAAGCGGCCTCGCGCACGCGATGCCGCCGCCGCCCACAGCCGCCGCGCCCCACAGCACGCCGGCGGCGCTGGCGCCCAGGCCGGCGGCTGTTTCGCAGGCGCCGGCGGCCGGCCCGGGGGCTTCGCTGGCGGGCCACGCAGCTGGCTTCAGCCCGAGGGCGCCCAGCCCGGCAGGCAGGGCCGCGGACGGGGGCGCTGCCGATGAGGGCCCAGGCAGCGCGCCGACGAGCACGCCACTGGCGGCGCAGCGCCCGGACGCGACCGCCATGCCCGTCAACACGCCCGCGAGCGCGGCCGGGCCCTGGATGGTGCGCGCGTGCGCCGAGCATGTGCAGGCTACATGCTGCTGAGTCGCCTCGCTCAGTGTTCTGCGTGCGCTGTATGCGGCGCCGTGTCTGCGATTTCGTGGTGGGTATGGTGGGCATGTGCCGCACCAGGTTGCCACAAGCCCTCTGGTGGCATGCCGGACGTGCATGGGCGGTATGCACGGCGGACTCCCTGGGTGCTGCAGGCCAGACTCGCAATGCGGCTGCAACTGTCTGCCAGGCTCTGTGTCTCGGTGAGGCCTCTTGTGCGCCCACCCAGGCTGGTCCCTGGTGCCTGCGGAGCGGTCGCACCAGGTACATGACCATGCAGCGACGGTAGACATGTGCATGCATGCTGCATGCGCAGCTGCGCACACTGTGAGACCCCACAGGGAGAGGGGCGCCGCGCACAGAAGGAGGTGCGGGAGCGCAAGGCGCGCGCGCCGGGCAGCGCGGCCCCGGCAGGCTCGCCGCAGTCGGCGCTGGGCGTGTCGCCGACCGAGCTGCAGGCCGCGCTGCTGCGGCGCGGCAGGGGCAGCGGCGGTGGCAGTGACGGCACATTGTAACTCCTCGCTGCATGCTGCCTTGTCTCCCTGGGATGCCCAGCGTGCTGCCACGTCTGCTGACAGTCGAAACAGAGGCTTGCATCCATGTCTTGCAGGAGTGGCAGGCAACACTGATAATGAGGTGTGCTTGCGGCTAGACGTGCAGGCCTGCAAGCCAGAGCGCAGTATGTGACGTTGACATGGCGATATCAACAAGGGCTGTCCATAAGTCTTGTCAGCAATCTGGCCTTGCACGAACTGCGCTGTACCACGGGCTTACACAGGCGTGGTGACTCGGTGCAGCCGCCTTGTGAACACAGAAGCTGCGGACATGTGGTGTACAAGTCCTCAATACAGGGACACGACAGCAGTATGTTGAGACTGCTCGCATCTGTCAGACTAGGCCATGGGCAGAATTTAAATTTTGATGCAATCCCGGTCAAGTAATGTACAGAGGCGCATGCATCCCAAAGTTCATGGCCACTTGCGCAGTGCGCCGGGCATCTGCGCCTGTTGTGGCGCACTTCCTCGTACACTGCCAATGCCACAGCCCCCTTCCGCGCGCACTGCCAATGCCACAGTTCTTGCACTGGCACACGCCTCCGCTCGTGGCCCTCAGGTGGGGTTCTGCTCAGGCAAGCGCGCCTGGCGCCCTTTGGTTGCACACGCCCCCCCCTGCAGGCTCAGCTCGCTAGACGCCATCAGCGCCGCCTCCTGGGCGCGCCGTAGAACGGGGGCGGGACCTCCCGCTCCACCCAGCCGATCTGGTCGGGCGGCCATATCTGCGCGCGAGCGGCAGCCGTACACAGTCGGCTGCGCTGCAGGCTCGCGCTTCTGCGCAGTCCGTTGCGGGCAGTGGCGCTCCTGTGAGGCCCTCCTCTTAGGGTGGACACACACGCAAGCGCATGCCCGCACGCCCTCTGCTTCGCATTAAGCTTGATGCAGGACTACAGGCACGGCGCGCTCACTCGTCCAAGATCAGCCAAGTGACGGATCAGGTAAAATGACTTCCTGCAAGGAGTGCGACCAGACTGTTGGCCGAGCGAGTTTGTGCTGGGCCCCCACGCACTGCGCTCAAGCGTCAGTGCAGCAGGACGCCTGGTTTGCTGACAGGCAGCCGTATTGCGACGCAGCCGAAGAGCGCGCGGGTGTCTGGGAGGCGCACCCTGCAAATTACGCGCCCCAGCATCATATTGTACGGCAGGGGCCCGTAGTCGCGCGAGTCGGTCGAGTTCAGCGTGTTGTCGCCCTGGAGCCACACGTGCCCCCTCGGCACCTGCACAGGGATGGGTTGTCATCAGCACCACTTAAGCGCCTGACGTGGCAGTGCGTGCAGCCTTCTGCCAGGCGTTCCCCGTGCAACACGCTCCGCGAGTGGGCATGAGTGCCCGGCTGTCAGAGCCAGGCCAAGCTGGCACATCAGGTGCTGGGTGGCACTGATAAATGGGTAAATCAACAGCTATGTAGCAAGTGTCCCGGCACTGGGCTCAGCGCGCCGTGTGCACTGTGGAAGCGCCCCGCCTGCTGGACGACTCGACTCTGACAGTGTCGCCGTCCATCCCCAGCACGCGCTTGATGATGCGCTGCGTTGGGTTCCGCGGGCTCAGCGTGAGCACCACGTCGCCTGCGCCGCAGCGGCGCCTGGTGGCTCTCTGTGAGCAGAGCAGGGAAGGGGCCTTGCTGGTCGGCAGTGCAGGCACCGCTGGGTGGGCCTGGGGCCTGGTTCTGAGTAAGCACAGCTATTGAGTCCAATTGCTGAGCGTGTGTGGGCGCCGCACCTACTTCAATGCGGTTGCGCCACACTGACACCTTCTCCACGACCAGCCAGTCGTGTGCCGCGTTGAGTGTGGGAAGCATACTCGGCCCGGTGGCCTGCACCGCGCGGCTCAGGCTTGACGCCTGCTATAGCGCTCACAGACGTTGAGTGGTCACTGGGAGCAGGTTGAAGCAGCGGTGCGCAGAGCGCAGCGCTGGTTGAGTGTGCGCACGATTGACAGCTCGCCAACGAACTCGTGGAACACGCCGACGACGCCGATAGCCTGCACGAGCTTGAGCAGCTCGGCGCGCAGGAACGCCGCCCGGTCACTCCCGGGCTGGAACGCGCGGCCCAGCAGCTGCGCTGGCAGCAGCTTTATCATCGCAGCGCCCCACTTACACACTTATGCCGCTGTCAGGCGTCACGGCAAGCGCGTTCCGCGGCTCAGTTGCCGCTAGCCCTCCCCGGCCTGTGACGCTGTACTGAAACAAGGCTGACAGTGCGTGCAAAACCACACACGATGTTGGTGAGTGGGGAGGGGAGGGACTGATGAAGAGGCCCAGGCAGCCTACTTGGGCGCCTAGACAGGAAAATGGGTGTATACCCCCCTGCCACTGCAGCGGCAATGCAATGTCTCATTGACAAAAGCGCTGTACACCGTCGCACCTCACCACCACAGACACAGCTGCGCTTGTCCCTCGACAGACGCAATGATCCTTGCACGGCATGCCCATCAGCACTGGCAAGCAGGTCGAGGGAACGACCAACAAGCTGTCTGAGTCCATGTGCAGCGCCCTCTACCGCGCGTCACTCGAGTGTGAGCCGACGCAGCTGTTCTAGTCACCGCTTCCGGGAAGCACAGTAACCCATGCACGTGCACACACACGCAACCACGTCCCCACACCGCGCAGGCCTGGACAAAAACGGCTACGAGCGCGAACGGTGCGTCAAGGAGTTTAACGCGTACAAGGACTGCAAGGCGGAGGAGGCGCGCGTGCATACCTGCACACCTTGCTCTGACGCCTGTGCTGAGCTGCAGGACAGCGGTCCGCTCACAAGGGCTGCACGCAGGCCCGGAAGATGCGACAGGACCGCATCGACGAGCGGAAGCGGCGCGGCACCTTCTTCTGAGCGGGCATGCCCGAGGCGCCGCTCGCTCACCTAAGTTGAGGCGCATCGCATGGCGCGTCGAGCGCTGGCCGCGGCAGCGCGCTTGGCCAGGGCGTGGCAGCAGCAGGCGGGCGGCGCAGCCGGCGCGCCGCAAGGCGCTCGGGCGCTGGCCGCCGCGGCAGCGCCGCGCGCCGGCCAGGCAGGCGGAGGCGCGGCAGCGCAGCGGGGCAGGCCGCTGGCTCCAGGGCCGCTGGCCGCAGGCGGCGCCGACCTGGTGCGGCAGCAGGCTGCTTGCGCTGCTGAGCACCTGCGGGGCGACCCGCTTCGGGCCGGCCTGCCTGGGAGGGAGGCCGGCCAGGCAGACCACGCCTCGGCGCAGCATACGAAGGACCATGGCCCAAATGCTGTCACCAGCAGGTCTGCGGCCGCGTGCGCCTGGGGAGCACGGCCGCTGTGGGGGCTGCAGCTGCGGGGCGGCCCGCCAGCCCCGCCCCAGCAGCGCTATGCGCACGCGTGGGCCGGCCCGGCATTGCGCTGGCTCGGCCCCCTCGTACAGCGTGCCGCAGGCGGGGCGCTGCCCTGCGAGCCGGCGTGCGGCGCCGCGGGCTGCCCGTCTTGCGGCAGCGTGCGCGGCATGGCGACCCGCGCGCCTGGCACAGAGCGGCCGCAGGCGGGCGCTCCGGCCCTGCAGGCTGCCGCTGACGGCCAGAGGCCGCCTGGCGGCGGCGATGCGAGCTCGCCGCGCCCGCGCGGTAGCGAAGCGGCGCGCTACGGCGCGGGCGGCACCGGCCCGGAGAGGCTGCGGGACCTGTCAGCCGTCGCCAGGGCGCGCAGCGCGGCGGCTCCCGGCCTCGTGCGCCGCCCCCCGGTCGCCGGCGGCGAGCGGCCGCCGCCCGGTGCGGCGCCGGCCCCCT
>JAABUH010002557.1_pt1 | contig 17260 bp, 22 predicted proteins | sample 5559121 | NCBI WGS metagenome assembly JAABUH01 (sample SAMN10711871, study PRJNA513364) | rock metagenome | isolation source: Antarctica rocks | place: Antarctica: Victoria Land, Battleship Promontory nord | collected 2015-12-28
GCATACTTTACCTGGCAAGGGACGCTTCGGCTACCGATTGGCAGCAAAGTCGTTACGGCCGTACAACGCATCATGTACGATGCACATTCGTCCGATGCACAATGTTGACGTGGCTTGCGTGGGGCGCCCTTCTTTCGCACACTCTACGGAATGCCACCATTGGTGTCGATAGAAAGTAGGCGGGGAGAGATGAGATGGCGAGGCTTGCAGCTCGCATGCGGTTAATCACTGTGGTACATTTGCAGCAACGACCCCTCACGATTAATAATAAGGTATTCACGGAAGTAAGGTAACTTCTTTCTTCACCTTCACTGCTTGATCATCTGAGGCGGGCTGATGCTCAAGCTCAAGCGCACGACTCCTGCCTTTCTGATATCGCCCCCGCTCTTGATAACTCGATTGCGATAAGCCCTACGTTCATCCGCAGTAGTAGTAGTAGTAGTAGTAGTAGTAGTAGTGGTAGACGCCATGTCGAAAATCCTGCTGCCTTTCTTGTTACCTGTGCCGCGCGACAATGCTCGCTGCAGGCAGGAAGATGGCTGGGAGAGCAAATGTCGGTCTGGGTTCCCTGTTCCTGTTCCTGTTCCTTTGATGATGATGTGGCATTGTTTAAGGAATACGGAGGTATTCTATTGGAAGGCATGTTGACTACCTTATTCCATACGGTACGGAATACCTACCTTACTTTCTACTAGGCTCTATGTAGCTGACGGTCGGATCAAAAGCTACGGTTAGATCTCTCAAACCCTTCCGCTTTTCACCGTCGCATCCCCGTTGCTTATTCCGGAGCGGCCCGTACGAGTCGCTATAGTGGTCTTGAGCTATGTTTGGTGTGAAGGTTTTCGTGAGGGAGTGGAGTTGTTCCAAGGGTTCGACGAGATTGTTGGCAACTCGAGTAACGGGGTTACGAACCCTTCCCAGCTTCGTTATGTATGACCTACCGTATCCTGAGAACAAGAGAAGTTGATAGGCAGTAAAAGTAACGTTGCGGTCAACATCGACTTCATCGAGGAAATTGCTACTGTCCCCACAAGGTACCGTAGTGCTTCAAGGCGTATTAAAGGGAAGGCTACGGGGGATTGCGAATCCTTCTAAACCAAGCTCCCCTAAGTACTTACCTTACCGTACTCGTACACGGCCGAATCATGCACCGACGTCCAAGGTACCTTACTGTAGATCAAATTAGATGTACCTTGCTTCACCTTACCTTAAGATACTAAGGTACGTACCACCCAAGACCTGGCTATAACCATGTCCAAATCTCCACCTAACAACAGCGTCACCAGGGAGGATAAAGTATCGTTATATCAATCTCGATTAACCTCATAAAGTATATCGCTCCACAGAGGACATTGATAGGTGCAATAGAAGATCCTCATAATGCTCCGTACACGACATAACGTGACCAATTTCTCAGAGTACTGACTACTCCGTAATAGAAGAAGTGTCAGAGAGATGGGCAAGGTACGATGATGATCTGCTAGGGTTTCCCACGTGCCCTTCGGTGGTGTCATCGTGGCTGCAACAAGGAGCGGGAAGCTAATGGCCATGATCCCGTATGATACCGTAACAAACATTCCATAATATCATAGTAACAGTTTGATCTACAGGCAGGGTTGGGAGTGAAACAACAGAGAATGATTGGAGTGCCAGCAAGCAGCGTTCAATGTCGAGGTGTGAACTGTGTGAAGCCCACCCACAGTAGCCGATAGCCTAAGGTACATGTACTCGTACCTACCTACGGGCTACAGCCTACAGTACCTTACTGTGCGGAGTCCCGGCGGCGGGCACCTCGCTAAGTTTCTTCCCAGGGTCTGATCGGGGAAGCAAAAGCTTCCATGGAACTTGCCGTGGCCGAAGGTGAAAACACGCGAGGGACTTAACTCCGTCCATCATCATTCTCCCACCAATCCACCATAACCATCACGCACCTCCTCCTCCCATAACAATAACCACTACTTTTTTTCTCGCTACAGTACCACCCGCGAAACCTACCTTACTTTATCGTAGGCACACATAGACCCCAATCAATCAGAACCTGGCCTTCACTGTGCCTGCATGCTGTATACTGTAGTCTCTCTACTGCCAATTCGAGGTCAACGAAGACAACCCCCCCCCCCCCCCCCCACACGGCATCTTGCACCGCCCGACACCACCGCTCATTCACCCACCAGCAATTGTTTTCTTCCAACCCTCATGGCAATGCCTTTATGACGATCGGAAAACCTTTACGACCTTACGACTCTAATCTGGATATTGCCGCCTACACGAACGTTCGACTCTTCCTCTTCACTCTCACTCTCTTCAATACCAGAGGCAATGGACGCTCTCAAAAGCTTTACCCACATAATCGATAACCTGCCATCCTGGCTGACCCAACTTGATGAACTATCTGCGCAGGTCACCGAACAACATGCCCGCTTCACAAGACTGACGCACTTCACCGAGGTCAAGTTGGCCCGGAAAAAACACGATTCGACCGAGTCGCTACGGCCGAAAGCTGACGACAACCCGGAACCTACTGCCATCGTGATCACAGACGCCTCGGTACCGCCCACCTCGCAGCCGGTGTCCAACAATGCAATTGTTCTCGCAGACACGTCGAGGAATATCCTTCGAAAACGTAAACCAAGCTTGGCGTTGTCCGGAGCGTCCGGTCCGCAAAGGTACCGGACCCGATCGATGATTGTTGTCTATTACGACTCGGACATACAAGATGCCTTTGAGATGCTCGTGCGGAACATTGCTGGTGCCAGGAATAACTTGAGGAAAGGGAAAACAGCGGCAAGTTTCAAGAATCGAATGGCGGCGATGGGTATCGGCGGAGATCGCTGCGGTGGAGCGGGCATGTTTCCACTGCTTGACCCGAAGATGCGTCTGAAGGTTGGGATAAACCGACAGGTCAGCGGCACCAGTACGGATGCCGCGTTCGAAACCATGGACCAAGACCTGGAAAAAGCTCAGAGCCTCTGCGAAATTGCTGCGCACCAGATGCTCAGAGACGGGGATTGCAGGGTGGAGATTGAAGAGACCAAAGAGAGGGTCGCGAATTGCTTGAAGATAGCCAAGGAGGAGGTGGTCAAACTCAAGGAGGAAGCAAAGGAGGAAGAAGCACAGGAGGCGAGAGAGGCACAGGAGACAGTAGACTTTGTACCGGAGACTACCACCCACGAACAACCGAGACCAGAGCCAATAGAGATCGTTATTTACGAGAAAGTGGAGCATCCTCCGATAAAACACAGCAATTTTGCCGGCACCGGCGCCATCGAGGTCGACAACGAGTCCGACGCCAGCTCCGTGCATGTGGACCTGAGTGCGATTCGCCGCACCAGACGGGGCTGAACACAGATCGATTTCTTACTTGGCTCTCTTGATTCCCTAGTTATCTATGCTACTAGCGATGCATCTACGGTCTGATGACGGGTAATCTGGACGCTCTTTAGCTTCCACACTTTTTATACGGTATTATGCACAGCGGCGGTGTCGGTGTTTGATGGTGTTTGAGGACGAGAAAGCATTGCACGGAGCTCCATAGCCCACAGGCCTTACTGGCGTCTCGTTACCATGGTAGAAGATCCTTCTCGCTGGATCTGCTGAACAAAAACTTGACATGTTTCCTGAAATCCAGACTACTCTCTGCATGCGTTGACCATCGTTTCTGATAACTGCTTGACTGCTTTACTGACCGGTGATAGTTTCCATGACAGGGCTGGCATATCAGATGCTCAAAACCATAGCTAAGTGAAGTTTACGCCGCTCAAACCATTCACCATTCTCTTGTCAAAATAACAATCTATGAAGCTTGTCAACCCTACAGCACAGGCGAAGCAGCTTCAAGGTCCGATAAACTACTTTTCTGGTCTTCCCGTTCATCCTAAATAATTCATATGCCCTATTTCGAGCAGCAGAAATGTAAAGCCCTAAACCCAAACCACTTGGTAAGCGACGTCATTCATCAAGAAGTGAAGTCTCCCCAGAAAGGCCAATAGTCCAAGCTAGTTGCTCCGAGAAACCTCACCGTCACCTTTTCATCTCTTCACACTATCTCCTTCAACCATCAATTGCCTCTACTTTTTACAGTACTTATTGGAAGACTTGTCCAATCCGGTGGCCCCACTGCATCTCGATGTTATTTTCCTAGCTTGCCAGCAAAACCCGTCAATCACCCTCTTGAAGTCATTCTATGTACAATTGACCGGGGTTAACATACTCCTGGCCATAGGTTGCAAAGTAAGTTCTCGTCAATGCAAGATCTAGTTCGAATTTAAGATACCTGTGATCACTCTTCATGTACCTCCCATCAGCATTCATTGTACTGACGAGCCTTAGATGCCACCACGAAAGCCCCATGCCAATGGAAATACAATCCCTATCAACTCTTCGGGTTTTACTCCGAGTCCCATCCCTGCAAAGGCTAGTAACGGAAAAGCGAATATAGACATCGGTCTCAGCAACATCATCCCCACGCCTGCCCGTAGCTCGAGGTCACCCAAAACATCTGACAGCGTGGAAGGTGCTTCACCAAGCCCTAAGCGTCAGCGAGTAACGCGTTCAGATAGCTTAGGTCATAGACACGTTGACTATGACATGAAGTATCATCCAATGGACGACATACTTCGACCAAACGCTGCGGCCAAGAGAAGGGCCTATGACCACCTGCCGCAACAGCTTTCGGACGATAATGAGAGTCAAGGATCCTCAGGTGAAGACTCGGATCTCGATATACCCAAGACGGTTCAAAAACCTATCACAGACCACCAGACAACCCCGGTGCGTCACCGTACCACACGCGCCGAAACCCTGGGAGGGAAACCTGTCGACTATGACATGAAACACCATCCCATGGACGACGTCCTTCGTCCAAAAGCTGCTGCAAAACGATCTCTATGGTTCAAATCAGTGTCGCCGACTGGCTTGTCGGAAAAGACTGCCATGGCTTCCAAGATATGGTCAATAGCAAAGGACGACCCGAAGAACCCATTTACTAAGCCGACCGTGACAGACTGGAAGAAACTCCAAGCTTTTGATCGCCGAGTCTATCTACTACAGAAGGGATCACCCATCAATGGCAACACCTTACCGCTCAAGTGGTTCAAAGTTGTCGAAGCCTTAATCGAGGATGGCTTCTTCACTCGTGAGCAGCTCAAGGCTTGGGGGGGCGTTGAAGCACTCAAGTCAAGATACGAGAGTGTGCGTAAGGGTATCGAGGGATTCTTTGATGCTAAACCGGAGCCGACCAACAAGATGAGATGGCAAATTCGCCACGGAGAAGGCTTTGACGTCTATGGTAAAGGCGTTGGTAAGAAATATTGGCAGAGTCATGGCGATAGCATTGTTTGTCCGCCCTCAATTAAGGAGACAGAGGAAGCCCTCAGGGAGCAAGCGGACAGTGATAACGGCGATGGAGAACATGATCAGCCAGAAGTTACCGACTCCAACAAGATCCGCACCGTCGACGCGGACAACGACAAGACCGATGCGGAGGAACTGCAAAGTCAAGGCGACGAGACAGTAGCAGCTGTTCACAATCACGATCGAGCTATCTCTGAAGCTTCACCTACCTTGTATCACGATTTCAAGCAGGTTCTGGAAGCCGAGGACCACCTGATGGAGAGTATGCGTAGTGCACCTTCATCGGAGATTGGGGCGCCTATGATGGACGATGATGAGCTTGAGGCGATATTGGGCGATATGACTACGCATATTACGGAAGCTGTTCAAAGAGAATCACCGATTCCTTCGAGCAGTCTTAGTGACCCTGAAACGTTACTGCTAGACTGTCGCCAGAAGATAAGCCGGCAAAGATCTACAGGGAACAATGCCGCTCTCGCGCCAAAGAGTCCAGGTATTCCGACAGAATCCCCACTACCACACCATGAAGTTGAGGCTCTCCAATCTACAACAGTCGCAGTTGTCCCTCCCAGCGTACTGAAGGCTGCAGGACGGTTGGAGCAGCAGAATGCCCAGTTACAATACCTCAGAAAATCTCCACGCGGCAAATCTATATCGGCCGGCTCTAGCAAGACAGCAAACCTAGATACCTTGGCCACCAACGAAGGTTATGAAGGTTTACCTAACCGAAAGGCTCCGAGAAAAGTATACAAACGTAGTGCAAGAACCAAATCGTCCGGCGTTGAGTTCCAAGTACACGAGGATCAACCAGGGAATACACCACTAATAAAAAAACAAATCGCTTTGCACCCAAAGTCGCCTGGCACAGACATCAAAAAGGAGAACTTTGGCCATCACAACCGCGCGGAACCGGACACGACCGAGGCTCATAGCCGTTTGCAAGAGGTCCTTGTTGGCTCTCCTTCAACTACAAGACGTCCCGAACGCCATCTTGCCACAACGGTAAGTACGGTGATATACGGACCAACTTCAACATTGCAGCCCTCTCCAGCTTTCGTCGTTGCCGATGGTCGGACGAGTGGGATCGATAGAATGGGGCCGAACGCTTTCGTTACTCCATTGACACCGAGAAGTACTAGGATCCGGCGTGTGTGACAAAGACACTACATTTGTGTTCGCCTCGGCCTGATCCCGAGATGGCAAACGTACGTTTGCAGTCCTCGCTTCAGATCTACGAATACATCTATCTTAAAACGACCTGACTTCATGCTCTTGGCACAGATCCTGATCTATCGCTTCTACTAGCGGAGTCCAGGAGGAAACGAGGACTCGGGCAATGAGCCAACACACAGGGCCATTCACAATCCTCGGGGCTATGGGATCCAGATATCATCTACAATTCTATCTGCTTGGGATCTCAGACAGAGTGTTTTGCTCGCTTAATCTTACTCTGCTTCTGATATTTGCATTCCAATGCCGGAAACGGCAGTGCTATCATTAGACATTCTTCGGCATTTATTATCCTGAGAATATCAACTCGTTTGTTCTCTCTGACTTTTTCTCTGACCACGCAACAGGAATTCAGCATCACCGGAACTTGACACCACCCTCAGACACCCAACAAAATGACATTCGAAGCCTGGGAACCCTCTCCCCCTCCACTCAGCCCACCCAACCCAACCACCACCCGTTACATTCGCCGCCCTCCTTCCCAAACACCCATACCCCACCCTCCCCCAGAACCAACAACCACCTCCCCAGTCCCCCCACCCCCCCGCTTTCCTTCCTACCTTCCCCCAGTCCTCGCCACCCTAACCGCCACATCCCGCCTCCCCTTCCCCTCCAAAACCCACTTCGCCCACCTAGCCTGCTCCCTCCTCACCCACCCCACCGCGTCCAAACCAAGCCTAGTGCAGCTCAAACAGCACACCCAGGCGCTGTGTTTGCTCATCTCATTGCTGCAACCACAGGTTCTTTCGAATAATGGGGAAGGGGGTCCGTTTGATTTTCTGGAGAACCTAGAAGTACCGTATGAGAACGAGGCGGAGGCGCAGAACCAGCCGCTTGAGAGTTTGAGGGATACGATTTCCTCTGCTGGACATGATGTTAGTGGGGTACCGAATGTACCCACCGCGCTGGCGTGTCCGATCCTCACCAGCGCGAATACTGGAGAGATGACCGAGCACGCCAACACCCTCCTCACTTCCCTCGACGACATCTTCGCCCCCACCGGCGGCATTCTCTCCATCCTCCTTCCTTCCTCATCTACCAACCGCACCAATCCACAAAACCCCAATCACCCCCTCTTTCCCTCGACCAATCCCACCCGCCAAAACCTCAACCACCCCAGCAACCCAGCACCCCACACCATCCTCCACCAACTCCTCACCCTCCCCCACCGCCTCGCCGCCCACGAGCGCGAAATCGCCTCCCTACGCCAACTCCTCGCCGGCGAAGCCTGCGTGCCTGCTGTGCGGCTTTCCCAGCAATTACAATCCACCACCACTTCTGCCTCCACCACAGGAGGGGCAGTAGGGCCTGGAGTCAGGGAACTGGTGGCGGGACAAGATCGCTATGTGCTTGCAGGCCTGAGCACCGCGCTGTGGGACCGCCTAGCCGAGGAGTTCCGCATCGCCGATGGCTACGGCTCCGGCACCCGCAAGTGTGGATTTGGCGCTGCTGGTGTTAGCGAGTCCTTGGACGATGATGACGACGGTGATGATGGTGAGATTGGTGGTGAAGGGAGGGTAACATGGATCGAATGCACATCCCGCCTGTACCGCCACACTCACCATCCGGAGACGGTCTTTGTGATTCCGGCGTGGGATGTGCTGCCCGGGGCGGAGAAGGTTAGGCAGGTAGAGGGTGGTGGGGGGTGAGGTGGGAACGGGATTGGGAGAGGGGGGAGGGGGAGGTTTGTGAGGGCCATCGTGGGGTGAGAGTGTAAGGAGGAAGGGATGTCAGGGTTATCGTGGGGTGAGAGTGTAAGGAGGAAGGGATGTCAGGGTTATCGTGGGGTGAGAGTGTGAGGAGGAAGAGATGTGAGGGTTATCGGTGGGGGGGATTGCGAGGGGCTTCCAAAGTGGGGGGAAGGGGCCCAGGGGAGGAAAATGAGACCAAACGTTGCGAGAAGCTCCTCAAATTCAACAGAATTAAGAAATGAACCATTGCAAACCAACCCTCTACAAATGAATCACGACTCAGTTTCCCGCCATCACCAATCGAGCAGCTCCATATCCCTCTGAAACCCCCAGCTAGCAATCTCAACGTTCAAATAACTCAACCTATACAACCTCACTCACCCAATTCTCGCCTCTTCCTTCCCGAACCCAATCCACAAAACATCATCCCCTTCCCCCCCCCCCAGAAACAACTCGCCACCCATCCTCCCGACATTCCATCTCCTTTTCCACGCCCAACCGCTTCACGTACTCGTACATGGTACAAACCCTTCACCCCATCTCTCTCTCTAACAAATCGATATCCACGAGCGTTGTTCGGAGAAGGGGGAATTTGGCTGACAAAGAAAATATCTCAGAAGTGATCGCTGTATACATAGATAGGGAGATAGGGGGTTTGAAGTTTCAAGGAGGTTGATCGGTGGGGTTTTGGTGAAAATCGGTGACGATGAGTGGTTTTTTTTTCTCTTCTTTTTTCTTTAGCACGCTTGATTCAATTCAGTGCTCGCGGTGAGTGAGGATGAGGAAAAAAAGGAAATAGAATCGCTTCCCCATCCAATCCAATTCAACCTTCCTGCCAAACCCATACCTCCCCATCCCCCCGGGCGCTCGCTCCCTTCTCCCCCCAACAAAATCCAAAACATTCAACCTCCGCTCCATCACACATTGCTCTACCACACAACCAACAGCAACGCGACTTTCTTCCCTAAAAACCCCAAACGACATTCTTCATACAAGTACTGCATCGGTGTGCTTTTGCTCTCTTGTCCTACCAGCTCTTGCAGAGGTGTCAAAGAATTTAACCCCCGGGGATACGAGGGCGCGAGAGATGGATGAAGAGGAAGAAGGAGGAGGGGTGGGGAAACGATAAGAATGATGAGAAACTTACGAACCGAGACCTAAAGCCCGTCCGTCCGTCATTCGTGCCCTTTGTTTTGATCATATATATCAACATTGTTCATACCTCCAGATACGTCTGTCTGTCTATTCGAAACTAAACACCGCACGAACAACACAGAAACCCATAATCGTTCATTCTCAGCAGTTCAATCAAGTGAAACTTGCCGAGTTCGCGTACTTCGGTTTGACAGACGCTAGAGTACAAAAATATCAAAAGGCACTTGTATACATCGGTACGAGATGTGCACCATGTATAAATACACTGCCGAGACATGGAAAAGCTTCAGCACCAAGTCGAAAACATGGAAAGGGGGAAACGAGAATGATCATATAAGACGATTATACAACGTTTCCAACGATCTTTCTTCTCCAAAGAAGCGTATGTTACCAGAAGCAAAAAGTAATACCAAAACCTATTCAACAACACAATCTTTTCTTTCTCCCCATCCCGAAAACCTTCCCTTATCCCGCAATTCTCATAACGCACATCATTCACGCTCCTTCCCCGTCACTTTGTGTCGTGTTCCCGCTCTCTCCCTTCTTTCTTCGCCCGATCATCTTTAACCCCAACCCCTCAAGAAAATCCTGAATCCCTCAACCCACACTCCTAATCACACACTCTCGCTCTCTTTACCAACCCCTCGCGTTGACCTTCATCATTAGTACTCATCCCATGATCCAGCTAATCGAGGCACCCGATCGAGTTGAATGTGGATCAAAGTGATGGTTTCTTAAATCTCACTCGTTTGATTTCTTCGTCATCCTATCTTTAATAAGATTCTCTCCTAATTAACAGAAGACCACAGACTGCGAGAGCGAGCCAAAGTTCGAATTGTTTGTGACCTACGTATAGCAAATGAGAGGTTTGGATTGAGAGAGGGGCTATGGACCGCCGATGATTTGTGTTTCTTTGGAGGATAGGAATATCGATATGGGAAACCGGTTGCTTATACCAGTACCTCTACCTCCCTCCTACACCAACAAGCCATCCAACGTTACCTCATCCCTCTCGCAAAGCAAGCTCATACGTAATCTTATCCCTAAGCGTATTCTTCTTCCAATCATGCACATATCCCACCCCACTCCCTGCAACCGTCATCGCCTTAAAAAAGCTTGGCAAAACCTCTCTAATCTCATCCTCGATGCTCGCTTGATGAATGTCGCCTCTCCCACTGCCGGCGCAGATTTCAATCCGCACCGCCGTAACGAAAGCCGTAATGGCTTCTTCGTCATTATTCCAAACGAGGTCTGTGGTCGATCTGAGCGAGGTTAAGGTTTTTGTGTCAATTGGGTTTAGATTCCATTCAGTGGTGGGCGGTAATGCGGACCAGACGCGCACGATGCTGGAATGAAAGTTACAGTGCGTGGATGTTGGAGGTTTGGGGGTGAGAGTATTTTCGGGCATCTCGTGTGGTGGATGCACGAAGAGAAATCCGAGCCCGTATGTTTCCTTCAGATGCTCTGTTCTTCGCTTATAAACAGCGTCTGGTTTAAAGGATTTTGGGTCTTCGGGGTCGTATAGTAGAACATGACCCCGTATCCTCTCTTACTACACGTTAATACGCTTGCGCCAAATGGAGTCGCGAAAGGAGGAGGCGCTTTGCTCTCATGTGGATTAGAAATTAGCCGAGTATCAGCAAATATAGACCCGAGCACGTTTTCCACTGCTTCACCGGGAAGAGTCATCATCGGGTCCAAAGCTGCTGTTGCTAGTTCTTCTTCATGGCGACTATTTTTGGAAGAAGGTTTGAGCAGTCGCATGTCCTTTTTGGCGGTAGAGAGCCCAGAAAACGACAATCTGAACGCGTTTACAGAATTCCCGTCTTGACAACGGGGAAATCGTGCCAAGGAAACTTTTGACGTCTCGGAAATAGGGATCGAGGGCGAGTTCTAGTTTAGCCCCGAATTTCACCACTCCAAGGATCGATGCTGTTTCCATGTCCCGCGGAACACTTGGAGCGTTGAAACCTCGATATATTACCTGAAGTAACGGATACACCCGTGCCCTATTTCCGTGTAGCATGCCATTCATTGTAGAGGTAACAGTGACATGCAAGAGCTTCGTCTTTTGGACCACCTCAAGCGTATTCATTCCAATTGAAAGATTTAGCATTTCAAGAAAGCGGATCAATTGACAGAGCCCTGCTGCTAAAGGATATCGAATTAACCAGCTTTCCAGACCGGCTTGTCGATAGTCGCTTGTGGAAACTTGACCCATGGCCCTATTTCACCAAAAGTCTCTCGCGTCAAACAGTTATCGAGAAATTGGCGAAGTATCCAGTCCATGACTTGGCGTCGCCGCATAACTTCCGATCTTCGGAATTTTGTTTCGCACATCAGTCCTTGGATTCTAGTGTGCGGTCCGGGCTGCCATGATATTCGTACTATTCCAGATGCTCGGGTCGCGAGACCATCAGTAATGGCTAGAGTAAGCTGGTGGTCAATATAGATTTTGTTGGCTCCTTCGTACTCAACAGCCGGGATCCTAGCGGTGAGTTCTTCCTGGTATATAGACCTTTCGAGCAGGAGCGAACACTGGAAACAAGTACATTGCGACGATACAAGATCGATGTTTCGCTTCGCTAGTCCAACCGCCATAGGAAAGTTGAGTGCAAAGTCCGTTGTGTTTTCCTCGACAGAGTCTAGTTTCTTAAGTACTATTGACATGATCTGCTCTTCTCCACAGCAGATGGAACAATCGTTACGAAAAGTCTTTACCTCGTCGGACAGCTCTAGTGCTGATACATGTATCTGACTGTCAGCCGCTTATATCACCTGCGCAGGCGTTGCACGATTAGACTTTCGGCTAAGGACATCTGCTGTATACTCGGCTTTCTCGATGCTGGAGAGTATGGAGAATTCCCGGTCGATCGATCTGTTGGTCTTGATCGCGACTTTCATCTCATTGCTGGATGAATTCATTTCAAGCCTGTATGCTGCTCGATTGGCAATATGCGCGTCTCGAAGTTTCCCTGTCTTTCAGCTGCACAGTCACTTCTGACTGTTTGTGTCGGAGTAGGAGAGCTCGGAGCGGTGCAGGTGATTGTGTGTTTTGCATACGATAACCAACCGAGTAAATGCCTCCTCCTCTAGTAGATCGTATAGGTCGTCCGGCTGGAGCTGAGTCTCGTTCAGCAGAAGACCAACGTTCACCAAAGCACAAGTTGCTGCATCCCACTGAGGACCAAGTGAGATACCCTTGATGGCCTTTCGGTCTTGGGCCTTAATTACTTCGATATCCTGTACTTTGCATCGCTGATTAAAGGCTTCTTCATCCTTGTAGACCGCTAGATCATCCCCTTTTGTAAGATCAATATTGTCACCGTCAGTGCTTGACTTGGCAAGAGGTGAGAATAGTCCTTTGGCGGCAACGACCCAGAGCTGACTATCGCTACAGTCTTTATAGATAATAATTGAGTCGGTTGCGCTTGCAAAGAAAGGAAGGCCGACCGATATATTCGCAAGATTGGGTTTTGCAGGTTTGACGTTGCCCACTACAATGATCACCGCTGGGATATGGAGCACAGTTTTCTCGTTTGCTGATCTCGTAAGGCTAGCGACTTCGCGAGAATGGATGTTGCCGTCTGTAAGTAGATACCCTAGATCGCAGTCTTAAATCTCTTTCAGTGCAGACGGCTCTCGTAGTATGGCATCAGGATAAATACCTCCACCATTGTCTTCCCAATAGCGGTCTTTATCGATCCTTGTGACGAGCCCAGGCTTTTCTCAAAGATGAGCCCTTTTGGTGACTGTGTCTTCGGGGTTGCCGTGAAAGCCTGAAACTACCTGGCCTTCTGCCCGAATGATGCTCCCGTACGTCCTAATATTTCGTTAGCGACGTGGCGAGTCTGTATTGAGAGAATTTCCGAGTGAAGATCATTCATTAGGTCATTCCCAAAGGAGATTAACCGTTTATAAACCAAACTTACGATCCACTTGCAACGGCAAAAAAGCGCTTAGCCTTGCGCAGGGAGACTTTGACGGGCTTTACCACGGAGTCCCGCTTGACGTACTCCTTCCAGCTCATATTTGTTCAAGAACAATCCTAAATTAGGGTAATAGGATATCAATTCAAAACGCACAAGTCAATATTAGCAGTGATACTGATATCCGGTAATTTCAGATGATCCAAGAGAAGGACAGTAGAGCTTGATGAAAAGGAAATGGATGAAGTGAGTCAACACAGAAATATGGAGAGTCGAGTACGTTCAGTCCACAAACGAAAGAGCATTGATGACTCAAATTGAGGCTTTGGGAAGGCGCAGGGCGGATCTAGTAGAAGCAATGAACAGCACTTGAGACAGCAAGCTCCAAGAGAAGTGTAACATTATGTCTATAGCAAGAAGTCAGTAATTTATGCTCTGCATGACTTGCTTTGCGGCTGTTAGAGATTGTCGCGGCAGCGGTCATATTTACTTTGGAAGCTTGTATCACGTGACTATTGGTCGGACGCGCTTAATCGTTCTGAATAACAGGGATAGTGTAGCAAGCTTGCTGCAACAAAGTTTTTCATGAAGCGTGATACCGATTCCAACATATCATCAATGGAAAACCCAGCCCACTTATGGTCACAGCCATGGGATAGACTAGCAAAAACCTCAATCGAACTGCTCAGTATTGATTCTTTCAACTTATCGAACAGTTGCCCCCTTTAGACTCTTTACATGGCACAGTCCCCCACTCCCAGTAATCAGCTTCCCCACCCCATCCTTACCCTGTCCCTTCAACTGCTCCACAACGCCCACCTCGAAGCCCACCTCCAAACTGTCCGTAGTCGTGAACCCCGGCTGCAAAGTCTCCCAAACCTTCTTCTTCGGATTCAGCACCCCCTCAGGCTCCCCCTCCCACCCCTCAAAGAACACCCTCTCCCCGGCCTTCACATCTGCAGGCGGATCCACAAGCTCCACCGGCCCCTTGTGGTTATCCTCTTCTCCTGGAGCAAGACGAGGCGAAGCGGCGAGAACCATAGCTGCGGACTTGATGCCGCGCATAGTTACGGGTTTGAGGTTGCATACAGCGATGATTTTGCGGTTTCGCATTTCTTCGAGGGGGATTAGTCCGTTGAGGCCAGAACAGACAGTTCGGACGACTTGGCCTTCGTGTTCGGATGTATTGTCTGTGCCTGGAGGGTCGCCACAGGCGATGGTGGAAACGTAGAGGGAGTCAGCGTTGGGGTGGGGGATGGCTTTTATGATGTGGCCGACGCGCAGGTCGATGAGGCAGGGTGAGAGGGGGGTCTCCTTTGCGGGAGCTTTTTGAGGTTTGGGCTGTTTCTCCTTCTTCTCTTTCTTTGGCTGGGAAGGTTGGTCACCAGCGACTGTGGCTTTGGCGTTGTCCTTAACCTCTTGCGCAGTGCCTTGTGCCTTTTCTGTGACATTCTTCCCTCTGTCTTGTCCCTTGCCCCTGCCAACTACTAATGGCGCCTGCCCATCGCCGGCTGCAATAGCTGCTGCCGCTGCCGCTGCCTTTTCCTTTTTTATGCGTTCCTTTTCGGCTTTAGGACCCAAAGGCTTATGTACGTATTTAACGTCGTCCACATCGATCTTAATCTTTTCCTCCTCGCTCAGTGACAGTGCAAAGAGAGGTGCATTCTGAACAAAGTCGACGAATCGCACCATATGGTGATATCCTTTTTCGCCTGTGCGTTCCTCAGGCGTCCACGATGCAACTGCAGGTGCAATCCTGTGGTATAACGCAACGTCTGCTACGGATGGCTTACTTCCGAGCAGCGTGGTGCGGGTCGAGAGATGTATGTTGAGGGAACCAAGACGCTCCGCATGCTTTGCTTCATCTTGATCGGGCGTTGCTAAGCGTGACGAAGTTGTCAGCCATTGCGATATTTCTATCTTCTCGTTGTCAGTGTAGGAGACTTCTGGATAGATGCTGTGGAAGATCTGGGGAAATTCGGCTTCGGAAGCTGTAGACGGTACTATTGATGGATATGAGCGCCGCAGAAAATCAAGAAAGGAAGTAGGCGATGAAGCGGAGGTTGACATGGCGGAGGTGAATATCCCTACTTTCCACAGTCTTTCGTGACCCACAAAGTGTCTTTGCAGCTGTGGGAAGATACTTTTCACCAGCAAGCGAGTCGGTATGGCACGTACGACCAGGGCCAGTTTCAATTGCTGCGACCTAATAGAGTGGAAGCGCTGATAAAACGCTGAAGCAATGGCTATGTTTTCTTCGAACTGAGTCACGTTTGGAAATATCGTTGATTGCGAAACCTGTATCGTTTTTTTTTTAATTTGCCGAGAGCCTCATGAAAATTAGCGAATCTTCAAAAAGTGCAAAATAAGAACCAGATTTGTAGAATCAACTACGGCAGACCATATCGTGCAAACTGAAATAACTCAAATCTCAGATGTCGAATGTCGAATGTCAAGCGAGCGAGGCTGTGAATCCATCTCAAAATTCAAAACCCATCTCATAGATGTTAATCTGATGTTCGTAGTTAATAATGTAAATTGTAGTACAATCTTTAGATCAATCTACACTGTGTAGATGCATTGTTCTAGTATTGAGTGACACATTGAATATGAGCGAAAGCATGAAATGAGTGATGAAACATCGTGACTACGAGCGACATGACACTGTGAATACAGACAATACAGTGATTATGAATGATTCAAAGCAGAATACACATATCAGTATGACTACAGCGTGAATATGAAGTAGAATACAAAAAGTAGAATACAAGAAGCAAAATACAAGAAGTAGAATATAAGAAGCAGAATGCAAGAAGCAAAATACAAGAAGCAAAATACAAGAAGCAGAATACAAGAAGCAAAATATAAAAAGCAAAATATAAAAAGCAGAATACAAGAAGCAGAACATAAGAAGCAGAATACAAGAAGCAAAATATAAAAAGTAAAACATAAAAAGCAAAACATAAAAAGCAAAATATATATATAAGTAACATCATGATTAAAATGATGTGATCTTGTAACTATAAACAACATGATGATTACAGATAACATGATGATTACAAACAATATGATGATTATAAACAACATAAAACAAAATACATTAATATGATTACAACGTGAATATGATTAACAAGCAGCAGAATACAGAAAGCAGAATACATGTATGAGTAATATCATAATTAAAATGATGCAATTTTATGATTATGAGTAACATAATGATTATGAATGATACAAAACAGCATATACATGTCTGTATGAAGATTGATCACAACAAATGCATAGTTTGTAATTAAAAAATATAATGTCATTGTATTATAATGCATGTAAATCATCTTCTTTCTTTATTTTCTTGATTTAGTAAATTGATGATCTGAAAATTCACTGACTGACACTTGAAATCATATGCATTTACATTTCAATTTTAAGCAAGTCACATTCTGATTTTGCATTTTACTTAAATTAATATCAACATTATCATCATAATTCTGAAAACTTCATTAATAATCTTCATATTAATATATAATGAATGTAAAATATATAATCTTGAAAGTCAGTTTAAGACGTGATGAAATTGTAATGTTGTAAAGTGTGAACATTTCTGATATTTCATTGAAATAATGTTCATTTATCTCATTGAAATATTAAGATGATGATGATAGATTCTCTTCTTTATTATTGAATTGAAATTTGTCAATATTTTTAAATTTATTCAGAGTAAACAATATGAAGTCTGAATTATGATTGAGTGTTCTGAGTTTTATATCAGTTAGCAAATCAGATCATGTCATAGTATATGAAACTTCATACTGATATGAAACTTTCTCTTGATAGAAGATTTCTTCTTGATGTTGAGTTTTTTCTTGATGTCGAGTTTCTTCTTGATGTCGAGTTTCTTCTTGATGT
>JAABUH010002558.1_pt1 | contig 17258 bp, 29 predicted proteins | sample 5559121 | NCBI WGS metagenome assembly JAABUH01 (sample SAMN10711871, study PRJNA513364) | rock metagenome | isolation source: Antarctica rocks | place: Antarctica: Victoria Land, Battleship Promontory nord | collected 2015-12-28
CGCTGTCCCGATTTGGGGAAGCTGGACATACCTCTCCAAGTCACCAATCCTGCTCGTCGATGCGTCAACGCATGCTGACTCCTCCGTCTCGCAACCGCCGTGGAAGGCCCAGCAGCGGTATTCGACAGCATCTCGCTGCTCGATCTTTACTCCAGGAGCTCGGCGATGGGTTTTGCTGGTCTTTCAATCGACGCTGTACATACCTCGAGAGTATGCAAAATCGAAGTGTGAAATGCTAGAAAGAAGAAGGAATGAGAAATTCAAGACGACGAAACCTCCTTTCGTTTTTACCCGAATCGGACGATAGGACTCCCTCCCCGTCTCCCTACGCGCCTTCTCACCAGTCCCTCCTTTACCCCATCGAATGACGCAATGACCTCTCCGACCTCGATCTACTCCCCCTTCCTCAATCCCCTCAACGCCATCCTCCTCCTCCCTTTAACCTACCTCTTATACCTGCTGCTCTTCCCGCCCCTCCCAACCTCCAAACCGCTAGCCCGAAAATACGATCCCGAGGTCTACAACTGGCTCCCTGCCACTCATTCTCCTGTCCTGCTATACAAGAAATATACAGCGAAGGAGCTTAGTGTGTACGATGGGAAAGGCGGCGGACGGATATGCCTTGCGATCTTGAGAGTGGGTCGGGATTTGAAGATTGAGAAGGCGGGGGAGAGGACGGTGTTTGATGTCACCTCGGGAAGGGGATTTTATGGGCCTAGTGAGTGGACGAGTAGGTCAATGGTGGGTGATGGGCTGATCAGCCGGGATAGATGGGATGTATGGGAATTTTGCAGGGAGAGACGCTTCGAGGGGGATGGCGAAACAGTCTTTTGACGATGGTGAGTCTGGCCTCCTTCCTTTTCCGGTCCAATGAGCTGGCTTCCGTGGCTGATGATGGTGATGGTCTGTAGATATGCTCACGGCGATCGACAAACCTCTGGATTCGCTGACCGACCTTACGCCAGCCGAAGTGTACGTCCTTTGGTCATCCTCTTACATCCCATCCCATTGTCCATCGCTGCCTTGATGCGGAAGAATGATGGGAGTGCTGACTCGCGTCGCAGAGACAACATGAAAGGCTGGCACGAGCACTTTGATCGGAAATACATCGTCTGCGGGGAGTTGGTCGAGCCTGGCGAGGGGGACTAGGGTTGCAGCTGTCATGCAGACTCGTTCCACATGGCATCCCATTCATGCCCATCCATTTGCTGAGGACAGGGGTTCACACATTCTGAATCATGGCTGGTATGCTCACGCTCATCAGCTGAATCGGCCATCATTCCACCAACATCCCCTCTTTCAACCACGAATGAATCCTTCGGCTTACAACACCTCCTTCTCCTTCAAATATCTCAGAGCCAGTCCCCGTCGAATCTTCATCATCCTAGCTCGTCATTCCGCAAAAAAGTCTGAGCGCGCTGGGGGTTGATCCCAGGTCCCCGGTGCGACGGGGAGTGCTCCCCGTCGATCCCCTATACGAGGCAGACGGATATCGAGAGTGGGTGTAAGACCGGCGCGTTGACCACTTCGCTACACGCCCCTCTCTCCTGACCCCTGACAACGAGAGGAAAGAGAGGAGATCAGCGAACACGCTGTTCGGGGGAAAGCGAGGACTGAGATGCCTCGTGTGGTTGCGACGCGCCGATCTCTTCCTCGTTGATCGCTTCCGCGCGGTTGACCGTTCCTTCCAGATGGCAATGATGACGGGCCCCCATCCGGTCCTCACCACATGTAAGTAGCACGACGAATCAGCATCTTCACCAACGATCCGCACCAGAAAGCTCCACATCCCGTCGGTCTTTCCACCACCTTTCCTCTCCTCTCCGCGATCCACGACCTCCAAAACCGTCAATCTCCAAACAGCCATTCAAAAAGCAACACATAAGAACCGCGCCCAGGAGAATTCGAATCCGCGACCTCCCCATTTGACCCCCTCTTCGACCCGAGGCACCACCCAGTGGCGGACGACAACGGGCGAAGTAGGGTTGGTCACGAGGCGCTCTACCACTGAGCTATGGGCACATCCTGGGGATCGTGTACGCATATTAGATGGTATTATGTGTTGAGAGGGAATGGGGTCGAGGGAGAAGGGTGTTTTCGGAGACGGGGAAGGGAAAGGGGTGAAGGGAATGGGGTGCGTCTATCTTATGGGATCCTTTAGGTCAACGTACCGGATCCGATGACGTGCTCGGCTATCTGGATAGCGGTCCCGAGAGGATGTCATCCTGTGCCTCTTGGTCTACCTAATCATGGCCGCCGAAAGGGACGTCTATAGATGCTTCAGATAGAGGGTTGAGGACGCCACGTGGGACTTCCGTCGGAAAGGGGGAGTGTCCGGGCGCATCTTTCTTCATTTCTTCCTTGATACTACCATCATGTGTCTGCCCTGCTTTTGCCTATGATGCACGAAAGGTCAACCATAGAATTCGCGTGCCTGAGGTATCGCTAGGAAGTAATACCTTGCTCGCAACTCTACACCCCTCGGTATGACGATGCTTTCCCCTTACCCCCCATCAGGCCGCTTTCAATAGGAGTCGAAGTCCGTCTTTCCCATCACTCAACGAGGCCTGATTAGTAGCTGCCTCGCCCGCCTCGCATTGAGACGTGCGAGGCGGGCGAGGCTGCATGCCCGCAGGCCTCGATACGGGCGATTCTATGGAGATGCTTTAACCGCTAACCTATGGTCCCGCTTTGGATGTATTATAGGTGTTTGCGACCTCAAGTACTCGATTGCAAGACTGGCAACGCGCATTGCACGGAGATAGCGGGTTTTTCGGCTCGGGTGGCGATTGGGAAACCGTACGTGGGTGGTCAGCTTAGATGCCGTGCGCTGGTGAATTCAAGCTTCTCAACCCGCCTGCATTCCAGGGACGTAAAGGACTGGAAGACCTATAACGAAGACAGTAGGACGTGTCAAGACTTACCATCAGCACTCAGCCTCCGGTAATCCCGCGTATGCGAGTATCACAAATCCCCTTGCGATCAGGTCGTTGCTGAGCTCAGCCCTATCTCGATCGCAATCCGTTCTTGATAGGCTATAAATATTTGATAAGGCGGTGATATGAGGTATATGCCCCAGGAAGATGACTGGGGCGACAGGGAACAGAAGTATGCGGATCGTTTCATGTGGCGATCCCTTTGTCCGTCTTCACTGCCAGCTACCGTATTCTCTCGTTCGATGCAGATTCAGACCAATTGAAGCTGTCAGAGCAATACTGCGTCGATGGGTCAAAACAAATTTGAGCCCAGAGGTGTTTGAAACCCCGTGTTCCCCACTAGGTCCCCTGCCGTTTCACCATCAACAATATTGATATACTTAAATGACTGGCCGTTTCACCATCAACTATATTGATATACTTACTGTCACCGCCTGTTTCACGGGCCAGCGGCTCTCCCAGCTTTTCCACCCGCCGGGGTTTTCCTTGGTGGTCCTTTGGCGACGCTTGCAACAACTAAGCTATGGGGCTGTGAGACCTCTCGTCTTGGAAAGGATAAAGCAAGCATTTCATCCGCTCGGTGAGGTATGATGTACCATCGCGGATTGTATCGCTTGTCACAGGTGAGGAGCTTGCGGGTAGATCATGTCATGCGTCGCTCTGCTCTCCGTCTGAAGCCATCGATCGGGTTCAGCATAGCACTCCTCACATCTGTATAAGCCAGATAATCAGCAACGTGAGCGCGCCCGAGGGAAGTCGAATCCCCGTCTTCGTCCGTTATACACAACCCTCCGGAGGGGACACCGCCTCCCCTCCGCGGGATACAACCGAGACCCTTTCGACATCCGTGATAGGCTTCGGAGACTCTCTGAACCACTGAGCTACGAGGGCTGTTCGAAAGCATGTCAAAATCTGGGTTATCAATCGGTGTGAACTGCTCGGTATCCAAGTACGAGTGCTGCGAGTGAATGTTCTGCAACATTTGAGACCCAGATATCCTATGAGAGGCACAAGTACTATGTGCTCACTACAATAACAAGTCCATCGCCGTACCTTTAATTGTGACGTGTTTGATCATCTCTCAACAATTTCGGAAATAGCTTTGCCACCCAATTCGTATCGATTCTATCCTTTCATCTCATCCATCCTTCGTATTCATCCCCTACTACACCCACTACGGCTACCACATATCCTATCTTTCTAGACACATTCATCTCACAATGGGACTCTTTGGCTCATCCGACCCTACAAAGCAGACCGAGAAGGTCTTGGCGCAGGGTGAGTCTTGATCACCATACGCGTTCCGAGATTTCCGGATCGCCTCCTACCTCACAGCGACTTTTGCTTGGCTCATGCTGATGTTTCAATCATGTAGAGGCCAAGACCGAGGAGAAGCAGCTGAAACAAGCGATCAAGGACCTCTCGAATGCGGAGAAGCAGGAGGCCCACGCTGCTAAGGCAGAGCACCATGCGCACTCGGTGAGTCGACGCCAGGCTCGGGTTGATTGTAGATTGCGTGAAGCTGATCATATCACAGTCCCACGACAAGATGGCGAAGGAGGAGCAGAAGCTTTCGGCTGAGCTGCACAAGGTCACAGCTAGTGAGTGCCTTCCCACTTCTCCCTTCGCGGTGTTTCCCATCTTCCGGGCCCTATCCTACATACTGTTAAGCTGCACTTCGATCCTACTCCGCGTTTCGCTTTTCTGACAGTCTTTGCATACCTCTCCTTTGTCGTTACTCTCTTAGATTGCATCGGGACTGCGGGACATCAGCTGACGATGCGCCAGAGCACGACTCGGCCATCTCGAATCAAAATGCCGCGGCGAAGGATATCAACACCAAGACGTCCGAGCATCAACGGATCGCGCAGGAGCTAGAGCGAAAACGGGCGGCCCTGAACAACATACAGCACAAGGTTCGCATCTCGTCCATCTCTCTTCCGCATTATGCACTGATAGGTCACCAGCACCAAGCGAATGAGGGTACCCGCGAGCAGAAGTTGAATGAGTTACATGCGCCTCATGAAACTGGCGTAGGCGCCGGGGCCGGGACGAACGGCGCTGCTGGAGCTGGAGATGTCGGGACCGGCGCAGGGATGGCCCATCACGGCACCGGTGTCGGCCAGACTGGCGCTGGTATGGCCCAACACGACGCCACTATGGGACAATCCGGAGCCGGCATGGCCAAGACCCGAATGCCGATGGGACCCGACAACGGCCTCGGTCAACCCGAACTTTCGATGGGGGCGCCGCACTATCCCAATGCGCTGGCGGGAGGTACTGGGATGGGGCAGGCGCCGATGGGCAATGGGCAGATGGCAGCGAATGCTGTGAAGCGGATGTGAGCGGAAGGCGGTGTAAGGCCAGCTTGGATCGATCGGATTGAGAGGGATATGTAGGTGGGGATAGCCTTGATATAATGCTAGTATCGTCGTGAGCCGCTGGTAGAGCCAAAATGCGCACCAGGAGCAGGGAAGCCAATCTAAAGGGTGTCGGAAAATTTAGCTGGTCCTGTCCGAACGACGAGCCTACTATGGCAGATCCTCTAAAAAAGGAGCTAGTTCAGTGTCGCAACCTTCGGACACACTCCTTTCTGTCTTCCTTTGCAAATCCCTAGGGGACTGCTGTGAATACGCTACACATGAGGTCACGTTCAAACCACCATGAAGTAGTGTATTCTTGACAGTCCCATCAATACGATCAAAAACGATCGTTGTGCTAGCCCTAAAGCGAGACGGTACCCTTCGCCCCGCCGATCCCATCCAGTCCCAATCATAGCTCAGGAAAGCACGATTGGGGCCATACCTCACCTCTTGTACTCTGACGATGCCAGCTGATCATTGACTCCAGTGATTGGTGCTCTTGCCGGTATAGCCTTCATATTCATTCGTCAAGTGCTGGTGTTTCTTCCAACACTGCAATAACTAACCCACCCTTGCACGTGTGCCAGAAATGTAAAACGGGTCGTTCAGAGCAACGAGGCTGTGGTGACTTTCGGGTAGCTACTCGTATCATCCTCATTGCATGATATGGGCCATCCACGGTGACCCGGCATGTATACATGTTGGAGGGCTCGGTTAAGGTCTTGGAGAATGCGGGTAGTTGAAGTTTTCATTCCGCTCATTGATCTTATGTCTATGCATTCCCATAACTTACAGCAATACATGCATTGGATTCAGGCTGAGCGGGAGTCATGTCGACGGCGGTGAATATCCCGCCGAAGAAGCTCATCCGTCAGACAGATCTTCTTACCTCGGTCGACCACTGCTGATCGAGGGTGGACTTAGCTCTCCCTTTCTTCTACACATTCACCGCCGGAGCTGTAGCAGGTGCGTATCCTCATTCCGTGATCCATCTCAGCTGACTGGAACGTCAGGATGTACCGAGCTGCTCGTACGCGCCGCCGTACACACCAAGATCGAAACTTCCGCTGATCAAAGTCCTCCCCTGATCCTGAACCATTCGCCTACTCCTCCTACTCCGCCAACTCCCTACCCTGCACCGCCCGGTCGTGACTCGTGGCCCCGAACGCTCATATAGCTCCTCTACCCGTTGGACGTCGTCAAGACGCGGCAACAATTGGAGACGAGTGACCGCGGTTTGGGCATGGCGCAGCTGTTCCGGAGTATAGTCGTGAACGAGGGGTAAGTGTTCTAGCGTTTCATCATAACAGTTACACATGGGACACAATTCAGGTGTGACAGCTGATTGCTGGTCTATTCCAGTGCTGCACGACTGTATAGAGGGATCGTCCCGCCTTTGATGTTGGAGGTTCCGAAGCGGGCGATCAAATGTACTTGAATGGCTTGGTGCAGCGGGCCGAAGGCTGACAATGGCTACAGTTGCTGCGAACGGTTAGTGAAACCTTCCTCTCGCGTTCTTGCAACGGCGATCCGAAAGGACAAGTGCTGACGCTTTCACAGGCTGGTGGGGCGCCCTCTTCACCTCCAACGGCCAAAAGAAGAACACCCAATCCCTCGCGATCCTCACCGGGTGTTTCGCCGGAGCGACCGAGTCCGTCGTCGTCACGCCATTCGAGCTGGTCAAGATCCGATTACAAGATAAGAGTTCGACGTTCAAGGGTCCTCTGGACGTGGTTCGGCACTCGTTCAGAACGTCTGGTCCTCTTGGGTGGGTTTCCCCGCGGATAAGGTGGACGAAGTGTTAATGTGGTCGGGAAGGCTGTATCAGGGGATGGAGAGTACGTTCTGGAGACATTGGTGGTGGAATGGCGGGTACTTCGGCGCGATATACGGCGTCAAGGGGCTTCTACCGAAAGCTACGGTACGCTTTTTCACCCTTTGCAGCGGGTCATGGGGTAAAGCGGGACAGACGAAACAAGGGGAGCTGGGCAATAATCTCTTGGCTGGGACTGTAGGCGGGTTCGTGGGGACGACCCTGAATACACCTTGTACTTTTGTGCAAACTGAGAAGAAGACAAAGTTGATCAGCGCAGTCGATGTGGTGAAATCACGAGTCCAGCTCAAGGGGACAGGCGAATGGTACGCTCCATTCTTGTGCCTAGGACAGAGTTGACATGAGGCAGGTCGTACCCCGCGCTAGTGAATATAGTCCGGGCAGAGGGGTTGAGAGGGATATACAAAGGTAAGTCATTATGACTGACATGACTGACGAGGACAGGTTACGCGCCAAAAGTGTTGCGGCTGGCACCGGGCGGAGGAGTCTTGCTGCTCGGTTAGTGGACTCTTAGGGTATCGCTGATGAGTTACAGTCGTCGAGGCTCTGTCTACTGTTTTCCGGAATTATCTAGGACCGCCCTTTACATAATACTTCGACTGAAATTACTCCGACACGGTAATCACTGACCTGAGATTCCTCTGAGGCTGGTGACTGATTGTGCGTTGCCGGTCCCCTGACGTTTGTCGATCAGATACCATAATCGTTCTAACGAATGTGTTCGCATGAAGATCTGATTTCATCATGCGATGATATCCTTAGGCGCAGGGACAGACACTGATGAGGAGCACGTGCGTGAAACGGTTCAGGAGGCCGCGAAAGACATGGATGAGAATGGCGACACCAAGATGGCTGGCGAGAGTGAACATGAAGCAGAACAGTCAAAGCTGTGCCAGATCATGCGAAGAGCTAATTGCCGGGTGAGCACCGGGTATAGACGCGAGCTCGGGGACGATGAGGACGAGCAATTCGGCGCATCATCGAAGCTCCGGCAGCAGTCGCACGGAGATGGGTATGTATCATCGGTGGCATCTGACTACCTGAATGTCCTGCCGAGGAAATGCCTTGTATATCTTATGTCCTGCCGAGGAAATGACTTGTATATCTTAATTCATTGACTCATATGGGAGGATCCTGTCGGCCGTGCACTCCCGGTCAATCTGATGGCGAACACTCAAGTGGGTATCATCGCCTCGTTGGGCACCATTGATACTTGCCGTAGCGCCCTTGCCACTCGGGTTTGACATTCTGTGTACCACAGTGCCCGCCATGAGACCGGTGGCTGATAATTATTGACCATAATACACTGCGTCCATTTGGTTGCGGTTCCTCGAGCATAATCACGAGCATCAGAATACATGGCGATCTCATCGCCTGGATAAGCTCTCTCCAAACGTCACTACTTGCAGTCATGCACCATGACGATCCATGGATCCTTCACTCCATCCCGATAAACGATCTCCGACTCCATTATGTTCTTGAAACCGGCTTTCGAGTAGATCTTCTCCTGCACACCTCATCAGCCGCGCCGACTGATCATCAAACGACATACAGTCTTGCGTGGAGCAGAACGGATGACGCGTTGTACAGAGTTGCATAAGACTGCGGCTAGATCAGTCGAGTGCATGCATCGCTTCTTCCACCCACTTGTAACATCGAGCACCGCGAGGTTGTGATCGTGTAATAAACCATCGTCCTCCTCGCTCAATTTCACGTTGAGGCTATCTAGCGGACGCAAGGGGGTCAGCGACGTGCGGAGATTCAGGTGAGGCATATGGCAGGGGGAGACTGGCAGTAGTTCCCGAGCGCCGTCGTCGAGGACACTTAGGATAGCCCGCCTTCTCCTCGCCTGGTATCATTTATTCATCAGCTTGGACCAGGGAGCGAACGAGCGGAATCAGACCAGAAGAATCGGTGACTCGACGGAAAGTGGGTGGCTCGTCATCGTTCTCATCGTGCACAGCGGTGGGATCCAAATCGTTCATCTGCCGTTTCGATGGCTGATACCTGGGATGCCGAGCTGTCACGTGCACCTCGATGCTCTCTCCCACGAAACCTCCCGTAATCGATCCTATTGCTTCCTTGGCGTATACGCACTTGATGGATGGTCGGTCACTACGCCTCATATGCTCACGGATACAATGGTCAGGATGAGAACGGTAAGAAGCTCGCCAAGCAGGCTCGGAAACTCGATATCCACCCTTTGCCACCATCGCCTTTTCTTCCCCACTGTCAACTGGGTCATCACAGTTTCAATCTGTACGGACCGCCACGCTACGTCGTCCTCTCACTCAAGCAACCCAGATTCCGAATCATTGGCCGAAACTATCAAAGAGCTAGACCGCTACGGATCCAAGCCTCTCTGGCGAAAATGAGTATAGGTACTGGGATTGTCATGATCGTTTACGCGTGAATATGTAGAGCTAAGCTAGGCGGAGGTGCATCATATCAAGTATAGGACAAAAGCAATGATCCCCGAGAGAGGATTCCGCGGAACCGAGCGCGGGCCACGTGGTGGACATAACGCTAAAGTGCCGTTCTTGGGCTGAAGACGAAAGCGTCAAAGCAAAGCGAGGACGTAAACAGGCGGTTCCCCTCCCTATCGAATTGCATTTCTGTATAAAACATACAGGGCATAGACGCCAAGCTAGACTAGGACCAAGGTGGGCGTGAATGCTGAATCAGGGAGGACGGCATCGATCAAAGCGAGAGATCGGGGAACCCCTTATTTGTGTACCGAATCCGGCAGAACGGCCCGCCTTTCCGCAAATCTTGACCCGATCACATGCCGATGACGACATGCGGCAGGTGATCTCACCTTGGCCCCGCTGACCTGCGTTGTTCTTTCTATTTCCGGCATGTCGGCAAGCATCGAGATCGAAAGGATTCCGATCCGCTATGACCCAAACCTCGACTATCGATTCTTTACCCAAACAAACCAAAAATCATCAACATCATGTTGACCACCCTCGCCACCCTCCTCCTCGCAGGCTCGGCTCTCGCCAGCCCGATCTTGACTTCGTCAAAATGGAAGCGCGCGGCGCTCAACGACATGGACTTCCAGATCATCAACCTCGCGCGGAATCTCGAGTCGCTCGGTTTGTACAACCTCCCACCGTTCGAGAATTGAGCTGACGAGACTGTTGAAAGAGTTGAACCTGTGGAACCAAGGTCTCCAGAACTTTACCGACGCGGAGTTTGACGCCGCTGGATTCACCGGATTTGGGGAGTACCTCAAGCTTTTCCGTGATCAGGAGATCGTTCATTTCACCGTCCTCAAGCGGGTCCTTCCTCACCTTGACTGAAACCCCGGCTGACACGGTGTAGCGAGGCGGCAGGCGGCGGCTTTACCAACTGCACCTACACCTTCCCGATCACCAACGTGACCGAGCTCATCAGTGTCGGACAAGTCATCACCACCGTTGGCGAAGGCGCTTTTGTTGGTGCCCTCGGCAGTGAGTCGACAGTCCCACCATCTTAATTCGACATTCAACTAAAGGTGGGGTGGGTAGACCTGACCAGCTCGTCTGCTCGAATGACCGGCGGTGAGATCATCGGGAATGAAGCGCGTCAGGTGAGTCACTTTCACCTCTTACTACAGAGCCTAGCCGCTGATTGGGTTCCCAGAACTCGCTCCTTCGCCAATACGCCGGACTCGACTATTTCAACGCCGTGAACCTCGACACACCCCTCACCGCTTCGCAAGCCTACTCGCTCGCTTACCCCTTCTTGGACTGCCCGAGCTCGAACGCGCCAATCGCGTTCCACTTGATCCCCCCGATCGTCGCGGCGTTCCAGAATGGAGACACCCCGCACTCTCCCGGTGATGTTGTCGACATCTCTTGGGATGCCAACAAGATCTTCTTCGGGGACGACGTGCACATCCAGTTCCTTGGCGATATGTATTCGATCGCCAGCCCGCTCACCCAGACCGGCACCGGCAAGGGCACGACCAAGCTCCCCAAGAACATCAACGGCACTGTCATTTTGAGTGCGACCAATTTTGAGGGAGGTGGACCCATCCCCGATCTGCAGAACTTTGGAAGTAAGTCCAACATACACTGCTCGCGCTGACGAAGGAAGTCGGGTATGCAATTGTCGCATAGTAAGGTCAACATCCGATCGAGAGATGGACAGTGAGGTAGGAGATGTATCGCAGCTCGCAGCTCAAGCTCTTACTTGTTGCAATTTAAAATATAATCGCAGTGATTTTGAAAGGAGTGCACATCATCGTGGAACGAGTCGAATGATGCAGTCGTCTGACTTTGCAACTTAATGAGTTCAACGGAGCCTGGTGCATCGATCCTTGAATAATTCGATTCAACAGACGTGTCGTCGGCCGATCTTGTCGATCAAAACATGCGTAAAAGAAACATTGGCCATAAAATCTGGCGCGTCAAATGAAGTGCAAAAGTGTCACGAAGATAGCTCTCCAAGGTTTTGGTGCGGATTTGATCAGCAACATGGTTGAGAATGCTGGGATCGAGCTAGTCTTGCTGTGGAAACCAGGCAGTCTTATGACTGATGGCATGAGGCCAGAGGACTGGTCAACCGCTGCGCAACAAACACTGACATTGGTTGAGGGCTTACCACCAATTCTATATTCAACGCATCTGTGGACTGTTGGCGTGGTTCAGAGCTGTAGCCGCGGCACGGGAGCAGATTCCTCGTTCAAAGTTTCTGCGTAACGGGAGCAAAATCCATGGATCGACACAAGCGTGGTCTCGATTTTCTATGCATGCTCTTCCAGTTCTTCCGTCGAGATTTTCTCATGCCTACCATGGGACCTCGCTCCAGCGTATAGATACAGAGCACAGCATGATCGAAGCCATACATATGCACTCGACAAGGACAGCAGGCACCGTGCAAGAGTGAATATGAGAGGCAAGGCAGAGTGATAGTGGACATGTGACACCAACAAGCAACAGGCACAGATTGTGAAGGATTAGATGGCCGTTCAGTACAGCAGGATAGTGGGAAATGATACGAGTCATACAGAATCATGGAACCTTCGTGAGACCTATGATCCTGTTAGTGAAAACGAGGGGATGTGACGGAAACGACCCGCATTGTTTCTTCGTTGCTATCGACCTCCGACGATATTTACCTCGTGACTTCCTTGGGTCTACGCTGGTGGGATGTCCTGAGAGCGAGACAGGTATCTGAATTGCCCGTCGGGTCGGACTTCATCTCCTACCCCCTGAAGCGATGGTGATGGATTCTATGCGGTCGTCCTGATTTGCAGCGCTTGCTCGTTCATGGTGTATACAGTCGAGTCGGGCTGCAGGATGACCTGCCAGTGTCCGATAGACAGAAGGACTGACTGATATGCGTCGGTCTCGTCCACCATGCCTGCCCGTCGAGTTCTCGGTGCCGTTGACCCCAGCCAGGTGTGTGATCATCGAGTGGCACACGGCTGGCACCCGTGTGGCACACCGTGCGCATCGTGAAGCTTCACGTCGTTTCAGGGTGGCTGACCTAAGAAGCTCAAGACGGTCAATCAGGTGAGTGTTCGGAGCGCTTTAGACTGTGACTGACGTACTCAGGCTTTCTTCGCCCCAAAGGTACGTGCGAATTTGGATTCCCACACCGCATCCGACCATCCGGGACATTTGAGTCTACTAGACACCTCAACATCACTTGATGAGACGGAAATGGAATGACCGTGATGTCAGGGAGAGTGAGGCGTACAATGAGGAGACGGCAGCTCCTGGAATCTCGAGCTTGACCTGCGCTAAGATGTGCAGGCAAACGCTCCTTGCGTCCCAAACGCGGGTGCATCCTCGAACCCCTTCACCCTCTCGTCGAGTCCCGCCCCGTCCCACCACAATGAGCGCCTACCCGGTCCTTCTCACACAGCCGCATCCCCACCGGCACTCTCGCCAAATACACCTTCCCTTGGTCCGCCATGTCTCTCGAATCCGTGTTCAACATCTTCGTCCCTCTCTCCGTCTCGCGATGTCACTCTCATCCTGTCCGACCCACCCTCGCCGGAAGTCGACGAGTCTAGCGCTGCTCAAGGCAGTAGCAGCACTGCTACTGCTCGACTTCACGACGTCAGGTGTGCTATTTCGCGGACCGTCGTACGGGATGACGACTTGTCGACAACAATCAGTCGACTTCACATCATGGCAGCGACTCGAGTAATGCATGATGCGCGCAATCCGTCAAACAGCCTGCAGGGGTCCAAAATCCGAGGTATCGCGTCGAATCAAAATAAGATCCTGAATGCTTTAGGCGAGGATCGATTTGAGCGACTCTTCATTGACTCAGCGGAAAGAGACGCTCTTCCCATCAAGGACGAGATCAGGGCGAAGGGCAGGGTTTCGCGAGAAGCGATCAGCAAGATCCTTGCATCTCCAGCATGAGTTCGGTATCGGGACGGAGGGGCGTCCTTGAAGCCAGGTGTATATCTGGACTTGGGAGTTCAGTCAAGAAATCGCCGGGCGCGATCAGGGTTATCATGGGTCGTCAGATACAGAAGGGAAGCTATTCGCCTTGGCGAAACGAGTCTTCATTCAACATGAGATGGCGTCAGCGCGGGCGAAACGGGCCGAATGCGCAAACACGGATCATCATCGTATCGGGTACAAACCGGCTGGATCGCACTATTCTGTGTTTGTGGCGAGGTCGACGACTGAGCAACTCTCTACGATTTTGGGAGCGCAAGGACTGGCATCGACACAATCACTTCGAGTGGCGTTGATTCAACTCGTGGAACAGGCTTGGATGCTACTTTCCGATTTCCACTTCGACATGTCCCTCGCAGACACGCCATCAGACACGGTCTCATGGTCCCCAATCTTTCGTTCCGACCCCATCGTCAAGCAGTCCTTACCGGTGGTCCATCGGCCTGTTTTTTCACCGCAGGGACAGCCAGAGAAGCATCAATCAAGGGTCATGCAACGTTGAGCGCGAAATTCGCGCCACTCCAAGACGAATCAGGATGAGAACGGCGTACAATAGCGACAAGTTGGCGGATGGCATTCTTCTGCAGGTCCAATACTCATTTCTGTCAGGTGGAGCGAAAAGCAAAGTGGACTCAGCGCAAGAGGAAGGCGTCAACGTCGAAGTGGCAGACTGGGATCACAACGGTTCCTCTTTCCGTACATGAAGTTTTCAGCGCTGATAAGGAATGATTGAAACAGCTCAAGGTCCTACGAACTACAATGTCCTCTCCAGCATCACCGATGATTGCCGAAAGCGCCTGAAGGCATGCGCTACCGCTAATCCGGTGCATGATCGCATCAATCTGATCAAGAAATCACCTGGTATTCGGCGTGCGCCATATAGCTCTTGAGAGCGACACGACCTATTTCTGGCAGCTGGCTCTGGGAGGAGGTGATTGGGATGAGGATCTAGCTAGGATCGAAGCACGCGCGACCGTTGGAGGACCGGTTCTATGGACGTTGGACAGAGCCAGCTCGAGAAATCAATATGGGAGGCTTCGTCGGGGAGAGGTGCAAGGGGCATGGGCAGCAGGTCCCAAACGACTCGGCGTGGAGGAGAGGTTCCGTACATGATATAGGTACTTAATTTACCCTTGCTTAGGGCTCAATCATGTATTGCCATGGTTACTACAGGAACCGATACAACCCGAAATCGATCCACCAATCCCTATGCCTCCCCATCCTCGTCCTCTTCCTCCACCCTTTTCGCCCCCATCTTAACCTTCATATCCACCTCCCTGATCCCCAACCCAGCAAGGAGGTACACAACAGACAGCACGATGAAGACCAGGAAAACCGCGTGGAGCGCATGTTGGTAGGATGCTATTGCGGCGGCTTTGAGGAGGGGAGGAAGGTCACGGATCGATGCGGAGGAGCGGCGGATGGAGGTAATTATCTGAGAGTTGATCAGTGAAGCTCGTACTATGCCAACGCGGAGAATGAATGGGTGGAATAAATCCCGGGGCGGGTAGATGTCGGGAGACAACTCACGTCGTCAGCGTCGGGCCCGGTGATTCGCGTGACCAGCTCTTTTTGGAGTACCGCCTGGGTCAAAGCGCCCGATAGCGCGACGCCGACGACCTGTCCGATCGTCCGAGAGACATATGAACTACGTAAAGCATCAGCATTGTATACGTCAAAGGCTGTGGGGATTCACGTGAAGTCGCAACAGCTACGTGATCGCGACCGACATCGCCGATGAGAGCGACGACAGTAAGCGTCGTAACGCTCCCCATCGCGAAGTTCCCCAAAGTCATATTCGTCCACAAATTAAACCTGACTCCTATCAGCTGGTCCAATAGACTAGGGGTATCTCTCACTCTGAGGTATTCTGGTCCCATCTTGAGAGCAGGATGGCCGACACCAAGCCGAGGGTACCGGCGATCGTGTTCAGCCAGTAGTACTTGCCCGTATGCCGGACGTAAAACCCGCAGGCGAGGGAACCGGTGATTCCGATGACGGAGTTGGGGATGAGGTGACGGCCGGCGTTTGAGGCGGTCATTTGACGGACGACGGTGAAGAAGAGGGGGAGGGTGTAGAGCTGCGAGCGCGAGCGTCAGCGAGCGGTCGCGCCTTTATTCGACTCGACCTGGGAGCATGCGGAGGAGAGGAGCAGGAAGGTAGACGGGCTCGGGGAAAAGGCGATACTGAATTAGGTCGAGGGGTAATACGAAACTGTGTCTGGGGCGAAGGCGGACTCACCGTCCCAAAGGTCACAATGGAAAGCACGAAGTTGTTAACCGGAACTGAAATCGGCGTCTGTTGTTTCAACAGCTCAAACAGCATAACAGGCTCCGCCGCCCACTTCAGTTCCACAAACAGAAACACCACGAGCAACACCGAGCTCGTCGCGTACAGATTTAGCAATGTCGGGCTGGTCCAATCGTACGCGTCGACGGAGGTGTAGTTCGTCTTGAGCGAAATGGCGATCAGTGCCGCACCGACCCATCCGGCGAGGAGGAAGCATCCTAGGAAATCGATTCGCTTGAACGCTTGGAAGGGGGACTGCTTGCTGCGCGGGGTGACGGTGCCGGAGTTGGAGGGGATGGTGTAGGAGCCTTTAAGGGAGACCATGACCAGGCCGAGGGTGATCAAGGGGAACTGGGACGCGTCAGCAAGGGGTGTTGCCGGAGTGGGAGGGGGTAGACCTGGATGTAGAATGCCCAGCGCCAGCCGAGAGAGTCGTGGATGATCCCGCCGAGAGGTGCACCGAGACTGTGATATTCAGCCAAGGTCCCGATCCGTTCGCATCTGGTGGGAGAGCTCACCCTGTACCGAGACCGAACATGATGTTCCCGTAGCCCTGGAAGATGCCGCGATGTGTACTGCATTCTCATGAGACCTGCGATTCTGAAGGGAGGCTTCGCTTTGACGAAACGATTCGCTCACATCGGCACGATATCGCTCATCACTACGCTCCCGACTAGGTCGATCAGACCGGTATCCGAAATAGCAACGATGACGAACCCACCCGTCGAGATCCCACCTCCTCCGATCCCGGTGAATGCCCGAGCTGCGATGAGAAACCACATGCTTGGCGCAGCAGCGCATGATAGATTCCCGATTGCTGCATCAGTCAGCTGCGGTCGAACGACACAACGGGTAGAGAGCTCACCGAAGATGCTCAACGCGAGGATCATAGACGGTTGCCTCCCGATGATATCGCACAGCCTCCCGTAGATCGGGGTGAAGCAGCACACGGATAGCATACTACGAGCGAAGCGAACTCAGCATCAGCATCACCTCCCCTGTCTGACTCGAATACGAGAAGGAACCCACTAGGGAAGTCCCGAGCCAAGAGCTGAGGTTCGTCGCTTGATAACTCGACGAGATCGGTCCAAGCAGCGTCGCGACTATCCCCGTTAGCCCCGACTCCGCCCTCCTCAATGTCATGCGATAAGGCCAGGGCTGGTAGGAGAAGGGACATACCGACAGTCCCATCAAAGGCATTCAAGAAAGCACTGAACCATATCGATACACACTGTCCAACCCGTCAGTACCCCTCCCTGACGGCACGAGGCGATGGGGGCCTTACCAGGATATAGAATGTCGTCGGATCCAGACCGGCGAGGTTGAAGTGCTTCTCTTGAGGTTCATGGGCGATCGTCGAGCTGGGTGACGGGAGGGTGTTGTAGCGTGCTGCGTCGGATTGAGAGGAAAGGAGAGGGGCGCGTTC
>JAABUH010002560.1_pt1 | contig 17246 bp, 16 predicted proteins | sample 5559121 | NCBI WGS metagenome assembly JAABUH01 (sample SAMN10711871, study PRJNA513364) | rock metagenome | isolation source: Antarctica rocks | place: Antarctica: Victoria Land, Battleship Promontory nord | collected 2015-12-28
TGGATTCGAGCAACTTTTGGACGAACTTCCACTAGCCTTCGACCATGTCAAGCCATTGTGTAAAAAGATACGGGGCATCCTTTTCCCTCTCCTCAAGGACGGAGCGCTGTTCATCGGAACCCCATCGAATCCACCTGAAAAGCTGTATCACCCTATCGTTGAAGCGTTCGATAGTGCTATAGTCGACATTGCTGCTGGAGACCGTTCAGGATAGGCAGAGCTTGTTCACTACATGTGAAGAGTAAGAGGACATCAATGGGCTTCGTTTTGTGTTCTCGATAGTCAATAAAGCTAAGCACTTAGGCTTTCATGAATTAGATAGAACATATCATTCTAATTCTATTTCACTTCATTTTAGTGTGATTATCACGGATTCTGTTACCCTAGCGTGCCGTGCCGCCCCACCTGCCCCCGGGCCTCCCGAACGCAAGGATCCCATGCACCTCACAGCTCTAATTCTTTTTCGTTCCTGCTTAGAGATGGCTATGTCAAAACTCCTTGCTCAGCTTGGCGCTTCGGTTCAATCACTATTCCTCCTGCGTGCGGTCAAACGCTATTCGTTTATATTGTGGTCTCCCTCTCCCTCTCCCTCCTCAGAACTGGTCCCTCTTCTACGACTCCAGAACTGGCTGCTGAGCTCAGCCATCCTCTTCGTCCTGTCCTTCGTGTCCCACTGCCTCTCGCCTCTTCCTCTCCTATCCCCTCACGCTCCCACCTTCGTCATTCCTGCACCTTGACTTCCACAACCAACCACCCTGATTCATCGGCCTCATGGCTCCTCGAAAATATAGCGAAGCTGTGGCACACACTATAGAACACTCCGCGGAATACTACCAGCAACTGGAAGATGACTTGAATGTATTGGAACTTACCCAACGAGTCTACAAAGCGGGCAGCGAAAATATGTTAAGCCTGGTCAAGAAGTTTTGGTACCAGTAAGGACCTTTCCCCTTATCCACTCAATGGACCAATCAGAGTCTAATCAACGCCGCCAGATACTGCCAACTCACCAAGAAGAACCCTGTGGCTAGCCTCGAAGGCATCTCGATCAACGTTCTGTACGCCTTCTTCGACTGGCTTCTGAGGGAGCGTAAGGACAGCCTTGGTGCGGCCAGTTCTTTGCAAACATACTGGAACGCGTTGTGCCTTGTGCGTAAACAGGAGACGGGCTGTCACCAGCTCGATCCGCTTATCAAGAGCCAGATGCACGGAGTATAGCAGCCGCCTCGAGGACTAAGCCTTCACTGACTATCATCAGGTGAGACAACGGCTTGCGATTGCACATAACCTACGGAAGGACAAGAAGAAAAAGCCTGTATTACATGCCGAAGATGAGTTCGAGCTCCTGAAGACGCTATACACCTCCACGGAGACGATTTTCCCTCACGAGCGGTACCGTGTGCAGCTGGCTCTGATTATGCAACTTGCCGGAATCACGGGCAACCGACCTTCTGCTCTGTTGGCGGTCCGTTACCAACACATTAAGGTGGCCTTGTTGGAAGTCCCTGACGGTGGAGAGCAGCCCCGAGTGCTGATCGAGATCGTGTTCAATCACACCAAAGGCTACCTCGGGGAGAAAGATGCGTACGTCTTGATATTCCATATCATGTCTGCTGCAGCCTCCGGATGTTTCGCGGTCGCTAACGAGCGTGGCAGAAACGAGTTCGGAATTCCCGACGTGCCGAACGAGCCGTGCCTGCTGCTTTGCCCTCACATCACTATGCTCGCTTTACTCTTTGCAGACCAAGCCTTCGCCGCCTCCTCCTTGACTTCACCCGAGCAATTGTTCCGTCTTCGGATTTCTCCAGGGCAGAAGCAGTTGCCGGTGCCTCTGAAGGAGGAGATGGCGGAAAGACCTCTGTTCCGGCGGTGCAAAAGCACCGTGAGAAGCGTACAGGGTTCCGAGGAGGAAGCTCTGGCTGACACCACTCTCCGCCCGCAAATGACCAACCTCGGAAGCATCACCGGCATGGAACTTCCCACAGTTCCATACACCTTCCGACGTGGTAATGGGCAAGCTCTCGATAACAGCAGTGAGTAGACATTAATTGTCGTATGGAAGGAAAAATCGCTCACCGCTGTACAGGTGAGATTACAGACGCACAGCGGAACATCATCCTACAACATCACAACTCCTCCGTTTTCCAGAAGAACTACGCCTCGAGATATATGCCTGACACACAGGCTGCCTACCGCGGCTTGAAGCCACAGACCGCACTGATGCGAGCAGCCAGTGGGATGAGTCGCACGATCGATCCTCGACGGCCGAGGAGGCTCAATCTTGCGCAACAGGCAGAGGTCGACCGCCACCCGGAGCTGAGACTTCTACGTCGGAGGATGAAGTCGCTGCTGCAAACCTTCCAAGACCAGAAGCGTTCTATCGCCAGCGCGAAAGGGACCCCCTTGTATGATCGCTATCGACAAGCCTATCAAGCTCATCGCAATTTAAGACGGCGGTATGAGAAGGCTCTGTTGACAGAGGTCAAGGAGAGGTACAAGAAGGAACAGCCGGTGATCGATATCCAACGCCAACTGAAGGGATTACCGGTCGCAGAACAGGAAAATCTTCAGGCAGCAAAATACGTTTTCGCGGAAAGGATCCAGGCTATCGACGCGATCTTCACCTTCGCCACATCATCTACCGAAGAGGAGTGCCAACGGCGGGCAGCAGCTATCAATGCGTTGATCGCACTCTGCAAGAAGCAGGAAAGCCAAGGCTTCCGTCGCCGCAAAGCGGACATTAAAGCTAGAGAGCAGCAGACCTCACCGTCGGTCTCTCTGCCGCCGAATCTGTCAGAAACCCTTCCAGTCGAATGCAAAGCCACCCAATGCATCTTCTGCCTCGGCAATGAAGAGCTATCGGCAGCTGATCGCCTGAAGACTTTTGCCAGCCGCGGCGACCTGAAGAAGCATTTCCATCGTAAGCATCTCCGCCACCATCCGGACCATCAGCCGATTGCGTGTCCGCATCCCAGGTGCGAAGCTACCTTGACAGGAAAAATGCACTTGCGGAATCATGCAGATGTGGTGCACAAAACACCAACTTAACCATCACTCGCTGTCACGGATAGATTCTGTCTCTCATTCCTTCAGAGATCATCGTACATTTTCCAATCGCTCTATCCTCTCAAGAGCTTCGATCCGGTATCGAGCTTGACTTATTCTGTATCTTTCTGCTATCATTAACGCGTCGTGTTAATCTGTTCCCCGAAGTATTACTGTTTTTGTTTACATCGACGTTAGATTGTCGATATCTTCTGTTTTCTTCTTTAATGTATTGCTAGATTTTTTAATATTAGCGAACATCAAGTATACTTCGATAGATTGAAAGACTATTATCCATTCCCTCATTTCTTTGCTTGCGCGATTGAAAACCTTTTCGTCACGGTCTATAGTCTTTCGGTTACCGCTATTTTTGAAATTCTCCTCGATTTCTTTAAAAGTATCAGCGATCCTACTTTTCTGTGATACAAGACGCGTAATTTGATTTGTCCATGAGTAGATGTTTATACTGAAAGTGTTTTACGCAATGGGTCGTTGGCCATATTCATTCCAATGTTGCACCGAGCCTGTATTCAATAGAATCCAGAGTGATTAAATTGGGGGTTATCCGCTTCTTTGATAAGATCTTTGTAAAGTAGAGACTTTGAGCGAGTAGAGTCTTCGAGCGACCAGGGAATTTTATGCTCTGGGGAATTTTATGCTGTAGAATCTTTTAATTCGTGGGGACTTTTGTGGCCTGGGGATTTAATGAAGTAGGGGATTGCGTGAAGCAGGGGATTAAATGGGGTGGGGGATTTAATGGAGTAGGGGATTCCGTGGGGTAGGGGATTTAATGGGGTGGGGGATTTAATGGCGTAGGGGATTCCGTGGGTAGGGGATTTAATGGGGTGGGGGATTTAATGGAGTAGGGGATTCCGTGGGGTAGGGAATTAAATGGGGTGGGGAATTTAATGAAGCGGGGGATTATATTTCGTGGGGACTTTTATGCCGCAGAGTGTTATTCAGTTTCTGTCAGCATGGTTTGGAAGGACGGATAAAATAATCTACGGAATTAACTGAGAGGCATCTTCGTGAAATCGTTTTAGAATCTCTCCAGAGTACTGTTTTCTTTCGCAGTATTTCCTTCTTACTCACTTCGCAAACACACATGATTAGGGTCTTGAGATAAATATTGCCCCATGATAAATTTCCTAAGACGTATTAATAGGGCTGGTAAGGGGCGACAAAAGTCATAAGAAAGATATCGAGGATAAGAAAGACGTCGAACAGGAGAAAGATCGCTTTATTCATGAAAGTATACGATTTTGGAAAGCTCTGTGATACTGATGTAGCGGTAATTATGTGCAAAATTAATCGGTTCTCCGTTTACAGATCCACGCAGCGGGAATCCTGAACGTCATTAATGAATTAAATTGTGAATGCATCTATCCTCCGGAGTACGAAACTAAAGCCACGTCACAAAGGTCCATCATGTGATCTGGCAGCCTTTTCGTGACGGATCTAGATCCATGTCCCGTTTAACTCGTACTATCTCGCATGCGTCTACCACTTGAGCTTTAGCCTTTGAGCAATTTCTTTCCAGCTTTCAGACATTGTACTTCATGTAACAAAACACTTCGTGTCCTCTTCGAAACGACGTCCTCTCCAGCGATTAAGTTCAAACTGTCCGAGCTCAAGCGATGCACAAAAGAGGGCGTAAACAGCCTCAGAGGACTCTCAGAACCTGTGACGAGGAAGTAATCTGCTGCCTGCATGCAGACCACGTCAACGAAGCGTTTGCGAGCGACTTTGTATTATGATTTAAGAATTGCGTGAATGTCTTCAACCGTGTGCTCTATGTTGCCCATTCATCAATTCTCACCATATCTCGATATTCATTGCCAAACTTTACCGCGACAGCTTGACCCTTCAGGGCACTTTTTAATCTCTCGATTCGAGCTTTTTGTAGATTGTCGTTGAAATAATGGTTGGTGGTCAATGGGGTACCTTTACGCTCTACACGGAGTATAAAGTGCGTATGACTCATTGCTCTCTCATATCGCTCTAAGAGCTCGTCGATGATAAGAGTTCAAAGGTTCGTCCGGACACGCGGATCGGGGCAGAGGGCTGAAAGAAGTTCGTTTGTAAAGGTATGAACGACCCGAATGACATCGCTGATGTAGGTGAGGGCAAGACGATCCCATTTTTTCAATTGTTCTTGGAAAATAATTGGAAAAAGAGACGGATCGAAAGTACCAAGTTCGAACCCCCTCGACGTTCGGTACGCCGACTCAATCCAATCGAAGATGTTATATGCCAGGGGAGCAGGGCAACGCCACGGACCTTGAATCACCTCTGAGTTCCGCCCCATTTTCATTTGGCAGACCTATGCACTTGCAAGTATCTCTTCGACTTTTTATGCTCCACGTGCAGCCAACGTAGATGGTCAGCTCACTCGTTATGACATATATCAGAGCTGGAGATAAGCAGTTCTATGTCCTGATTCTGTTCCCAGGTTGCCCCCCATGTAGCATTGCCGTCTGTATTCTCTTCTGTAGGTTTCTAACAGCAAGCACAGCTCTCGCAGAGATGAAACTCTTTTGTCCAGGACTAGCGTCTATCCCCAGGACTAGCGTCTATCCGTTCGTGTCATGAGCCAACGTAGACCAAACGACGTCTGGGATTGCACTCTCTCGCCAGCTCCGAATGCGAGAGTCATCTAATGAAGATTTGGTTCTTCGTATTCTCGGGGATCGTCCTCATCTGAATCATAAATGATCCATGCGTGTTTATCTTGATTTTCTTCGAGCCATAGACCTTCCTCAAGGTCTCTGTACCACGCGAACAGGTTAAGAGTAGCGTCGCTGGACACTCTATCGACAGCGTCTTCGACATGGTTGCTGCAGAATTAGTAATGTCCTTCAGGGGTCGCAGTTTGTCACTCACTTTGCCTTGAAGCTATTGTCACTCGAAGCCCGACCAATTGATGGTAGCTGCAAAATGGGACGGTCTATTCTCTTCGGTTTCTTCTAAGCAGGGTGTAGTTCTGTCTCAAAGATCCAATATGTCGTCGATTGTATTGGTTTATGCTCATGCAACAAATGCATTCTAATATCAAGGCTGATGTCCAATACCGCTATTTCTCCAAATGGCGGTGATGGTGTGAAGGGGATGACAGTATCAAAGCGAACGAAATAGATAGCACTGAATTCCTGTCTTCCGAAGAACACTGGTTGTGATCTACAGTACGATCATGATCGCATCAATGAGACATAATTACACCTCATGCATGAAGGACGTCGTGGCCTTCATATGCGTAGCAAGTGTGGCGAGTATTGTGTCGTCACTTGTTGCAGATCTTCTTATGTTCCTTCCACGCCGCTTTCTGGCAGGTATGATTACAGTAGCGTGCAACTCCGCATCTTACACAAGCCTTGAGACCTCGCTTCTCTGTCCCGCAATTGTCACATTTCGCCGCAGCAGGGCCGGCCAAGGCGTTGCCCGGCCTTTGAGCTCGCTGACCCTGCGCTGGAGCAAGTCGTGCCCTGGCATCGCCAAGCATGCTCTCTGACACTAATGGCTCCACGTAGGGCACAGCAAAGATAGGCGGGATAGCAATCCGCGTCGCAAATTTCGCAGGTCCTCTGTACTGAGCGCCGGTAGGATATCTGTCGAGTGCTTTGCCTTCGCCGCACGAGCAGAGCGGCGACTCGCCGTGAGCGACAGAGAGGGGGATACGATTTCGGGCTAGATATTCGCAGTTCTTCCCGTGAGTCCAAGCTTGACGACATCTTTCCGCAAGGCAGGGCATCAGTTGTTTCCATAGTACGCTTTCCTCTTGTGACACCTTGATTGAGAGGAGTTCCTCGTGGCGCACGCTTTGGAGGGCAGGAACCATTTCCTGGATCCGCGAGCGGCTCAGGCAAACGACATACGCGTCCATCAAGATCGAACTAGTGTTTCGGTCGTGACATATGGCATTCGTAAAGATGATAGTATCGCAATCATCATTGAGAACGAGCCGGAAGCCCTTGACGGGTTTGAACTTGGTGACCTTATTGCGGCCAACGAAACTTTGGAAGAGGAGATTCAGAGATTCCTTCAAGTCCAACAAGCCGTTCGATGGACGGTTTGGCGACTTTAGTGCGTTCGACGCCCGCTCGTCGGCGCTCAGAGTGAGTCCCATGTGCGAATGTAGCCAATCAAAGTCTCCAGGTACCTTAATGACCGGCTGTTGTTGAATGTTGACGCGCGACATGCCCCAGACGCTTGGATGAGAGTCGTCGAGGATGACGGGAAAGATGTTGCGATTAAAACTTCCCTCGCTCAGAGCCGGAGCCACTATGACGCTCACATCGACCCACGAACTTTTTCTAGCGACCTTCGTTTTCGCGGCGGATCCATCCACTGGGAAGGGAAACACGAGACTGCGGGGGTCCGTAGTCCCAATCTGGAGCGTCATCGTGAACGGCGAAGATTGAGTGATTATAACCTTGGCACCGTCGGCTAAAGACTTGGATTCATCGGAGTCTTTAGGGATATCGGCGTGAAACCGGAGATACTTAGCCTCGGACTTGCGATCTAAACCGACAAAGACAGCAAGAGCCTCGCTTGAATTCTCTCTGGAATCTGTCTGTGATACCTGCGGCTGTACATCAGCATGTCTTAGCATGCCTGGAGCTTCCCGCAGGAGCCAGAGCCGCTTCTCATCCTCGAGGCCACATTCATAAACAACCATTCGAAAACCAAGTTTCTGCAAAAATTTAATGGTTGACGGGTTCGTGTTAACGACCAATGAGACTCGAACATCATCGGCTTCTCCCAGGAGCAGTGTGTACGCAGGGACGGGACATGTCACAATAAGGTCTGCTGAGCCAGACCAGCCTAGTCCATCTTCTTCGACATCGCAGAGGGCACTACAGTCGGCACGAGGTTTGAGCTTCCCGAAGAAGCATTGGATCGCAAAGAAAGAGTTCTCAGCACCGGTAGCCTCATGACCGATAGAGACATGCAATCCTGGAGTACCAATCGTATCCGGTGACTCCGCCGTAAATATTCGTAGTTTGCTGCGTGGAATCACAAGTGCAACATGAATCACGGACGGAGGACTCGGTGCCTGAAACAGGATCTTCAGCATCGACTTTGATCGCGCCGAGGTGGTGGCGGCTATCTCTAGATCCAAAGGAGACAGTTTCAGAGATGTGTCCTCCTTCACTCCATACATGTGAAGATTGAGCAACAATTCTTGCACACTGTTTTGCCCGATTGGAAGCTGTCGATCATCTTGTACCTTATCCACAAAATGACTCATGCACTTGGCCCAATCCGTGGTGATGTGTGCCTTCGCGAGGCGCAGCACAGTGACGAGGTTGAGGCGCGTGTAGTAGCGTAGATCGCCGGACAGAGGTGACATAATCTGGCGTCTTCCTGATGTTAACCTCATGGACGACATCATTGCGCCACAGTCTTCGTAGGCAAACATCTTCAGATATAAGCTAAAGAAGTAATCTCCTAGTTGTTCCGCATCAAAAGCAACCCGGTGTTTGATTCCAGGGTGGCGTCTCCTTTCATCGATGGCGAGCATATCCCCGAGCTCAGGTATTTTCCACGGAACACGGATACGATACTGCCGCTGTCGGCCAGGAGACTGTTGAAAGACGGACAAATTCAAAGCTTCGGTACCGACAGAGTCCAGTGTGACCCCCAGAAGATGCCCAATCGGGGAAAGACCAAGTATCAGTGACATTGTGGAGACGTCCGAGCAAAGCATGGTGCGAAGAGATTGAGAAGGGTCCTCTGAGGCAAGTAGAAGATTTTCGACGTATAGGACAGAAGAGGATTTGCGGCTCAGTAGTGGCACAGTAGCAGGGAGCACATTAAGAAGGCCGATATGATCTGCGAGATTCGAAGTGTCGATGACATCGAAGAGTGCCGGGCCGGGACCACACCCTATACCGTTGAGGACGAGTGGCATAGACTTCCATGGACTTATACGTAACGGAGGTACTTTGGAAAGATTCTCTTCACCAGTATTTTGACTGCATAGCTTATGACAAAGACTGACAGCGTCTCCGCAATGAAGGATGATTTTAACGCGACCTTCCTCGAGAGTCTTTACAAAAATGTCACACCAGCTGCGAAACTGGGACTTGGCAATCTGGACGACGCGATCCATGGTGGACCCTCCGGACTTCGTCGTGTCAAACGCCTCTGCCAAATGAAAGCCAAGCAGTGGATCACTTCCATAATGAACAGCGTAGGTCCCCGTTGGAGCGGACGATACGGCGAACATGGGATTCACCCAACCCTTGCCATCGTTGCCCAAAGAGCTTTTGTCTCGCTCATTACCTCCGGCGACTCCGGTTCTCCAGTATTCTTCAAATGCTGAAGGCATCGTCTCGAGCGCGTTCGTGAAATGTGCGCCAGCTGAGCGTATTCCGTGGAGGGTCTTCGTTCCTGGGTCCCCAATTCTTCCCCGATAAGTACTGATGATGGCAGCCCTTGCGCGCTGATCAAGAGCTATTTTCTGGGTGGAAGTCAAATTCTTGGTCTCAGCATACTGCAACCAGCACTTGCGAACTCTAGTAAGAGTGCTCTCGCTCAAGAAGTGGACGAATTTGCCATATTGCGAGGACATCCATACATTCGTAGATGTCGAGGCATTGAGAAGTCTCTCGGCATGGTCTTGAAGGATGCCCAGATCGGCATCCGGAATATAGAGGTGGTAGAAGATATCCCAGACTGCTTTCATCTGCTCGTCTAGCTCGGCGGGCTTGGCGGTAGTCGAAAGTCTCTCAACGAGAGTGAAGAGCAAGACATTACGCGCTAACAACGCAGCCATCAGTTTGGCTCAGGTTAAATGGTATATGCCAGAAATCAATAAAGATTGGCCATACCAAGTATCGCTGGATCGATATCGCAAGTTGTAATCTCATACGTGACATCTGCAAAAAGACCAAAATGATTAGGTCAATCGAGTGTCACCATCCGTAGTCGACTTACTCGATTCATGTTCGCACCAAAGCGTGAATAAAACATTGCGCGGGTCTCCGCAGGCAAGTGACAGTATCTTCACTGTTTCTTGTCCCTCGCATCTTGTATCGCGGAGGAAATTGACCGCTGGTGTATTTCCAATCGGGTAAAACCAGTACCGCAGGTTTACGTGGGTTGGCGTGAGCATGTTGATTGTTGTGATTCAGTTTGACTTGAAAGCGGGCAGGCGCACTATCAGTATCACTGGGAATTTTGTAGGGGCGAAATTAGGCGAGGAATATTCCCAGTTAAAGTGATAGTTTGCCTGCGGGGCACTCGGGGCAAGTAAAGTGTGACATTTGATGCCGTGAATTACCGAGCTTATGTAAATCGGAATCGTGATTCTCCCTTCCTAAATTACCCTGGTCACCTCGCAATCACTGAAGACATCCTGTCGCATCCTCCTCCGCCGCCGTCTTCCGTTACCGTCACGCATTGATTCTACTATAGGAAATCTGATGGGTTGTTACATGGGATTTTTATGACATTTGGTCCCGTCTGCGCGAGCAAAGTGCCCACAGCTCAGAACAGCAATCAGGCAATGAGACAAATCTTTTGCAGGTGTCCTCCTACAGAGATGGCACTGCGAAGCGTAGCTGCGAGATAAGGATATCCTCGTTTCCTCCATGCCTGTTTATTTACTGCTCCGTCGTTCCGCTCGCTCTTTCATTGCAGCCCAGTCCCTCCGAATCACGTCTTGTCTCTTTTCTCTTGAGATAGCAGCTTGTCGCTCCTTCTCTGCTCTTTTCCGCTGCTCTGTTGCTGTCTTCGCGTCTTTCTGTGATTGAATTGCTTCCGCCTTTCTCCTTGTCTCTCTCCTATCCTGTTCCCTTGCTGTCAGGTCTTGTTTCTCCCGAGCTGATCTCTCCGCCTTCTCCAATCTTGCCTTGGCTCGTTGGCGTCCCTTATCTTGCCGTGATTTTTCTCGTGCTGCTGCTGTCTCTATAGCGATCCGTTCCTTCTCCACGGTATCTCTGGCGGCCTTTCTCAGCCTGTCCCTCTCTTCGACCAACTCATGTTCTTTACTCAGTCGCTGCCGCTCCTGCAATTCTCGATCATGCAACTCGGCCTCATAAAGAGCAACGGTCGAGCCACTTTTGAACATCATCCTCAAAAACATGTCCGGATGCATCTTTCCAAGGCTCTGACGAGTTTTACCAGACTTATCCTGTGCCCGCGGATTCGCTCTTTTTTCCAACAGCAATCTGACTGTCCCTAAATCTCCTTTCCAGACGTCACAGTTGCTGCCAGACCTCCTCGCCCAGGCCCTATCAATCTTCACCGCCCAATGTAAAGGGGTCCGCAACTGTACGTCTCGGGCTTCGACGTCTGCGCCCTTCTCCAGAAGCGATTGTACAATCGGCGTGAGTCCAAAATAGCTTGCAACATGTAGTGCTGTTTGTCTATGCCGGCCTGGCCAATCCTTCCTAAATTCTGCGCCTTTTTCAATCAACATGCGTGCTACAGGCTCGAAACGATGAAGGATTGCAAGATGTAGCGGAGTGAAACCGTGGGAATTTTGGGCGTCTATACAAGCACCGCTCGTGGTCAAAAGAGCCGCAATCTGTAGATGACCGTTCACGGAAGCCAAGTGAAGAGCAGTTGGTTTGTCGCGGTTCCTCCTCGTGGCTCGAACGTCAGCTTTTGCGTCAAGTGATGTTTGAATGGTCAAATCTCGTCCGTGTTCCGCTGCCCATCGTAATGCCGAACTTCTACTCCGGTGTACATTGCGTTGATAGAGATACAAGTTGAGGAGAATATAAAAGCGGCGATTTGTTCGCGCGAGAGCGTTAATGTCACTTTCCCAGGCCAGGTTCTCTGCTATAGAGAGCAGTATCTCGTTGGCCAAATCAACCAGCGACATCTTGACCTAGCTGAGCGGGTGAGTCAGACAAGACATGCAATGCTTAGATTATCAGAAGCATTGTCTAGTACTGTCAGAAGGCATGGACGAACAGCATCGGATGTTGTGCTTGCCTCTGGATAGAAGACATCCTAAAGTGTGGGAAGAATGAGAGTGCAGCGTTGCAAACAAGCTTCCCTTGAAATCTACCCCACAACCTCCGTTGCTAGACTAACCTAATAGCATCTCCACGAACATCAATCGATTTTAATCTGCTCACGACTTCAATCTTTATCCTTCATGATTCGAACAATTCGCGGACACAATTCGCCAAAGCTTTGCACGCCCATACCAGGCAGCCGTCTATTTAGCGGCATGACGCCGAGGGGCGAACATGTGTGAATCTTCAATCATCTCCAGCCTCACGATCCTCCTCCCTCCGTATATTCAACCTCAACAGCCAACAGCTTATGGAAAACGCCTGGACTCACATAGGACGCATCATGACTCATGATATCTGGCCCAAGACAAGTGAGTCATAAACTCGCATGGATCGGCCAGGTCGAATACGCCAGTTATCTGGCTCGAGGGCGAACCACCCCCTACGCATGGACAGCGAGTCCGCATATGCAGGGTCAAGTCAGCAGATCAATAAAGGCTCGCGAGGCTATAAAAGATATGAAAAGGCTGAATACATAGTACAAGGCTGGCAAGAGTGTGGTCGGCTGCTGTCCATAGGGAAAGGCGAGTCTGCAACTTCAGCTTCCAAAGTCTTCAACTAACTAGCGGACCAGAGATTAGTCCTCAGCTACATCAACAGAAGCGCCTCTGCACCTGTTCACTGAAAGTTTGTGATCGTTTTCACACCAATGTACCCAGACAGCTGAGCCTTTAAGCGACGCCAAAGACATTTTCTTATCATATCAATTCTCGGAAGGTATCCTGCTTCGTCCTGCCTAATTATCAAGAGGACTTTCCTGCCCACTCAACGCCGAGTTCTAACCCTTTGAGAAAGTATGTGCAAAGAGTACAAAACCCATATGATGTGGCAAGGTGGGGGCTGCAAAATTGGAGATTGTGATAAGATAGAGTACACTCAAGATGCATGCGCCAATAAACCAGCTGGTGGTATCAGAAAGTGTGCCGATTACAAGATGATCACAGCTGCGTCGAGCAGGAGGAAGGGTCCGCGTCCAGGACATAATCACGCAGGCCAGGGCAGTAGTTCAGGTACTACTGCTTAGACTGTAGGTCATCAAAACCGCTCAGTTAGGAGGTCCCTTGACAGCCGAATTTGTAGAACGCTATACATCCCGATGTCAAGTCACCTCATGCGTCCAACACCGTCGGTGACTGAAAATAATACGGCTTGCCTTGGCCCGATTCAACACGGTCTACTTAGGGGTATGATTGGCTCTTGGGGAGGGGGCGCGTTGGGGGAAGACGATTAAGCACTGGGATCTAACATTTTGGTTGGAAACAGGATCACAGCGTGGGCTTTTCACTTTGCAGGCAATGTCAACGAAACCACAATCATTCATGTTGAACAAAAGGAGAAGAAATCCTCCACCACCAATTTGTGATTAACGCTCATGAGTGAGAACGTAAAAATGTTCTCCTTCACACGATGAGTCTGCTCTACTAGAGCCCACCGACCTTCTCGCCGTAGTCAAGCACCTCTTCTGCAGAGCGCAACTCTCTCTTCCAGCAACCCATAATAATGTCCCCAATCAGAAGCCTTTCAACGCTAGGAAAGCTCTGTTGTCGAAACAAAGTCTCAATCAACTCAGGGCCAAAGCCTTCGTAGGGCATTTGCCCAGCAACCAGTTCGTAGAGCGCGGAACCTAGCGCGAACACGTCCGATTCGAATGTGCTGTCCGCCGCAGGATCCCTTGGCATGTAATGACTCGGACTTTCGTTTCCCAGGGCCTTGCTCCCATCCAAACCAAGCGCAGTTTGACCATCATATCCTGACCCGTTGAAATCACTGAGCCTAGCGTCCAAGTCCGCATCCAGCAGCCATTGGCTGAGCCTGATATCCGAGTGCCTAACCCCCATAGCGTGAATAAATACGGTACCCTCGATCATTTGGCGGGCCCAACGCTTCAGAAATATATCTGTGATGTTTGCCCGATGCTGATCAACGTATCTCTTAAGAGTGCCGTTCGTGTAATACTCAAGCTCTATATAGCTCTTTTCGGGCCCTACATACAGACATTTTGCAACACGTGGATGGTCTCCGAGAAGGATATATATGCTGGCTTCATTGCAAGTGGCCTTAATGTTCTGTGCAGTGATAGCCTCCTCCTCGTCAAGCCTCAAAACCTTACTGACCTTATTGCCAATGCGAAAAGTTTTGGCGCTGATACCCACCATGAGAAGCTCCGGCTCCTCGTTACCAGGGTGACTGTGTTTGGCAGGTGTTCTTGTCGTTGGACATAAGCCACTTCGGAAGGCAGTGACTTTGTTGCGGGGAATTGCTCTTCCAATTAGCTGGCGAATCCGTAACATTCGCAATGGGATACGTCGACGTGAATGCGGCGAGGAGGCGTCTGAATACATCCTTGGTAGAATTGGCTTCAATAACCTCAGTCTCGTTCAGGGAAGACAAGCTTTTATAAAATCGCTGGCCTTTGTCATCTGGCTCGTCGCCAGCTAAAATGAGCGATGGAGTGTCATGAAGAAGCTAAAAGTCTTGGCATGGCTACCTGAGAAGTGGCACTATCAGGAAGGGCCGAGGGGCGTTGGGATTAGTGTTATTCAAATAGACAACACAAAAGTCGTCTAAAAGTTCTGTCAAGATTTTATTAATATAAGTCTAAAAAGTGACAGACGCGTTGGTCAAATTAAACAACATGATTATATACTCAAAGTGCTTGTAACACGCGATCTTTTACTCGTTTTTACGTCAAATTCAAAGACAAAGATAAGTATTTTTCAAATTTAACTTAGTAAATCTCTTGACTTTACTGAGTCTGTCTAGAGTTTCACTAACTAGAGACAGTGAATAATAATTCTTCACAGTAATCTTGTTCAAATCTCAATAGTTTCTGCATAAACAAAGTCTATTGTTTTTTTTATTAAAAACGAATAGAATAAACGTATTAGTCGAGCTAATAAAGTGCTTAATTCATTCTTTCGCTAAGACTTTGTTTAGATGCTGTCTCAAAATTGCTAACTTCGTATTTGACAGATTATATAGCGAATTATACAACGACTCTGCAGTGATTTCGATCGCATAATTGTAATCTTTATGCAAAGGCAATCTGTCAACATTCTTTGTCAAGAATTCTGTGTCTTGAATGCATTTAAGATACGACTCATCATGATATTTATTGCTCTTACTTGATATTTCACAGTTAATTTTTCAATGATGTTGCATATGATAAAAGCGTACACAGTAGACTTTCCTTGTAGATATTTCGCAAAATTCTTTGCGATGAATAACTTAAATGCATGCTCGCTCACATTGAAACATCATGTTCTTGCAATTATATCTATTCGAATACGCTTAAATTGCATACTCGGCATACTCAATATTAAGAAAAAAAAATTTGTCAATGACATAGAAGATACTTGTACTGTTTTTCTTTGTGTCTCAGCTGTTTTTAAGCCAATTACATATCTTATAAACGTTATCATAACAAATATTTTGTTTATTCATGTAGATAAATCTTGAAAGATTGAAGTTTAATAGTAATATGCTTTGCTTGACGACGAAACGTTAAGAAATAACGTTTATCTTAACATTAATATTCAAATGTATTTCTGTTACTGTCTTTTAATCTTTCTGTATTACATGTCTCGTATATATAAGAGTTTTTACAAAGAAAACTTCTTGTTTTTTTCTTAATGATTGAGAGCGTTCGTCGAGAGCTTGTTTTTTCTCGAAATATTGTGACGATTTTTATGCAATATCAAATCAATGAAAACTCTGTTTACATCGAGTTTTTTTTGCGCCTCTTGATCTTTTCATCTTTGTAGTCGATGACAAATGTCTTGATCTATTACACGTATAGCATGTTATGTCGGATGAATTCTTGCTAGAACGAGTCGTGATATCTGACTTTAAGCTTGATTTCGACGACGTATTAGACTTGATTGACTTAAGAAGTCTTTTTTTCTGATAGAACTTCTTCTTGACTCTATTTTAATCATATAAGTTCTTTCTGTCTCGATGTTGTTTCAGCAACAAGACGCGCTCTTTTTATAAATTAATTTTTAATCAAGCAGTTAAATAAATTAGTGCATTTTGAGTAGTAAAGACTGACTGCACATTAATAATAGTTACACGCAGCTCAAATCTTAGCTTGATAAATAGATAAGCTCGCTTATGCTCATACTATATAATGAAAGTTAATGTTTTAAAGTGTTGAGATAGATTGCAAACGTTTATACAATCTAATTCAAATGTTGCAATGTATTTGTATACTGCTGAGTCACGTCTATGTCTTGATTCATTGAATTTTTAATAAAATTTAGAAAAAAGTTGATAAAATTAAATTACCTTTGCTAAGTAGCAGACATAGTCTTCTTATAATCATATTAAAGTTTTTTCGATTTATTTTTGAAACATAATATATAGTACAGAATCTTTTGTTTATCACTTTCAAAATTTTATAAAGTATTTTGAAATAAGATTTTGACATTGTAAATTCACTCTCTATATTCTTTTATAATTTTATCATAATACTTTTTCAAAAGCATGAGAAATCTTCGTTTCTGCAAGACAATCTCGTGATGACTTCGTCTCGCTCTCGTCAACACTATAAAGACAACCAAGCGTAGATTATTTGAATTAATAGTAGAATCTCGTGAAGTGATTAAACAACTTTGCAATCTTATTTCGATAATTTGCAAAGTATTTATTTTCAATTGAATAACTGCTAGCCTTTGTTTCTTTCGCAATTTATCACGTTAATAAGTGACTTGAACTAAATGTTCATCAAGATTAAGAAAAAGTTTATCGTCTTTTTTCTCATTTTTTAACTCTGTAACACAAGAGTTAATCTCTGTTATTGTATCTAGCAACGTCATACCGTCATCGTTTTTGTTAGGGGCCAGCATAGAGCGAGTCATATGGGTGTAATGTAACGAGTATATAAATGCTAAGGAAGGAAAGTATCTAGAAGGGAAGGGCCGACTATCTATATGACTCAGGAGAACATAAGCTAACCCTGAATAGGGTTGGCTTCGGAACAAGCCTATGCCCTAGCGGCGAGCGATCGGCGATAGCCCTCAGGATAGCCATCAACATAGCCATTGTTAGGGGCCAGCATAGAGCGAGTCATATGGGTGTAATGTAACGAGTATATAAATGCTAAGGAAGGAAAGTATCTAGAAGGGAAGGGCCGGCTATCTATATGACTCAGGAGAACATAAGCTAACC
>JAABUH010002568.1_pt1 | contig 17203 bp, 12 predicted proteins | sample 5559121 | NCBI WGS metagenome assembly JAABUH01 (sample SAMN10711871, study PRJNA513364) | rock metagenome | isolation source: Antarctica rocks | place: Antarctica: Victoria Land, Battleship Promontory nord | collected 2015-12-28
GAGCTGGGTTAGCCCAAAGTCGTTACCTCAACCTTCGGGAGGGGGATGCCTAAGGCCGAACTAGTGACTGGGGTGAAGTCGTAACAAGGTAGCCGTACTGGAAGGTGCGGCTGGATCACCTCCTTTTGAACTTTTACCTTCGGTGAATAGAAAATCGGATGGCCACGCTAATATACCATTCCCTCCAAAAAAAATCGATCCCACCTTACAACATAGTCTAAACAGGCATCACTTCGTCTTGTTTTCAGTGAAGCGAAGCGGCTCTCTAAAAGAGATCCCTTAATTTCTCTTTCCAAAATATATATAGTATGAAAGGCTCATAACTCAGTTGGTAGAGTTCCTGTCTTACAAACAGGCTGTCATCGGTTCGAACCCGGTTGAGCCTATTCCTCTGAGCAATGTAAAGATGGCGCTAACAAGCTTCTTAATCACACCAAAACACCCGAGATTACAAAACATAAAGTCCTTGTAGAAGATATACATCACCTTCAATCCCATTTAAAAACCCTTGCTAACAAGGTTTATGCTTTCAACCGTCAGAAACAGCACAAGGTTTTCTTTTCTGTCAACCTACCCACTCTCATTCTTCGAGATGAGATACTTGCTACTAAACTCGGATTTACTACCAGAGAAAAACTACAAAAAGAACACCTCCATAAAGATCCCATTAAACAGATCACTCCTCAAATTGCTGTACAGATGGGACTTATCAGATCTTTCAAGATCACCCTCGAGCTTCAAGACCACGCCAAAATTCACCCCAAGCTCAAAAACAAATATAACACCACTTCCTATTATAGTCTCAACGTACCTTTGATGGGGCTCATGGAAAGCTTTCAAAACTTAATTGTCGATGTACCTTTAGACCAGGCAGGCACTTCAGTTAAATACAAAATCCTTAAAGCTACCGAAACCCGAGCCAAAAAGAACATTGCTATCATTTAACCACACACCACTCGTCATCTACAGCTTTTACAAAAAACACAGACCTCACCATCCTCTCTCTTTCAAACAAAGAGAGGATTGTCTTACCACCAGAAAGCACTAGAAAGATGGTATACAAGAATTTTTTATCTCTGAATTCCACTTACCGGGGCGCATATTTCCTAAACCTAGAAAAACCTTACAAGGACTTACAACCCGCGGTAGAACTCTACCTAAGCTCAATTACTCTGAAAGGGCCTTAGAACGACTTACAAACCACGGCAGAACTCTACCTAAGGGAATTCAACCTACAAGAACAATACAACGCCTTACAAGACCTTAGAAGCACCTTTTCACATCAAAGGAACCACACACCCAGAGGGGGAAAAAAGAAACGTAGAACGCCCCTTCAAAGCGAACAGTCAATTCTTACTAATTATCAATCGATCCTGTTTGACGCTTTTACCACTTTCTCTTCACCCTGCTCCAGCCCTTTTCCCCTCTTTTTGGAGGGGAACGGGCCCAAGGTCTCCATCTTGAACCAACATCCTTGCTACAAAGGACAAACTAGACACAGACACAGAAAACCACACTCCCACCATTTAAAACCAGGGAATCTACAGGCCAAAAGATTACTTGGTCTTACAAGAACATCCTATCCAAAGCTGAACACCTATCTTGTATGAAGAATTCTGTCACTAAAATTAAGCCTCTTCACACCTTTCTTGACGAATGGATCGTACACCATGTCCGAATTGACCCAGCCGTCACTACGCGATTGAGCGGAGAAGGATCTATTTACCAAGCTTATTTAGACACTTGCGCAGAGCAAGGACAGATACCTTTATCTCTTCGCATCTTCGCCAAACGACTCGAGGCGCTTCTTGAATTCCATTTCGGGGTACCTTCCACTAAAACCAGAGACCAAAAAGGAATTATATTTCCCGCCGTCAAGGTTATAGACATAGACACGCTTAACCACGAGATTTCAGACACACCAAATCAACTACACACCGTACCCAACTAACACAGAGCAGACAATCTTACCCTCAATCTCACGGACAAAACTCTTACCAAGCCTATTACATTCTCTCTACCACAACCCACCATCCTCTGGTTCTCTTAAAGAAAGAGAGAGGATGGTATCACCACCAGAGAGATTCCAAAAACGGATCAACCACTGCTAAAAGGGATTGGATTGCACCAGAGTCCTCGCCCTACAGCAACCAGAACTGATCGATGCATCCCTTCGGGATCGGCCAACAGCCGGCCTACCCGCTTCCATAACAGATCGATGCATCCCGAAGGGATGTGCATCCTTTCAGGATGTGCAAGGCAGACCTCGCCTAACTGCTTTCATAACTCCCGCTTGCATTCTTTCAGAATCGGCCAACACCCTACAACGCTATCCACCGTTTGACAACCGCTATCCATCGTTTGACCACCGCTATCCACCGCTATCCACCAATCCACCGATTACATCGGAGGGAATCTCATTCCCGCGGCAATGCGTAGGAACCCGCTAAATTACTGCAGACTTTAAAGAAAAGTGGTATCATTTCGCTATCACATCCACCAATCCACCAATAATTGCCAGTTCAATAGCTTTCTCGTCGATGTGGCTTCCGATAAAAAGGCGTCGCTAATGCGACACGTAGGAACAAGAATTAGAGATTTGCGTTAAGACCTAGAAAAAAGGCTAAAAGAGAGATGCAGAAAGTCTTTAGTCTGGGTCGGGCTGGCAAGGCGCGGGAATACCTTTTCCGCGCATCTGGCTTAGGAAGGCATCTCTAAAGAAACGTGTAAAAATTTGGCTAACTCTGCGGCTTGGCTTTCGATCTGATCCAACGTGACGGGTTGCCCAACTCGAGTCAGTGGAATCTCACGATTCCCTTTTATCCGCATGTAAATGCTTCGACGGGGGCTTAAACCCTCTTTCCACTCTACCTTGATACTTTCGATGTCGGTAATTGGATAGCAAATATCGATGCGACGGTTTTTTCCAGGAAACCCCCACCGAAAAATTCGTACCGACCCCGCGTCCCTGTTAAATTCATTGAAGCCACTTCCAATGCTCCAGAGCAGTGTACACCAGACGTAAAAACTAAATAGGATGCCTAAAACTCCATAGAAGCACATTACCAATCCTTGCGGAAAGAAAAGGATATTTTTAGATTGGATGAACGGAAAGAGATCCTTTCCTAGGTAACTGGAGACACCCGTCAGTAAAAAACCGGCGCCCCCTAAAAAGATAATCGTTCCCCACCAATAGTTACTAAATCTTCGAGATCCAGAGATAATATAACGACGAATAACGTCGGTTTCATACAAATCGACCATTCTTACCTTAAAAATAAAAAATAACAGAGAAAACCTTTTCTAACTCGACGTCGCTCGCATCACTTTCAGTAAAGCGAAGCGAAACCTTCAATTTCACCTTCATTGAAGATAATAGTTTAAAGGTTTCGCCGAAGGCGAGTCAAGCGACACCTCCGGGTTCAGCCAAGTGGTTGAGCGAAATTGTTCAGCTTCGCTGTTTAGTGACGCTGTTGACCGAAGCCGTACAGTGAAGCTGTTGAGCGAAGCTAATGCGCTGGATGGGAGGATACAATTTTGATGGCTCCTTTCTCCTTTCTTGAAAAAAGAGAAGTCATGTTCAAGTTTTCCTTGCTCTATGTTGATGTCGCATCGCTCGTTTTGCGAGCGATGCTGATGATCCATCTTTTTGTCGGATTACAGATTAGATTTCACCAAGGACGTCCACCCCAACCCTTGCAATGATCGATTTCGTCGCAATGGGCGTGTCACCAACTCTAAGATGTCTCGTGAATTGGTAAAGCCATGGATTTGAGCGAAGGTAAACTCGACCGACCATTTTGTGCTGATGCCCCGCGCTTCCAATGGATTGGCGTGTGCCATTCCAGTTATCGCCAAGTCAGGTTGCAGCTCTCGAATCCGCTGTATTTGATGATAATTGTCCGGCTTTTCCACGATACGTGGAATTGGAACATTCATCTCATGGCATGTCCGTTCTAGAAGGGCGAGCTCGGCTGCTTGAAATCGCCGATCCATATATGGAATTCCAATCTCATAGACGATCATTCCGCAGCGAATTAAAAATCGGGCTAGGGAGACCTCCAATAGATTATCACCCATGAAAAAGACCGACTTTCCTCGAACCAATGCAAGATACTCTTCCAACCCTTTCCAAATCAACCTTTCCCGCTCTTCAAGACCCTGTGGAACAACGCCAAGGACGGAACAGATCTTTTCAACCCACGCTCTTGTTCCGTCGGCTCCGATGGGGAAGGGTGCACCAATCAGCTTACACTTTCGACGACGCATCAATGTAGTGGCCGTTCGACTAAGGAAGGGGTTTACCCCGCAGACATAGACTTCTTCATTGAGGGCCGGCAAGTCAGTGTATCGTTGTGAAGGAAGCCATCCTGAGACTGTAATCCCCTGCCTTTTTAGTTCCATACTTAATTGGGTAGCCACGGTGCTTGGCAGCGACCCAAAAAGGACCAAGGGGGGGTGGTCTGCGATCGCCTCCTTGGAAAAGGAAGCTGGGTTGCTTGGCCCCAATTTGAATAGCGTTTGTAAAATCGACTGCTTTCGCTCCGCGACGACTTGATTCTCTTGGTTGGAGGGAGGGAGCTGCTTGGTCGGGCAACGATGTGCCATGGCGGCCAAGACGGTATCTTCTCCCTGTGTAAAGGCATAATCGAGTCCGTTTGCTCGTGCTACAACGATGGGAATTCCAATTTCTGACTCTAGTCGTGGTGCCATCCCTTCCAGATCCATTTTAATGATTTCAGTTGTGCACGTTCCAATCCAAACGATTACAGTCGGGTTTCTATCCTGTTTGATTTGAAGGCAAAGTCGCTTCAGCTCCTTATAATCATTCAATTGGGCCGATATGTCCCCTTCTTCCAATTCCGCCATGGCGTATCGTGGCTCGGCAAAGATCATGACACCCAACGCATTTTGTAAAAAATAACCGCACGTCTTCGTTCCGACCACAAGAAAGAAGCTATCTTCAATCTTTTGATATAACCATGCAACGCAACTAATTGGGCAAAAAGTATGATAATTTCCGGTCTCGCACTCAAAGGCCAATGTCTCAGATATCGATGTAGACATTTTTCCCCCCATTTTTTTTATTAATTTTATTCACTTTCTTCAATATTTTTTCCCCTTTGCTTTGGCCTTGGGCTGACTTTCGGTTAAGCCAAAGCTTTCACCGAAGGTGATGGTTCGGTTCATTTGCGAAGCGACACCTTCAAGTTTTTCTTCCGCTCCCAGATAGGTGTCAATTTTCCAGAGGTGGTCATTTTCAAGTTTATGTTGAGACCTTCCTCAACTTTCTGTTGAGACCTCATACCGTGTCGGTTGGAAGTGGGTTAGATCATCATAAAATCTAAACCTTCGGCAACCTCATCGACCGGCTTCTGCTGTGGATTTAGATAAAAATCGGATAACAGGGTAAAGAGTTCACGATCCGGCAATTCATGCGGGACAACCCCTTCGGGTTGAGAGAGGAGTTGATCAGCAATGTTGAGATAAAAATCACAGACGTACTGTAAACAACTTTCCGACTCCGCCATCTCAAATAATGTTTTTCCTTTAACGCGAGAGACTCGAATGTCTTCGATCAAAGGAAGGACCTCCAAGACAGGCATCGGGCAGGCTTCCACATATTTGTCGATTAGATCTCGCTTTCCAGTTCTATTTCCTACCAATCCAGCCAATCGGAGGGGATGAGTGCGTGCCTTTTCACGAACGGAGGCGACAATTCTATTGGCCGCAAAGAGCGCATCAAATCCATTGTCGGTGATGATAATACAATAGTCGGCATAATTTAAGGGGGCAGCAAACCCTCCGCAGACGACGTCGCCTAAGACGTCGAATAAGATTACATCGTACTCATAGAACGCATTCAACTCTTTTAAGAGCTTCACCGTCTCCCCGACAACGTATCCACCACAGCCGGCACCTGCTGGCGGACCGCCGGCCTCGACACAATCGACGCCACCATACCCTTGATAGATCACATCCTCCGGCCAGACATCCTCGTAATGATAATCCTTCGCTTGAAGTGTGTCGATGATCGTTGGAATCAAAAAGCCTGTCAAGGTAAAGGTACTGTCATGTTTTGGATCACACCCGATCTGGAGCACCCTTTTCCCACGTCTTGCCAATGCAATCGAAATGTTACAACTCGTCGTCGACTTTCCTATCCCACCCTTTCCATAGATAGCTAATTTCATTAAATCTCCTCCCGAGCAATATAGACTTTCCTTGTCGACTTTCCCTTTTACGCCGATGAGATTATTTTACACCAAGGAGCGAAAAAACCAAAAACATGTGCAACTTTTTCAATGTATATATTAAACGGGGAGCGTGATAATGCAACACCAATTTCTCGCCCCGTCAGTACAAAAATAATGGCAACTGGATTTAGAGATGAAATGGTAAGCGAAGCTTTCAAATAGTCATGCCCACAAATAGTTAGAATTTAAAGGTTTTGTTGCCGTCATCTGAATTTTTGTGGTCAGACTCTTCCAATTTTGCCCCGTCTTCTTTTAGGCGTTATTTAAAATACTTAAGATGCTCCTGTATGAAGCGTAAATTTACGCTATCTTTTTTTCTACGAATCTTTCGATGCAGGTGTTTACGAGTCTCGTTACCGAGTTTTTCAAGCGGATCAGACCGCTTAAATTTGGCCTACCACTTTACCTGTTCTTTCCGCTTTTCTTGATCTATGCGGTCAAACCGTATTCTATAATATTCCTCAATATTCCTCTATTCTAGAATATTTTCGCTTTTTTTTCGGTGCCACCTCGGCCGTATTTCTTTGTAAATTGGTTCAAGTAATGTCAATATTTTTCTTGTTTTTCGAGTATTTCTAATATGCTTTTTATCATTTTTTTTATTTTGATCACTTACTATTCCAACTGGAATTGGAGATGCTACTCTTAAAATTTCTCTCAATGACAGCATACTCCAACCAAATCGATGATCTGGTATGATTGAAAGTCTAGCTGGGGGAAAGTTTAGCTGGTATGATACTAAGATGACTTTTCCCATCGCGTTTCAACTTTGCTGATGCCATCACCTAAGGGAAAGGCATCGACGTCAGCGAAGCTGAGATAAAAACCTTCAGCAAGTTGTCGTTTCGATTACCCTTCGGTGATGCGACGCAACGCGAAACAGTGTGAAGGGAGGAGTCACTTCGCGTCGCGTCGCATCGCTCGCGTCGCGAGGGCAAGGTTTTTTGCTGAGGCTCTTTTTTTTTCATCGTGCGCTCCCGAAGCGACACCCTCGGTTTTAGCAAAGCTGGTAAGCGAAGCTGTTGAACAAAGCTGTTGAGCGACGCTGTTTAGTGAAGCTGAAGCAAAAGGGCACCGTCGGTGAAGCGACACCTTAGATGCAACGAGAGGCGCCGCTCTTTTAGTATTCAACTCATATGATATATGATACCTTTCGATTTCGAATATTTTTTAGCAAATCTGTCCTTCGTCTCACTTCTTTTTCTCCTGTTTTTCCATTGGGCGCATGCAAATTTTTTTTTTAACCCCATCATTGGTCTCTATGGAATGGGGGTCGCCAATGTTACTCTCACCCTTCTTCTTCTGATCCGCTGGGTGACCTCCAACCATTTCCCACTCAGCAATTTGTATGAATCATTGCTTTTCCTATCCTGGAGTTTTACTACCTTTCATCTCCTATTGCAAAGACACAGTCACCTTCCTTTCCTTGGACTACTCACGACACCGCTGGCCCTCTTTACAAACGCCTTCGCCACCTTTAGTCTTCCTCCAGAGATGCAACGTGCGACCGGACTTGTTCCCGCCCTTCAATCCAATTGGTTGATGATGCATGTTACCATTATGATCGTCAGCTATGCAGCACTTATGTCCGGCTGTCTGTTGAGCATGGCTTTTTTAATCATCCAGTACGGAGAGTCGAGAGAGAGGCGCGCTCGGGAAGCGACACCGTCGGTAGGTCGAAGGAAAAAGGAAGCGACCCAAGATAATTTAGAGGCGGATGTCTCCCCGACAATATCCGTTCCTTGTCTCCTTGCATCGGAGTCTTTGCTCGATGGTACGATGGTTCTTCGACCGGAGGTGTCGCTTCCCGAGCGAAGCGAAGCTGAATCGGGCAGGTGCTACCCCCACTCCACCCTAGCAAAGAGGCTTGATAATTTAAGTTATCGTACTTTGGGCCTCGGCTTTCCACTCCTTACGATTGGTATTTTGTCCGGCGCCGTCTGGGCAAATGAGGCGTGGGGATCTTATTGGAGTTGGGATCCAAAGGAGACATGGGCGTTGATCACTTGGTTAGTTTTCGCAATTTATTTACATACACGATTAACCAAAAATTGGAGTGGCACCAAGCCCGCCATTATTGCTACGATCGGCTTTTTCGTTCTCTGGATCTGCTATCTAGGGGTTAATCTAGTTGGAACAGGGCTCCATAGTTATGGATGGTTTCAACGATGATCCTTCCTCACTTCTTCAAACTTTATTTGGAATTATTGTACTCATCCACGCTGATCCAAATCTAAGAAAAGGTGTTGCTCTCGCTTTTGGCAACGGGTCGACATAGACCTACAATGTCACCAAAACTTCCGTGACGAGACCGGCCTGAGCGTCGGGATTCAGATTTTGCTTGATATGACCGACTCTGATTTTCCTACGAATTGTCCCTATGGTCTCAAAAGAGGCCGAGCCATCGTCGACTCCCTCGCATAGCGATTGGAGCAAGTAGAGCAAGGAAACGCTTTTTCTCTCCTTAATTTTTAAGGAGGCTTCTCCGCTCGCCTTAGCTCCCGACTTTAAAGGCATCGATAAAAAAACCGAGCATTAACCCAATTTTAAAAAAATGACATATCTTCCAAACCGGTACGCTGCGTGAGGGAAGAACATTCCTTTCCAGCTTTGGATGGTAGATGGCATAATTTGTGATCTCGATAAAACCCAGTAAAGACAGAATAATAAAGCCATCCCAATGAAAAACATGTCTAAGACCGGCTAAAAAAGTTCCAAATAGATTTCCTACGCCGAAGCCTAAAAACAAACAAAACAGAGTAGTCGGTAAAAATGTAGTTAAACCGTTTACCTTTCGTTCGACCTGAAAGCGACCACCCGTCAGTACTCCAAATAATCTACGATTGGATCTCATTTAACAAACTCCTGCAAAAAAAGTCATTTCACTCAAGCAAAGAGGAGAAAAGAACAGGTATTCGACTTGCAAAATGACACCTTCTATTTCAGCGAAGCTGTTCACCGAAGGTGTCGCTTTGCGAGAGCCAAGGTGTCGCTTCGCGAAAGCCGAGGTGTCGCTTTGCGAGAGCCGAGGTGTCGCTTCGCGAGAGCCAAGCTGATTAGCGAAGCGAGACTCCTATTAAAAAAATGAAAAAAGAGTTGTCGGAATCGCGTAGAAACCGCTCGGGGGGTCATTTAAGGGGGGGGGGGAAAGGTTGCACATTTTCTTACCCTCTTATATAATGAGATTGGAAAGGTGGCAGAGTGGTTTAATGCATCGGTTTTGAAAACCGACGTAGCTGAAAGGCTACCGAGGGTTCGACTCCCTCCCCTTCCGCCTAAGTCAAGCTTCCAGCCCACCCCTTAGAGGGACAAATTTAGAAGCTTACTACCCTCAGAACTTGTCCGACTAAAAAATGATTCATAAATGGGTGGAAAAGGGTGCTTCGATAACTTTGGGGTTAAAACCTTATTATGCGTCATCATCAAACTGGTATATAGTTGAGTTGGACCCCCTCGTGGTCGAATCGAGGAAAGAAGATGCAAGAGAGCCCCTGTGATGGAATTGGTAGACATGCGAGTTTTAGGAACTCGTGCCTTCGGCGTGTCGGTTCGAGTCCGACCGGGGGCAGTGAGAGAATTCCCCTCGTTGGGGAGGTTTTAACTGGTCACGACGGTGAGTCTTGTCACTCATTAAGACTTATTGATGCAAATGGTTTTTCAACTTTGCTTTTCCTTTTTTTAATCAACATGGCATTTTTACAATTAGGAGGCGGGTAACGCGATTCGAACGCGCGACATTCTCGTTGGCAACGAGATGCTCTACCACTGAGCTATACCCGCATCACTCTTTTTTCATTTCACTTTTCTGGATGATACCACCCTCTCTCTGTTTCTGCACCCCTCACCTCCGGTGAAGCGAAGCGCCGCGAGAACCATTTCCTTATCTTTTTCAAGAATTGGTTCTTTAGAGGGGCCAGAGCCATAAGGACCTTTCCCGAAGGAAAGGCGCGGTGATGGCTCAAGCTAATAAGCTAATCCCATGCTTCGAGTCGTTTCGGAACCGAGATAAACTCGTACGCTTAGGAAATCGGTTGGGCAAGCCGATTCGCATCGTTTGCACCCAACGCAATCTTCGGTGCGGGGTGCTGAAGCAATTTGACTCGCTTTGCATCCGTCCCACGGGACCATCTCTAAAACGTCGGTTGGGCAGGCACGCACACATTGTGTGCATCCAATGCAAGTGTCATAAATTTTTACAGCATGAGACATAAGGATCTAACTCGAAAGAAAGGATCAGGTAAGATTGAGAAGTTTGGTATAGTATACTATAGAAAGAGGAAAAAAAAAAGTGTCATCATTCTCCCATCCTCTCCTCTCGTTTTATTAAAAGTATCGCTTCGCTTTACTAAAAGGTGTCGTTTTGCTTATGAGCTTCGATGACGAGCTTAGCTGAAACTAAATTAGCTGAAACTAAATGTGTTGCTTCGCTGACCGGCTTCGCTCTGAAACCACAGGTGTCGCTTTGCGAGTGATGTGAGAGCCTTTTGATGAACCTTCTCAAGGCAAAGGGAGGACAGTACTTCTTCTTGAGGGGTGTGAAAGAAGGTCATATACTGGGGAATAGTGAAGAGGGTAAGACTAATTGCGAATCGAATGATTAAAGGGTGACAGGTATTTATGAGTAAAGTATATGATTGGTTTGAAGAGCGTTTAGAGATTCAATCCATTGCAGATGATATCACAAGTAAATATGTTCCCCCCCATGTTAATATTTTTTATTGCCTGGGTGGAATCACCTTTACTTGTTTCCTTGTACAGGTAGCGACTGGCTTTGCGATGACGTTTTATTATCGTCCCACCGTGGCGGAAGCCTTTGCCTCGGTTCAATATATCATGACGGACGTCAACTTTGGCTGGCTTATTCGGTCGATTCATCGTTGGTCTGCGAGTATGATGGTATTGATGATGATTCTACACGTTTTCCGTGTCTATTTGACCGGTGGGTTTAAAAAGCCGCGTGAATTGACTTGGGTGACTGGAGTCATCATGGCGGTTTGTACGGTCTCTTTTGGGGTAACTGGCTACTCGCTGCCATGGGATCAGGTCGGCTATTGGGCGGTCAAAATTGTGACCGGTGTTCCGGATGCAATTCCTGTCGTTGGCCCTACATTGGTTGAATTACTCCGTGGAGGGGTCGGTGTTGGTCAATCGACATTAACCAGATTTTATAGTCTCCATACCTTTGTTCTTCCTTTATTGACGGCCGTCTTTATGCTGATGCATTTCTTAATGATTCGCAAGCAAGGTATTTCAGGCCCACTTTAAAAGAGAACCTGTCTTTCTCGTCGGTTTTGCCTTTGCCTTCAGCGAAGCTCTCGTGTCGCTTCACTGAAAGTGTGGCTTCGTTTCACTTTTAGTGAAGGGAAGAGTAGTGATGCAAGGATAAGGAGTGGTAAACCGAAGAGTGGTGAAGCGAAGGAAGACCTCTTCCTCAGCTGATCTTGGTTGGAGAAAACTTTTATTAGGAGAAAAAAGAAAATGGCAGTGACAAAGAAACCGGATCTCTCGGATCCAATCTTATTGGCAAAGTTGGCGAAAGGGATGGGTCATAATTATTATGGAGAACCGGCCTGGCCGAATGATCTCCTTTACATTTTTCCGGTGGTTATTTTAGGAACCTTTGCTGGCGTGATCGGATTGGCAGTCTTGGATCCGGCCGTAGTTGGTGAGCCGGCAAACCCCTTCGCAACTCCTTTAGAAATTTTACCGGAGTGGTATTTCTACCCTGTTTTTCAAATTTTACGAACCGTACCAAACAAATTGTTGGGTGTTTTATTGATGGCGGCAGTCCCTGCCGGTCTATTGACCGTTCCATTCATTGAAAATATTAATAAGTTTCAAAACCCTTTTCGCCGCCCTGTCGCGACGGCCGTCTTTTTGATAGGAACGGTGGTTGCTGTTTGGCTCGGCATTGGAGCCACCCTTCCCATTGACATCTCATTGACGCTCGGTCTTTTCTAAGCCAAGTCTAGTCCAAGTCTAAGCTAAGGAGAAAATTCTTCGTTAAGGGGGAAAAAGTGATGGCGTCGCTTGGATGACCAGTTTGGGTGAGCGGCTTGGCTGACCGGCAGCTTGGCTAACCGGCTTGGCTGATCAGTCAAGCTGACCGGCTTGGCTGATCAGCTTAATTGACCGGCTTCGCTTCACCTTCGATGTGATCGAAGGGACGTGTCTCGTTGCGCGAGTCATTGGATAGGAAAAGGAAAATAAAAGTATGAATCAAGTGGTAAAGCAAGCCCGACCAATTTTTCCTTTCACGGCCATCGTTGGTCAAGAAGAGATGAAATTGGCACTTATTTTAAATGTGATCGATCCCAAGATTGGTGGAGTCATGATCATGGGAGATCGCGGAACTGGAAAATCGACCACCGTCCGCGCCTTGGTCGACCTTCTCCCGGATATACGGGTGGTTGCCAATGATCCTTTCAATTCGGACCCAGATGATCCGGAATTGATGAGTCAAGAGGTTCGAAAGAGAAAGGAGGAAAAGCAATCACTCGACATCACGAGTCGAAAGACTCCCATGGTCGATTTGCCACTCGGCGCGACCGAAGATCGAGTATGTGGCACGATAGACATCGAGAAGGCACTGACTGAGGGTGTCAAGGCTTTCGAGCCAGGACTTTTGGCAAGGGCGAATAGAGGCATCCTCTACGTCGATGAGGTAAACTTATTGGATGATCACCTGGTCGATGTTTTATTAGATTCAGCAGCGTCGGGATGGAATACGGTGGAACGGGAAGGGATTTCGATCAGCCATCCTGCCCGATTTATCCTGGTCGGCTCCGGAAACCCGGAGGAGGGAGAACTAAGGCCACAATTACTCGACCGATTTGGTATGCATGCACAGATCGGGACGGTGAAAGAAGCGTCATCTCGTGTCCGTATCGTTCAGGAACGAGCCATTTTCGATCAATCGCCCGTTGACTTTCGGACAAGTTATGCCGATTCGCAGCAGGAGTTGACCGAAAAGATTATGGCCGCTCGTCATCGTCTTGCCGACGTAACGATCGATTATCAATCGCGCCTCAAAATTTCACAGATTTGTTCAGAGTTAAACGTCGACGGTCTACGGGGTGACATCGTGACCAATCGGGCAAGTCAAGCCATTGCAGCCTTTGAAAATCGAAGTACGGTAACTCCTTACGACATTTTGCGTGTTATCCCCTTATGTTTACGACACCGACTCCGAAAAGATCCTTTAGAAGGAATCGATACCGGAGATAAAGTGAGGGAGACTTGTAAAAAGGTGTTTGGCATCACTGACTTCACCACCTTCAATGGAGGCCAGGAAGACTGAGGGGAGGAGAAGATTGAGGGGAGGACCTTTTCGAAGACATTCCCGAAGACATCCGAAGACATTTGCGAAGACATCAATTTTGAGGAACGGTTTTAGTGAGGGTGACACCGAAAGTGAGCCATAACTATTGGTGAAGGCGACATTGAGGGGAAGAAACTTTTTTTAATTCATCTTCTCCTTCCTCGTTCCGCTCCATAATGATGGCAAGTCGAAGCGCCGGCCTTGTCGACACTGATGCTTTCACCGAAGACGGAAGATGAGCTAGAGGCGAGGGTGATCTCTCGATTGATCAGCGTAGTGGTGGTGATGGTTGGTCAAGGTTTTTTCATTTTTTTCTTTCCGTCCTTCCACTACACGATGGTTAGTTTTGGTGCAAATCTCTTTCACTTTTCTTTCTCCCTATTTCCGGGTAGTATTGATTCGAGAAGAAAATTTTTATATTCAATCAAGACGATGCTCTATGGTCACGCTACAATTTGGAAATCGGATGCAAAGACTTCTCTTTGCAATGGTCGGCTCATTCTGTATTCATCTCCACTGGTCGGTTGGGGTGGAAGCATACCCTATCTTTGCGCAACAAAATTACTCCAACCCTCGAGAAGCGAATGGTCGCATAGTCTGCGCCAATTGCCATCTTGCTCAAAAAGGTGTGGAGATCGAAGTACCTCAGTCCGTTTTGCCGGACACTGTTTTTGAGGCCGTTGTCAAAATTCCATATGATCAGCAGATCACACAGGTGTTAGGAAATGGGAAGAAGGGGGGTCTCAATGTGGGAGCCGTTTTGATCTTACCGGATGGATTTTCTTTGGCGCCTAAAGAACGAATCCCGGAGGAGATGAAAACCAAGGTAGGAAAGCTCTACTTTCAACCGTATACTCCAGAAAAGAAAAATATTCTTGTCGTTGGACCGGTGCCAGGAAAGAAATATAGTGAAATAACAGTTCCACTTCTATCTCCTGATCCATCCAAAGAAAAGACGGTTTCCTTTTTGAAATACCCACTCTATGTGGGTGGAAATCGCGGTCGTGGGCAGGTCTATCCAGACGGGTCAAAAAGTAACAATACGGTTTTCAACGCGTCCGTGGGTGGCCGTATACGCCAAATTCAACCCACCCAGCAGGGAGGAGTCGAGGTAATTATCGAAACCAGCACCGGAGAGGAGGTGGTTGAGAAAATTCCAGCCGGACCGTCCCTGATTGTTAACGTAGACCAGACGATCCAGGCGGATCAACCGCTTACCAATAATCCCAATGTCGGCGGATTTGGACAAAAAGAGACCGCCATCGTGCTTCAAAGTCCTGCACGGGTAGAAGGCCTTCTTCTTTTCTTTACTTTCGTTGTATTGACACAAGTCTTTTTAGTTCTCAAGAAGAAACAATTTGAGAAGGTACAGTTGGCGGAAATGAATTTTTAATTCTTTCACTGATGGAAAAAAAGCTGCAACTTATCCTCTTGGGGATGAGTTGACAAATGACCCCCTAGCCTCTATAGTTACTCTAATAGAATAACAAAAGGTTCCCTCGCTTAGTTTGAGCTTGGCTGACCAGCTTGGCTGACCAGCTTGACTGACCAGCTTGGCTGACCAGCTTGGCTGACCAGCTGTACTGCATAGCTTTCGCTGAAATCGAAAGTGTCGCATCGTTTCACCTTTGGTGATGCGAGGGGGGCTATTAGCTCAGTTGGTTAGAGCACACCCCTGATAAGGGTGAGGTCGCTGGTTCAAATCCAGCATAGCCCAATAACGTTTTTTTTTCCATCTCTCAAGCTCAATGTTGAGAAGCTGTTTTTTCAGCGGTGAATTTGTATCGTATAAACAAACGTTTGAAGCGCGAGGAACGGGAGAGTCCCTGCGTTTGTCTAAATTCAGGCAGTAGACAAACTTTGTCAAATTTTAAATCGAAGTTAATATGAGATCGGTTTTTTAAGGAGGGAGAAAAAGAGTCCGTTGAGGGGGAGATAAATTTTGGATGAGACGTTTCCCTATTTTCAAGAAATTGGTCTTTTTTTTAGAGGAAAAACGTGAAATATTTTCTATTTCGACTTTATAAGCTTTTCCTCGATATTCATCGAAGTATTGAAATACCGAAAGCGTTAGGGCCGAAGGCCTGGTACAGTGGCAAGGATCGGCGTCAGCTTTGCTGACCAGAGGGTTACTTACATCACTTGTCTTACTTTCAGTGAAGAAGTTAGAGCCTCACGGCAATTCGAAAAGTGATGGCGTCGGTTCGCTTCCTTGAAAGTGATGAATGATGGTGAAGGGAGAAAGGAGAGGAGGGTTGATTTCTTGGCTTGGGTCGACTATACTTGTTTGAGAATATTCGAAGAACCTCCTTGGGGGTATAGCTCAGTTGGTAGAGCGCTGCCCTTGCAAGGCAGATGTCAGCGGTTCGAGCCCGCTTACCTCCACAAGTACGTGAAGGTGCTTGAAAGGGTGGGAATGGAAGGGGGTTGACTTTTCACCCTCTTTTAGGATAAAGTTTTGTTGTGAAGGTCAAACGATGTAAGGATGACGGCGGATACCTAGGCACCCAGAGACGATGAAGGGCGTGGCAACCGACGAAATGCTTCGAGGAGCTGGTAACAGGCATTGATTCGGAGATTCCCCAATGGGACAACCCCATGTACTTTCCTTTGAATTCATAAAAGGAAAAGAGAGAACCCGGTGAATTGAAACATCTTAGTAGCCGGAGGAAAAGAAAGCAACAGCGATTCCCTTAGTAGCGGCGAGCGAAACGGGAACAGCCTAAACCGACCACCTATTGCGGTGGTCGGGGTCGTGGGAGGAGAAGGCTCTATTTTTCCATGAGAGCCAGCTTATGTAGGGGAAGCAGCTGAATCCTGCACCATAGATGGTGAAAGTCCAGTACCTAAAAGATGAGTGGCATGGAGGCATCGACAAATTAAACCGACTCTTATCCCGAGTAGCATGGGGCACGTGAAATCCCGTGTGAATTAGCGAGGACCACCTCGTAAGGCTAAATACTCCTGGGTGACCGATAGTGAAGAAGTACCGCGAGGGAAAGGTGAAAAAGAACCCCATACAGGGGAGTGAAATAGAACATGAAACCGTCATCCGACAAGCGGTGGGAGGATAAAAAATCTGACCGTGTGCCTGTGGAAGAATGAGCCGGCGACTTATAGGAGGTGGCAAGGTTAAGGAAAGAATCCGAAGCCGGAGCGAAGGCGAGTCTGAAAAGGGCGTTTCCTTTTAGGGAAGACGTGGTCACCTCCTATGGACCCGAACCCGGGTGATCTAACCATGGCCAGGATGAAGCTTGGGTAACACCAAGTGGAAGTCCGAACTCATCGATGTTGAAAAATCGTGGGATGAGTTGTGGTTAGGGGTGAAATGCCAATCGAACTCGGAGCTAGCTGGTTCTCCCCGAAATGCGTTGAGGCGCAGCGCACAACGAAAAAGTGGACTGTCTAGGGGTAAAGCACTGTTTCGGTGCGGGCTGCGAAGGCGGTACCAAATCGTGGCAAACTAAGAATACTAGGCATGTTTTTCCGTTGTGCAGTGAGACGGTGGGGGATAAGCTCCATCGTCAAGAGGGAAACAGCCCAGATCACCAGCTAAGGCCCCAAAATGACCGCCGAGTGGAAAAGGATGTGACAATGCTGAAACAGCCAGGAGGTTTGCTTAGAA
>JAABUH010002571.1_pt1 | contig 17184 bp, 31 predicted proteins | sample 5559121 | NCBI WGS metagenome assembly JAABUH01 (sample SAMN10711871, study PRJNA513364) | rock metagenome | isolation source: Antarctica rocks | place: Antarctica: Victoria Land, Battleship Promontory nord | collected 2015-12-28
GCGCGCGAGGACCAAGGCCTTCACGGCGTCCGGACAGTGCGCACCTGGAACCCCGCGCCCGCTGCCGGGCCCTCGTCGTCGCTGCCGGCCGCGCGCGCCGCGGCGCGCTGCTCGCGGCGCGCGCGCAGCCGCTCCTTGCGCGATGGCTTCGCGCCCGCGCCGCCCGCGCCGCCGCGGCCGGCGCCCCCGTCTGCACCCGCCGTCCCCGCAGCCGCGCCTGGGCGAGCGCAGAAACTGGTGATTGAAAAGCATTCCTCATCACGTCCCAAATCCCCCGGCACGGCGTGTTCAATCCCCCAGCAGGGCGGCACCATCTGCAGCACACCTCCGCGGCCGGTGTCTGGCATGTGCGCGCAGCGCGGATACGCAACTGTGGGGGCGGCGAGTGCAGCAGGCCCCCAAGGGCACCCTCTGCGCGTGGCCGCCCCCCCCGGGGCCGCCCTGCCGGACTGGTGCCTGTCTACAGTGTAGCAGGGGTAGACTCTACACCTGCTCGCACAAGCCAGTACCGGCCCGCCATGTGCCAATATACAAGGGCACAGGCCCATGCCTGCCGCCAGCCGCTCCTCGTCCAGCAGCAGCAGCTCGAGCTCCGCGCGCCGCCGCGCATCGTCTGCCGCCACAGCGGCGGCCGCCGCGCCCTCGTCGCGCCGCTTCTCGCGCGTGGCCTCGCGCGCCGCCTCCCGCGCGGCGCCGCTCGCCGGCGCCGGCCCGTCGCCGCCGTCCTACACGCCACGCTCAGGCTGAAGCAGAGGGTCAGGGTAGCATCCCTGTGATTCACCCTTAATCACCCTCTGTAAGAAACATGGGAGGGCATTACACTGCCAACTGCGCTCGCAGCTGACAGCTCAGCAGCTGGCACCGGCCCCTTTGTAAAGGTGCACTGCTCCTCAGGGGTCCTGCAAAAGTCCCAATGTATGCGGGAGACAGATTCCCTGGCTGGTGCGCTAGCGTTTGCTGGGCTTGCAGGGCCTTCGCCATACTATGAGGACGCGTCTGAAACGACAGCAGGGGCTGCGGGCCGCTCAGAATTGCCACAATTATGAGCACTCTGCTGCCGCGCCCGCCCGGCCGACGGCCTCACGGCGCTGTCCAACGGGAAAGGAACGTGGTCCACGGCTGCTGCCAGGCTGCCGGCATGCGCGCGCGTTCAGCGCGCCCTGGACCCCGCTCAGCGGCCCGCGCCTGGAAGAAGGGGTCAGCGAACGGGTCGGCCTCGTGCTGGAAGAAGGCGTCGGCGTCCCCGCCGCCGCCCGCCGGCGGGCTCGCGCCGCCGTCGGCGCCGCTGTCCTCGGAGCCGCTGCTGGCGTTGTGGCGGCCGCGCGCGCGCGCGGCGGCCTTGCGCTCGGCCTTGCGCCGCAGGTAGGCCTGCCAGACGGTCTCCGCCTTGCGCGCGGCCGCGTCCTTCTTGCGGCCCGCCAGCCGCTCGGCCAGGCCCTCCAGGCCCGGCGTGAAGGTCACCTGCCAAGCCCCCCCACGACATTCCGTCGCCTCACCCAGACAGGCGCCTGCCGGCGCGCGCAGCAGTGCCGTCGTGGCCCTGCCAGACCGCACGCACTCGCGGTGGCGCACCTCCATATCGACGCCGCGGCCGTCTGCCTTCCGACCCAAGGCCCCCGCTCCCCGCGCGTCGTCCTCCTCCTCCTCCTCCTCGTCCTCTGTTTCCCCGCCCTCGCCGCCGGCCCAGGCCTTGCCGCCGCGGCGCTGCTGTGCCGCGGCGGTCGCGCCGCCCTCGGAGAGCAGCAGCTGCCGGTAGCGCTCCGCGTCGTCCGCGCCGTCCCCGTCGCGCGTGTCCGCGTCGCCGGCGCTGTCGCCCTCGCTGTCGCTCGCGGGGGCAAGGTACGCCTGCGGGGCGGCGAGCCAGCTCGAAGACCACGTACGGGAATGACCTCATATCAGCCATTATTCCGCCTCTAGCAGCACCTGCTGCCTGTCTCACTTGGCATCACTCCTGACTGCCATCGCACGCAACAGGCGCCAGTGCCGTCCCTGCGATGTATCGTTACGCGGCGAGCCTGCATGCAGCTACCCAACAAACACCACAGTACGTTGAGGTTGCCCAAGCAACACCAAGCAGTCAGGAGCCAGCAGCTTTATGGCCAGGGGCTGAGGCTAGGGCCATGGCTAGGGCAAGGGCGCAGGGCGCGCCCGGAAGTCGTCCTCGTGCAGCTCGTCCTGCGTCAGGCGGCGCGCGAGCGTGCGCTTGCGCACCGCGTCGTCCGCGTCCCACGTCAGCTTCACGCGCGTGTGCTGCAGCGCCGCGGTCGCGAACGCCGGCGGCGGCGCATAGCCCGGGGGCACCTGCGCCGGCGGCAGGACAGGCGCTTGCTGCATTGGGACCCCGGGTCAAGGCGCGAGAACAGCTGGCAAGCTTGGCCTGGGAAACCCGAGTCCGCTTGACTTGTATTCCCTGCAAGGCCGCAGCCTGTGATACCGGCCGCACACGCAGACAGATGCCATCCAAGGCAAACAGGTCAAACATCAGATTGCCGCATGCTGACATGCAGCAGGCGACCGCGGGCAGCACCGTGGTGGCCACGTCGCGCGGCTCGCGGCCCTCAAAGCTCTGCCCGTCCGGCACGAAGCGCAGGTCCAGCTTGTTCGCGCTGCGCTCAAACTCCAGGCCGTCGCACTCGGCGTACACGTGCGCGGCAGCCGCCGCGCTGCCAAACTCGGCCACCGCGTAGAAGTAGCGCAGCTTGGAGCGCTCGTACAGCTGCAAGCGCCGCTGGTCCACGCCGCCCTCGCCCGCGCTCTCGCCCTCCTCGTCAGAGCTCTCCCCTGGCGCGGGGCGCCCGCGTATAGATCTGGTGGAGGCCGGGGCAGTGCGCACGATGCTGATGACCCTTGTGCTGATGGCCCTTGTCCTACAGCGACCAGCGCGCGAACGAGCCTGGCGCCGGCATAATGAGACGGGCAGGCACGAGCGCGCTGGCTGCCGGGCAGCGCCCCGCCTGCCGCTGACGCTCGGGACCTAGTCAGCATGCGTGCTGCCCCAGCAGCGGGCTCATGCGTGCTTCCGCATGCAGGAGCAGGCGCCGAGCGGAGGCGCGGCGGCGGCGGCCCGTTGCGCTCACCTGAGGGCTGCGCGCCAGCCTCATCCTCGGCCGCGCCGCCGCCGCCGGGCGCGGCGTCGCCGAAGAGCGCGCGCGGACCCGCGCGCGCCTCCTCCGCCATCTGCGCCAGGCCGAAGTCGGACGGGTATACGCTCACGCGCTCAAGCCGCTGACCCTGCGCGCGCACCCGCCGCTGTGGGGCGGCACTTCCCCGTAGCGTTCCACCGCGCGCTGCCGGATTGCTGCTACGTGACGCCACGCTCCGCACGGCGCGCGCGTCAGCGGCGCGCTTGGCATGCGCGCGCCCCGCGCTGCGGGGCAGCACACTCCCATAGCCTTCCGCCGCGCGCCGCCGGCTCGCCGCCGCATGACCCCACGCTCCATGCAGGGGCTCATGCGACATAGAGCAGCTCACAAGTCCTCATCATGGCGCGCGCGCTCGCGGCGCGCTTCAGGCACGACGCGCTTCAGACAGAGAGGCGCGCATCGGACACGGCGCGCTTCAGGCGCGCTTCGGACAGATAGGGGCGCGCCTGGCCCAGGAAGGAGGACAGCAGCGCGAGCAGGTCCACCGCGGCCACGCGCTCCCAGTCCAGGTCGACAACCGCAAGGCGCGCGCTGTCGGCGTCCGCGACCGGCACGGCCTCCGCCGGGTTGGCCGCCAGCGCGCCCGCGCCCCAGGCGCCCAGGTCCTCCTCCTCCTGCGGCCGCCCCCGCGCACATGTCTGTCTGTTGCTGGCTCATGCAGCGCCTGCAGCCCCCGCATCGCGCTGCCCCGCTGGCGACTGTAGCGTTGAGGCAAGCTGGTGGCGTCGCTGGGCCGGCGCAACAAGCATTAGCCCCGCAGCCTGCAGGCCCAGACCCTCTCCCTGCCAGCAGGCACGCCGGGCACACACCTCACCTGCACGCACCGCTTCACCCCCGCAGCCTTGCTTGTAGCTCAGAAGGCTGGTCGGCACTTTCAGGAGCACGCCCCTCATGATCACTCACGCCGAGCGTGCACGCGCGCAGCGTCAGGAGCGCAGTGCACGTCCGGGCCGCCGCCGCGCAGGCGCGCACCTCGCTGAGCTCGGCGCCGCTGCCGTCGCCCGCGCTGCTGCTGCTGGCCGCCTCGTGCGCGCCTCCCTCCTCCTCCTCCTCCTCCTCGCTGCTCTCCTCCGGGCCGGCCAGCCCGCGCATGCGCGCCCACCGCGCCCGCGCCTCGTCCTGCTCCGCCTCCTCCTCTTCCCCGTCACTCTCACCGTCCTCGTCCGCAGCCCCGCCGCCGCCGGCCCCCGACCCTGCTGGCCGCCCCGGCGCCGCCGCGCGCGCCCCTGCGCCGCGAGCTGCCGCGGCCGGCGCCGCGCGCGCGGCCGCTGCCGCCGGCTTGCCAGCCCGCCGCGGAGCTGCGCCCTCACCCGTGACCTGCGCACTCCCCGGCGGCCGCGAAGGCTGTGCGCCTGCAGCGCGGCCAGCCGCTGGCCCGTCGAGCGCAGCCTGCTCATTGCGCTCACGGCTCCTGCCTTCCTTGCTGTGGGGACTGCTAGGCGGCGGCGCGCCAGCCGAGCCATCCTCACCAAGCGCTGCAGGCACGCCGCCGTCCTCCAGCGGCTCGCGCGCATGCTCGCCGTCCTGCACCGGCAAACCTGGTCCTGTCTTATTGCCTCTACAATAACTGACAGCAGCTCCATGGAAGCATGCAGCCAGGTAAATAGACCGGTTGTGCAACCAGGTGAACAGACCGAATGTGCCACTTGCGTGACACACGATGTGGAGCACGTGCAACGCACCGTGTCCTTCAGGCGGTAGTATCGTGCCATGTCCTCGTTCTTGTGCACGTTGTGAACCTGTGCAATGCACATACACCAGTCCACTCGTTTGTATTCGACAGAGACTGTCCCACAAGCAGGTAAGCGGTGAGCGAGACTCTAAGTACGTCGCGCGCCTTGCGCCCGCGCTTGTCCACGGGTGCGCGGACCTGGAAGTCCTTGTCATTGAACAGGCCTGGACGGCGGCCCAGGACGTCATGCGGCGACGACGTGCTAGCACAACTATTCGTTGCGAAGAGTCTAGCACGCCGTTCAAGCGATACAAGGCAAACAGGCCTGTGCGGTGCCGGGGCCGCGCCTTGGAAGCGCTCATCAATCTCCACGGTGCGCTGCTTGTTCGGGAAGACCTGGAAGCGCGCGTCTGTTTGCACACGGGCAAAGCGCGGGTCAGTAATGACCTTCCCGCGGCCGCGGCCTCGCCCGCCGCCTGCTTGCCGGCCGGCCATCCTGCACACGACCACGGCCCGGCCTGCTCCGCAGCCGCCTTGTATATACGCTATCAACGCACTGTGCGATAGAATAGTACAGCCAAGCAAGCACAGCTGCTTTCTCTTGTGCCAAACTTGGCGTGCACGTGGAGGCTCCCGGCTTTTGCCGAAACTTGAACGACAATATATATATTTGTGTCAACGTTATCGATCATAATTTGCAGGTGCATCGGAGCAAAAGCAGCACCCCACACACCCGCGCGCGGCCATGTTTAGCGGCCGGCTCGGCGGCTCACACACGCTGCCCGGACAGCAGGCGCAGCCGGTGCGACTGCCTGTTCAGCGGGCGCGGCTGCCGCGCGGCGCCCCTGCCGCGCCCCGCGCGGTCATGGCGCAGGAGGCGCCTGCGCGGCCCGCCAGCGGCACCGCTCAGTCAACGCAGCCGCACGGCCGGCTATTCAATTTCTCCGCGGGCCCCGCGGTGCTGCCTGTGGAGGTGCTGGAGGCGGCGCACGAGGATCTGCTCAACTGGCGCGGGAGCGGGATGAGCGTGATGGAGATGAGCCACCGCGGCAAGGAGTTTTCGCAGATCATCGAGGAAGCTGAGGCAGACCTGCGGACGCTGCTGGCTATTCCCGCGAACTACCGCGTGCTGTTTCTGCAGGCGCGGATCACCAGCAGCAGCTGCAATTTGGTATTACCTAAGCGCACGGCAGACCGTCCGGTCGGCTGTTGCGTGCTCTGCTCAGTGCAGAAGGTGCAGGACACAGTTGCAAAAGTGCGGTTGACAGAGTGCAGGCGTGTGCTGGTGGGCAAAAGGTGGTGCTTTCCGGTCTGTGCAGGTTAGTAGTATGGTGTGCTGTTTGAAAAGGGCGCGCTCGCTGTTCTGGGAAGACGCTCGATCGCAACTTACGCTTCTTCAACTATGCAAATATTGGTGCTTCAACTATGCTCAGGAGGGCGGCGCCTATGGCCGAGCACGGCAGCTTTACTGTTGCGTGCCTTAGCAGTACACGTGAAAAACAGTAGCAGTACACGAGCCTGAGCCCTGTCGGCCAGGTTTGCCAGGCGAGCTTTGCGCAGCGCTGACACGTCCGGCCACTGTGCGGCTTCCCTTTAAAAAACAGAGCCGCGCGCCGCTGAGCTGCTGCCGCTGCCGCGCAGGCGGGCGCGACGTCGCAGTTCTCCGCGGTGCCGCTGAACCTGGCGCCGCCGGGCGCGACCGTGGACCACATCGTGACCGGCTCCTGGAGCAAGAAGGCGGCCGAGGAGGCCAAAAAGTACTGCACTTCCAACGTGGCCGCCAAGGGCGACAACCAGAGCATCCCGCCGCGCGACGGCTGGCAGCTGACGCCCGGCGCCGCATACGTTCACTACTGCGACAACGAGACGATCCAGGCGCGGCGTGCCGCAGTCTGACCACTGTTAGGGCCGTCACCAGGCGCTCCTGCGGGGACAAGGCGCATTGCGCCTGCAACTATGAGCAGCGCGTTTGGCTAAATGCGGCTGCAAGACCCCGCTCTGCTTGGAGATGAGTGCCTGCACTGACATGGGTGTCGCCTCGCTGGCGGCCGGCACGTCAAGCCCCAGTTGCTTCATGCAGCACAGCAGGTGCAGCAGCACAACGTGGTGCCGTGGCTTTCAGCCCACATGGGATGTGGCTAGCACGCCGCCGGCAGCCGAGCGGACGGGCAGCCTCCAGCCTGCACCTCTCCTGCCAGCACGTGCACGGCGTGCTGTTCAGAGCCGCCCTGTAACCCTCGTGGAGCTTGCGCAGGGCGTGGAGTTCAAGGGCGCGCCGGACGTGGGCGGCGCCACGCTGGTGGCCGACATGTCGAGCAACTTCTGCTCCAAGCCGGTGGACGTGGCGCGGTACGGGCTCATCTACGCGGGCGCACAGAAGAACATCGGGCCCGCCGGCGTTGTGGTCGTCATCGCGCGCGAGGACCTGGTCGGCCACGCCAGGCGCGCCGCTCGTGTGGCGGGGCACCTCACAGGCCAGGGCGCCGGTCAGACGTTGTCAGCGAGCCGTGGCGTGCTGCACTGGTGGAACAGCCTGCGGCTGGCGGGCACGCTGCGCGCGCCGGCGCCATCAGCTGGGCCGGGTCTGGGATCTGTCGCTGTGGCGCGACCTGAGCCGCTCGCCCCGGCCTGGACACCACGGCTGTCAGGCCTGATGCCCTGGCTGACCTTGCAAGGGATGGGGCTCGCCCCCAGCAGTCCCTGCTGGGTCGCACGCCATGGCCGCGGTTGCGCGCTTGCGGCAGGCACGGGTCCCTGTCGCAGCTGCAGCGGCAAGTCCCTGTCGTAGCCGCAGCGGCGAGGGGGGGGTGCGCGCGCACTCGCGCAGGCCAGAGACGCCCGCGGTGCTGGACTACCAGGTCATGGAGGGGTCCATGTACAACACGCCGCCCTGCTGGAGCATCTACATGTGCGGCCTGGTCTTCAAGCACATGCTGGCCCAGGTGCGGCCGGGCGGCCGCGCACACCGCGCGTGAGGAGGTGTCAAATGGGTGCCTGTCCAGCGACGCTCTCTGACAGAGCACATGCAAATAAGCGCGTAACTGCAACCGCATCGCCGGCCTGCGGCCTGTGCATCCTCAGGGCGCGCGCGCGCCCGCAGGGCGGCCTGGAGGCCGTGCAGGCCGCCAACGAGGCCAAGGCCAAGGTGGTGTACGACGCAATCGCGGCCTCGGCCGGCTTCTTCGCCAGCCCCGTGGCGGAGGCCGCGCGCTCGCTGATGAACATCCCGTTCACCATCCCGTCGCGCCCCGAGCTGGAGAAGGACTTTGTGGCCGAGGCGTCCAAGCGGGGCATGGTGCGCGCTGCGTGGATAGGGTTAGGGTGGATAGGGTTAGGGTCCCCGCCAGCACTCCCCGCGCCTCTGCTGCTGCACCCGGGGCGCAGATGCACTGCTGCTGCACCAGATATGCGCGGTGGCACGAACAGGGCATGTGCGAGGTGGGAGCTGTGGCGCCGCAGGTGCAGCTCAAGGGCCACCGCTCGGTGGGCGGCATGCGCGCGTCGGTGTACAACTCCATGCCGATGGACGGCGTGCGGGAACTGGCCGCCTTCATGCAGGCGCGCTCTGGAAGCCTGTTTGCGGCCTGCGTGGCTGTCACGTGGCAGGCTGTGCGCTGGTGCCGAAGGCCCAGGCCGGCAGAGATTTGACATATGCCGTTGTTGCAGATTCCGCCAATGCCAGTAAACAGGGGCGAGAGTGGCATTGTGTCTCGAATGGGAGAGAGCGGCTACTGCACCCAGCTGCTGAGGCTGTTTTGTGCGCGTGGTGCGCAGGAGTTTGCAAGCAGGCATACATAAGCCTCATGCTGGAGCAGCGCGTTGCAGGACGTGCGTGGCATAGCCAGGGGATGTGTATGCGCTGGCAGAATGTCCTAGCTAGACGGTTGTTTGCCCGAGGGAGGACTAGCCTGCTGCAGGGTCGGCTGGAACAGCTTGCATGTCATCTCTGCTGCTGCGGCACACAAACGCATTGTGGCATCAGAACTGGAGATCCACACCATAGGGCGGCCCCATTACGGTGCCAGGTGCAGCGCATGCAGAGGTTGTCACCTCTATATCTCACATGGTTGATGCATGCTGCCAGACTCAGTGATGCGTTGGACAGAATGGCCAGCATGTAAAGCCGAGCTGCTGTCGCGAGGGTGGGAAGCAGAGAATGGCATCGTGCACCGCACACACACAAGCTTACACTGCTGTTCGAAGCATTCGCTGGGGATCATCCCCCAGGTTGCATGCCGCATATGCAAAACTTTGGCAGAGCCTGCACTGGTGCATGATGCACAGCTACAAGCAATTCTGCGGCAGCAAGGGCTGCCCACACAGGCTGCAAAGCAGAGCCAACCTGCTCAGAGGAAAGCGCGCTCCGCAGCCTTGCAGCAAGTGCCGTGCAAGCGCCAAGGGTGCTGCGCCAGCAGGGACTCCCAATACTTGTACATAGCAGTACATACCGCGGCAGCTCAGCGCTCCCCCTGCAATGTCAAGCTGCCATCCTGGTATGGGTGGCCGCCAGCTGCACCCCTGCTCTAGCGTACACACGCTGCCATCCCCCTCGCCTCCCCCACCTGGCCGGTCAGGGCCTGGAGAACGGCGTCCCCAAGAGTGAGTAGCGATGCCTGCATGCAATCCTGAAGCTGCACGTGCGACTGTACAGTGGGCGGCAAGGCCACAACACGCAGGTGAATACGCAATGCGCACGTCCCACGCGTGCCTCCATGCAATGATGGCAGCAGCCCAGTGTTGACACTCCCGTGTGACTCCCCGCTGCTCACTTATGGCGCTCGATCGGGGCGCTTCCTCTGCAGTCCCTTCCGACACGGCTAACAGCGGCTGTGACCACTGTGCACTCCACCTCGCGGCTGGTACACATACCCTGCGCTGCCCCTGTAACTGCCCTGCTCACTGCTGGCCATTCGCTGCCAGCATCCCTCGTCCCCTCCCCTGCCATATGCAGGCTGAAAAGCTGCAAGCGACCCCACCCTGCGTCCATCCGCACATGGCCGGCCCCAGGAGCTCAGCTCTCTATACCCGCATGCACCCTCGCCCGCATGCACTGCGCGAAATACCAGCGGATGCTTGATTGTGGGCAAGCCCTTAAGCTCTAGACCCCTCCAAGCCCTTCCACGGCCTTCACCATCGCCGCTGTGCTCCCAGATGGCTGCCCGTACGGTTGAAGTGTATGCTGTGGGGCGAGGACAAGAGGGCGTGAGGCCCCCAATCCGAGGCAGCTGCCGCGAGGCCATGCTGAGCCCTCAGGTCAGCGCCCTGACCCCCGCACCCTCTGCGGCCCGACACCCGCTGCCGCATCAGTGCTCGTTCAGGTCATGGTAGATGACGCGGCGGCCCTGGCCGGCGCCCGGGAAGCCGCCCATGGCCCCCGGGCCGTGCCCGCGGGCCTCATCGTCCAGCGCGCGCCCGTGCAGCACGCCGCGGCGCGGCGGCGGCTCCAGGTCCTCCATGTCGCTGTACATCTCCTCGTCGGACGAGTACTCCAGGTCGCCGATCTGCACAACACCCCGGCGGGGTCCTGACTGGGTGAGGGTGCGAGGGGGACGGGCAGGCAGGCACCGGCCCCTGCAATGTATGCAACACTGGCTCGCGCGGCAGTGCCTGGCACTCTGTGCAAAGCGCTGCGCACACCTGGCCGAAACTTCGGTCTGCCAGCCCAGCTCACAGGCGCGCAGCTCATCATACAGTCACGAGAGCATGCCCAGAGCCCGGTGCAGGCCAACGAGCGCTGAAAGCAGTTCTGGCCTGCTCCGCGCCGCCCGCGACCAGGCGCGCAGACTGCTTGGATGCCAGCGCCGGCGCGCACCGCCACGCCGTCAAAGCTGTCGTCGGGGTCGCGGCCGATCTGGGCGATGCACAGGGCGAGCGCGCGCTTGGGGTGCCGCGCGAGGTGCCACTCCAGAATCGCCGGCTGCTCCGCCGCCAGCGCCGTCAGCACCTGCGCACCGCGCGCATTAATAAGGGCGGTCGCCCCGTCACCACAAGCAGCGTGTGTGGGCAGGCCGGCATGCCACCGCGCCCCTGGCGTCCTTCCCACGGCAATCAGAGGGGGCAGCACCAGGCCGGGCTTTGCAGTTGCGAGTACACACGCACTGCTAGCATCAGGTCGCATGGTGATGCGCAACTAGTCCAGTGGTGGACTACACACAAATACATACTGTGCCATGGCCACTCAGGGCAGGCCATGGGCCCATTCCCATGATCGACTAAAGCGTTTAGTAACGGGTGTGAAGCTGCAAGGTCCATCACGTGTGCGGCATGCAGGTTGTGGGCAGCGCTGCCAGGTGCCCAGCGCACCGCGTGGTTCTCGCGCCAGAACAGGCGCTCCAGGTTGTTCTCGTCCAGGCTGCCGCCAGTGCCCGTCTTGCGCAGCGCCTGCGCGGCAGCAGCCCGCGCAGTAAGCAGGTCACGTCGAGCAGGGCTGGCCCATTCAAATAGCATACCAGAAACCTATGCAGGCTGACGCAGGCACCCAGACAGAGGCTGCAATGCGTGCATAGGATATGCAGTACACCCGCACGCAGCCCCTCTCCATTGCAGAAGCCCTGTCAGCCACCCTCTGCGACCAAAAGGGGGTTCAGTCGCGGCGCGCCAGCATGGCGGAGCTCCACAGGTTGAACGAGCAGGCGCCGTTGCTGAGGCAGCCGCTGAGGTCGCTGCGCACTCGCAGCGCCAGATTGAGCACGCCCACATACTCGTCCTGCGCGACACGAGCGGCGTCAGCGCAAGCGCCGCAGGCGGGGTGCAGCACATGCACTGCCTAATCTCTCCACTCGCCAGGTTCCCTGCGCGACACGAGCGGCATCAGCACAAGCGCCGCAGGCGGGGTCGCAGCAAGTGCACTCCCCAACCCTCTCCACTTGCCGATTTCAAGGCCGTAAGCGGTCGTTCGCATGCAGTGGACAGGGCAGCCGACGTCGAGAGCCTTGCAGGGCACACATGCACGGACACGGCTGTTCCCGGGCGAACAAGCACGCGCGCCTGCGGCTTGACGAGGCCGTGGCTGCCGTTGCTGAGCACGATCTCCGCGATGCGCGCCTGCTGCTGCTGCAGCGGCACCTGGTGCAACACGGCGCCCCATCGGCTCATGAAGCATTATACTCACAGCAGCAACGCTGCAGAGAATTTGTGGTGGAAAAGTGCAAAACGCTGGCGGCGGTAACAAGCGTTGAACGATTCTCCTTGGACTAGCGTGCAATCAACAAGCGCTGCATCATCACACAAGGCGAGAAGGAGTGCGGCCGTTGAGACCGCGCGCTGCGCACCGACTCGGTGTCGAAGCTGAGCACCGCGGTCGCCTGCGCCGGCGAGTAGTGCTTCTTCTGGAACTGCGCCTCCAGGATCTTGAGCACCTGCCGCAGCGCCCGGAGCCCCCCTGAACGCGCGCCTCCAGCGTCCCGCGCACCTGAGGTGCCTGTTCCGCGGCTCACGCAGGCACGACCACACACGGGCAGGTCCGCGCCTGGCACAGCACCCTAGCCAGCGTGGCGTAACCTGCAGACACAGGGCACATGTGGGCCTGCTGCGGGGCGCCGGCAGGGCGCGCCTGCCCGCGGCAGTCCGGGTCCTGCCCCACGGCCAGCGCCTCGGCCAGCACGCGAGGGCAGGTCCACGCCTCGGGCGCGAGCGCGAGCTGCGCGAGGCCGACGTCCACGATGCCGGGCGCGCGGCAGGCCAGGCACTCGGCGACCAGCGCGCGGTAGACGCCCAGCGGCGCGGTCGCCGCGCCGTTGGGCGCCGAGGCCGCTGCCAGCGACTCGCCCAGCAGCGCGAGCAGCTCCGGCACGCCAACGTAGCCCAGGTATGCGTCATCCACCACCGCCTGCGTTGCGCGCGCGCGCCTTGGCCCGACCCGGGCGGGGGCGGCATGCAGCCGCGGTGGCGAACGCGGCGGCGCCAGGCTGCGCCCGCGGCGGACGCTGCGAGCGCCGCGCTCAGCACGCCAGCAGGTCGGAGCAATGGGACTGCTTAGGGACACGCAGTCTGGAACGGCGTGTGTTGCACAGAATGCTTGCGGGAGAACAGAGCTGACCTCTCATCACCAGGGCGCCATTTCGGCCAAGGTCCTGCCCAGCAGCGCCAGCAGCTTCCATGCCACACATCCCGGGTGCATGCCATGCAATGCCACCTGTGCCACGAATACGACTTGCATGCAGCGTTCAATGCTGCATGCGCAACCTGAGCTGTGCTGTGCTGTAAGAGCCGTGTGCGCCTCCCGCGGCGGCCATTATAAAAACTAGTACAACCAAACGTTGATGCAACTGACACAGTGAGGTGGCTGCCTGGGCGCTGTAGACCTCGTCTACAGCGACAAGCGTCATAATGACGGGTGATTTCTACCAGAGTGCTACAGAGAGGCACATCAGGGCACAAAGGAAGCGGTGGACTACCTTGGGGAGGGCGAGGTCACACACGCGCTCCGAGCCGCCGATCGCCGCCCTCAGGTCTCGCACCAGCTCTTCCTTGTCAATAGGCGGGATGTACACCTGCCAACAGAATTCATCTGTCAGCATGTCTCTGTACAACTCAAGACCCCTTGAATGATGAGGATCGCCTATTCAACGCCCGCTGTCATGACTGCTCTGCCCCGACGCATGCCAAGTATCAAAGCCTACGCCTAGCACTTAGGCTAAATGGGAGACCATGCACAAGACCATGACAGCTGCCGGCGCGCCTTGGCCTGCACGGCCTGGTGCCGGATGACGTTGCGCAGCGCGTAGTCAGGCGTGCGCGTGACCTTTCCCCGGCTGAACTTCAGCGCCGCGCCGCTGACAGGGCACCGGCGCTTTCTGTCTCCTCCAGCATCGCTGCAGTAGCGGACCTGCAGACAGGTTGCAGGAGCGGGTCAGTCCGTCTAGTGCTCAAAGCAGCACGGCTCGCTACGAGACAGACGCGACAATAGATAGACACCAGCAAGAGGTTGACAGTAGCAGCAGTCAGCAATGCTGTGGTCCAGCGAGAGTGCAACTCACGATGCTGATCTCGTCAAAGGCCTGCCCCGAGCTGGGCAGCACTGGACGCCGCATCGGCTGCAGGCTGATGGGGCACAGCCTGTTCGTTGAAACCTGTGTCAGACGCGCTGCAGGCCTCCCTGTGCTCTGCTAAGCAATGTAGCCGCGGTGTGAAGCAGCCACTCAGCCTCCAACACTTTACAGAGTCAGTTTCACGCAGCGCGTCCACGCAGAAATTGCAGGTGATAGGGATCCGACGCACCCAAACTCCTCCACGAGCTTACTCGCTTCCCGCGCGCGCTTCTTGCTCCGCGACTGTTTCTTTTTTACGAGCGGCTGTAGCAGCGATGCGTCAGTCAACTTACAAGCACAGCGCTTTGGCTCACTGCTCAGTGCATAGCTGCAGCCAGGTCAGCAGCCACACAGCGCACACCTTGATGGGAGCCTCCTTCACATACTTTGCCACCAGCTTTTTTGCGTTGACCAAGTCCTTCTTTGTGATTGCCTTCACATGGACAGGCGAGTCAGTAGCAGGGTGATCCTGACACCTCGCGTCTCTTACCGCACTGCAGGCGCAGGACACGCACTTTGCTTGCGCAGATGCACAGCGAGTAGTCATACCAGGCAGATAAGACTGTGTGCATGCGCTGCAAACACAGCGCATCCCTGCCACACTCCAGCGCGCACATCAACACTGCTACAAAAAGGGAATACTCTTGGCTCACCATACTTGCGCGTTTCGCAAAGTGAGGTCGTGGCTGATGCTGATGCGCTGTTGCTCAAGGATGCTCACGAGTTCCCTCGCTGTGCGACCACCACGCACAGGTCCTCAGGAACTGTGGCACGTACTACCTGCGCGGTCAACGGTCTGTGCTATGCCAGTCAAGGCAGTGCACGTCCGGCCAACGCCTCGGGCTCTGTTCCACCAGCAAGGAACTGCAGCGCAGCCTAGCGTCTGCGTCTGCGACAGCCACTGGCACTCCGATGCAGCTGCATCGGCTTGGTCGCGACTTGCTCCAGCTACCCAGAAACCTTCCACCGTCAAATTGAAACAGGTGCATCCTGGATTGGAGATGTGTCAAGGGGTGTCATTTAGGAGAGAGACCAGCGGACGCGAGTATGTCCGCTTCCGCCAGTGACGAGGACGAGGAGCCAGATGATGGCCCGGAGGCGCCACATCCCTATCGCGGACCGGCCTATGCCAAGCCATCACTTGCACAGGTGCTTGCGGCGCAGCACTTTGCTTCAGCATTTTGCCTGTCAGCGTGTACGCTGTCGCTGACTCAAAGCGCTTGCAGGGCTGGCGGAGCCAGCACTCGGACAACCTTCTTGCCGCGCTGCACGAGGCGCTGCTGCAGCACGTCTTTGCACGCGCGGCAGGCGCCGCCGCGACGCTCCTGCTCGTGCACGTGAGACCGCCTTCCCTGCTCTGCACATGTACTGTATAGCAGCGACTGCTCCAGGGAGGCCCGCCAGCCTCGGCAAGTGCCTGACTGCGCCAGCCAGGAGCAGCACTGCTTCATGCTTCTGCACACGGCACTCCTCGCTGACTCAACCAACAAAGCGTGGCTTGACTCATCTAAGAGTGAAAGCGCTGCTGGTGGGAGCAGGACCCCGCGCGTACCAGCGAAGTTGGCAGCAGCAGGGTCGACCCAGATTCTCGACGGGGCCACGCGCTGCTTGGGGGCTTGGAGGCCCTGCGGCAGGGCCCGCAGCCACCGTCACTGCACCGCACGCAGCATTTCGCCCGGCGCATAAAGGCATGCTCAGCGCACCTGCACAGCATGCAACACCTAGGGTTTGACTTGGCAGCTGCAGTGATGTGTTGCAATGCATGCTGTGATCTGGTGATGACACCTCAACTGGTTGGGATGCCTTGACCAGAGATGGAGTAGCGGCACGATAAGGGTTCCATGCGGTTTGCATGTGCCCTCTAGCTGCGGCTGGGTAGTTTGGCTGTCTGCTGCACGCTTTTCTTGCTGACTGCGATGGTACCTGGCCAGTATTCCTACATTGCATCCGAGCGGGCATTAGGCATGCGTAAGCGTCGCAGACAGATAGCGGTCATGCACTGCCAGCATGCCATCGGCGTGCTGAGAGGTGCAGTCCCGATGCTGCAGGCCCACCTGGGGAAGGGAAACCAAGCGGAGGCCGCTCAGGCGGCGCTGGTGGCTGCTCTGATACAGGCGCGCGCATGCATGATGTCCGCACAGCTGCGCTCCTGCCTGCAGATGGCTAGCTCAGGGGAAGATGAAAGTAGAGGTAGTGTAGCTGAGTGTTGTGACCACCGCAGTGCACTGTCACCCGCCCTGCGATCCGCGCGTCCTGTCACTGGTCACGGTGGCGGCGTACGGGTTGGCCTGATGTCGGATTGCGCACCACCTGCCCTGCAACTCGCGCATCCTGACACTTGTGTTTTGGGAGCATTAGTGTTGACCTGAGGTTGGAGTATGCACCAGGCGCATAATTTTGAGGAGGCATACGACGCCCTGTGCGAACTGCCGGGCCAGCCGCTCCCCGAAGATGCGCGCTTCCACTGCCTGGCCATGCAGGGCATGCTGCGCCACGCGCAGTGGGCTGCCGCGCAGCGCGCCGCCGCCGCCGCCGACATGCCCGGTGCGGATGTCCGCGCATACATGCTTTGTGGGCTCTGACCGAGACGGTGCATCACATGTGCTGGCCGTGCGCATGGCATGTACAGTCCAAAGCGGCCCTGGAGAACTCCTTCTTAATTCCACCCTGGCCATGCAGGACACGCTGCGTTTGCAAGGTGGGCTGCCGTGCTCGTGCTGCCGGGTTTGATATGGGATGTGCAGCGTGAAGGATGATCGATAATTAGTTTGCATGCTGGGCTGCCTTGCTGCTGCATGCTTCACAGCGAGCGCACCGTCAAGAAGCGCGTACAGCTCTGCCGTCCAAAACCATCCGAGGCGCCAGCCCATGCACTCCTGCGTCGCCCCGCCAAAGTCCTAACTGCTCAGTGTGCGAAAGCGCTCACGCCCCTGCGCGCCGCACAGGCGAAGGTGCCGAGCTGGACTGGTTCGCGCACGACCCTGTGGCGGGCGCGCGTGCGGGCCGCCAGGCCGCCGAGTTCTGGCGCGGCGCGGTGGCGCACCTGCGCGAGGCGCTCGCCCTGCGCCCGGCCGCGACCGAGCTGTCCTATGTGCTCGCGCAGGCAGGCGCCCTAGGCCACCCTAACCAGCGCGCCGCGAGTCGGCGCCTGTTTCCCGATCGAGCGGCGCGACTGCCTGGCAGCATGCCGCCAGCACTTCTGCGTGAGTGCTGGCAGAGCAGGCGCTGAGTTTCGCTGGGGCCGGCGCAGCTGCTGTGCGCGGGCGGGCAGCACGCGCAGGCGGCGGCGGCCACGGCGGCCGCGCGCGCGGCCGCGCCCGGCGACGCCGACGCGGCCGCG
>JAABUH010002573.1_pt1 | contig 17169 bp, 26 predicted proteins | sample 5559121 | NCBI WGS metagenome assembly JAABUH01 (sample SAMN10711871, study PRJNA513364) | rock metagenome | isolation source: Antarctica rocks | place: Antarctica: Victoria Land, Battleship Promontory nord | collected 2015-12-28
TCACGGCACCCACCGCCCCTCGACGTGGGCGACCCTCCGCGCGCGGGCGCGTCCTCCCGTTCTCGCCTCCCGCCGTACCACCCGAGAGGTCCGCCGCATGATCACGCTTGCGTGTGGCTATACCGGCCCCGATGGCGACCGCTACTACCCCGGTATAGGCGCCCAAGCCCATCTTTGTCAAACCGAGGTACACCAGGAAGAGCGCAAGTATCACCTTGACCACTCGCGCGAAGACGTCGATGCCCAGTAGGTCGATCATGAAGATCCGCCCGAAGGCGGGCCAGGTGTGCGCGTCGTACCAATGGACGACGCGCCGTGCCAACCGCAACCAACCGATCATCGCAGTGTCCTCAATAACCGTCCGCCGACCGAGCCGAGCCCCTGACCAATCCCACCGCTTGCCGCGCCGGCAGCCGCCCCAATCGCGAAGTCCGTCGCCATCGTCGCGCCCGAGAGCCTGGCCATCCCCGACGCCAGCAGCGCATCGACCATGCGCGGCACGCCGTACCCGAACAACAAAAGGGCCACGACGAGAAAGGGCTTTAGAAGGGGGGGCATGGTCCAGTCGGTCAGCACGGCCTCGGCCAGCATCAGCCACACCGCCCAGCCCACGCCCCACAGCAGGACCGACATAAGCGACGAGAGCCAGCGGGCTGCAATCGACGAGCCGAGGGGCCACGTCCCCATCACCAGCGGCGCGACGACGACGAGCCACGCCAGCGCCGCCACCGAGGCGAACTTGACCAGGATGATCAACAGGTAGACCACGAAGGCGACGACACCCATCACATCGTTGATCGGGTTGAACACGGCGCCGGCGTCGGTAAAGACCTTCACGAGCGAGATAAGCGCGTCCACGGCGACCACGCCGCTGTAGGCGTTGGTCTGCTCAACGAGCTTGGAGGCCACGGTGAACAGCTGACCGATGCCCCACGACAGCCCCAGAAGCAGGACAGCCGTTTCCAGCGTACGCGTGAGCATGCCCAGACCCAGTGCGCCGTCCTTCGGGTTGCCGCCGGGCATCAGCGATCGGTAATAGAGCATAGCCCCGACGATGGCCATACCCAGAGCCACGCCGCCGCCGATCTTGAGCATAAAGGCGAAGAAGCCGCTGATGCTCGGCCATTGGTCGACGCGCACGACCCCGGCGAGCAGGTTGGCCACGGAACGGATCAAAGCGTTGACGCCGCCGAAAATCCACCCCACCACGGCCCCGCCGGCGGCGTCGAACAGGCCGGAGATGTCGGGGCACCAGCCCAGGAGCCCCGTGCAGTACTGGTGATGGTTCGTCGGGTTGATCCCTTGCGGAATGGGCGAGGGCGACGGGACCACGGTGTACGTCGGATACGCCGTGGCGCTCGGCCGCTCTGTCGCCGTGGCAGCAGGGGTGTAGGTCGGGTAGGGCGTGCTGGTGGGCACGCTCGTTGGTGTGTGCGTGGGCGCGGGCGCCGCGGCCATAGCGGCCGAGACCGGGACAGCCAGCGTCACCACGACGAGCGCCAGCACGGGCGCAATGATGGCCACCAACAGCCTGAGCGGGATCCTCATACCACCACCAGGCCCTTCTCCTCACCACGTGATGTGGCCGTCGCTGCCGTCGCTACAATCGGCGCGTCCTCGGGGTAGAACGGAACGTGGTCAGCAAGGTCAAAGATCGCCGCGGCGATGTCGCCCTCGTGTTTCTGGATGTACTCCTCACGCGTGCGGTACTGTGGCAGCCGCGGATCGGTCAGGTAAAGCCACAATTCCTCCGGCTCGGCGTCCACCCTGGCCACGCCCTGGACCACGGACCCGCGCAGCACGTTATGGCGCAGGATGTAGCACTCGCCGCGCGCCAGGCTCTTGATCGTGCGCACCTGCTTGTCGCTGAGCTCGAGCGCGCCGCCGATCGCCGAGGCCACGCCCTTGCGATCAGAGAGAGCGAAAGAGATTTTGGTCGCCGCGTTTTTGAACATGGCGGCGATGTGTTTGTGCTGCAAGAGGTCCTCGGGGTCGTGCGAGACCCACATCACATAGCCGCCCCAGTGGCGGCCGCGGCGGGCCAGGTCGTTGACCCATAGCGACGCGTCCATGTGCTCCAACTGCCACGCCTCCTCGAAGACGAGCGCGTGCTGTAGCTCACCGACCGGGGCCTGCACGCGGCGATCAATGGCCAGCATCATGGCCCGTTCCAGGTGCTCACTGCCCCCGATATCCACGATCACCATCTGCGTGTCCACGGGCACGGCGTCAAGCTCAGCGGCCGTGCGCACGGTGACGCCGCCGACGAACGCCGCCAGGTAGCCGTAGTGCCCCGAGCTCGCGCCGACCACGGTCACGCGGCCGGCGCGCTCCAGATGCTCCCGGAGCAGCCGCATGACCAGGTGAGTCTTGCCCATTCCCGAGAGCCCCAGGATCACGACGAGGGCGTTACGCAGGCTCTCATCGGTCGGGTCAAACAGAACTTCTTCGCCGCGCTGCGTCGTGCCCACGCGGTAGCCCGCCGGCATCGAGGGGTTATCGCGGTTGAACGGGTAGGCGTTGGCCGCGGTCTCCACATGCACGCGGTACGCGCTCCGGGCCACGTCGGGTCCGACATGCGCCGACCGGTAGAGCAGCGCCTGGTGCCCGATCCCGCGCGCCGCCTGGGCCGCCATGGCGCGTTTGACCGTGAGCTGCGCCCGACGTGCCTTGCGCTCGGCCTCCCAGCGCGTGCCGCCGAACGCCGTGTAGTAGACCCCCAGGCGCGCGATGCCTTGCCCTGGTTTGCGCAGCGCCACCAGCGCGCGGTCCGCCTCGCTCACCTGCTCACCCTGCACCGCGCTGACACGCACGCCGGTCAGGGCCATGACGACGTTGCGGTTCTGCTGGCTGCCAATGCGCGCGGCCTCCCGGTCCGGGTCCGTGCCATGACAGCGCATCGCCAGGTGGTACGGCCCCTCCGTGTTGACGAGCGGATCGGCGAAGCCGGGGTCGGTCTCACCGGGCGCCAGGAGCATGTAGAACGAACTAGCGTAGGGGTAGCGCGCGTCGTCGAGCGCCACGTAGGTCACGCCCTCGCCGCCGCGCCGGATGCCGCCGGCGACGCGCACCGCCGCGGGAACCAGGGTGGGGCGCAGGCCCATGTTGACCAGTGATTCGCGGACGGTGTGGGCGATGTCGTCGAGGCTCGTGTCCTCCTCAGCCGGCACCAACAGGGAACCGAGCAGCGGGAGGCGGAGCAGCCAGGCGGGCTTGCGCCAGCGCGCCGGCTCGTACACGACGACGTAGTAGTGGATGGCGCTGCCCCGTTGCGCCGACCCGTCCAGGCGGGCGCAGCGTCGCTCGACGAGGCGCGCCAGGGCCGGTGTCGTGGGCCGCGCGGTGGCCCGGATGCGCGCCACGATGGCCGCGCTGTCCTGGCTCTCCTTGACGGCGAGCATCTCTAACTCACCACCGCGGCCGAGCGCCGCGAGCTGCTGCTGCAGACGCCAGATCACCTGATGGTCTTGCTCATCCTCGGTCAAGGCCTCGCGCGTGAAGCCGTCCACCTCGATGATGCGATGGGGGACGGCGCGGATCTTGTCCGGCGCCGGCTGGCCGCCGAGCCGGCGCAACAGGAAGCCATTGAGTTGTGTGAGGTACGGCTCGACGCGCACCTTGTGGCCGAGCTTGCAGATGCCGGAGAGCAGCAGGCCGGGGATAAACGGCAGCAGCACGGCCAGGCCGGTGGGCGGCGGCAGCACGCGCTGCGCGAGGATGTACGAGCCGATGCAAGCGATGATCTCGCCGAGCGAGAGGCCGAAGAAGGGCCGCGCCACCTCCTCGACGCCGCTGAGCGTTTTCGCGCGATGTGCCATGTGATGCAGCCCCTTCCGTCGAAAGACGGGGAGGCTCAGTGTGAGCCTCCCCGTCGCGTGTCAGTCACGGTCTGTCCGTTAGGCGAACAGGCCCGGCGCGATGGCTATGACCATCATCACCAGGAACGCGCCCGCGATGTTGTTTTTCAGGTGCTCGAAGCCCAGCCGACTTGCAAGGGTGAGCGCGGCATAGGCCAGAACGCACCCAAAGATCACGATGAACGGCATCCATTTGCGGGCCGCATCGGACCACGCTTTAAAAAACTCGGTGATCTGATTGGGGTCACCGGTATTCAAGCCGAGAACGGCCGCGAGGTGCGGCGCCTGAGCGGCGGCGGACTGGACGGCGATGAGCGTGTGCATGAACAGGCTTCCTTTCGTCGCTATGGCATGAGTGCCTACAGGTATACTACCAAATATGATTTCATTGCGTGCGAGGCAACCTACGCAACCTACGCAACCACTGCGGTTTGTTATTGTGTGGGCGAAAGGGGGGCCGCGCATGCCGAGAAGGAAAGGGGGGAGCGAGCAATTGACGAGGCAACTGAGCATTCGTGTGACGGAAGACGAATACGCGCTCATCATGGAACTGGCGGATCTCGCCGAGCGGCAGCCGACCGACGTGGCCCGCCGGGCTTTCCGGCGCGGACTTCCGACGGAGGAACGGATAGCGCGCGCCCAGGCCGAGGTTGCCGGCACAGACAGCGATGAGGGGGGCGATGAATGAGTGCTGAAACCCCGCAATAGACCGCACAAGACACAGAGAGGCCCGGCGTCCTGCGACGCCGGGCCTTGTCTATGGGCGGAATGTGATTACTCGACCACGATCAGGTCGGGTGCGCCTGGCTGTGACAGACTATTGGCCGTCAGCCGCTCGATGGCCTCTTCCCTGGACACGAACAGATCTTTCGCGGGAGAGGTCGGATCATCCCACGATCGCGCGACCCGACGCGCGGCGTACTCCTGTGCTTTCTCCGGGGTGAGATCCACGAAGATCCGAGAGCCGGGCTGCGGCACGAAGTCGGGAATGCGCCGATCATACATCCAGTTAACGTGCGTCATCTCGGTTCCTCGCCGCGACGTGACCGTGAAGGGCGTCACGCCGTCGCGGCTATTCCAGATGTACTCCACCTCACGCCTATCGTCGCTCCGATACTCCATCAGGCACAGGGCCTCCTTGTGGACGTAACCCCCGTTTATGCTCATGCGCCGGATATAGTCCGGGTTCATTTCTCGTCCCATGATCGCGTGCGCCTCCTCATCCTCTCCTCATGACCGGCGTCGTCGGCGCGTGCGCCGATCCTGGAGCGATCGCCGTTTTACCCGCCCCTCCCCTGTCGCCAACACGCCCACAGGAACCACGCGGTAAACGCCGCCCGCCGCCACCAGCCCCGGCCCTGGCCGCTCATCCCTGCTCCTCCTCCCCGGCCGAGGGCTGGATCATAACGGACACCACGGCGCCCTTGTGCTGGAGCACGGCCGGGACGCGCGCCGGGTCGCACTCGACGCGCAGCGGGCCGAGCGCATCGTCGGGGTTGTCCACGGGTAGCAGCCACACCAGCAGCCGCTCCCGCTCTCGCTGCAGGCGCGCCACCGTGCAGCGCACCCGGAGCGCCTGCACAGGCGTGCGAGTCACCATCTCAGGCCTCCCACGCGTAGAGGTCGACGTCTTTCATTTTGTCGCCACCGTTATCAGCCCGCTGGGCGCGACTGCGCGCCTGACGCTCCTCCTGCGCGGCCCGTAGGCGATTCCGCTCGGCCTCCTCTTCCGCGCGCTCGGCCTCGACGTCAGCGGCGAGCTTGCCCACGACGAGGCCACGGAGTGTGTCCAGGGCCTCAGCCGGGTTATCGCCCTCGACGAGCGTTGCCGACGCACTCATCATCCTGTTGCCGTACTGACCGTCCGACATCCGCCGCTCGTACTGCACATGGTCGATCTGCATCACGCTATCCTCCTTTGTTGAAACTTATCCACAATATCCCTCTGTTTATCCACAGATGCGACAGGCATGAGGCCGCCGGCGTAGATCCGTGCGGCCTCTGTGAACCCGCAGTGGATAAAGTCCTCAGGCCGTCGTACACACTCCTCCGAGTGGTCGTAGACCGATAGCCACGTCCCCGTGGCCACGTCGAGCGCCCACAGGTCGGCTTCGACCGTCCGCCGCTGCCTGGACCACTTCGCGGGGTTGTCGATGGTCAGAGCACAACACCAACGGGTGATGACCTGTCAGCCACATCCGCCGCCTGGCGGGCACAGCGCGAACAGAACCCAGGCGCGGCCCAGCAGCACCCGCCCACGCACGCCGCGTCGTCGGTACACCCACACACGGAGCAGCGCGGCTTCGCCTTCTCCGCCCGCGCCCACGACGCGATCTCGGCGGCCAACTTTCGTCCGGTCGCCTCCGGATCACTCTCGAACCACAGGGTCACGCATCCGCTGGTGATCGTGTCGTCGGCGAGGGTGAGCCCGAGCAGTTCGTCGAACTCCAGGAGCGTGAGGCTGAGCGTGTCAGGGTCCGCGTCGATGGTGAGCGTGTGCGTGGTGTACCAGGTTCCGTCGTCCAGAAGGGTGACGCCGTACTCCTGCTCGTCGGCGAGGCGGCGCATCACGTCGGCGATGGCGCCGGCGCGCCCGTAAAGGGTGCGCGCAATGGCGTCGAGGTCTCTCACAGCACACCGCCGAACGCGCCCTGCTGTCCCGCACTGTCCCCCTCGACCAGGGCCGCGCGATCGGCGAGCGCCACGCTCAGGACGCTCATGGCTGCCCCTCGTGTCGATCCAGGCACTCGATAGCAGCGCAGGCAACGGCCGCGACCTGCACGAGTTCCGTCCGGTAGTCGTCCCATGACGCATCGTTCCAATGCGCCTTGTTGGCCGCCTGGCACGCCTCGCCCATTTCCTCGCCGAGAATTGACAGCCACTCCATCGGCGCGTGATTCTGCTCGCCCCAGCGACGGTCTTGCGCGAAACGCTCGGCGCGCACCTCGTCGGTCGTGCGGTCGATATCCTTGATGTTCATCGCGTCGTCGCTCCTCTCAGTTGCTCGTCGACCCGCGCCAGCACATCCGCCGGCACGTCCCATAGCCCGAGCGCGCCCGTGCAGGGCACAGGCTCCGGCAGCCGGCGCACGCCGTCGAGGATGAATCCATGCCGCCGCGGGGAATAGTCTCCGAAGGCGGTCTCCTGTGGCGTCATTAGGTGGCCGTGCGCGCTCTGCCAGAGCCCGCGCACCAAGCTATCGGTCGTGACACACTCGACGAGCGTCCCCGCGCCAATGATCTCGCCGCGAGGGAGGTCCGCCCACGTGTAGACACCGGCGGCGTACAGGACGGAACGGAACGGTTCCTCCTGGCACAGATCGCGCGCCCACACGGGGAAGCCCCTGGCCGCGTGGATCAGCAGCGGGCCGCGATAGGACGTGCCCCAGCTCCTGGTCTCGATTTTCTTAGCTGAGAGGGCTGTTAGAAACGCCCAGGGCTCAGTCAGGCTAATGGCCTTCAAGAGACACCTCCCAATGTCGCTAAACATCGCTCCAGGATCATTTGCATCACTGGTGGGGTGACCGCATTGCCATATTGCTTCACTTTGTCGCGTTGACTACCAAGCACGGTGTAGTCGTGCGGGAAGGCCATCGCGGCCGCGATCTCGTGCGGCTGGAGCATCCTGAACGTGCAGTCCTCGACGGCCGGCTTTACCGACACGAGGGCCTCGCGGTCGTGCGTCGTCACCGTGCGCGTCGGCTCCTCGACGCGCTGGGCCTGCCCGGTCCGGTTATACGGCACGAGCATATGCGTCTGGTGAGGCTGGTGAGGCTGGTCGACGAGGCCGATGTGATTGCCGCCGGCGACGACGGTCTGCAGCGCCTCATCCATCCCCTTCGGGCCACCGTGGATGTCCATGTTGACGACGAACGGCGTGCGCACCAGGCCATACGGCCGCGTACCCGTCTGCACGCCCCACGGCCCTGTCACGTCGCGGATGAAGTTGGGCGGCATCGTGGTCATGCCGAGCAGGAACGCCGGCGGGACGGCCACGCCGTAGGCCTCACGCGTTGTCTGCGTCGGCATGGGACCATCGGCCCCGGTCGCCCCGTCGTTCCACGAGCCGCCGGCGGGGACGACGAGGGCGTAGGGCTGCTTGGTCGTCTGCGTCGCCATGGGTTCGTCGAGTCCGCGGGGGCGGTCGCTAAAGTAGTTGACGCTGGCCAGAAACGGCGCGGGCGCTGGTGGTGTCACCAGCTCGTGGTGATCAGCTGTTGTGATCGAGCCAAGTGGCCCCGTCGTCTCGCGCATCCACGGCTTACCGCGCGGGGTGTAGTCGGCCATCAGGAACGGCGGCACGACCAGGGCCTCGACCTGGCGCGTGGTTTGCGTCGGCATTGGGTCGCCTAACGAGCGGATCTTGCCGCCGTCGTACCGCGCTGTGAGCGGCGCCCGGCCGAACCTTTCCAGCCCGTAGCGAATGCGCTCCATCGTCTTGTCTTTAAGCGGACGCCGACGATCGCCGATGCGCTCCCCGACGATAGACCAGTCGATCGCATTGGCCGCGCAGTAGTAATACGGCTGCACGACGCCGGCGCACACGGGGCAGCGGTAGACGTACTGGGCGCGGGCGCCGTACTTGCCCCGGCGCTTGGACGGGTTGCGCCAGCTCTGCACACCGCCGATGTCCCGGCCGCAGGGCTGACACCAGGAGCGTGGCGTGAAGGCGAGGTTGGGGCGCGTGTTGCCCTTACGCCAGAAGACGACGTACAGGCGGTCCCGACTCTGCGGCGTGGGCCAGGCGAACATGCTATTGAAGAAGACGAGCTCGTGGTCGTAGCCGAGCGTCGACATGACCCGCAGCCAGTCCTCGAAGGGAGCCCAGTACAGCGCGGCGTCGACGACGTTTTCGACAAGGATCAGGTTGTACTGGTGGTACTCGGCGAAGCGCGGCACGTCCCACATCGTGACGCGGCTGCGTTCCTCGGACGCGTCGAGGCCGTTGTCTCCCCAGAGGTCCATCTGGCCCAGGCCCTTGCGCTTCTTGCCCTTGGCGAGCGTGTGCGCGGTGCACTCGGGAGAGGCGATGAGGACATCCGTCGAGGGGAAGCGGCGCGGGTTGACGGCGGACACATCGGCGCATTCGTGGCGGACGTGCGGAAAGTTGCTGTTGTGCGTGTCGATCGCGAGCTGCCAGTGGTTCATCGCCAGGAGGACCTCACCACCGGCGGCCGTGGCCCCAAGTGAGGAACCGCCGGCGCCGCAAAAAAGATCGGTCACCGAGGCGTAGGATGTTCTCGCGGTCATGACCCCATCGCCTCTTCCTCTCCTGTCGTCGCCGTCACGGCCGCCGTCGAGCCGTCGTGGACGGCGATCGCCGCCACCAGGCCCATGCAGGCCGGGCACAGGTGGACGTACGTCCGGCCCTTCATCTTGACGCCCAGCCAGGGCGACTGGTCGTCCCGCCCCAGCACGTGGGCCTTGAGGATCGTCACGTCGCCATCGCGGGCAATGAACTGCCCGCACGGGCCATCACAGCGGTAGGCGCGGCTCATGAGCGCGCCTCCATCTCTAACTGGCCGGCCTCGATGCGTTGCCGCCGGCGTGTCTCGGCGGCGTTGCGGACGTGCTGCCAGATGTCGTAGAGGAGGTGGCATCGCTGACACCAGGCGCGCAGACGCGTCAGGTCCTGTGTCGCTTTGTCCCCCTCGTAGAGGTGAGCTATGGTGAGCACCACGACGCTACCCGTGACTGGATGCGGCCGGCCATTCTCGGCGCGGCAATCCGGGTAGCGCGGGCTCCCCTCACAGCGATTGCCCGCTCTGCTCAGGACGGCCGGGCGGATCTCGCTGTGCCAGTTAGCGGGATAGTCTCGCTTATAGTCGATACGATGTTTGCGGCTCATCTCAGCGGTCCCCCTTGGGCAGCCCGCCCATGGCCGGCTCCCGGTCCCGCCAGCCCTGACCGCGGGCAACCTCGGCGAGCGGCGCGAAGCTCATCTGGCGGCCAGTCGTACGCTCCAGGTAGGCGACATAGGTCTCCTCATATCTCTGCGCAAAGTCCGCCATCAGCAGCGCAGCCTCGCCGGCCGGCAACGGTCCACGGACCTTGAGCGTCACCGTGGACTCATCGTCCACGTCAAGGATTGGGAACTCACTGTCGATCGTGGTCTTCCGTGGCGCCTTCTTTTTACTCATTGCCGTTCGTCCTTCCTCTTGGAGGGGCTAAAAAGCGTACACACGGTACACACGAATCCCCTTTACACCGATTCGTGTGTACCGTGTGTACGCATTGTGGGGTGTACATCGTAGATTTGGGTCGGCTGCTGGCCGCGCTGGGGCCGGGGCATGTCGCGCGGACGGATATACCCGCGCTCGACGAGAGTGGACAGGGGCGCGCCCAGAGCCTCACGCTGGTCAGCGAAGCGACGGCGTACCGACTGCCATAACTCGTGCTCACTGAAGCTCGCGTATCCCCTGTCCTCAATCCAACGCAGCACGACCTCAGCCCCATTGGTCGATGGCGCGCCGCCCATCATCGTGAATGCGGTGTGGGCGTGCGGGATGAGATAGTCCCCGATCGCGCAGGCCGCGGCCATCGTGTCCGCGCCGATAGGCACGGCCCAGGGGTAGGCGTACCCGGCGTGCCGGGCCATGTGCAGCACACCGGCGAGGCGCGCCACGGCCCCCTCGAGCTTGCTCCCCCAGTCAGCAATATCGGCGAGGGCGCCCGTGATCGGGTGTAACTGCGGCTCGATCGGCTCCCCGAACACGTCCCACACTGCGAACGCATCGGGAGAGAGTTTGAGGGTATGCGGGACAGCCTTTCCGTCTGGGTCCTGGTCAGGTGTCAGCGCGAGAAGGGCGCCGAGCGCCGTGTCGTAGGCGTCGACCACGGCGCCGGGGACAGGCGACGCGTGGCGGTCACGGCCCCCGATGAGGCTCTCGGGGATGGCGTAGAGCCAGCGTGCGAGCAGGCCCGACTCACGGAACAGATCCGTCTGACCGAACGCCACCATGCGTACGGGCTGAGGGGCGACGCCAAGCGTGAGCGCGGGGCTCTCCACGTAATCAGGCTCACGCCCGACCCGCTGCACGTCGATGGTGTCCCCGGCGTGCCCGGCGAGATAGGCGTCGATGTTCGGGACACCGCCTGAGTAGCGACCCTCCATCAGCGAGAAGATCGTGCCCTCGGGGCTCATCACAGCCATACGACCGCCGTGACGGCCCAGCAGTTGCACCAGACGTTCGGCCGTCACGTCGCCGGTGAGAATGCGCGGCGCGTGCGGGACGGTCACGTTGTTGGCCGCGACCGCGAGAACGCGGGCATCACCCGTGGCCTTGAGGCGCTCAGTCTCCGTCGTCGCGGCCGCGGCCGTCCGCTCGGCGCGCTCCAGGGACCCGCGCGCGATCTTGACCGCCGTTTCCGCCTCGGCGATCGCGTCGCGCATCCCGTGCGCCTGAGCCTCTTGCCAGGCCGCCAGGGGCCGTGTGAGCGCCTTGATGGTGGCGCTCTTACGATTGCCGGAGGGCAGCGGGATCATGACCCACAGGTTGACCGGCTCGACGTAGCCCGGCTTGACGAGGACCTGCACGGTGTTGGCGACGGTCGCGGACGTCGCCGCCAGCCCGAGCATCCCCGTGAGCGCCAGCGGGACTTGCAGCGCCGTGGCCAGCGCCGTCGCGTACGTGCCGAGCCATCCGGGCAGCGCGTCAATCGGAAAGTCAGGCAGGGGACCATAGCCGAGCGGGATGGGGTCCGGCCACTCCAGGTCTGCCTCTTGCGCGGCGCGCGCCTGTTCCTGGGCGCGCTCGGCCTCTTTGCGTCGGCGCGCCTCCTCGAAGTCGTGCAGATAGTTCTCGACGGTCATGCGCTCCTCCCCAGCTCCGCCGGCCGCCCGAGCAGCGCCATGAGCGTGATGATGTCCCCGCCACGGCCGCACCCGCGGCACAGGAAGAGCCCTTTGTCGGGGTGGACGTAGAAGCTCGGGGTCTGATCGTCGTGGCCGGGCAGGATGCACCGCCACACGAGCTCATGCCCCGCCTGGCGGCCGGGGCGTCCAGCGAACTGCTCGACGAACGGCACGAGGGGATGGTCGCGTTTGTAGTCGGCGTAATCCCCACCACCCGCGCCGTCCGCGCGCCGCGTGGCGGCCGAACGGTCCCGGCGCCGTCGCTCCGGGGGTCGGACCAGGGAAGGCAGGCCCGCGAGCGCCGCGACGAAGCGGGCGCGCTCCTGGCCGCACCGCGCGTACAGGTCGGTCACGTCGCCACCATCGCCCAACGCGGCTGGCAACGCGAGCGGCAGGACCTCGCCGACGACGCCGCGCAGATCGTCGGCGACATGCCATGCGCCGCGCTGGCCGGTCCCATCGGCGTCATGGTCGTACACGATGTAGACGCGCGCCGGGGCAAGCTGCGCGAGGGCATAGCGCGCGTGGTCGGGCACACCGGCGCCGGCTCCCCGCAGCAGCGAGGCGGCGGGCAGGCCCAGGCTATGGAGCAGCCACACATCCGGCTCGCCCTCGACCAGGAACAGGGACGTGAGCCTGCGTGGCAGCAGGTCGGCGCCATACAACGTCGCCGGCGCGAGATCTCCCGCCGTATGCTGGCCAGGGGGGCAGATCCAGCCGGCCTTGGGCTTGTACCCGTCCATGTACTTGACGCGCCGGCCGACAGCCGTCCCGTCGGGCAGACGCACAGGGTAGCGGACGGCGGGCCGGTTGGCCGGGCCATAATGGGCCGTGGCGACGAGCCCAAAGGCGGCCAGGGTCGCCGGCGCGATCCCGCGCGCGGCCAGCAGGGCGAACGGCGCGACGGGCGTGTGCGCAGAGGCGGACGTGGCGGACGGGGCGGGAGCGGCTACCATCGTGCTCGCCCCTCGAAGAGATCGAGTTGTCGCGTGCGCAGGCGATTATATGAGCGGTGCAGCCGGCCGAGCAATGCGATCTGGCGGCCGATCTCGCGGGCCTCGACACCCGTTGCGTCGAGCGACAGGCCGAACAGGATAGCGCGCCGGCGGTCGATCAGCCGGCCGCAGGCGTCCAGGCGGCGGCCAATCTCGCCGGGCATATAGCGCGGGGGGATGAGCGCCCCTGTCGGTCTCGGGTCTGGTCCAGGCAGGGCGCCGGGCAAGGCGCAGACAAGGCGGTAGCCGGGGATCACGGTGTGTCTCCTTCACGGGCCAGGAAGCAGGCCCGCCGCATCAACGCATAAGAGTAGGGGCGACTGTCCTGGCGAGCCAGCGCAGGACGCGCCAGGCCAGCCAGCCGTCGACCCCGACGGTGAGTGGCGCGAGCACGGCGAGCGTCGCGTAGTCGAGGATGTCGTGGTAGGTCCGACGGCGGGAGCGGGAGCGGGTGTGGCTCATCGCGCACCCGCTCCCGCCGTGGCCCCGGCCGGGGCTACGACAACCGTGGCCGGCTCACCGGTGGCCCAGCCGCGCTGTGTGCGCACACAGCGCGCAAGGGCGATCAGGGCGTCGCGGTGGTCCTCTCCGATCTTTATGGCCGTGCGCGCGGCCGCCACGTCGATCTCGACCTGCGCCAGCTTTCCGGCTGACGGCGCTTTGAGGACGCGCTCGGCGAACTCCACGCAGTCGAGGATCTCCTGCGCCTTGGCCTGGGACACGGCGTCGCCCTCGACGGACGTGACCGCCTCGGCCGCGAGCTGGTCGAGGTCGGCGGGGGTCGCGTTGGCGAGGCGCACGGCGACGTCCGCCCGGAGGTCGCGCGCCTGGCTAAAAGGGTCGGGCGCCGGCCCCTCCTGGGCCGGCTGCGTGGCGGGTTCGCTGGCCTGCTGAGGAGTGGCCTGCTGAGGAATGGCCTGGGCGGGCTTGGCGCGGTTGCGCAGCCATGTCAGCGTCTTCCCCAACTCCTCAGCGGTCATCTCCTCGGCCGGCTTGGGCAACTTCGCCACGGCATCAGGGCTGGTGGCCAGGCTGGCGAGGACCGTGGCGCGCAGGGCCTCGTCGGGGTCCTGGGGTGGGCGGTTGTCGACAACCTTGAGGCCCGATCCGCGGGCTTGCGCCGGTTTAGAGGGTGGCGTGGCGGGGCTATCGACAACGCGATCCCCCTCGTCGAGCTCCAGCGCGAACTGCGTGCCGAAACCGAGCGCAGCGAGCGCCCGTCCAATCGCCTTGGTTTCAGCCTTCTCGACCCATCCCTGGGGGAAGTCACGCTCGGTCTCCGAGCCGTAGCCCGTCGCCGAGCCCTTGTCGGGGATTGAGACCTCGGCCTTGAAGACGGCGAGCTTTTGCTCGGTGTCCAGGTGCGCCATCTCTGTAGCGATACGCGCGGCCGGATGCTCCTCGCGCAGCCACATCAGGCGCCACTTGACATCTAAATAGTGGTTGCCTTTTAAGTTTCGTAAGTGCTGTTCTGGGTTGAAAGCCATTACCTTACCCTTTTCTGTCGTCTGACAGACGCTAGACGTGCGCGCTGACACGTACGACATGTCCGGCTCGTTCGCCCTTTGTAGACGTGGGTGTAGGTGTTGTCGGGTGTGAGCGCATGGCCGTGGACGCAGTGCGTTTGCGCAGCGTGTATAGCTGGTATACCGACGCCGCGCAGAACGTTGACCTGATCCGTGACAGGTTCAAGGTGGGAAAGAGTCGGGTCTGGATCGGCGTGGACGCATCGCTTATTACGACATTTGTGGTCGATGACGAGCCCAGGCTCTATGGGGCCAACGATCTCCTCGTAGGCGCGCCGGTGAGCCATGACGCGCTGCCTATCGCACATGACCTGCACGTACCCCTTACTTGAGGGCGTGCCGGTCATCTTCCAACAGGGCGTGCCATTCCATAGCGGACCGTTTTTATTGACGCGCCGCCAAAATCGTTCGTGTGCTGTGTCGTTCTTGCGAGGACGACCCTTGAGGTTTCGCAAGTGCTGTTCAGGTGAGAAAGCCATCAGCGTGCCTCCCCGAACGCGTCCATTAGCCCCGCTATACCGGCAGGCCTTTGGGCGATGCCGTGCTCGCGCTCATAATCCTCGCAGTCGAGGATGTGTGAGCACGGCCGGAGGTCGTGCCCCTGGGGGTACTGCTCACGGTCCTGGTAGACCCACGACTCGCAGGTGCAGGTCTCGGCGATCATGTCCACGTCGTGGAGCAGGCCGGCGCGCGTCGAACTGAGGACGGTGTAGGTGCGGTAGACGCGGGTCTCCCGGATGAGCGGCCGCGTCCAATGCGGCAGCGCCCGTTGGGGCGCGCGCGACATCCGGTGTTTGCGTACATGCGACGGCCCTTGTACGCTAGGGGTAGAGGTGACCATACTTGAAGTGCCTCCTGGTGTAAGCTGGGTGGGCTACGACGCGATCCGTCTGCTGCCAGGCTCGGGGATCGCGTCGTTTGTTGTACCGCCATCTGTCTCGGCCGCGGCGCACCGCCGCTCGCTCTCCTGCTCCTCCCTCTGCCGCGCCTCCTCCTCGATCCGTGCGGCGATCTCGTGTATCATCGCGAACGCCTGGCGCACGCGTAGCACGCCCGGCGTCACGCGCACACCCTCCGCGCTCTGTGCCACTGAGGTTGTTTCTGCCGATATATGAGAGGTGTGGGGTCGTGCGCTCATGCCGCACCGACTAACGCCGCGTGCTTGACGGCCTCCAGGTCGCGGGGGTCGATCCCCGAGTGCGCGGGGAAGAGGGTCGCGTAGTTCTGCCCGAGGAACTGACAAATCTTATGGGCTTCACTAAGATGGAAAGCACCGTCCCCCTTTAGTCGGCGAGAGAACGTGGCTGGCGTCATGTTAATCTCGCGGGCAAGCACGTCGGACCTTTGCCCTCGATCTTCCAACCACTGACGTAAGTGGGGTGGTTTGTTCATGCTCACCTCTAGAGCTATTAGATACACATGAACGTAATCACGTTCATGTAATCATGATAGCACTAATACGAACATGATTGCAATAGACTAAAAGCACATCTGTAGGGGAGGGACATGCACGGGGTGATGATGGCTGAGGTGGAAGAGGTTGCGCCAAATCGACAATACATGAAGCGCCTCATCGACGACGCCTGTGTTCGCCTTGGCGCTATGAGGGGGCAAGAGCCCTATTACCGCGGGCTTGCTGAGTCGATCGGCCTAGACGTGATGACACTTACGGCAACGTTCCGTAGGGGTGATACGCTGCCCGCATGGAAAACACTCTTTACGCTACGCGATAAGGCCGAGATACCCATGGTCAAAATGCTCATCGCGCTTGAGGTGCTGCGTGATGAGGATCTGCCCGGCGAGGCGCGGCCAGTCTTAACCGATGAGCAGCGCCAAGTGCTCGACCTATTTGAGGGAGCGCCTAAGGGTGCGGCTGGTCAGTTGGCGGCATGGATTGGACAGGGGCTTCGTGCTGGGGTACTGAATATAGGCCTTTTCGAAGCCCCCAAGCCTTAAGCCCTAAAATGGCGCGCGGGTCCGGTAAACGGTCGATGAGCGATTGAAATACATCGGGGTGATCCAACACCGTTTCAAGTGCCCCTACATCTTCATCGGACACGACTCGATCAGCCTTTCTGCGCATCGCCAGGCTGGAGCGATACCCTTAACCTAGAACGCATGTACTAATTAACCTACCACTTCGGGGGCCGTCAGTCAACAAATACGCGTGAATAGCTGACAGGATGGTGTCACTCTAGGCGATCGGAGGGAAAAGGGTAGCGGGTTGGTGGTTATAGATTTCTACTAAAAGCGGCAATAGTACGCCTATGTCTTATCTCCACATCCACGTCCCGCGCACGACAGGTCGTGTGCTTCTGGCCTCCGGGGCCCTGGCAACACTCATTGTCGAATGGGTCATGCTGGTGACGCGTCCATTCAGCAGTGGCATGGGGCAAGATTTTACCACGATGTACTGTGCCGCTCTTGCCTGGCGCCATGGTGTGGACCCCTACATCTCCCAGGTTCCTACCGAACTGGCACGCGCTCTGGGCGTGCGGTGGCAAGGTGCGACCGAAATCCCCGTCTTCTTGCCCCTGGTCGCGCCCCTGACGATCTTATCGCCACGCGGGGCTTTTGTCCTCTATAGCGTGTTGGTGACCGTGGCGGTCGCGTTGAGTGCGTGGATGCTTAGGCGCGACTCTCTACAGACTCTTGTTATCGTCGCGTGCCCTGCGACGTTTCTGGTGTGCTATTTCGGGCAGACGGGCGCGTTCGTGTGCCTGGCGGCATCGAGCGCGTGGGCGGCCCGCCGCGCAGGACGTCCGGCATTGCTCGGTTTATGCGTTGGCCTTGCCTGTATCAAGCCGCAGTTAGAGCTTGTCTAAAAAATACCGGGCAACGGATTACCGTTTTAGTAAGGTGGCGATGGAGGCGAGCATGATCCAGGACTCGGCGTGCCAGGGTACGCGCTCATACTCCTTGGCGAAGAGGCGGTTG
>JAABUH010002574.1_pt1 | contig 17161 bp, 25 predicted proteins | sample 5559121 | NCBI WGS metagenome assembly JAABUH01 (sample SAMN10711871, study PRJNA513364) | rock metagenome | isolation source: Antarctica rocks | place: Antarctica: Victoria Land, Battleship Promontory nord | collected 2015-12-28
GCTGCCGGTCAGCAGCGGCGGGTTGAGGCCGGCCGTGTCGACGGTGATGGACCCCGACATGATCTGCGTGCACGCCAGCCAGCTTGCGATGCCGCACGCGGAGCCCACGATGGCGCCTGCGCGCCCCCGCGCGCCGCGCACTCAGCGCAGCCCACGCGCAAACACGGGCACACGGATGCAGAGAGTCATCTTTCAGGTTACAATGCGGGGTGTTGGCCTGCCGGCCCACCTCTGCTCTGCGCCCTCCTGCACTTGGGCGCACATGTGCGGGAGGGAGGGGGACGTGCTGCCAGCCGGACCGCGCTCTGTGGCTGTCAGCATGTCGCAGCATGCGCCGTGGGAGGCCCTGCAGCCCAGATGCCCTGCCTGGCAAAAGCAGTCCGGGCGCGCACTGATGATGGCGGCCAGGCGCGTGCAGCGCGTCCAGGTGAGCACGCACGCCAGCGGCGGCACCGCGCCGCCCACGATGACGCCTGCACGCGCGGCCCGCGTGCCTGTGATTGGCTGCAGGGATAGGGTGCAATAGGGTTAGCCCACGCTATCTCTATGTAGAGCGCGGTGCAATCCGGGCGCGTGCGACGACAATACGGCCTCCCACCGAGCGCCGCACAGAGCATTCCAGGCCACCGGCGGCGGCGAGCGCAAGAACCCTGGCGATGCGGGCCCTGAGGTACGGCGCAGAGGCCTGGGACGGGCGCGCGCCAATGATGGTGATGAGGAAATTGACGTTGATGTTGGCCACCTGGGCGACGCTCATGGCGATGCCCATGATGATGGCCCAGACGAGCACCGCGATGCGGCTCACCCACACCAGCCGCTCGCCGGACGCCTGTTTTGGCCAGGAGACGGCTGAGCGGCCGACACTACGGCCTAAAGAGGCGACACGCACAGCTTCTGTGCGGCACCTGCGCTAGCATGGGCAAGGTGTCGGGTGTCACATTTGGACAGTCAAAGCATGCCATATGTGCCGCCCACAGGACAGGTTCAATTTCTGAACAGGACAATCATTAAAGACATGTCTCCACAGAGCTGTAGGTACCCAGTGTAACCCTGTCATAAGAGGGCGTGCTCACCTGCGGGTGGATGTACCTGCGGTAGATGTCGAACGTGAAGAGCGAGGACACGGCGACCATCTCGGACGCGCCGCTGGACGTGACCGCCATGAAGCAGATGACGATGACGAGCACCGCGCCGCCCTTGCCCAGCAGCACGTAGGACGCGGCCGGCATGACCAGGCCCTGCAGCTCCTCGGTGAGGGAGACCTGGGCGCGCACGGGGGCGTCGAGGTGCAGCCATCGCATGTGGACGGCGCATGGTTGGGGCAAGTACCATCAGCACTGTATTTCCTCAATGACTTGGATCTGTCCCAGCCATCCGGCTTGCGGGCTCACTTGACGCGACATGAGTCAGAAGCTGCGGATCACGGGGCAGGGCCGATAAAGAAATGAGAACGCCGATATACAACAATGCCTGCTGAGGCAGACTCTGAGACTCCGCGCCTTCGAGGGTCACACCCACACATACAAGTACAAACGTATTACTGCATGCCAGCCGGGACGCACCGGCAGGTCGAGCGCGAGCGACGCCATGCCGAGCGTGGCGGGCAGTGAGAAGACAATGCCGAGGAACAAAAAGGCGCCCAGGAAGTAGCCCTGCGCGGGAGGGCCATGCCATTGATGCACGGACCAGGCGGCGCAACTGATACAGTAAATGCTGTACCAGGTCATGGAGGCTGCGCACGGTGCAGCAAGAGCGACACCTGATCACAACGCCGTCTGCTTCTGCTTGCTATCTCACTGCATGTCTCCCGCCAGTACTGTTGCAAGCCGCCTGGGTGCGGCAGAAGTTGTGTCTGACGGGAAGTGTGCCATGGCACGGGCTGGCTGGCGTGTCAGCGCAGCAGCCAAAAAGCCGCACAACAGCGGGACGGGTCTTCGGGGCGGGAGACGGCGTGGGACGGGCACCTTGACGGCGGCCGACGGCTTGGCGGCGACAGCGGACTGCCAGTAGGACTGGTCAACCAGCATCTGAGCCAGCGCAGAGAAGAAGAAGATGACCTCAAACTGCAGGCCGCCCGAGGACCACATGGTGAGGTAGGAACCGCCCTGGTTGCCGGCAACTGGCGAGTAGAGCGCCATGGCCTGCAGCCGGTCGTAGACCTGCGTGGGCCCGCGCCGCGCACGGGCTCTCAGCTCCGAGCCGCCTCGCAGCAGTGAGTGGGTTGTGTGCGGCTGGTGTGCCATGCTGCCCATTCCCTGACGACTGTTGTGTTGGCGCCTGAGGTGCGCACCAATGCAGACCCCGCTCGCACCAATACAAACCCCCTTTCGCGGCACCACGCTTTGCATCCTGCCAGCTGCGGCTCACGATGCAGCCCTCTGAACCCCCGCATGCGGCGGGGGCGGCGCGCCTGGTCGATGCCGGCCAGCAGGTTGCCGGGCGTGTACACCTTGAACGCGAAGACCAGGCAGACGATGTAGATGATGACCGTGTGCATGTACGCCGTCGTGAACGTCGCCTTCAGGCCTGCCGCGGGCAGTCACAGGAGTGCTCAGGTTTGCGTGAACGACCTGCGCTGGGTGGGGTTGCACAGTTCCACTGCCATGCGTCTTCAAATCAAACTCAGATGATTGTCGATGACGCTGCTTGTGCCTGTGCAGAGCAGCATGGCAGCACCTGCTGGAGCTTGCTCATCACCTCTTTGGCCCTCCAACAGCAGCACTCATCCTGTCCCTTTTCAGCTCAATCTGAAAGCATGTTTCGCTCATACCCCATCCTGCAAGGAACACGGCGCGCTCTCCCAGGCCCGCACCGCCAATCGTGGCGTACACGACGACGCCGATGGGTATGAGGAAGCTGATGGCGTAGAGGTTGACGCCGGTCAGCGTGTTGATGACCGACACGCAGCCTTGCAGCATGGACAGCGAGACCAGCAGATTGGTCACCACCGCGAAGCCGAAGAACGTCTGCACGGGCGCGCCCGGGCGGCCGTGTCAGGGCGGCAGGAGCGTCTGTGACGGGGTGCTTGAAAGCAGAGCAGTTAGCTGTAATAGGGTAGCTGAAAGCGTCGCTTGTGATAAGGGACATGGAAGCAGCGGTTGTGATAGGCAGGGTACCTGAAAGCAGCAACACCGCAGTGTGCATGAAGGGACGGCCGGACATGACGTGAGGGGGTGCGCGTGTGCCCGGGCACAGCTGCCTGCGCAGACCGCAGGCGCGGCAGGCGGGGGCGGGGGCGGGGGCGCACGAAGTGCGCAAACGTGCCCCAACGCACTTCCACGATCTCCTGCATGGCGGCCACGGTGGTGTGTTAGAACACTTTTCGGCCGCCCATGGTGCATTGCACAGCATGCGCTGCATGTCACCTGCGCAGGAAGCAAGACAGGCTGCGAGAGGGCGGGAGGCGCGCCAGCATCGTGTGCGCCTTGGGCGCGCGGTGCTTGAGCTCCAGCGCGACGACCGCAAAGAGCCACATGATGATGGCATCATTGACGGCGAACCAGTAGGAGCCGGTGATGCCGTAGAACTGCCCGTACGACACCGACTGCAGCAGGATGGACGCCCAGGTCCAGTGGCTGACCAGGTCCACGGCCAGCAGGCCCGTGCCGATGCTGCGCCCCGCGGTGTTGAACTGCTCGGAGTTGTAGATGACGCCGCTGAAGGTGACGTCGATCCACACGAGCGCGACCGCCAGGAACGCAAAGACGGCGCCAAAGCCCAGCACGGCTGCCCAGCCGACCCACTGCGCGCACAAGTCCCTTGATTAGCAGGCTGAGGCCCCCGCGCGCTTAGAGACTGTTCCCACGCAGGCCAGCGCGCGCTGCCGCAGCCTGCTGTGTCCTCAACAAGGCTCAGCACAAACAGGTGCAGTTTTGCAGGCGCCCCAGCACGGGTTGCTGCAAGAGCACTGCTGCTTGCACGTGCCTGGAGAGCACGGCAGCACTGCTTGCATACACTCGGCGTACAGGCAGAGCAGGCTTAACCTAGCTGCGGCAGCCGCTGCATGCCACTAATTGCAACGCAACGCGCCAACAGGGCAGCAGTCAGCTTACGCCAAGCTGGTGCAAAAGCCTGAAATGCAGTTGCAGCGTGCCCACCCCGGCTAGCCTGGCCACCTGGGGCCGGGGCGCTGCTGGCCACAGGTGCTGAGCAGTGCTGGGCGTGGAGCGAGCTCCCACCTCTGGCAGGAGCGGAGAGCTTGCGTCAAAGAACTGCGTCTGGCCGTCATACTGGTTGAGGCCAAAGACGTTGACTGCCGTGAAGTTCCTGCGCAGGCCCGGCGGCACTAGTACAAGCTTGTGTTTCAAACACGAGTTGGGCAGCGCTATAATGCCAGGAGCTTGGGCGGCTGTCTGAGCAGACAGTGGCCGCCGGGCATGCGTACAACGAGCCTGGCGCTGGAGGCGCTGCGTTCATGGCCATAGCGCTCCCCACTGCTGCCTTTGCCCCCCGCCACTCAAGCTTCGCTCTGCACAAGCTCGGCTTCGATGTGGTCCGCAGCGCTGTGATCTGACAGCGCGCCGCTCTGCGCAGTACACCTACGAGTGGACGACTGCTGCTATTCGGTCATATCACGCACATGGGTCTCATGCGGTCTGCATTGGAGGCCAACGTTACACCCATTTGTAACACCTCATCAGCAGCACATGCGCTGAATCTGCGTAGATTGCGTATGTTGAACGCATGCTATGCAATTGGCAGAGTGTGGAATTGCGCATTGAAAAACATGTGCCGCTGTAGACCTGCGCTCTTTATGGATGCCATACACGGGTGCGGTGATCATCCACACTCTCTTAAAGATGACGTATGACTCTGAGCCAGCAGCCTCTGCAACCTTCAGCGCCTCTCCAGTGGCTGAGAGCACGAAGTGCTCACTCTCTGCAGTGCTGACATGAAAAGCGTCCTCCCTGACACCAGCCAGCAAAGGCCGGAAGCTGGCTGCCTACGCCTTTACAGCCACAAATGCATGTAGTGCTATGCGTAACATATTCAAGCTCACTCCGGTGGCCTAGGCTTTCAATGATGAAATGGCAGCAGACTATGCAGGCTCCCAGCTGCGGCAGTGCAATTGCGTTACTGCCAGGGCACGCATCGAAGCGCGCTGGGCTGGCCCCAATCCGGCTATGTAAGCGAGCCAGAGATGCAGCTGCAGCCTGGCACGCCTGCAAGCAGTGTACCACGTGACCTGAGAGCTCAGGTATCACCCGCTCAACCGTTCAAACACACTCGTGGCGCAGGGCGCGCCGGTCGTGCGACGGCAGGCAAGAGTGCATAGACAGGCAAGCCATGACAAGGAGCCGAATCAGCCACAGTGCCAAACCCCGCACCCACAGTTGCCGGGGTGCAGTCCTTGTCGTTACACATGACATGTACAGAGGTGCAGCCGCACCAGGACCAGCTGACTTGTACATGCACAGGTCCGGCCACCTGACTCAGCAGAGCTATGTGCGCATGTGCAGCGCACATGACTCGCTGCTGCCACCGACCCCAGCAATGTGCCTGTCCCTGCAGGTGCCACCTTCCAGAAAGTGCAAGGTGCAACAGGACCCCAAATGCACCTGCACAAGGGCAGGGGTGCACAGCATCGCGGTGCTGGGAGGGGCGCCCTATGCGCGCACTGGCTTGCACAAGGCCGTAAGAAGCTGCCCGAAGCCGTGGGAACAGTCATTGCCAAGGCCCGCAGTTCATGCGCAAGTAAAACCAGGTGGCAACGTAGCGCATTGCAGCACGTATCCGCTGTGCGCGCAAATGCGCGCTCACCAAGCGGTCGGCGCGATCGGCGCACCCTCAGGCAACGCCCCTTGCCACAGCAGGTCCCATCACTGCCCTGACAGCGGCGTGCCCTGAGGGTGCGGCCGACCTGGCGCCTCCAGGCAAGTACGCGGCCGTTTGCTGCATCACGCTCGTGGCCCGCCTCATGGCTGGTCTTGCATGCGCAAATCTTGGGGCCCTACACGGCAGCCGGCTTGGCCGGGGCGCCCGCATGCGCTGCGCCGCTCTGGCCGAGGGCGGCCTTCGCGTGATCCGGGCCGTGCGCGGTGTCGTCCGGGGCGCCCGCGCTCCTACCTCCCACTGAGGAGCCGCCCTTGCCGCTGCGGGAGCCGCCGCGGAGGCTGCGCTCCACCATGTCCTTGTACACCTGCGCGCCACATCGGGCTTGACGCGACGGGCCCTCTTCACGCCCGCACCTCGCGGCCGACGACGCAATTGTCTGTCCACACATGCAGGTGCAGGCTCCGGCCGTGCATATAAACCGCATCAGGCTGCACGCTTGCGCGTACCTAGCAAGCCCAATGCAAATCATCACTAGCCAAATATTATTGGTTTGCACAAACCCTAGCTCCACATGTCGGTAACGCGACCCGGGGCGCGCGGGCGCACCCGCCAGTGGAACAGCTTCAGCATGGTCCCGCGCGCCTCCCAGACGGGCAGGAAGATGCCGGTGAGCGACGCCAGGATCAGAATAGTAAACATGAGCACGATCCAGAAGCGGAAGTAGCCGAGCGGGAACACATTGGCCGGCAGCGACAGCAGCGGCCACACGACCAGACCAATGAACGCGCCGACAAACACGACCAGCCACACCGGCTTGCGCATGCGCGCGATCTGCGCCGCGTCCGCCTCACTGATGTTGACCGAGGCGTCGGCGGCGCCCGGCCGCCGGACCTGCGCGCATCCAAGCCCGGGTCTCGTGCCCCAGCCTATGGGCGGGGTTTTGCTGGTATACCTTTCTGTCCTGCGGCACGTGGTATCCACATCCACATCCAAGGGCGGCGTGCGAAAGGTGCTCTGCCAACTGGCCAACAAAGCTGCTTGTGGGTAGTCGCGCCGGCCGTTAGGCGCCCTGGGGCAGACACTGGGTTGACTGGATCGTGGGTGGGCGTTCAAAGATGGCCCGCGCACCACATCCTCGGTGGTCGTGATCCGCGTGTTGAGCTCCTCCCAGTCGAAGGGCTTGCAGGGCGCGATGAGGCTGATGACGGGCACCAGGATCGCGGAGACGATGACGGACAGGATGCTGCCGGTCAGCAGCGGCGGGTTGAGGCCGGCCGTGTCGACGGTGATGGACCCCGACATGATCTGCGTGCACGCCAGCCAGCTCGCGATGCCGCACGCGGCGCCCACGATGGCGCCTGCGCCGGGCGCGCCACGCGCGCTCAGCACAGGCCGATATAACAACACACGCACGTGCACAAAATCTACCAGGACAGGGTTTCCAGTATTTCTGTGTGTCATGTACCCACTTCAGGCTGCAGGCGTGCAGCACCGCTTCCTCCCACATGGGCGCGCGCGAGCGCTCTATGATGGTGCCTGCGTTACAGATCTAGGGCAAGCCGCTCCCCGGCATGCCGGCATAGCGCTGCGCGCCGCAGCGGCGAGGCCTGTGTGCCTAGCAACCAGGCACCGTCCGAGCCGGGCACTGTGAGCTGGGCGCGCACTGATGATGGCGGCCAGGCGCGTGCAGCGCGCCCAGGTTATTGCGCACACAAGAGGCGGCACCGCGCTGCCCACGATCACGCCTGCGCGTGGCGCAGCCCCGCGTGCTGAGCACGTGGCAGTCTTATTGGGCAGGTGTGCACTGTGCACACAGGCAGTGAGGACTCAAAAAACAGTTTTGCACTCGTACGCCACATCATGGCAGTCCCGGCCGCTCAGGAGTGTGCTTGTGCACCCTGGCTATGGGGGCCTGGGGTGCCGGACTGGGGCCGGGGCGGGCGCGCGCCAATGATGGTGATGAGGAAGTTGACATTGATGTTGGCCACCTGGGCGACACTCATGGCGATGCCCATGATGACGGCCCAGACGAACACGGCAACGCGGCTCACCCGCACCAGCCGCTCGCCGGACGCCTGCAGGGCAGGCATGCTCTCGTAGCAGCCCCTGATGATGGTGCACAGTGACAGGCATTATTGTCAAGATCATGGCGACAGGCTCTGCATTTGGTCTGTGCGGCGGGCATGAAGCGCACCAAGCAGTGATACAAACGCAACAGGAGGACAAAGGAGGCGTTCTTCAACTCTGCGCGCAATGTGTGCATCGGGGTTGTAGACAAGAGGTGCTTCCTATGGTGAGGGGTGGGCAACAAAGGGGGGAACCTGGGGGTGGATGTATTTGCGGTAGATGTCGAACGTGAAGAGCGAGGACACGGCGACCATCTCAGACGCGCCGCTGGACGTGACCGCCATGAAGCAGATGACGATGACGAGCACCGCGCCGCCCTTGCCCAGCAGCACATACGACGCGGCCGGCATGACCAGGCCCTGCAGCGCCTCCGTTGTGGAGACCTGCCGAGGCGGGCGCGCTGGCGTCGGGCCGCGGCCATCGCATGAAGGTGGTACCCTGCTTCGAGCCGACCCAGACGCGGCCCGGCAGGGCAGACGTGCGTCCTCGCGCACAGCGCAGTGTGATAGCTGCTGATTCAAGGGCGTGGATCGAACTGCCAGCGCGTTTGCATGTCTGCAGGCTGTCACCGCAATGTGCATTTTCCCCAGGGCGGCAGTGACGGACAGAACTGCCCGCGCAGACATATGTCCATGAGCATCGCAAAGTAAGCAAATTGGAACCTCTGTGACGTGGAGCTGCAAGCTGAAGCGAGTGTCAAGTGGAGCTAGGCTGAAACACCGTGACCAGGCTGACGGCAGGTCGAGCACAAGGCGGGGAGCCCATGGCCCCAAAGCCCGCTTGTGCCCAGTGTGTGCCTGTCTTCAGTAGCAGGCACTGGCCACCCCTGCACGCCAGCCGGGGCGCGCCGGCAAGTCGAGCGCGAGCGAGGCGACGCCGAGCGTGGCGGGCAGCGAGAACACGATGCCGAGGTACAGGAACGCGCCCAGGAAATAGCCCTGCGCGGGGGCGGCCGCCTGCGGTGGCCCCGTCTGCCCACAGCGACAACACGCAGCGATGTCGGCATACAGCTGGTGACCCATGCACTGGCTGGCTTGCGCTGCTCGCTCAATGTGCGTCCGTGCGCACCTCACTACTGTAGTGCTGATGCCATACCTGTAATGCAATGCGCTCTATTTCACGCACTGCCTGACTAGGCAGGCAATCAACAAAGCAAGGGTGGTGTACGACAGATGACGCAGCAACTCGGGGCGGGAGGCCAGCTGCGTTGGCAGGGGCGGGCACCTTGACGGCGGCCGTCGGCTTGGCGGCAATGGCGGACTGCCAGTACGACTGGTCCACGACCATCTGCGCCACCGCGGAGAAGAAGAAGATGATCTCGAACTGCAGGCCGCCCACGGACCACATGGTAAGGTAGGAGCCGTCCTGATTGCCGGCGACGGGCGAGTACAGGGCCATCGCCTGCAGCCGGTCATAGACCTGCCGCCCCGCGCGACATGTGAGCGCGCTCAGCCTTCACAGCCTGCCATGCAGCAATCAGAGCTCTTGCGCAGCCATCTCCCTGCACTGAACCCCAATGGCTGCTCTGGCAGGCATGGCGGGCGTGCGCAAGTCAATGACGCCAGCATGGATGCTGCGGCCTGCCGCTCGCAAGTACGGGATGTTTTGCCCAATGTCTGACTGCAGCATATGCAGTGGCGGGGGCGGCGTGCCTGATCGATCCCGGCCAGCAGGTTGCCGGGCGTGTACACCTTGAACGCGAAGACCAGGCAGACGATGTATATGATGACTGTGTGCATGTACGACGTTGTGAATGTCGCCTTCAGGCCTGCCGCAAGATGTCATACAGCGCTTGCGCGTTAGGAATGGCCTTGGGCTGAAAGTGGTCCACATTGTATGCCCAGCCCTGGTAATCATACGCACCCCGTACTGCGGTACTCTATTATGTACAGCGGCCCATAAAGCACTCCCTGTTCTTTACACTATTTAACCAAGCATTAACCTGCTTTATTCTTTTGCAAAAGATTTGGACACCTATCACACGTCATCTGCACGCGCGCATCTGCCGCACGCCCACTCGCCCTACCGGCTGGCGCGCGTTCTCGGGGCCGCACCGCCGATCGTGGCGTACACGACCACGCCAATGGGGATGAGGAAGCTGATGGCGTACAGGTTGACGTTGGTCAGCGTGTTGATCACCGACACGCAGCCTTGCAGCATGGAGAGCGAGACGAGCAGATTTGTCACCACCGCGAAGCAGAAGAACGTCTGCGCGGGCGCACAAGGCGGTTATTTAGGACGGCAGGAGCAGGGCGGCCAGCGCGGCACCGCGAAGGGGGGCTGCAAGCCCAAGTAGATGGCGTGGGGTGTGCAGGGCAGGGTGGGGGGCGCACGAAGTGGGCGAATGTGCCCCATCGGACCTCCACGATCTCCTGCATGGCAGCACCGTGGGTGTGTCAAGTCGCGCCGTTGATGCTGCCAGTGCTGCAATGCAGTTGCGTAAAACAGCATGCATGCAGGAGAGCGGAAAACAGCATCCTACGTGAGAGGGCGGGTGCGCGCCAGCATTGTGTGCGCCTTGGGCGCGCGGTGCTTGAGCTCCAGCGCGACCACCGCAAAGAGCCACATGACGACCACGTCGTTGACGGCATACCAGTAGTTGCCGGTGATGCCGTAGAACTGCCCGTACGACACGGACTGCAGCAGGATGGACGCCCAGGTCCAGTGGCTGACCAGGTCCACGGCCAGCAGGCCGGTGCTGATGCTGCGCCCAGCAGTGTTGAACTGCTCCGAGTTGTAGATGACGCCGCTGAAGGTGACGTCATCCACACGAGCGCAACCGCCAGGAATGCAAAAACAACGCCGAAGCCCAGCACGGCTGCCCAGCCCACCCACTGCGGCGCGCACACGGGCCGTAAGTGGGGCTGGCCAAGCATGCTAAAGGGCATGCTCGAGTGACGAGTCTGCCCCTGCAAGCAAGCACGTGCTGCTCAGGAAGGCGGCTCCCTGCAGAGCTCCGGACGCTGAGCTGCACGCTGTTCCAGGCGCCTCAGCCAGGGCCCCGTGCGAACATTTCCCGAGATTGCGCTCCGCATGCTCCACACAACTGCAGCAAGGCTGCTCGCCTCCAGGTGCACTTAGTGCACAGGCAGGCCAGGCTCGACCTAGCTGCCGGGAGCAGCATGCTAAGCTGACGCCTAGCTCCCCCGCCGAACTGGGCGTCAGCTTATGGACAGCTTGGAATGTGGGCCTGCGCTCCACGAGCAGGGCAACCTTACTCAGCCAGCCTGGCCACCAGGGGCCGGGGCGCTGCTGGTCACAGGTGCGGTGGGGTGCCGGGCCTGAAGCAGAGCTCTCACCTCTGGCAAGAGTGGATTACTTGGGTCAAAGAACTGCGTCTGCCCATCGTACTGGTTGAGGCCGAAGACGTTGACCGCCGTGAAGTTCCTGCGCAGGCGCCCGCACACCTTGGCATGCTTGCGGATGCCACTGCGAGCTCTATGCAGTAGAGCACAGTGGTAGTCCTCTGAGCTGCGCAGGGACAGCCAGGAGTACGTACAAGGAGCCCGGCGCTGGAGGCGCGGCATTCATTGCCATGATGCTTCCTGCTGAACTTTTGCGCCCCACTCCACTCAAGCTACTCTCCCCCCATGCTGCGCTTTGCTGCTGTTTGCGCTGTATGTAGGCGGCTCTGCGCCTGTTACGGCACATGGGCCCATGTGCCATCCAGGGTAGGGCTTGTACTTAGGGCATTCGAAACGATGACTAAGGCATAGCATGCTGATGCATGATGTTACGGCGCCCGCTAAATCTCTGGATTGCCGAGCGCACATGCGTCATGCATGCAAGCTGAGCTGTCTGGACTGAGTGTGAAGGCCCGACAGAACATAGACATGGCCTTGTTGCTCTTACACCCTACGGCTGTACGCAGGCGGCGCCCTGCAGCAGCAAGACATCATTCACAGTCAGGCAGAAAGCCTGGCTGCTGCAAACCTGCTATCCCTTAACGCGGTCAGAATGAATACGCACCGCAGCGCGTTGCGCAGACACGAAACAATATTGCACACCACAAATACCACAGGCAGACTTGCAGACATGACAGCATTCCTGCGCCAGGCAGCCACTGGGTTGCTGGACATCAAATAATGTGGATGAGCTCATGTCGAGTGACAACCGTGTAACAGCCAACTTGGCTGCTTGCCATGAACATGCTGGACATGTTCATGGCAAGATTGATGGCACACCCTCATGGTAGGTCCACAAACAACTGTCGATGGCATGTGTCCTCTTTGCGCCAGCGCAAAAAATGAACTTGATCTAAACAGCGCAAGGGAGTACTTGCAATGCAGCAGCTCTAGCCCTGCTAAGATACACCTGCCCGTCGGAGCATGGGCGCTGATGCGGACCCGCCGCTGCTGCACACGCTTGCAGAGTTCTACGAGAGCCTGCCGTTTGACTACATCCTGGTCGGCCACTGCCTGATCGTCGCCAGCTGGTTCCCGCGGCTCAGAGACCGGTACCTGCTCAGCTACTGGGTGCGCTCTGCTCATGCACGCGCTGACCTTCTGCACACACAGCTCCTGAACAGTCTCGTTGTGTGTCCTTGGTGACCCAGTGAGCACACGATGCTCCTGTCTTTGCGCTGTGTCTGGTGCCAGCACGTGAAGCGCGGTTGCATGCCATGTTTGTGACCCCAAATGTTAATGATGCCTTGCTGACAGCGCACCTGCTTTAAGCACAAAGCATAATGCTGGGTAGTGCTCCGCGAAGCGTGCGGAGGGTGTCATGAAAGTAAACTGACACAGCTATGAGCCAGGGATGAGGTGAGCGGCACGGACGAGGCAGCTCCATGCGCAGGTCGGCCTGCTGGGGGCGTTTGGCGGCGGGCTGCTGTCGGCGCTGCTGCTGCAGGACCCCAAGCGCGCGCCGGTGGCGCTGCTGGCCAGCAACTCGGTGGGCGTGATCTGGACGCTCTGCTGGTGGCTGGTCAACTACCTGCCGGGCGGCGCGGTCGCCTACCTCCTGCGCCTCCTCCCCTTCCGCCTGGCCGCCAAGGCGCGGCGCCCGCCTCGCGCACGCCGGCGCGCCCGTGCGCACAGCACAGCCAGCCCCTGGTCCTGCCTCCTGCGCCCGCTGCCGGGGTGCGAGCGCGCCTGCTTGGCGCGGCCTGGCGCGCCTGCGAGCGCGCGCCGGCCGGCCGCCGCGCTGAGCGGGCGTGGCGGGACAGGCGTGCCTGAACCTGCTGCGGGCGGGCCTGATCGCCGCGCGCGTGGACCTGGCGGTGGAGCTGTTCCCGGGCGTCGTGGCCGCGCCGCTGCTGCTGGGCAGCATCGCGGGCACCGGCGGCCGCTTCTGCATTGACCCCATCCTGGCCGCCATCGGCGAGCTGCCGGGCGCGCCACGGAGGCAACCCTAGGGTCTTTGTCCCCAAACGGTTGGCTTGCTTCTACATGCCACTTCACAGATATATGTCTGGCGACCACTCTGGGCTGTCCGGCTTGCTTTCTGCATCACATCGTGCGGATGTATGGTGCTTGCACACCCTGGCATCAGTCCAGAGGGCAGCGGGGAGCCGCTCCGAGCATGTGCGGCCGGCGCACGCTAGTCGGGCAGGCCGCACATGGGGATATGCAGGGAGTCTGCTCATCCAGACTGGAGCCATGCGCTGAGACGGAGTGGGGAGTCTGCTCAGCCATAGTTCTCTCCAGCAGGGTCAGCAAACTGTCCATGCGGCCTGCCACAGAGGTGAGGCGGCCGCGCGTCTGCCGCGCAGGGCCCGCTCGCTCCTGCAATGCCCTTGTTGTGGCATAGTCACTGAGGACGCTCACTGGCGGGCGAAGGCTGGCATACGAATCGCACGCCGGCAGCAGCGCGGCCCAACGTGCCCACTTCATCCTGGGCATCACGGGACCCGCACACGACCCCAAAGGGGAGCGCGGGGCCCGCGCAGGGCCGCCCGAGATCGCGGTGCCGTCGTTCGCGGCGCGCTCGGGCTTTGCGGGCGCGGCCGGGTACTGGCTGGCCGTGCACGTGTTCCGCGCGCTGACGCCCGCGGAGGGCAAGGCGCTGCTGACCACGCTGTTCCTGGCGCACGGCGCGCTGGCCGACGCGTGCGCGGCCGCGCTGGACTGGACGGCCCCGCTGGCGGCGCTGGCGCACGCGGTCGCGCGCGTGCCCATGCCCGAGGGCCGGGCGGCCGCGAGCGCGGCCGCGTCGGTGGACAGCCGGCCGCAGCTGCCCGAGAGCAAAAAGAAAAAGTAGTGCTGCGGTGGGAAGGCTGTGCCACCCATTGTTTGCCGGGTGCCAAGTTAATTGCCGCGGTGGTCTTGCCCGGGCCGCACTGGCGCTTGCACGCGCGCACATGTGCTGCTGGCGCCATAGGTAGCAACTGCTTATATAACAGCTATGTTGAGGGTGTGGGGTCATGCCAGGCTCCCGCGGCGGCTGCTTCAGTGCGCTGTGGTGGCCAGCCATGCAGCGGGCATGCACGCAGGAACGCTCTGGCACATCTAAGTTCTTCTGAGCCTGGTCGTGCCTCGGGCGCCACGCATGGCACACCTGTTGTGGCTCGTCAACTAAGCACAAGTGCCAAGAGGTGAGCTGCACAGGGCCGCAACATGTAGGTTCTTTCTGAGGGCTGCCTGCTGGTATCACAATTTATGGCAAAGGCCTGTCAAAGTTCGTGTTGTTGGGCCAGTGTTGCTCTCAGCGTGTCAACCTCGCGTCAGCGCAGGGTCCGGGAACTAACAGTTGCTTGTGCCACTTACAGTAATCAGCACGGTCCTAGATCAGACAGCCCCATGACACTAATATTACAGAACGCAAGTGCACTGTTAAGTACGATCCGGCCTGCTCATGACACAGGTCGGGCACCAGTCAATACGATGGAAAGGTGTTGTGCGCTGCTCAAGGACATAGAGCCCCACACCTTGGTTGGCTGGACCTTGTGCTGAATACAACCAAGCATTACATACCATGCGGCAGCAAGGCCCATAAAAAAAAAGCCCACCAGCTGAGTCACCCATGACAGGCAAAGAAGCAAGGAGACAAGCATCAGTCCTTACGTTCTTCCTCCACGTATTCTTGCCGCCAGGCCTTTTGCATGTCCAACGCATCCTGTTGCTTCCAGTCCTGCTTGCAGACCAAACCCTTTCAAACCAAAAGTTGAGCAACCTGGCCGCAAGCGGTGCAACATATAGCCATGCAGGACAAGCGCGGTAGGAGGCATGATTTTCAGCCAGAAGAAGCGTTCTGCACACCAGCAGCGCGTCAACCAGTTTCCTCCCATGTTCCGCGCCACCGCGCACGACCACGCCGTGCGTCTGCAATATTTTGACCAGTGCAACCTGCTCAGCTCCCAGGCGCTCCTCCTGCACAGTGGCAGCTCGCTCACTGTGGTCCAGCAAAGGTATCAAGCCCTTGCTCTGTTGTGCTGGGATAGCAAAAGCAGAGAGAAGCTCACCAGCCAGGCGCGAACGACCGCGCCCTTCCGCCTGGTCACCTTCTCTTTCTCCTGGCCGCTGGGCTCACCTGCCGCCTGCGGTCCCTCGCGTTGGTCGACGCACACGGTGCACAAGCTGTGCACACAGCATGCCAAGGCGCACCAGGGGTGTCTCCTGTAAGCCCTTCTGCGCTTCTTCCCGCAGAGTGGATGAAGCCATGCGTTCTTGCCACCTGGGAATGCGATTGTTGTTTAGTGTGCTTACTGTGCACTCTCACTCCCGGCGTACAATACCAACTCTATCCACCATCAGCTTGCAGTGCGCCGGACTGCAGCCCCATTTTGGTCGAGTAGTACTGGTTTGTGTGCACACCCGTCATTGCTGTGGCAGCACGCTGTGGAGCTGACGCCGCGCTGCAACCAGCCCCGGCAGGCCGGCCCCAGCGCACCCAGAGTCGCAGCTCGGCTCACCATCGTGCCTGCCGCTAGCAGGGGGGCAGGACCAGCAAGAAATTGAAGGCTGCTCACATGCGCACGACTCGAGCGAGCCTTGGCTTTGGAGTCAGCCCCATTTCGCCCCCTTATGTTGCCCTCGCATAGGGGGCCATCTTAATCTATAGTTCTGGGAGCGCGCCGATGCCAGCGAATACAGAGCGCACGGCTCCCTGCCGGGGCATCCACAATGGCTGCATCTGAGCTGGCCCATGCGCTGCGTGTGCAGCGCAGCGACCTGCTCTCACGCTTGATCTCAGCTGTGCTTGGCACGCAGCCTGCTGATGACAACCACGAGCTGGCGTTCGAGTTTTGCCTGCACCACACCGGCGTGCATGGCTACCTGGACACCAACCCTCGCGAGGCCGATATGCATCTGGACGAGTGCGGCCCCCACAATGTGGGGCGGCCTGCACATCACTCAGCAATGTAACAGCGATACAACCACACCGTGATGTGACGCTGACGGTAGTTGACGGGAGTGGCCAGTGTAGTAGCCTGCATGACTGGCTCTCCACGCCGTACACGTGTGCAGTCCATGTTTTGAGGAAGCCATACACACCCTTCACGCGCTGTTTTTGCCTTTCAATGATAAATACCTCAAGTGCTCTCCGTGCAGCTGACCCGCGTGCCTCCTGACAGAGAAAGGCCAGGTCACCACACTGTTGGCGTTGTGTAGCGGCCTTGAACCTAGTTGCCTGACGTCTCAGGCTTGCCAAGCGCCTGCACCCTTCACAGCCTGGGCAACCTGCGGTGCACAGGCTGGCGCAGCGCCTGGTGGACCACAACCAGCGGCCCAAGGCGCGCGCGCTGGCCGCCCTGCGGGCGCGCTTTGCGGCGGCGCCGCTCAGCAGCGCCAACCTGGCCGCGCCCGAGGCGCATCACCGCGCCCTGCACCTCCTGCTGAGCCTCGCAGGCCGGCCGCTGGCGACCGCGTACGCGCCGCCGGCCGGGGCCTCTGACAGCGGTGCGCGCGGAGCCCCAGCAAGGGTGTGGTGGCGTCCAGCTGACAGTGAAGGATTCGCACCAGGTCGCATGAGGGCTGTTGCGCGCACCAGGCGACGCGGCGGCGGCAGCGGCGGGCGACGCGTCAGACGCGGACGACTCCGACTGGGGCGAGGACCGCGAGGGCAGCGCAGGCCGCTCGTCCCTGTCCGCCTGGAGCGACGCGTCCGGCGATGCAAGCGCTCCGGGCGACGCGCGTGCCGTCGAGGACGTGGGCGCCAGCAGCCGCGCTCCTGCATCAGCTGCACAGGACAGTCCTGCCAGCGCCGCCATGGCTTGGCCAGACTCCGCGGCGGACGCCTTGGCGCAGCCGCCGGCGAGCGAGCGCCGCAGGCGCTGGGCCGTGCCTGACCAGGCGCCCGCTGTGCGGCCGCGCGGCTG
>JAABUH010002575.1_pt1 | contig 17140 bp, 18 predicted proteins | sample 5559121 | NCBI WGS metagenome assembly JAABUH01 (sample SAMN10711871, study PRJNA513364) | rock metagenome | isolation source: Antarctica rocks | place: Antarctica: Victoria Land, Battleship Promontory nord | collected 2015-12-28
TCCGAAAAAGGCGCAAGGTAGCCGCCCAATAAATCGTTTCCGAAGCCATTTGCTGATCGCTAGTGTAGGAGGTCTGCGGGATCGAAGTTGGTTGAGAAGTCAATTATGATGATGGATGAGGACCTTTGTCTAGAAGACTTGTGCAATAAAGTGGGTTGACACTCGGATATACCCAGGACATGAGAGTCGTTCACGGCCCTGGTCTCTTCTCGGACTCATACCGCTTCGCCTCTCTCCTCCAGCCATCTTATAGATGAAAGCAAGGCAGGTCGAGACAAAGCTTTGCAGCGTCAAATGAATGATGACTGGATAGTATCGACGCGAAGTGGAAAGGAAGCCCATCCGTCTGGCTGTCCTCCTATCAAATCACGGATCTGAAAGAAGAGTTCCGAATGAGATGCTGCGTCGGACTGGTACAAATTGGTGTCAAGACCTCAGATGGGCCAAATCAAGATCAGCTTGATCCTTGAATACCAATCCATGCGCAGGTCTCTCGCCATCCTACCTGCTTGTGCTTCAGGGGTCCTGTAAAATTCAATCAAACTGCACAACCTACTCAGAGTGCAATCATTCCTGTTTGGCTCTGCTTCCGCAAAATACGTGTTTTGAACACATGCATCGCTTTTCTCCAGACCGGCCCAACAGCTTGTCTCTACATCGTCTGTTTTTTCCATTCTAATTTTGCCAACCGCAGCCTCAACAAAGGATCATCGCGCTTTACGTTGTTTTTGAATTCACTTTCTCTACTTTTCAATCTGCAACTCGGGATTAGATCCATTTCTCAATGCAGACTACGATTCCCTCACTCTGATTTGTATCAAAAGTACGTCCATCAGGAATGAATACCAGCTTATCCTCACTTGCGTTCAACCGCAATGGAAAATAGGGGTGCCTATATACATATGTTAGCTTTTAGGATCCGTCGTCATCCATTTCATTATCTATACTACGTACCGTACCGTACGAATGATGTTGGATTTTCGAGGGTCGCCGTATGCCAAGAGCTAAATTCGCCGCACGTGAGAGTCTTTTCAACCCCTGAACTACCAGTTTCTGCCACAGGAACCAGATGGGGCTGTTGGGCCGGCTACAGAGGGCTGGACCGCCTTTGTTGTTCTTACGGCGAACCAAGATCACATTGATGGAAAATCACTCGTTGCCAACAGTGACGAAGGAAAAGTGCTCATGGGTACTCCCTACGATTCGGATATCGCCAAGCTCCTTTGCCAGCATCCACATGGCCTAGGAATGAAGGTCAAAAGATACACTTACGATCTTCAAAACTACAAGCCCGGGCAATACATCCCTTCTACAGGGCGTCACTCGATGGCTGTCACTAACTTTCTTTCCAAAAATGACGCATTTCACGTTTTCCAGAACTGACATATCCTTGCGCTCTGATCAGGAAGATAATCTTCCGACGGGTTGCTACAAAAGATGTTTTAGCATCTCCATCATTGAGATCGAACTCATATATTCAATCTCGTCTTTATGCCCTTTCAGCGGAGCTTTAGACACTACACACCTGAGAACCGACTAAGCAAAAGCCTTTACAGAAGCTTGTCAAACATTCGTACGAGACACCCATATGTGGAAACTACAATCATCATTCAATACTTGAATCTCATAACATTCCCACTAGTTCCGTATCAGGTGAAAGTCACTGCTCAGTCTATTCATTGGCTTCTGAATCTCGTGCGACGAAGAGGATTCAAACAGCGTCGGAACGCAATTTACCCAGCATTGCAGCGATTCAACCGCTATCGACCAGAGCTGTTCAAGAGCCAGCCGCCGAAACGGAGGAAGCTTGAAAATATGTGGGGATGCAGGAACTCTCCCATGCTCTCCTGTATCACGGTAGGATTCTGGACCTGGCAGTAGAGGACATCGCGGTCCCATCGAGGCAAATAGACCTATCACGAGATCTGCACCTGTCATAGCTGCGTGGGAGAAGGGTGCTCGCACGCCATAGATTCTGATCTCATCGATGATCTCATTGCGGAAAATATACCAGATCCGCGTTCTGAGCTCAGACTTCTTGCTACGAAACTCATTCAAGAGCGAGCATGATTGCAAAGCCGGTTTCTCAACAAGATGGCAGCTGCTAGATGTGGCTATTGGGAGATCTAAAGGCCGAGTCTGAAGGGAGACAGATCTGATCAGATGGGATTTACAAGTCAAGGTTGACGCGTAGATGCTAGTCATTAGTCCGAGATCCCTCGTCGAGTGAGTTCGAAATGTGTGTATCTGTGTGCAGCAATTTCATAATTACTCAATCGCATGTACTGCATGTTTCGCGGGAGGCGTTGTCTTGAAAACAGTCGTGGCCCTCTTGATCTACCTGCCCATGTGATTCTCTCTTTTATCATGTACTCGAAGGCGTTTCTAGCAAGAGTGGAATTGAAGTAATCAATGAAGTATTAATACAAATGAAGAAATACTGGGAATGAACACAAAGCCAGTGGCCGAGAAGTCGGCTTCGCTGCCCTCTACACGCTCCAGAAGAAAGTCGTACACATTAATTCTTTGAAAGCAATGCGGCCTAGTCTTTGAACCACGCAGAAAAAGAGACCTAAGGAACTTTCCCATCGCTGTAAATTGATGGAGGCGGCTCTGCATGTTTCTGGTAGACGGGCGCGACTTCATCTAACCCATACGATACAGCAGGCCCAGGCATCCCTGTCCCACTGGGCATGTAGTCTCTTGCTAGCAGAACGAATTCGAGCGTATTGAACTCGGCCTTGAAAGTCTTCTGAACGCACTCAACAGAAACTTTGAGATGGAGCCTATAGACTCTGCGGATGTTGAAGGTGCTGAATGTGGGCTTGAAGTAGGAAGGGACCTTAATTTTCATCACGCTCCGTAGGTCGAAGTTTTCCGTGAGGGGTGGAGCTGACTCCATCTTTTCGGAAAAATCGACGGAGGCGATGGGATGCTCAGTGTCCCAATCGCGTAGGTCATCGCCTTCGCGGAGTATCTCATCACGAATGCACTGGATGTAGGTGAAGGCTTGAAGCGCTACGCGGCACTTCTTCAGCAGCACGATGGGAGGCTCTGGAGCTGTAGATTTCTGGAGTTCATGGTCAAGCATGAGAAACGCAGACAAAGGCTGCTCGGGGACGCCGACCCTGGGTAGCTGCATATGAATCTTGAACATGGAAACCGGTAACTGGCTCGTACGCATGGACTTCAACTTCTCTTTAAAAGTCAAGGGTGCATCTCCATAGCCTGGCCGTAGGCGAAGGCTGTAGCAAGCAATCGTCTGCGCTCTAACTATAGGTTGCGGATCAGGCGTTTGGACATGTCTGAATGTTCTGAAATCGAGTTGCCTGGTACTGGCCAAATCTCCTACTGAGAAAAGTTTGACTCCAGTTCCCACGAGGGAGGCTTCAAGCTCGTATCGGACGAAGCATTCTGCGCTCCAACCAAAGCCAAAGTTTGAGTCAACGAATGATGGCGGCAAGCTTTGGCCAGGATCAGAGTTGAACGGACCATGCTGATCTTTGAAGTGGTCGTACTGCCGAACATCACATTGCAACGGTAGCGTGAAAGTGAACGGCCAACTGTGTCCAGGGTGTAGGGTATGAGGTCCCGCGAACAAATCTTTCCTGACATGAATCAAAGGCGCCCTTCCGCGATAGGTAGTCCTACTATTACCATTGCTTTTGTTGGCTTTCGTTTTGCATCGGGCCTGCAGGGTTATGGTGATGAGTCGGACGTCGATGTCTTCGTCTCCGTGAAGAGAAACAGTGCCCGTGATTGTGCTTCCGGCGCTGCACCTGCTTTCAGGGAGGTTGATCCGGATCGACATTGCAGCTATCAGAGGGCCTCAATTGGTTTGGGCGGGTGAAGACCCATAATTCTAAAACTACGCCGGCAATGAGCACATCAACGCCAAATATAACATCCTGAGTTTCCAATCAGAATGGGAACTCATCCCAGAGTGAGTTGTATTGCATTTCTGCTGAAGAGTCATACATAGAATTGAGGAACAGGCAGCAGAGAAATGGAACGACATCGGACAGTGCAGCATAGCCGACGCGAGGCTCTAGGCATAACTTTATTCCTTGAGCTATCATGGCACTAGTGCAGGTCATAGAATGCACAACAATATGAAATGTGGGCACAAGAAGCCTGAGCTGGCTGGGCTGTCCAAAGAAGGACTCGGAGCGGGCAGCTGAGCAGAGTCCTCTGCCAGAGCTGCCGGCTGCACCTTTGACAGCACAAGTGTGGGGAATGGACAGGCCATCGACCATCCATCTCTGGTGAGACACGGAGACAAGACCTGGCCCACATTATTTGGCCCAGCAAGCCAAGCCAGCCAGGTTGCTTGACGAGAATGAGGGCGCATGAAGGTCCAAGCGTAGAGAAGGCAGAAGGCAATACTAATGATGATAGTACGAGAGACTGACCTTGTTTCTGGATCAAGAGTGAGGCATTTCGCTCCGCGATACGCCTGCCGCTGCTATCGGCCCCTCATGCATGCCAGCAGAGGGCATATGAGGGGACAACTGGGATGCTTGGGGATCGCAATCTGACAGGACAAGCTGCAGGCTCAAGGCTCAGTTGGCTGACTCGAGACTTTGGTACCTCATCTTAGAGCCCGTCCGGCAAGTAGCCCAATAGGGTTAGTCATCGCTCAGAAGGCACGAACGAGTCGAACAAGTCAAACGAAGGAAGTGGCACTGGCTCCTGACCGTGTGAGAAGCCAGTCAGATGAGGTCCCGACAAGGACGAGACGGGAAGACGCAGTCATACTGTGGAGACGGTAGAGACCGTAGAGACCGTAGAGAGACTCTTTGCGCATGGACCACGGTCGAATTGGCAACTGGCAGTTCCTCTCAAGTGCAACCGAGAACAGAGTCTTCACGCAAGTGTAACCGAGGTTCACACGACAAATGACAATGACAGTGACAAATGACAAATGACCCAGACTCTCAATTTCGCTTCCGACCCCGAGCCAGCAAAGCCATCGTCAGGTTCGATGGCCCACGAATGGAAAAGGAGAGGACTGAGAACTGAGAACTGCGTGGCTGCCAGCTGGATGATCGCCCTCGCTTCGAAGATGCAACATGGGAAACTGGCCCAGCCACATTGCGGACTAACTCGACTCGGCCATGATCGCCATCGTCGACGAAAATGGCTCTGATGGGTTTCGTCTCCCCCGCTTTTGACACGCAGGCTATCGTCTATCAATTCCGCAGGAGATTGGCACTCGACGCGAGACACAATGCAGCATAGCGCCCCGACCCAGCAATCCTCGAACGTCCTCCTGTTTTGCCCCTCCACAAATAAGCCCAGCGTTGGGTCGCTTGAGATCGACGAGACAAGTGGCAGCTGATGCGTCCAACGGCAGCCCTGGTCTCGAGTCAGTCAGAGATAAGGACTGATACAAGCTTGCATGAGCGCCAGAGATCCGGTTGACCTCTTGAAGCAATATGTCGAGGTGCATTGATGCGACGACCGAAGGGCTTCAGGGTATGGGATCAATTGCATCATCCACCAGACACTGGAGCGACTGCCAATGCATCACGACGTGGACCGGCCAATCTCCCGCGATGGCGCGAGAGGAGCAGCTGATGATGATTGGAAGCCTATGGTCTGCCTCTGGGGGTCCTCCACGGAATTGGCAGAGTGTAATGCCGAGTCTCGACTCGTAGCCGATGATGCAGGCCTCGGAAACGCTCTGCTGTTAGAGGAACGTTTGGACACCCACCCAAATATTCCGAATCCATGTCAATCCGGATGAAAGCAAAATAGTGCTCAATGGTATTCGCTACATCGACTTCGCTTCTGGCCTATATTGGGGACGAAGGTGGCGAGATCTATTGGTGGAAATGCCAACCGAGCAGAGATTTGCCATGGATCCGCAACGCAGCAAGCCCGCTTTCAGCTCGGTCTCCAGATTTTCAACCCCACGAATCCTGAGGGGGGCGGACGCAGGACCACCTGCAGGTTGCTCCTAGCTTCGTCTGATGGTTGCATAATCTGCATAACCCGTTGTTTGCAGTTAGCCGCTTGGGAAGATGGACCAAATACCTTAGCACGCTGGACGAGGGAGGACTCGCGTAGCCCGCTAGCCGAAAGCAGCCTGGTATATCCGCCCACACTCGGGCGTGTCGGGGGTTTAGCTGCAAGCCCATGAGAACTGGAGAGAGTTAGCGGGGCACACCATTTCAAGGCCCCGATGGTCATTCGCCAGATCTGCCCACAATTTTGGGGGGGAGGGAGGTCATGCATCTTGCATTCTCCCTCTTTGCCTGTGCATTGCCTGTTTCTGTTTATGGTGGGAAGTAATATAGAAGCCTGTTCGAAAGCCACCTCTTCTCTCTCTTTCTGACGACGCATCTCTCACATCTCTCACATCTCTCACATCTCTCTGCCTTCATCACTGGCCTCCGTCCTTCACTTCCATCACCGTATCTTCCCTCGCCTGAGCTGACTCACCTGTCTTGCTTACTTCGTCACGCTGCCCACTTCACATGGCATCATAAGGTCCAATCCTTCCTGCTTGACCCCCACCCTTTTCAACAGAAGGACAGTCAGCTCCTACAAATATCTCGACCTCCGCTCACCAGCTTGTCCTTCCAACGCTCATTACCGACCCCATCCACAATCATAACCCCCACCATCATTCTTTCACAATGGCCATGGAGTTGACCTGGTCTCTCGACTACTGTCTTGCCTGTGACCGACAAACACAAGGCGAGACCTACTGCTCGCAATCCTGCCGCCTCGCCGATCTGGAAGCCTCCTCGACCTGGTCAGCACCGACCTCACCCACCACCTGCAAATCATCAACAAACACGACTCAAGGCGCAGGCTTCTACCTCTCGCCGGCTATTAACTTCGCTGCCTATAAAGCATCAACGACATCACTCTTCCCTTCGGCGAACCAGCTGTCATCTCCTCCGACGTCGTACTTCCCAAGTCACACATCGAGTCAGGTCGCTGCCACCAAAACCCTGACACCTTCGTCTTCGACCTCGTCCCTCAATTCTACCCAAAGCACTCCCTCACAAGCCAGTCCGTTGTCAGAACAAGCTCGCACTCAGCTGCTCGGCTACACGAATTCCTTCGATAATATCAGGAATTGGAAGAGACGGATGACTTGGTCATAGACCGAGAATTGGGTCATGCGTGCGGCGCCTTTCCCGAAACCGACATTGGGCAGCCCCAATGGTACTTCGTTTCAGCACCATAACCATTTACACAACCCACTTTATTCCAGCAAAGCACGGCGGCCAGTTCTGTACACCAAAAGCAACATATGAGCAAGCGTGGATGTTTGTATACGATAGATCAGGCGGGCCGAGTCACATGTCATTTACGAGGAGTTTGCAAACATCGGGGGGCGGTGGACGGCGGGACATCCTCTCTCTCAGCTTTTCAGCATGGGCAATCAGCAAAGGGTCACAGGAGTCGCACAAGGACCCTTCGGAACCGGGAAAGGAACATGTGGATTTTCGAGATACCTCTAGCATGATAGATGTACCAATTACACAAATCAACTCAAATACCCTCACCCGAAGTCCACAATCCACCATGAACAAAACCCATGAATCTCTGCGACGTAAACATATCCCCACTCCCCTTGCATCCAAGCCTTACGGAGCAGAAAATGCCTTGACCCTATCGCGCCAACCAACGCCCCCCCAAACCCAGAACCCCCAGTCAAATCATCGTCAGTGTGCAGAGGGTCAATCCGCTCGAGCAAACACTTGGACCTCTCCGTTTGCCTCCGAGGGCCGACTGAACCAGCGGGCAAAGACGGGCCAAACCTTCTTTTCCCATGATTCCGCCTGTCGAACCACCGATCGCACTGGCGCATGTCTGTGATCAGCGCATCAGAAAAAGGGTTCGCGAGGAAAGTTTAAAAAAGGGACAGGTGGTTGGTAGCTTTGTATTGCGCAAAAGTTTCCGCTTTTCCCGCTAGAGGATTCTAGTTAATGCAGAGTCCTCTACAGATGGAACGGCTTTTGCTTGGTGGAAATTCATCTGGAGGATTTCTCTCATGTATGGCAGGATGGGGAAGGTTCCCTCAGGCCAACAGCACAATACTACTCCAAGGCCCTGAGAGGACCATTCCCAACCTGCGAACTCTTCCGTCATGCTTCTAGCCAGCGGAGCAGGCCGTCATGTTCTGCAGTAGAGGTATGTCTCAAAAGTAGGTAGTTCAAGGTGCAAGCGAAAAGGTCCCTGCGCTTGGATGAAAGAGCGCTGGTGTAGGGTGGGGGTTTGCGGAGGACACTGAAAGGCCAGATCTCTGTGTGGGGCGGAAGCAGGATTTTTCGAATTTGGACATCTGGAGGCACGCTAGAACTACTCTACTCTAGCCGTCGTCCGGCTTCCCTTTTCACGCCATCGCCATCGTTGGACCCTTCATAAATCACGACTCACTCTAACCGCACACTTCTCACACCATCATCTCTCTGTAAATTCCCCTAGGGCACCACACCTCCCTATACGGGTCGATCCGGTGCCTGCGCAGGCTCCAAACTACGCTCATCACACCAAGCGACGATTCTATTCCCGTTCTGGGAAATGCACTAAGCCGCCTGCATGCGCATTCGGGGGCAGCAACCCCACTAGCTCGATGGGAGCTTCCGGATGCATCGGGGGCGACTGGTCATGCAGCACGTAAAACGTCAAGTAAGGATCTTAAAGATACAAAAGATCCTAGGACATCTGTGTGTTCAGACGACCCGTGCATCTCATCTGACACTGATCCTGATCATGAGTGGATCCAGATCTCGTGAGATTTTGGGGCATGATTTATTGGAATCCCTGGCAGACTTGGCGGGAACTGGGGAATGCACCAGCGTTTCGATGGCTAGAGGTAACGGCACCCGTGAGACAAGAGCCACGAGAACACGAGACCCTCGCATAGGGGAATCATGCAAGGCACAGGCGTAACAACGTGGGATTACTCTGACTACTTTATCCAACGAGAGATGATCGCCCTGACGCCTTGCGAAAAAAGACAAAATCGTGAGTCCTACAGCATCATGCTTCGCCGTCTATTCGCGGCTCTCTCGCCTCTGCCCATGGCCGACTCCTCACCGCCATCTCGAAGTTGAAGCTCGCTCTTCGTCCGTGCACTCGGCGGCAATGTGTCCGTCCCTGCACCCTCATCTTGTCTTTCCTCCCTTCCGCCAAGTACGCTCTCTCTCCGCCTGTCCCCACGTCGGGATATCGAAAGGGTTCCCTTGCTCTGGTCTGAAGAAGCAGCAACGGTTGAGTGACGCCGCGAAGATCTGGTGGGCTTTGCTGTTTCCGCATTACCCCTGATCTCTTCGTCATTGAAGCCGTTGTTCGGAGAGCTGCCTGTGAAGTCATAGATGCTTGGTCTTTCCGTCGGCTCATGCTTTTCTTCGTCTTCCGGCAAAGCTTTTTCTGCTCTTTCTTCCTCGTTCCGCCATGGCCTATGGCTACCGCTCGTGAGTGCCACAATCGCCGACGCTGCTCCAGAGGTCCCCTTGGCCAGACCGTTTACTACTTCCACCCCTACATGTACATTTGTGCGCCGTCGCCGCTCAGTGATGATAGTAGAAGGTAGATCTTTGGATAATTCTCCAGTTTTGCTGCTGAGGGGACTAGCAGGCTCCTCTAACGTCCTGTGGCTTTCTTTTGGTTCATTAGTCTTCCATACAGGTAGACCTTCTGTGGCATCTTCTTGCTTGACAACAACCGCCTTTGATGCTTCGTTCTCTGCTTTTGCAATATTCGCTTGCCTTGCTCGCTCCTCCGCCGCAACCGCATCGACAAGTTCCGCAGTTGGGCGACGCATCTTATCTCTCAGGTTTGGCTGGGCGTAATTGACATTGCCTTTGGGGCGCCGAGACGCACGACCGAAAGACCCTGTCCCTGTGTCTGGTCCGAGTTCTGGCGGCGGAGGAGTATCACGCGAGTCTGCTCGAGGAGCAGAAGGTTCAGAAAGACCAGGAGAGAACAGATCATCGGCGGGAGGAACAGGTGTCTCCGGCGGGATCTCCATCGATTTCACTCTGCTCGTCGGAGCCGCGGCGACATTGAATTCTGCATTAGACTGGCTTGCAGCTTTTATCTGCGATTTTTCTTTCGGTCGATTCCGGTCTCGAACAATTCTTGCAAAGTCGTCTTTAGCATCCATTACCTTGTCCTTCGAATTGGCTCTGCTATGTTTTAGTGGCGAATTCATTGGATCACTATTAACGCTTTCTGTAAAGGCATTAGAAAGATACCGATTTTTGAGCAGATCGTTAAAACTTACTTGGTCCAAGAGCTTTTCGGTTACTTGACATACTTGATGCAGGCGCGTCAATTGGCTTTTCTTTCCCAATTTGCGTGCTCAAAGGACGAGCAAGTGAAGCCTTGCTGTTTATCGACTTGCTGGCCTTGGTGGTAATCGGTTTGGCGTCCCCACGTTCACTCGTCGTCAACTCCACACCTCTCGAATTTGACAGCTCCCCATTATTGTCTTGATTCTCTATTGGCTCAGGCGTCTCCCCATCGTCGCGAACATTAAGTTTCCTCTTCGCTCCACTTTTCAAAGGTTGATCCACGCCCAAGGCCTCCTTGGCCGACGATGTCCTGGCAGAGTCAAGGTTCGATCTACCGACGTCCCCATTCCTGCGATGAGAGCTTTCTCTTCTCTTTTTTCTTGTCTCTAAGTTGGCTGACAAGTTTTGGTTGGACTCTTCGGCATTTACAATCCAGTCTTGCCTGAGCGGCTCGTTCTGACCGGGGTCGAATTTAATGGGATCGCCCTGCTCGAAATGCGCCACCGGTGGAGGCCCAAGATCGGGCGAATCGGTAATGTTGGCAGGATCCGTGACAATACCGAGCAATTCTTCTGCACTGGACACTCATTAGCAGGAAGACTCTGCTGATGATGTGAGTATTTCTTACTCCAATGTCCTCCTTGGATAGTATTTGTCCTCCACGATTGGAGGTAACCGACCCTCTGCACCCCCAAACGCCTCCGAAAGCGTGAGGGTATTCTTCCATATCCTCTGATCGGGCGAACCTTTGGGAGAGCTGCGGCTGATCGACCTCCTTTTCTGTGTACGCTGAATGTCGTTGGTCTTGCGCACGTCTCCCAGTTCTCGTAGTAGAGTCCCTAGCTCGGATAGCTTGGCTTCAAGTTTCACCTTGACAGTATCCACCTCTTCCAGCACATGTTTGCTTGTGTTCTTCTCAACTTCATGTTGCAACCTAATGCTTTCCTCACGGAGGGAAACGTTTTCTCCTAAGAGCCGAGACACTTCGCATTCGAGGTTGCGTATGCGGACAGACTGTGTAGAGTTGGCCCTTCGATGGTCAGAGCAAACACGCATGGCTTGTAGAGAACAGCATACCTTGCTATCTCTCGATTCTGTCTGACGAATCGCCGTTTTACTTTGGATTGTGAGTCTGCATTCACAATAATAAAGGCAACAAGACTCACAAGCATCTATTGACTCGGTTGCCGGCTGTGGAGGTTCGTTGAGTCGAGCCATATGCTGCATTTGCTATCTCAATCATGAATCATGCGAGAACACTGACTCTGAATAGCACACATGATATAGCTTTATACATATGCAATCTCAGACATATCGATTGACCTGTAAGCAAAATATGATAACGTTTCGGCCAAATCGAATGTAAACAAAGCTAAAGTGCGGAGCTTCTCCGCTTTAGCGACCTTGTTCAGCCTTGCCCAGCCTGTCTCGTCTAGACCTTCAATTCTCTTCATTCAGAACAAGAATGTGAAATTCACCTCGCTCCTCTTGCTTTCAGGCTCCAAGGATAACAGCATACCATCATTGCCATCTGAGGCTCCCTGGTCAGATCAAGGTTTCTCACCACTGCCTGCATCAACAACACAAGCGCTATGGCTTACCAAAACCGGCCTCTCGGATCCAACGTACGGCACCCCTCTATGGGCGGCTCTCAGGCTTCTACAGGGCAATCGCCAATGTTGGTTGCGAGGATCAGGGAGAAGAAAGCGGAACTGGAGAACCTAAAGCAGTTGCGCGACCTCAGTGGGGGGCTTGCGGCGCAGATGCAAGCGCTCGAAGAGAAGCTGTCAACATTGTCAGACGGAACAGAAGGTCCGCCTTGGAGGTCTGCAACATTTCCATCAGTGCTGACTCTGAACTTGAAACAGCGGTGGCAGCAGTGCTGTCCAATTGGCATAATGTTTTACGCGCTATCAATATGGCATCCAGTGAGGCCTCGAAGAGTCTATAAATCTCGCCAGCATGCTGATAACCACCTGTAGTGAAAGTACCGAAACCTAGCACAGCAGACGGCGAGGACAAACGCCCTGAGGGGGATGAAAAAGGGGTACCTCTACCCCAGACCTTAGTTCGGATACCCCTCGAACAGCGACAGGACTCGACACAAACTCAAGACCCCTCCTGAAACGACAACAGTAACTGCTTGAAACTTGGGGATTCAGATCTACACCTTCAAATCCGATTTACGGACTCTACTGTAGGACCAGGAGAGAAGTCGAGAGTGATTGGCAAACATGGCCTCAGCCAAAACAAAGGTGGACGTACCTTCCCCTCTTGCTGCGGAGCCAAATCCAAACAAAGACTGGCAGTGTACATGTTGAAGAGGTCACACCCAATTGTGTTCGGGTGATAGGCTCAAGCTGGGAATCACGAAGCCCCTTCACTAGCTTGAACGCGAGGCGCGTAAAGAGGCCACGCTACGCTCGGGTCTAGCCGGTTGCTATGTAAACATACAAATCTTTGATTCCAGACTTAACCCGAGTCCTGTGTTCTGAAGAGCTCGACACTTCATCAACACTTTGCTTCTTTTACGCTTCCCAGCTAGTCAGCTTTTACTCAACATTTTGGTCACGAGTACCCCTTCCGTCACTTCGCTCCAAATTTCTTGCGCCATGCCTCGCGTCACTCGCGCTGCGCTCCGGTCGCAAGAACTACAGGAAGACCTAGCATCCGTACCCCTACCATCGACACCAATCAAATCTCGTGCCCCTCTGGATGAAATTGCTGGTAACACAATCGGTGAGCTAGAGACAGTCAACACATCTGAAGACAATATGGTTGCTGCCAAGACAGGGCACGCCAAGGGCAAAAAGGGAAACGCTACGAAGAAGGGTGTTAAACAAAGGAAAGCCAAACCGGAAGACCAGACTGTCAAGGTACTAGAAGACGACAATCAGAGTCAGTCAAGCTCGGCCGCTGAAGAAGCTTGCAAGGATCTGTTGATGAAGGAAACATCTGGTACATTATCATATCCGGCGCTGCTCCATATAGACGGCCCAGGCTGACTCTATGGTCAAAGTTAGACACCGAGCCAATTGCTATAGAAGACGAAGGAATGCATACGCCTACTTCGGCCGCTGTCGACGAAGCGACCCAGCAATTATCGCCAAAACCCTCAACACCACAATCCGACCAAGACGAGCATAATTCCGATAATATCATCATCTCCAACGCGAATACAAAGCAGGACGAGTCAGACACAGCTGACAATGATCGCCGCACACCACCGAAAGTGCTGAGCGACGAGGGATTGGGGATCACAACGGCAGCCGGTAGTGAAGGAGAGGAAGACTCTTTCGTTGAGCAGATCAAGACCCGTACTCCAGCCAAGCGTATTTCCCGGATCGAGGATTCTGTAGAGGCGCTGGATGCGTTGGAGGAGGAAATTGAAAAGGTTGGTGGTCTGATTCCCGAGCCGACCAACGTCAAATCACCAACCAAGCCTGAACTGCAAATCAAGAGTCCTGTTAAAGCGGAGGACAGTAAGCCGGCCACCACCCAGAAGCTCAAGAAGCAGACAGCTTCGACCGTGAAGCCCGATAGCAAAAAGCCAAAGAAGAGCGTCAGACCCGCTGTACCGAGAACATCAATGCAGCCACCTGCGGCTAAGAAAGTCAATGGTCCCTCAGCAATTGCTACAAATCCAAAGCGTGAAGCCGCAACTAAGAACCCAGTGAACTCTCCAGTGGTAGCCCCGAAACCTTCTCAAGCTGCTCTCAAGAAGCGTGTTAGCTCTATACACAAAGTTCCATTTCAGCCTGTGAAGTCCACTAAGCCGCCAACCCGCTCTACCTTTGAGCTTCCTGGTGATGCCGTTGCTCGCAAATTGAAGGAACAGCGTGAGGAGCGTATGAAGCGGGAAGTGGAAGAAGAGTCAAAGAGACGCGTCTTCAAGGCTCGTCCTGTCCGGCACAGCCAGGCTCCTGAGGTCAAGCTTACGGCAGCGGCCAAAGCCCGTCTGAGTATGGTCAAGGGTGAACCTGTCATGCCTGCCACTACTCAAACCGAGGCCCCAAAGCCAAGACTGTCGGCACTCCCTGGATCGATGGCCCTAACAGGAACGAACAAACGCCAGTCTTCTCTCACCGTCGCGAAGCGCAGCACAAATCCGCCGCCAGCTAATTCTTCAGCACGTGTCACTCGTGCTCCCTCTCCCAACGTCCCAAATACTACTCGCAATCCTAGTGCAACTGGTGCACCGCGTCCTGCACCTACGGCAGAGGATCTTGCCCACCAAAAGGTGAAAGGTAAAGAGGTGTTTGGCAGGACGAAAGTCGAAATGCAGGAACGCGAGAGCGCTAAGAAGGAGAAAGAAGAAGCTGCTAAGAAGGCGAGGGCAGATGCCGCTGAGCGCGGTAGGATCGCTAGTAGAGCTTGGGCTGAGCAGCAGAAGCTGAGGAAACTGGAAGCTGAGAAGGCGAAGAGCAAGCCTAAGGCCGTAGAGGTCTAGATTTGGCACTGGTTGGTGCAAATGGCACAGATAAAGGGTAAACGATCGTTACGTTCAACTTTAGCGTGCAGGCGTTTCAGGAGGTCGCACGTCCTTTTTGTGGCAAGTGTGTGCTTACTGCACTCCGTTGAGTGGGCGTTGACCTCTTGGTAATGACATCGAGAGCCGAGCCAGGAAAGTAAAACGAGGTGTATCCGGATAGTCATGAATTGTACAGACAAGTTCGCAAAGTTAAGCAGCTCACTTCTCGATTGCTTGTCTCATCCATGGCGGCTCTCCGTCGTCGTCGAACTCAGCCCACTGGAAGAATGCGCATCCTTCTTTTCCAGGGGTGTTGCCTGCATGACACATCCACATATACCTACCACGATTCTCCTTTTTCCTCTGCACGCACCTCAATACAGTCGCCACGCCACACTTACATCTCGGTGTGTATCTCGGGTGAAAACTCTCTCGATAATGCCGATATGTGATATTAATCCGCCTATTCCCAGCAATGGGGTGTGGGTCTATAACACTAGCTGGATGGATGGAGTGTTTCCACTCCTCTTGCATCTCCGCGTGCATCACCAGTAGCGAATTATGCGGTAGACGAATGGCGACTTGCCCCTCCGCGTCTGCCCTGGAGCCTTTCGTTTTCGAGGCAGTGTCTTCGTCGTCATCTCGAGCGACGATCTTGCGGACTCTGAATTCGCGCGCTACACCGAGCGAGAGGCTACCGATGATGGCGCGAGGACCGAGATAAGTGAGCTGATCACAATGATAGCCCACACTTTCCGCCCCTCCTTTGTAGCAGTTGACGAAGGCCGCGTTCGGGATCCATGATTTGGGGGATTGATATTTGAGCTTCTTGCCATCGGGATAGTGGTGTTTAATGCGCTCGGCGATTTCGTCATTGACGGCTGTTTGGACTTTGGAAGATACAATACGCATTTGAGGGGTTATTTCACGGACGTCGGTCAGAAAGCTCCCGTTATAGAGGTATTCAGTCTTCTGCTTCTCACGTTCTTCCAGGCTGTTCACGTAGAAGCACGCCGAGTGAGGAGACTGAACGACATTATCGAAAAGTTTGAACGTCTGCCGTTCAAAGGTCGGGGCTTCTTCGAGGAGCTCTTTCAGCAACTTGTCGGCTTCTTCGGCTGGCAGGAAATTGTGGATGATGGAGCATGGCGTATGGACGGCGATGTCTTCAGGGGAATAAAGATGTAAGGTCTGACCCTTCCGAGTCAGTGCTCTACGCTTCGTTGAGGGTAAGTCGGGCGAGCTGGCTTTAGCTTTTTTGAAGCTAGAAAGAGACGTCTGATAGCCTATGCCTGCCGCAGATCTTTTTCGAGGAGACGATAGCTCTGCAGGGGAAGAAAGAGAGAGTTTCACGGCCTCAACAGAGCCGTTTGCTGAAATCAGCAGGTCAAGCAGTGTGACTTGCTCGACGTTGGGAAAAAGAGAGACCAGGGTAGCAAGTTTCAAGTCGGTAGAATCGTCTTGATCATCAACTATAGAGTCCATCTTATTCGTTAAGTCTTGAGACCTTTCTGGACGGGCATTTGACCTATCGCGTAACAGATATGCATCCATAATTTCCAAAATGTCGAGGTCACATGCTCAGGACTGGGCAGGATTGATATGCTTCTTCCATTACCCTACCGGCGCTCTTTAATGAAGCAAACATCGTTTCGCAGACTGGTATGTAGGACCAACTCAAGGCTCCCATTCAGCCCGTCAAAGACATGAGCAGAGAAACGTTTGGTTCATGTAGTAGTAGTAGTAGTAGTACTCAGATAGGCGACCTGGCCCGAAGGCCATGCGCAAGAGACTCTTGCCCAGGCTTCCAGGCCTAGGCATAGGAGCTCGAGACTATATATAATTAGTCATAACGGCCGCATTTCTTAGGCCAGTTCCGAGCTAGTCAGCCTATAGGCGGCTCCGCTGAGGCCTATATAGTAGGTAGGCTTTAGTGGCCCCCTAACCTTAGCTTTCTTCCGCTCCCTAGCCTAAGAAATAATAGAAAAATATAAACGCTTACTATAATATATATAGGAGTCTTTTACTTATAAGGGCTATCGCTTACGATATCCCTTAAGAGTGCCCTAGCCGTAGTAGCAGCCCCGGCGCTCAGAGCTTCCCTATCGCCAAAATTTAGAATTCTAGTTACTTTATCCTATAATATTCTTCCCTTAGCCGTCGTCCTAATTATCTTTATCCCGATAGTGTGTTAAGTAGCTATTCTATATAGTCTAGGTATATTTACGATAGCCTATAGTAGGGCTAGGGTATTAAGGTATAAGGGTCGTTACGTAATAGTTATCCTAAAGCTACTACCCGATTATTACCTCTTAGGGCTATATAACGTTAAAACTAAGAGAGTCGTTACGTTTACGATAAAAACCGTATAGTTATCCCGATACGCTCTAGGTTCCCTAGAAGCTCT
>JAABUH010002577.1_pt1 | contig 17121 bp, 25 predicted proteins | sample 5559121 | NCBI WGS metagenome assembly JAABUH01 (sample SAMN10711871, study PRJNA513364) | rock metagenome | isolation source: Antarctica rocks | place: Antarctica: Victoria Land, Battleship Promontory nord | collected 2015-12-28
TGCGTGCGGCCCAGGTTTGAGCGCCTTGAGCCCCATGGCGTGGGCTTTGAGCGCACAGCCTGGCGCGGCGCCGGCGGCGCCTGCTGCTCGCTGGTCGTGCGGCGCGTCCCCGCGGGCTGACACATGGTCGCAATGAGGAGTGCGATGCGCTGTGCTTCATATACTACGACTTCGACAGAGTTGTGTTTGTTGGGAAGCAGCTGCGCATCTGTACATGACTAGGCTTTGTAATTTACTAGACAATGGCCTGTGACATTATGACGAATGCTCCTGTACCAGAATATGTGGGCCTGGATGACTTGGGCCAGGAGGTGTGGGTATGTACCGAGCTCTGTGGGTCACTGCATGGCAAGTTCATGCAAGTCGACGTTGCTTGTGGACTCTTGCAACATAGGATTAACGCCTGTATGTTGAACCTCTGCCTCTGTCAAGACTTTCATATGCCAAAGCACATCATCATCAGCAGATAAGCTGTATCGCATAGGGCAGACCCTGCAAGATTGCCCGTATGCATACAGCGCTCGAGAGTGTGAAAGCAGCGCGGTGTGAAAGCAGCTTTTGGCTGCGGTGGCCACTGTCGGGGGCGAAGGTTAAGCGAAGGTTAAGCGTCTCATTGAGCTACGCCGTGTTAGGCGAAACATGCACCTAAGAAAAACTGACGCATATTCAGGACACTGCTGCAGGAGCGCCGCCCAGCTCACGCCGTATCACTAGCACCACAACACCGCTTTGCAACACCACTCAGCAGCTGGGCCTCCAGCTCACAGGCAGCGCGCAGGCCAGTGCGTTGCGGCACAGGCATGCTCCCACTCTTTCTTCCCTCCAGGAGGGAGAGAACTCCAGACTTCTAAAGAGGGCCAGGGTTAGGTCATAACTGGCCGAGGCAAGCCGGTTGGTCAAGTTTGCTTGTTTAGGGCAGAGAGGAGCTTGTCCTGTCGCGCACCGCGCTCTCTCTTTCACAGATTGATTCTGCTAGTCAGGCAAACCGCGCGACCGTGTCAGTGCACGGCTATGGCCAGCTTTGCGGAGGCGCCGTCCGGTGAGAAAGCCAAGGGCGAGAAGATCTTCAAGACCAAGTGTGCGCAATGCCACGTGCCCGAGAAGGGCGGCGGCCATAAGCAGGTGTGCGACGCTGCTGTGCGCAAACGGGATGGGCGGCTGACGCCGTGTGCTGCCGCTGGGTGCTCTGGGCGCGCGCGTTGCGCAGGGGCGCTGCACCGTTGCGGCTGCTCGTTGGTCATGGCAGTGGCGGGTGCTCATCGTCGTAGCTGCCAGTTATGCGCATGCTAGCGTGCCGTTGCCTCGCTATGCTGAGTTGCCTCTTGCGCCAGCTACGGTAGCGGGTTGACAAAGCGGTGTCGATATGCCGCGGCACTGCTGCGGTGCGACGGGGCCGTGTTCAAGATGCCGGTATCTGGGAGGGCCACACGCACGCGTGCTGGAGCTGGCTCTTACGCCGCCCGCAGCACAGAGCGCAGCCGCGCTGGTAGCGCTTGTTCAGTGTTTGCGATACCTGCCTGTCAGTGGTCAACCGGGCTGCTTGGAAGCGCGCTCCTGTGCGAGTCAGCACGTGCAGCACGCACTGTCATGTGCCGCGCGCAGCGACAGACAGTGTGCGGCCGGCAACGGTCAAGCAGTCTGCTTGAGCGTGCAGCACGCGAACCGCGACGCGGCGCTGTGCCAGAGGACCTGGCGCAACCCTGCTCAAGCAGTGCGTGCGCGCAGGGCCCCAACCTGGGCGGCCTGTTTGGCCGCCAGTCGGGGACCATGGAGGGCTTCTCCTACTCAAAGGCCAACAAGGAGAAGGCAGTGCACTGGGCGGAGGACACACTCTATGACTACTTGCTGGTGCGGCACTCTCTTTTGAGCCTGCAAGGTCTTTCTCCTGCAGGCTGCCTGCGCAGATTGCAAACCTGCCTGACACTCACGTCCCCTGCAGCCTGTATCGTTTACTGTTCGTGGTACACACGCGATTACTTGCACCTTGACACACAGTGCAGGGCATCGCATGTGCCAGCAGCCAGGGCATGCATCTGACGTGTGTTTGTTGCTGTTGCGGCAGGCACCAAAGAAGTACATCCCGGGTGTGCAGCGCTACGTTTTTTTGCTGTTTGAGGCCCAAACTGCTGCTGCTGTCCCATGTGTGGATACGCGACAGCTTGCAACTGCTAGCTGCTCTGCTTGTCATCTGTATGTGTCTTATATGTACTTTTGCACGTACCTTGCATGTGTGCGCGTGCTTTGCCGGCAGCGCTTGCGAGCCATACACCTGGGTTCGGTGTCAAAACTGCAAGTAATTGTGCAGAGCCGTGACAGCCAAGCTGCTAGCCTGTCGGTGTGTATCATGCTAGCTTGTGGTGTGGTGACAAGCTGCTGTCGTGCTGCCGGCAGGCACGAAGATGGTCTTTGCAGGCTTGAAGAAGCCGCAGGACCGCGCGGACCTAATTGCATACCTGAAGGAGGCGACTGCCTAGGCCATGGTGCGTCGCCACTTGCTGGGTGCGAGCTCCAAGCTGGTGCACCGGGCAGTGCATGGCGGACAGGGCACTGTCTGTGCCACAGCGATGTGCTGCTGTGCTTGTGGCAGGGTTGTTCTCACCTGTCCGTTGAGGTGCAGCTTTGGCGTGCCTGCTATTATGCCATGTGCTGTGTATTGCAAGAGAGGCTGTAGACTGAACGCATCCACACTTGGTATGCGCAGGAGCGATGCCAGGTGTGTCTGGGAGTATGAACAGCGAGGATAGCAAGCTTCAGCTGAGCTGTGTCGCGCGAGTGTGCGCGATCGCGGGAAGCCTGGCGTGACTGGCGCGCATGCTGTCGCTGGGGAGAGGGTTTATCATCGGGATTGCTTGAGGCTATTTGCTTAGGACTGGCCACTAGCATTGGCGACAAGACTGCATGGAAGCGATTACACTACCATCAAAGGTGTTGCCCAATCAAGTAATCGAGAGGCGCTGCCACTCGTCTTCTTCTCTTTCCTCCCCCCTATCAGCGAGCAGCCGCGACCGGAGCTCCCCTCTCAGCGCACACTCGTCAGACAGCCAAGTGTTTCAAGGATGGCGCTCCTGACACACCCACTGGGGTGTCAGGCCCACGCGGCGCCTTCGCGCTGCATGCAGGTGCGGGGCTGCACCACTGGTTCAGTCTCCAGTGCGGTTGCATGACGCCTTGCTCCTCACGTGTACTACATGCAAGACGGGGTCGTGACTCCCAGTGCGTCCCTCAGGCGTCGGGCTCGTCGTTTGCTGGTGGCGCGCGGCTGGGCGTGCGGCAGCGTGCACTCGCATGCCCGCGCATCGCCGCGCTGCCGGTGCGCGCGGTGCTCGCAGCAGAGGAGTTTACCGAGCGGCTGCGGTTGCACAACCTGGCGCCCCAGCCGGGCTCTAGGCGCCCCAACAAGAGGAAAGGGCGCGGCTACGGGGCGGGCCAGGTGCGGGAGCAGCACACGCCTGTGCGGGGCGTCGCAACAGTTTCTAAACTGGTGTGGGAGCAGTGGGGGTGATGTGAGGGGGTGCAGCATGCAGTGCACAGCTTGGTCAAACTACGTTGCGCTGCAGCCACTTGTGGGGTGCCGCCTCGGAGAGTCAAGCTGAGCCGTGCTGTTCCTGAGCGCCTGCCTGCGCGTTGCCCAGGGCGGCAGCTGTGGGTTCGGCATGCGCGGCCAGAAGTCGCGCTCGGGCATCGGCACGCGGCCGGGGTTCCAGGGCGGCCAGACGCCGCTGTACCGCCAGATGCCCAAGCTCAAGGGTATCGCCGGCGGTGCGCACGCCCGCTGACGGCACGCTCTGTTCGGGCAAGCGTCGCTCGTCCTTGGAGAGACAGGGACTTGAAAGCGTGGCAAAGCAGCAAGCATGCGCCGAGGCCGGTGCCAAGGTCCTGCGGCGCGGCTGCAGAGCGTTCTCAGCCCGCTGGGCGAGCGGCGCAGGCATGAGCGCGGGCGTGCCCAAGTACGTGACGATCAACCTGCGGCAGCTGACGGAGCGCTTCGCAGAGGGCGAGACGGTGTCGCTGGAGACGCTCAAGGCCAAGCGCGTGCTCAACGTGTCGGGCAAGGAGGCCCGGCTGCCGCTCAAGGCGCGCAAGCCCCCTCCCCACTCGCGCACAGATCAGTGGCGCCACCGCCGCAGCTTCTCCGCTGCGACAGGCTGTGAGAGGTGCAGAGCGGGTTTGGGTGAACGGCGCCGTCTGCAAGTCGAGACCTGGGCTGGCAGTGCCTGCCGTCACTTGTTTGCGCCCCCGCGACGCGGAGCTGCCGGAATGCGGCCGCTTGCGGCGCGCGCAAGCGGCGCGGCGCCCTGCTAGCTGTGGCCCGCCGAGTGGCCCCGCGGCGGCGCCGAGCAGGTGCTGGCCGACGGCGAGCTGGCGGCGCCGCTGAAGATTGCGGCGGCCAAGTTCTCGGGCGCCGCACGCGAGAAGATCGAGGCCGCCGGCGGCACGGCGGTGGAGGTCCCGCAGCGCGCCGTCTGGACCAAGGCGCTCGGCAAGGAGCGCGCGGCGGCCAAGGCGGCCGCGGCGGCCGCCGCGCCCAAGCCGGCCAAGGCGCGCAAGCCCAAGAAGGAGGGCCGCTGAGCCGCGCGGGGCCGCGGGGCGCGGAGCGCGTGCGCTGGGCGCGCTGTGGGGCACGCAAACGTGCGCGCGTGTCTGGCGGTTTCCAGCTGGACGTCGACATGTAGTGCTGCTTGACCTCTGCCAGTGTGTCCGCTGCCAGCGGGTGGACGCTGCGCATGCCTTCATGAAAGCCATGTTCCTTGTAAGCCATTTCATGCGTGCTTCGATCTGCACTTGCGACATGCTGGCCTGGAGCAGTATTGGGCTGCTGCTTGCGGCTAGCCTCGAACGCAAAGAGCATGTCTCCTCAACACACCACTCCCCGACAGCATTATGCGTGTGCTGCCCCCAAACAAGGCCGCCCACCACCGGGATAGCGATACGCCTGCTGACAGTAGCAGGCAAGCACGCGAGCTGCGCTCAAAGCCTGCCCCGCCCCAGTTACATTCTGCGGCAAGCGCAGCTCATCCTGCATGCTCTGCGGCGCCCAGGCAGCCAGCAGCAGGTGCAACTGCAGCCAATACAGCAACTCCGCCCCTCTGTGCCCGCGCCTGGCACTGCACCAGCCCAACAGCGTACAGCCAGCTCCACGCACACTCAGGGACAGACTTCCCTGAAACGAACCTGACATCGCGGAAGAGTACAGCAACCCTGCTCAGCCTGGACACGGCCCTCAGCCCTTTCAGTTGCCTGGCCGACACTGGGCACAGGTTCAGCTGACCTCACATGCAGTCTCCGTGAGCACTCCCTCGCGACTGCAAACGCAAGGCGCATGCCTGCCTGCCAAGGCCGTGTGCACAGCAGGCGCGCTACAGCTCGGCCGTGACGGCCTTCACAAAGCTGGCGGTGGTGCCGGAGCCGCCGATGTCGGGCGTCTTGATGGAGGCGGGCGCGTCCTTCAGCACCGCCATCACCGCCCGCTCCAGCCTGGCGCAGGGCACAGCCGGCCTCACGCTGCCCGTCTCGTGCACTCCCCCAGCGCCCCCATAGCAGACGATGCTTGTTATGGCGCTCGCGGAGCTTGCAGTGAAGGCCTGTCGCTGCTGTGACGCAGCTGTAGATGTTGCTGCTGTGACGCGCGTGAGCGCATGCGGAGTGCCGCGCGCAGCGTTTGCACAGACACCGGCCTCTGGCCGGCTGCGCGCGCGCGCGCATGCGCCCGACCATGCGACACAGCGGCCGACCCCGCTGGAAGGGGCAGGCCACCGCCTGCTCTCAGCGCGAGCAGGGCGTGCAGGGTGCAATGGGTAGGGTTAGGGGTAGGGCCGCACGCACCTGTCGGAGAAGTCCGGCAGGTTGAGGTGGCGCAGCAGCATGGCGCCGGCCAGCAGCGCGGCGGTCGGGTTGGCGATGCCGCGGCCGGCGATGTCCTTGGCCACGTGCCGCGCGCCCTGCTCGAACACGGCGCACTCGTCGCCCACGTTCACGCCCGGCAAGATGCCCGGCCCGCCCGTCAGGCCCGCCACCTGCGCGCCGCACGGCCGGTCGGCGCGGCCCGCGCCCAGAGTGGTAGAGGCAGGGCTAGGGTATACAGTTGGGTTTAGGCACTCACGCCCAAAGCGCGGCGGTCGTGCGGCGGGCGCTGCGGCATGCCGTCGAGCAGGCATGCGCCTGGGCCATAGCAGGCCTGGCAAGCGTGGAGCTTGCCAAGCGGGAGCGCAAGCACCGCAGGCAATGCAGGGGCCCGAGGAGGCGAGCGCGGGCAGGGCGCGCACCACGTTGGCGACCAGGTTGCCGTACAAGTTTGGCGTCACCTGCGCCGGCGCCCTCCGCAGCTGAGGCGCGCACCCGGCATGACCCAGGCAGCTTACCATAGCACACCAGGCGCATGGGCTGCTAGCCGAAATCAACTCACAACAGATCAAGCGGCACGGTAGCTATCACGCTTCCGCCCGTTCATGGAGTCGGTCAGCTGGCAATGCGTGTCTGCCCAGGCAGGACGGATGGGCGCGTGCGCCCGGCGCGCGGCGGCGCCCGGGGCGCCTTGGGGGCAGGGCGGGGGACGCGCCATGACGTCAAACTGGCTGGGCCGCCCGGCCAGCTGCATGCACGTGTTGTCCACGATCATCTCCTCCGCCTTGATCATGGGGTAGTGCTTCGCCACGTCCCGGAACTCCTGCGTGCGCGCGCGCGCGCGGACGCTGCCCCTCTCAAGTACCCGGTGCGCGTCGGGCAGCCGTGTCATAAGAAGCTGCGCGTGCAGCCGAACCCTGGGGATCCCAAATGCGCGCACAAGCTGCCGCAGTAACCACCCGGTGCACGTCAGCAGCCGTGTGATGAGATATTGCACGTGCGGCCGACTCCTGCACATGCATGCTGACGCCCGGGTCTGCAGAATCCGGCTGGGGTGGCGGTCCTCAGGGGCGCGGCGCGCCCCGCGGGGCACACCGCACGCCTTTCAAACGGGGCCCGCGGGCTCGGCGCGGGCGGCGCGGCGCGCGCGGCCCACACCTTGAGAAAGAGCCCGTCGCTGAGCTTCATGATGTTGGCCTTGTGGATGGCCGTGACCTTGCGCCGGTTGTTCAGGAACGCAAACCCGAACGCGTACTCCACCGTGCGCCGCGACTTCTCCGCCGTGATCACCTGCGGCGCCGCGGCGGCCCTTGCGGCCTGGCGCAGGGACGGAGGCGCGCCGGGGGCGGTCGGGCGCGCAAACGACCTACCCGTTGCTCCTCTGACTGCAGCCTGTTCAGCAGCAGGCCCTGCACCTGCCTGCTTGGCCATGGCGGCGCTCGGAAGGAGACCTCCGGAGCGGAGCACATCAGCGCGCATGAGGGGCGCACACACACGGCCGTGCAGAGGATGTCTCAGCACGTCAGCGTCTACCCCGCGCACGTCTCTGCTCAAGCCCACTCAGGCCGCAGCACAGAGACTCGACTGCTTGACCTGCTCTACCCTACCCTATGTCAGGCCTCAGGGTAAAACCTCGGCCGCCGGCCGTGACGCAGAGCGCGTGGGGCGAGCGCGCCTTGATGCTCTCGATGACGTCCTCCACCACCTCGTGCTCCAGGCCGGAGTACTCGCCCTCCGTGTTTTCCCTGCCGCCGCGCCGCCGCGCCGTCAGCCACGCGCGCGGCGTGCCGTCCCGCCCGCGGCCGTGCGGCCCCAGCGCCCTCGACTGCGTGTTCATCGCCTCTTGAGCAGACCCTCTCCTACAAGCTTGTAAATGAAGTGTGTCAAAATTACCGCACTGCAGCACCGCGCTCGAGCAGTAGAACTATCAGCCTCGCTTCATGGGGGGCCACGGCACTGTTCACAACAGAGGGCATGCGCGCCTGATGACGACGACGTCCACGTCGGAGAAGCGCGAGGGGACGCCGGCGATGTTGAAGCCGTGCACGAGGTTGACGTGCAGGTCCAGCACCTTGCGCAGCTGCACGTTGAGGCTCTGCGTGCTCGTGTTGTCCGCGGACAGCGGCGTGAACAGCGTGCCCTTCAGGCAGACCTGCGCGCAGCGCGCCCCGCGCGCGCTCGTCAGTGGGACTTTGACCCTAGGCCTATAACACTTTGAGCAGAGTGACAACACGCCATGCTTAGCCAGCAAGGCGGTGAGGCAGCACGGCCTCATGCGCTAAAAAACTCAGACTGTCCTGCTCTGTCAACAGCAAAGTCAGAGCTCTACTCCAAGATGAGCATCACAAACCGCCCAGGGCTGACCACTGTGCGGTGTGCCCCAAAAGGGGGGCGCGGGAAACGCACCCGGTTCCTGCGGATGGAGTCGAGCACGTCCTCAGGTATTTCCGTGTTGGGGTGGCCATACAGGTCGCTCCCAGACACGCTGTCAAACCTGCCGCGGGCGCCCGGCCCGTCAGCCTCGCCACGCGCGCCCAGCTGCACTCCCGGCTTCAGAAGGCTCGCTGTGTGCCGGCTGGGCGCGGGCCTGGCGGCTGGAGGGCGGAGCAGCTTGGTGAAAGCTCAGCAGAGGCGTGCCTGCGCTGTCTGCCCTGCTTGGCAACGTCACTGTCCATACAGAGCAAGTTTGGCGCGCGTGGGCGCACTGCTCAAACTGAACGGGCGCCTTGAGCGCGTCGAAGACTTCGCGGACCGCCGCGCTGACCTCTGGCCCGATGCCATCCCCGGGAATCAGCGTGACCTTCTGTATCTTTGCGTCGCCCGGCGACGGCACGTAGCAAATCCTCGTGCGGACCTGCGCGCCGCGCGCCGCACGGCTGAGGGCGCTGCACCCCTTGAAGCAGGCTCCCAAGTGTGGTGAAAGCTTCACTGTGCACCCGTCCGTTCTGGGGTATAGCAGCGGCACACGAGGTGCGCCGCAGCAGCAGCTCTGTGAGCGAGCACACCTGCTCAAGCTGGGACGCCAACGCGGGCGCAGCCGAGCGCAGGCGGCCAAGACCTAATACCGCGGCGCCCGCGCGCCGGAGCATTGTGCTTGCCGTCGCCTGGCTCCGGCCAGTATCTGAGCAGGGACGCAACCAGCTGCCCAGGGGCCCGAGGCGTGCGCCTGATACGCCAAGCTAGCTCTGCACCAGCAAGTGGGGCTCGTGTGCAAGCCCGGGGAGCATGTGCAAGTGCGAGCTCTGGCCCCTCGCTGTTCAGTTGCTCCAGAGCAGGCGCCCACCGACCAGCATTGCCAGTTCTATAATAGGTCTTGTCAAGGGTTGACTTGTACTCCCCCTCCTAACGCTCTCACTTCTCACCGCCGGCCTGTGCTTATCGGCAGGAGGTGCTGTGCAAGCAGTTGCAGGTCTGCCGCAGGGAGGCACGCCGCAGCAGCGCGGGCGCGTGCTTGACTTGTGCGTTTAGGGTTTGCAACCATGAGGAACGCACTGCTGCGCGCCGGCGCCCTGCTGCGAGCTTCTGGAGCACACTTGGGCCCGTCTGCATCCAGGTGGGGCGCCAGCAGGAACCCAAGTCTTGTCGGGGCATCCCGGCGCTCTCCGCAGGCCCACTGACGGTCCCCACTCTGCCTGTTTGGCCTCTGTATGGCCACAAGTATGCCACATACTTGTGCTGTGGACACGGCGTGTGACTCGCTGCCGGGCACTGTGCTTAGCTCCACCGCGCTGGCTTGGCCTGCAGCAGCCGTCCCCTTATGTGTAGCGTACTAGGCAAGCAGTGCTGTCTGTGGTGCTGTGCACACGTCCACTTCCTGCACAGAGACTGTATGTATGCGGCGGCGGCATGACTGCAAGCAATATGCACTGCCTCTGGCACGCCTGCTTATGCTGCTCATCTGGCACTCGGCGTCAGGCTCCGCCGGGGAGCAGCACTGCAAGTGTCCCTAGCCTGCGTGGTGTGCCTACGAGGGGGCGTGGCTGAGTGCACTGGGCAAGGTGCGGGTGCCAGCAGAGTCGCTCTGGAAGTGGCATGCTTGACAACCTGGCTGCGGCGCAGGCAATACAGCAGCCAGGCGCCCATCACAGCAACGCTGTTCCCTGGAGACGGCATCGGGCCGGAGATTGCGGAGGCTGTGAAGAAGGTCTTCAAGGCAGCGGACGCGCCGATCGAGTGGGATGAGCAGTACATTAGCAAAACGGCAGACCCGCGGACAAACAGTTTCATCACCCGGGAGAACCTGGACTCGGTGTTGGTGCGCCCTCTGCTGCCCCTGTGAACGCCGACACGAAGTCCAGGACTAAGCAAGTTCTAGTATTGTGTGTGCATTTTGTAAGAGCTAGCGAAGTGGGTGCTTGTTGCGGTTGTCATGAGCAACACTGAGAGGGAATGGAGAGATTAGAAGTTTGACATGCTATCATGTGGACAGCCCCAACCAGCACAGTGCCGGGCTGACAGCACATCATGCATGCTGACGATGCCTTGACCCCGGCGCCGCAGAAACACCGCATTGGGCTGAAGGGGCCCATGGCGACGCCCATCGGCAAGGGCCACCGCTCGCTGAACCTGACGCTGCGCAAGGAGCTGCAGGTGCCAGCCCCGCGCCCAGCCGCTGGGCACCCCAGCAGCCTAGGTCACCGTGACGCGAGCACGGGATACAATAGCAGTCAGCAGCCCCTGTAGTTTGCCCCGACTGCAAGATTGCATGCGCGCTCCAATCGGCACATATCACTCCTGCAGAGCCCCTGTGATGACTGATACACCGGGATGTGGCCCTGCATGCCCAGAGGCCTCACTAGGCTGGTGCCCCAGCGCCATCATGCGCACGTTTGACGGTAAAGGGCGCACACAATGGCATGGCCACCGTGAGGGCACCAGCACAGCAGCAATGGATCAACGTCCTGTTCTTTCGGCCCATGCTTGCGTGCGGTCGCCACTGATGCATGTGAGCGCTGCTGCTGCCATGCAATAGCGGCTCGCCCGAGCCCCGGGCCTCACCTGGGCGATCTGCGGCAGCTGTACGCGAATGTTCGACCGTGCTTCTCGCTGCCGGGCTACAAGACGCGCTACGACGACGTCAACCTGGTCACCATCCGCGAGAACACCGAGGGCGAGTACTCCGGCCTGGAGCACGAGGTGGTGCCGGGCGTGGTCGAGTCGCTCAAGGCGCGCCGCCGCCCCTGCCCGGCCGCCCTTGCACGGCCCGTGCAGAGCGAGGCTGGGGCCGCGCTGCGCCATGCGCTGCAGCGTGCGCAGCCAGATGCTCGTGGGCTGCGCAAATCCGGGCGGCACCGCGTGCACCCCCACCTCGACCTCTGACCTGCCTCTGGCGAGGGTGGTCGCAAGCGCAGAGCAGGCACCGACCTGCTGCCTGCACGCGAATGCGTCGCCAGATGACCAGCATGACGTGCGCAGCACAGGTTTGTCTTTGAATATGCAACCCAGCTGCCCTCTGTCTGTGGCCTGCAACGCGCCGTGCCCCGCGCTGCCCGCACCAGTTTGCGCCGTCCCGAGTCCGCCAAAGCCTGGCTGTGGGCCTCGCTGCGTATGATTGTCAGGACGGGAAGTGGCAGGACCGCGCCCAGGGTTTCTCACCTGGGGGCCGGCGAGCGCGCTGCGCGGCGGCGCTCCGCCCGACGCGCGGCGCGGCGCCGCAGGTGATCACGCGCAAGGCGAGCACGCGCGTCGCGGAGTTTGCGTTCAAGTACGCGTCGGACAACGGGCGCAAGACGGTCACGTCCATCCACAAGGCCAACATCATGAAGATGGCCGACGGGCTCTTCATCAAGTGCTGCCGCGAGGCGCGCCCCGGGGGCGGCGGCGGCCGCAGCGGCCCCGGACGTTTGCGGGGCGGGCTTTATGGCGGGCGCATGTGGGCGGCGCTGCGCGCGCAGGGCTCTTCCGCAACAGCTTCCGGCCTTAAATCTGTGTGGGGGGGCCGCCCGTGTGGCAACCTCGTGTTGCCGGCGCCTGCTGTCGGGCGGCGCCGGAGGCGCCACGCGGGTGCTGGGAGGCGCTTGCCTGTGCAAGGCGCCCCGCCCAAGCTCTCAGCGCGGAGCTGTCTTGGCCGCTCCCGGGAAGCCCTAATTTTGGCACGCGCGGGGTTGGCGCGCTCTAGCACAGCGCCTGGCGCGCAGGCGCCTGAGGCTGGTGCGCCCGGCGGGCGGCCGCCTGGGCCCTGGGCGGCGGGCGCGGCCCGCCGGGCGCGTCAGCCCGCACGTACGCGGCGCGCATGCCGGCGGCTGAAGGTGCCGGCGTCGGCCGCGCAGGTGCACGAGAAGTACCCGAACATCGAGTACCGCGAGATGATCGTGGACAACGCGTGCATGCAGCTGGTGAAGGACCCCACGCAGTTTGACGTGCTGTGCATGCCCAACCTGTACGGCGACATCATCTCCGACCTCTGCGCCGGCCTCATCGGCGGCCTGGGCCTGACGCCCTCCGGCAACATCGGTGCGCGCGCCGCCCCGGCTCAGGGTTAGGACTAGGGTTAGGCCTGATGCTCAAAAGCTACCCCCGGGCGCGGCGCTGCACGCCCGCGCGCGGCCGCGCCCTGGCGCGCCGGCTCCGCCCTGCGCGCGCCCCGGCGCCGGGGGGGCAGGCGGGCGGCGCGCGGCGCCCTGCCGCGCAGGTACCGGCTGAGCCGGGGGCAGGCGCGGCGCTGAGTGCGGCGGTCGCATGGCCAGCCTGGTCTCTCCGCTCAGGTCACCTCCCGTCGGCGTTACGCAGTTTCGGGCGCGGCGGGCCCTGGCGCTGGCAGCGGCCATGCACGACGCCGCGCCCAGCGCCGCGCGCGGCGGGGCCCGGCCAGCCCGACCTCGAGTCGCCCTGCTGCGCCCTGCCAAATACCCTATCTAGGGTCTAGGGCCGTTCTCGCGCGCGCAGGCGCGGACGGCCTGGCGCTGATGGAGGCTGTGCACGGCACCGCGCCCGACATCGCCGGCCGCGACCTGGCCAACCCCACCGCGCTGCTCATGTCGGGCGTCATGATGCTGCGCCACCTGGAGCTCAACTCGCACGCCGAGCGTATCCAGGCGCGCCCCCGCGCCCGCGCCCGTCCCTGCGCCCAGCGCTCGGTGGAGGCCGCGCAGGGTATCGCGAGGCGGGCTTGGCCTTGCTCCTATGTTTGAGGGCATGCGGCACCGACGCTCACGCTGCTGAGCTGCATTGACCCTACCTCGCATGGCACGCACGCTCAGACGTGCAGGTCACACGAAGCTGTGATGAGCGCCGCGACTCTGGCGTCTAAGGCATCAGCAGAGTTGGAGTTACAAAGTCGGAGTTAGACGAATCTTTGTATTATATGGTTAAAAACGTCAGCATATGTGATGCATGGCGGAGCTCAGCCTCGCGCAGTGCCTGTCAAGCACGCCGTCGTCGTTGAAGAGCCGCTGAGCTGGCCTGCGGCCGTGCGCAGTCGGCCGTGCTGGCGACGATCGCCGAGGGGCAGTACCTCACCGGCGACCTGGGCGGCAAGGCCAAGTGCTCTGAGTACACCAAGGCCGTCATCGACCACCTGTGAGCGCATGACCTGCCAGGGTTCGCCGAGGGTTCGCCAAAGCGCCCTAGACCTGGGCGGCAAGGCCAAGTGCTCCGAGTACACCAAGGCCGTCATCGACCACCTGTGAGCGCCCGGGTGACGTGGGCGCGCCGAGGCGCGGGCGCCGGGCGCCCTGGACATGCGCGGCACGGCTGGTTGCTGCTGGCGCGCGCGGCGCCTGGCTCCGGCGGTTGAGGGCTGTGCTGTGGTGGGAGGCAGGCGCACTGTGGCTGGGTGATGGGCCGGGCGCGGCGGACACGCGTATGGCAAGGGGCGCGTCTGCAGAGCTGCCGCAGGGCGTGGGCAGCCGCGGCGCATCGGCGATGGCACCCACAGGCGGTGCGCCGGCCGCGGCACAGCGGCCGGGCAGGCCGCTGAGTCGGCAGGGACCCTACCCGAGGTGAGTTGAGTTGCGAACTTTGGGGCCAGGGTGGCAGACGGGGGGGCTGTGTCTTGCGGCTTCTACCGTGCATGGCCTGGACTTGTGCTGCGACTGGGTGCTGCGCAGCCGGCGGCGCCTGCAGCTGCCAAGCGGTCAACGATTCTTTCAGCGCACGCACGAGTGCCAGTGCGCGCCCACGTGCCGCTGTGACGTGCCGCTGTGACCGTCTAGCTTAGAGGGTTTGTTGGGATCTTTTGGAGTGCCCGGGAGGCAAGCCGGCGCGGGCCTGTCATGCATGCTGCTCCCAAAAAATTCTGCATGTGTGTTCAAACCTGGACATGGGGCAAGTTTGGGCTGCATGTCGAGTCTGCGACAAAGTCTTGCCATGTAGCGTTGCGCACGTGGCCCAGTTGGTATCCAGTGAGCGTGAGAGAGGTGCACAGGAGCGCCGGCAGCCACTGCAAGGCACGCCGCTAGCCGCTGTGTTTTACCGCACGTTGACCCCTGCGTCCGCGGGTGCCTGGCCACACCCCCACACCAGGACCTACTGCACTGGCCCACGTGCGCGCCTCCCCACCCATGACGGCTGCGCCAGCCGCTGCCCCGCCCTGCGTCACATTATTAAGACCTGCAGCAGCCGCCCCTACCCACAGCATGCCGCACACTCTGGCCTGCCTGCCGCCCCGGCACACACCGCACGACTTTGGCCGCCTGACAGAATCAGCCTACTGCGCTGCCCAGCCATGCTTCCTCGCCCTCAAGGCGCCCCATTCTTTTTTAGCCAACATTTGGCCCTGCGACCCTCAGGAAACTGTCATCGCCGTGATTCCCTCGCAGCATTCCAAGAAGCCTTTGCAAACCTCGCAGATCCCCGGAAACCTGCTGACCCGATGCCCCAAGGCCCAGGCGCATGCCGCCTGCGGGCGCGCGCAGCTGCCTCCACCGCCAGCCGCCTGCCGCTTGGCCTGCCGGCGCGTGCTGTGGTGGTGCGCCGCACGCGAGTGAAAAGGCGCCGGCCCCCGCCACGCGTCACCGCGCACGCGCACGCATGCGGTGCGCTCCGATCACTCAGCCGCCCGCGCCCACCAGACGCTCCCAAGCGGTCTCCGGGCCCGGGCGGCCGGCGCGCCGCGGCGCCCCGAGCGCGCGCGCGCTCAGTTCTTGACGTCGAGCGCAAGCCCAAACTTGGGCGCCTTGGACAGGTCGGTCGCGTCGAACTGGCTGGACAGCGCCAGCTTGGTCAGCGGCTTGAGCTCGGTCTCGTACAGCAGCGACGCGATGCCGGTGTTGTCCAGCCGCGCCTTGGCCAGCGCGCCGCTGTCGAGGCGCTTGGCGTACCTGCGCGCGCCGCGGCGCGCCGCAGGGTCGCCGCCGGTCCTAGTGGTGCCAGGGCGCGCTGATCACCGCCGCGCCGCATCATCCAGCCGCAGCCTGGCCAGCGCGCCGCTGCGCAGCACCGCCCTGCAGCCCGTCCCGCGCAGCGCAGCGAGCCCTGCCGGGCCGCCAACCCCGCAGCGACCGGCACGCGGCGGCGGCTGGGTGGGTGTGGCTACCCTAACCGAACCCCTCGGCGGCGGGCGCGCGCCCGAGCGCGAACACGGTCGCCTCCTTCTCCTCCAGCTTCTTGGTGACCTCGGCGCCGACGGAGGACGTGGGGTCGATGTTGTGCGCGTACGACACGTTGAGCACCTTGCCCATGTCCTTGAGCAGCACGCCCACGCTGTAGTCGCGCTGCACGTACCCTGTCGCGGCCGGCTGGGGTTAGCGTCTCCCCATGCCTGCCTGGCTCAGGGCCCCTGCTGGGCTCCCCGGCAGCGCTGCCCGCCTCGCGCCGCCCACGTCGCCAGTCGCGCTCGACCTCCTGCCCTCGCCGCGCCTCCGGCGCGCTGCGCGCGTGTTTGCATGCATGCATGCAGCCTCCGCGGAGTCTGACTTGCGGCGTCCAGCGGTGCGCACGTCTGCAGTCTGTCGCCCAGCTGCGCTTGCGTTGCGACCACTGCTGCGCTGCAGGGCAGACAGCGACACGCGCGCCGGTGTCTGACGTAAGGACCGCGGCAACCAGAGCACCCCCTCAGACTCCTGGGCCGGGGGCGGGCGGGCGCGGGCGCCGCGCCCGCGCCGACGCTCCAGCGCGTGACGTTGTTCTTGGCGGTATCAAAGCTGGTCTCGCCGCCGACCACGATGTCGCCGTGCCCGGTCGTGACCGCCAGGTCCACCTTGGGCTGGCTGGTCAGGCTCACGGTGCTCTTGGCGGTCAGGTGCGGGATGGCATAGTCCAGGCCCAGCTACGCGCGGCGCGCAGGGCCGGCCGCGCGTCAGCGGGTCGGCGCCGCGCCGGGGGCGGCGCCGGGGAGGCGCAGGGCGCGGGCTGGCGGAGCGGCCGCTGACGCAGATGGGCCGGCACGCAGCGCGCAGGGTGTGCCGCGCGTAGTAGCGCAGCGAGGGGCTGGAGGAGGATCACCTTGCTCGTGATTCAGATGCGACAGAGGCGCCGCATACACAGACAATGGCAGCTCTGGAGCACATGTGCGTCACACGTTTGGTACTATCGAGCGGTGCAGCGTGCTGCATCTGTTGCGGCCACGCCTGACCCGAAGCACTAGAAAGGAGTGAAAGCTCACCTTTGCGCTCTGAACCTCCGGCACCGTGCCGGTGAGCGTGACGTCCAGGCCGGGCGCCAGGTTGGTCAGGCTCGCGGTCGCAGTCACCTGCATGGGCGCCGCAGAGCTGCAGCGTACCCTAATGTGCACAAAAGCAGCGCTGCGCGCTCCTGATCGCCTTTTCGTGCCTCGCGGCAGGCCGGGTGCTGCCCCGGCGCCGACGCGCACGCGCACATGCGCTGACAGGCGCGGCGCGCGACAATGTGCACGTCAGCAACTCACCTCGAGGAATGTTCCGCACGCAAGCCCCGGCCCTCCCAAGGCCGCATTGTAGCACGGGAGGCCCCCCGGGGGCGCGCCGTGCCCGCGGACGAGAATGCGCCAGCGAGGCCCCACTGCGGCGTCTTGTAAGCAGACTTGAGCACCGCGTCGATGTGCTCATCCTTCTTCACAGCCGATGCGGTGAACTCCTGCGCGGCGCTGCCTCGTCATGCGCTGCCGCGCTCGGCCTTGCGCAAACCCAGGAGGGCCAGAACGGTGGCGGCGCTCACCACGCCGTCTGCGGTCCTGGTGGAGACCGTGAGGAGCTGGTTGTACTGGAACACGCCGACCTTGCTCCCATACAGGAGCTCTGCGCGCCGGGGCAGCAGGTCAGGCGCTGCGCGGAGAGGGGGTGTCCTGCCAAATTGGCCCATCAGGGCGTGCCCGCACCCCGCGAGGCCTTGCCAATGTCGTAGAACGCCGGGACCTTCGTCATC